>Ga0160428_1001363_pt1 | contig 18855 bp, 16 predicted proteins | sample SolpanmetagenomM_FD_108198 | JGI IMG/M metagenome (GOLD analysis project Ga0160428, IMG submission 108198) | Solar panel surface microbial communities from Lawrence Berkeley National Laboratory, California, USA - M | ecosystem: Engineered > Built environment > Solar panel > Unclassified ... | reverse complement strand
GTTCAGAGCGACCATGTTGATCTTGATGCGCAACCCAGCGTCGCGCGCGGCGAAGATACCGCCGATCACGCGATCGACGTCGCCGTGGCGGGTGATGTAGCGGAACAGGTCCGGATCGCGCGTGTCGAGGCTGACGTTGATCCGGCGCATTCCGGCGGCGACCAGCGCATCGGCATGCTCGGCCAGCCGGTTGCCATTGGTGGTCATCGTCAGTTCGTCGAGCCCGCTGCCCACGTGCCGGCCGAGGCGCTGGACGAGATGTTCGACATCGCGCCGCACGAGCGGCTCGCCGCCGGTCAGCCGGATTTTGCGGATGCCGCGGGCGATGAAGCGCTCGGCGATGACCGCCATCTCGTCGAGACTGAGCACCTGGTCGCGCGCGAGGAACGTCATCTGCTCCGCCATGCAATAGCGACAGCGGAGGTCGCAGCGATCGGTTACGGAAATGCGAAGGTAGCTGATCGTACGGCCATGGCTGTCGATAAGGGATGGCGCGCAGGTCATGCCAGGAGAGCTAAGCCTTTGACGGGGGCGCTACAAGGGCAGTCGGCTTTTGCCGGGGAAAGCAGGAGGATTCGCGCCGACCCCTTGTTCTTCTTTTGTAAACGTCGGACAGTGAGGAGTGCGCGTCATGCACGTCATGCATGCCGGGGAAGGGGACACTTTGACTGAAGCCAATCCCGCCCCGCTCTACATCCTGTCCTTCCGTCAGCGCGACGAACTGGCAGCGCTCGCCGCCAATGCCGGATGGCAGGTGGTCGCGGCGCGGCGGGCGGAAGGGGCGGAACGGCGTTTTCTCGCCAGCGGATCGGCGATCGCGGTGGTCGATGCGCGAGGCGCGCTGGCCGATGGATTGGCCGCCGCCGAGGCGCTGAGCGGTGCGGTGGTGGCAAATGGCGGTGCGCTGCTGGCGCTGGTGTCGCGCGGCGATATCGAGGCGATATCGCGCTTCTACGATGCCGGCGCGACGCATTTCCTGGCCAGTCCGTTCAGTGAGACCGAATTCGTTCAGGCGCTGCGCTTCGCCGCGCGCCATGCCGAGGGGATGGCGGGCGAGTGGCAGGCGAGCGCGCCGATCGATCCGCTGGGGTGGCGATTCGATCTGCGCGGGCGGACGATGCAGCTGACACCGGCGTTTGCGCGGTTGCTGGATGTTGGCGAAAGTGCCGCACCTCGCGATGTGCTGCGCGTGTTGGATCGGGCCGAGCGGCGCGCGGCGTTTCTCGCCTTGAAGCGTCTGGGCGGCGAACGGAATGCGACGGCATTTGCGCACGATCTCGATGGAATAGGGCGGGTCGTTCAGCATCTCCAGCATGACCGGCAGGCGCAGCGGATCGATGCGCTGGTCGAGCCTCTGGGCAGTGCGCCGGATTCCACCGCGGCGATGCGCGATGCGCTTGCCGGATCGCGCGATGCCGGCGGTGCGCGGCGCTGGATCGAGCGCCGGCTGAACGGTGGCGGCGCGCTGGCAGTGGTGCTGATCGCGCTCAACCGCTTCGAGGTCGTCAACACCGCTTACGGCCGGGCGGCGGGCGATGCCCTGCTGCGCGGTGCGCACCGGCGGATCGAGACGGCGGCGCGGGAAGCGTTGGAAAAGGGCGCGCTGGTCGCACGGATGGGCGGTTCGGAATTCCTCATCGCGACGGACGCGCCGCGCGACCGCATCGACCTGGCGGTCGAGCGGATCGTCGGGGCGCTCGCGAAGCCGTTCGTGGTCGGCGATTCGATCGCGGTGCTGGGCTGCCGGATCGGCATGGCGGAACGCAACGACGAGGAGAATGCGGCGACGTTGCTGCGCCGCGCGAGCGAGGCGCTGGCGGAGGCCAAGGCGTCCGACAGCGCAACGCTGCGGGTCGCCGACGCGCAGGACGACGATGCGCCGATCGACCGGCTGGCCGGCGAACTTGGACCGGCGATCGATCGCGGCGAGATCGATATCGTCTTCCAGCCGCAAGTCTCGATGGCGGACGGCACGATCGTCGGCGTCGAAGCGCTGGCGCGGTGGGACCATCCGGCGATGGGCACGATCGGTGCCGACCTGCTGTTTGCCGCAGCGGCGCGGGCCGATCTGGAGATCGCCCTGTCCGATCATATCCAGCAGATCGTGCTGGACCGCGCCGCGGCATGGCCGGCGATCCTCTCGTCGCTGCGGCTGTCGCTGAACCTGACCGCCGGCGATATCGCCCGGCCCGGTTTCGCGGACCTGTTCCTCGACCGGATCGACACGAGCGGGTTCCCGCGCCGCCGCCTGACGCTGGAGATCACCGAAAGCGGATTGATAGAGGATCTTAGCATCGCCTCCGCGTTGCTGACGATATTCCGCCAGGCCGGTTGCCGCATCGCGATCGACGATTTCGGCACCGGCTATTCCAGCCTCGCCTATCTCAAATCTTTGCCGCTCGATTATCTCAAGATCGACAAGAAGCTGGCGCAGGACATCACCGGCACCGCGCGCGACCGCGTGGTCGTGCGCGGGGTGATCGACATGGCGCGGTCGCTGGGGCTGTCGGTGATCGCGGAGGGGGTCGAGACGGACGAACAGCTCGAACTGCTCGCGAAGGAAGGCTGCCAATATTATCAGGGCTTCCTGTGTTCGGAAGCGGTGTCGAGCACCGCGCTGGTGGCGCTGATGGAGCAGAGGCGATGATCGTGGCGGCGTTCGTTCTGGCGGCAGCGGCAGCGGCAGCGGCAACGCCCGCGACCGTCGCGCAATCGCAGATCCTGGCGGCGATGGCGGACAGCGCGGCTGGGTGGAATGACGGCGATCTCGATCGCTTCATGCGGGTATATTCGGAGGCTCCCGACACCAGCTTCGTCGTCGAGGATGCGGTGATCACCGGCAAGGCCGCGATCGCCGCACGCTACCACCCGCGCTTCACGCCGGAGGGCGCCGCGAAACGCGGCCGGCTGTCGTTCGAAACGTTGCGCTTCACGATGCTCGATCCCCGGCATGCGTTGCTGGTGGCGCGGTACCGGCTGAAGGTGGACGGCGTCGCGGACCAGACCGGCCCGACGACCCTGCTGTTCGTGCGCGAGCGTGGCGGCTGGCGGATCTCGGCCGACCATAGTTCCTGACCGGGCTAACGCCCGCCCTTCCCAGAAGGGAGCGCTTTTCTTTCTCCGGAGGGGCATTACTGCTCCCCTCCCTCTTAGGGAGGGGCTGGGGGTGGGTAGGGTCCGGGCGATACGGCGAACGCGACACGCGCGGCGCCCGTACCGCCTAGCCTCCACCCACCCCCGACCCCTCCCTAAGAGGGAGGGGAGATAGCGAGAACCCTAGCCCGCGGCCTTGGCCAATCCCTTCGACAGTTGCAGTGCGCCGTGCAGTCGCGCCTTCGGATCGCCCCAGGTGCGTTGGACCACCAATTTGCTGTCGGGACGAAGCCTCGCGACGCCGCCGAGCTTGTCGACCCAGGCGAGCAGGCCGGGGATGTTGGGCGGCTTGTCGTCGTGGAACGTGACGAGCGCGCCCTTTGGGCCGATGTCGATCTTCGACACGCAGGCCTTCTTGGCGTTCAGCTTGATCTCGATGACGCGGACGAGGTTTTCGGTCGCGTCGGGCAGCGGGCCGAAGCGGTCGATCATCTCGGCGGCGAACGCCTCCAGCCCTTCGCGCTCCTCGACGTCGTTGAGGCGGCGGTACAGGCCCATGCGCAGGTCGAGGTCGGGGACATAGTCTTCGGGAATGAGGATCGGCGCATCGACCGTGATCTGGGGCGAGAAATCCTTCGGGCGCAGCTTCTGGCCGCCGGCCTTGGCATCCATGATCGCTTCTTCCAGCATCGACTGGTAGAGTTCGTAGCCGACTTCCTTGATATGGCCGGACTGTTCGTCGCCAAGCAGATTGCCGGCACCGCGAATGTCGAGATCGTGGCTGGCAAGCTGGAAACCGGCGCCGAGGCTGTCGAGATCGGACAGGACCTTCAGCCGCTTCTCCGCCGTCTCGGTGACGATGCGGTTGGCCGGCGTGGTCATATAGGCATAGGCACGCGTCTTCGCGCGGCCGACGCGTCCGCGCAGCTGATAGAGCTGGGCGAGGCCGAAGCGATCCGCGCGGTGGATGATCATCGTATTGGCGCTGGGGATGTCGAGCCCGGATTCGACGATCGTGGTGGACACGAGCACCTCGAACTTCTTGTCGTAGAAGGCTGACATGCGTTCCTCGACCTCGCTGGCGGACATCTGGCCATGCGCGACGACGGCGCGGACCTCCGGCACGTGATCGCGCATGAACTCCTCGATCTCGGGAATGTCGGCGACGCGCGGGGTAACGAAGAAGCTCTGTCCGCCGCGATAATGTTCGCGCAGCAACGCCTCGCGCAGCACGACCGGATCCCACGGCATGATATAGGTGCGCACGGCGAGACGATCGACCGGCGGCGTCTGGATGACGGAGAGTTCGCGCAGGCCGGACATCGCCATCTGCAGCGTGCGCGGGATCGGCGTCGCGGTCAGCGTGAGGACATGGACGTCGCTCTTCAGCGCCTTGAGCCGCTCCTTGTGCGTCACGCCGAAACGCTGTTCCTCATCGACGATGACGAGGCCGAGGCGCTTGAAATCGATATTCTTGGCGAGGATCGCGTGCGTGCCGACGACGACGTCGATGCGGCCGTTCGCCAGGCCTTCCTTGGTCGCCTTGGTCTCGGCCGTGCCGACCAGCCGCGACAATCGCCCGACATTGATCGGGAAGCCTTCGAACCGCGCGGAGAAGTTGTTGAAATGCTGCCGCGCGAGCAAAGTCGTCGGGCAGACGATCGCGACCTGCATGCCGGCCATCGCCGCCGCGAACGCCGCACGCAATGCGACCTCGGTCTTGCCGAACCCGACATCGCCGACGACCAGCCGGTCCATCGGCGTACCCTTCGCCAGATCCGCCAGCACGTCGTTGATCGCGCGATCCTGATCGTCGGTTTCCTCGTACGGAAAGCGATCGACGAATTGCGCATAGCCGGAATCGATCTCGATCACGTCGGCGGGGCGCAAGGCGCGTTCGGCCGCGGTGGCGATGAGTTCGCCCGCAATCTCGCGGATACGCTCCTTCATCTTGGACTTGCGGCGCTGCCACGCCTCGCCGCCGAGCCGGTCGAGGCTGGCGCCTTCGCTGTCCGAGCCGTAGCGCGACAGGACCTCAAGGTTTTCCACCGGCACGAACAATTTGTCGCCGCCGGCATAGCTCAGGGCGACGCAATCATGCGGGCTCTGCCCGACCGGGATCGAGGTCAGCCCTTCGTAGCGGCCGATGCCATGATCGGCATGGACGACGAGATCGCCGGGGGTGAGCATCGCCAGTTCGGCAAGGAAGGCGTCGGCCGATTTCTTGCGCTTGCGCCGCCGGACCAGCCGATCGCCGAGCATGTCCTGTTCGGTCAGCAGCGCGATGTCGGGCGCGGTGAAACCGTGATCGAGCTGCAAGACGAGCAACGCGACGGCCTTTGCCGAGACACCCTGCGCTTCCTGCCACGTATCGACCTTGACCGCGCCGTTCAGTCCGTGATCGGCGAGCAGGGCGGACAGACGTTCGCGCGCGCCGGCCGAATAGCTGGCGAGGATGACCCTCTTGCCCTTCTTGCGCAGCGCCTCGACATGATCGACGACCGCTTCGTAGACGTTGGTGCCGGCGGAGCGCTCGGCACCGAAATCACGCGGGCCGTCGACCGCGAAATCCAGCACGGTGGCGCTTTCGGGCTCATGGAATTGCGCCGTCTGATGCGTCGGGCAGGCATTGGCGCGATCGGCGAATTCCTGCGCGGTGAGGTACAGTGCGTCGGCGGGCAGCGGGCGATAGCTGCCGGGATCGCTGCGCTGCGCCTGCACGCGGTTGGCGTGATAATCGGTGATCGCTTCGAAGCGCTGTTCGGCGGCGGCGATCACGCCTTCCTCTCGCAGCACCACCGCGCCGCCGGGCCCGGCCGGCCCGAGATGGTCGAACAGGGTCGCCATCTTCTCCTCGAACAGCGGCAGCCAATGCTCCATGCCGGACAGGCGGCGCCCCTCGCTGATCGCCTGGTACAACGGATCGCCAGTCGCGGTGGCGCCGAAACGTTCGCGGTAGCGGCTGCGGAACCGCTTGATACTGTCTTCGTCGAGCAGGGTTTCCGACGCCGGCAGCAACGTGAAGCCATCGACGCGGCCGGTGGTGCGCTGGTCCTGCGGATCGAACGTGCGGACGGATTCGATCTCGTCGCCGAAGAAGTCGAGACGAAGCGCCTGCGGCTCGCCGCTCGGGAACAGATCGACCAGCCCGCCGCGCACCGCGAATTCGCCCGAATCGTGCACCGTCTCGACGCGCACATAGCCATTGGCCTGCAACATCGTCGCCAGTCGATCGCGATTGATCCGCGCCTTGGGTGCGAGCGTGGTTACGAGCTGGCGGATACGGAACGGGGTCAGCGTGCGCTGCGCCGCGGCGTTGGCGGTGGTGACGAGCAGTTGCGGCGCCTTGAGCGGCTGTTGCAGGCGGTGCAGCGTCGCCATCCGTTCCGCCATGACGTGCAGCGTCGGGCTCGCACGGTCATAGGGCAGGCAATCCCAGGCGGGGAAAGCGAGGATCTCGAGTTCGATGGCGAAGACATGCGCCGTCGCGGCGACCGCGCGCATCGCCGCTTCGTCGGGCGCGATGAACACCGCCCGGGTCGGTGCGGCGCGGGCAAGATCGGCCAGCAGCCACGGCTCGAACCCCGCGGGCACGCCGGACAGCGTGAGCGGGGTGGTGGCGGCAAGGATCTTCTTTAGGTCTGGCATGGCTTCTTCTTAAGCCCTCTCCACATGGGGGGAGAGGGTTGGGAGAGGGGCATACGGAGAGGGGATGCTATCGGACCGCCCCTCTCCCCGACCCTCTCCCCGCAAGCGGGGAGAGGGGGAATTCAGCGCGGGATATGGACGTAGTTCAGCAATTGCATCGCTTCCATCAGCGTCCCGGCATAGCGTTCGGGGGCAGGTTCGATGGCCATTGCCCAGGCCATGATATCGACGTCCTGTTCTTCCATCAGCTCTTCGAACAGCAGGATCTCCGCTTCGCTCCAGCGCTCCGCATGGGCATCGAAGAAGCCGCCGACGAGCAGGTCGGCTTCCTTGACGCCGCGATGATGTGCCCGGAAATGCAAGCGTTTGAGGCGTGTCTCGCGGTCCATCGTCATATCCTTGGGCCCAAACGCAATTACCCGGCGGGCGCTGGCGGCGGCCGTCGGGGGAGGGTAGAGGCCACAGATAGTCATGCGGCCCGATATCCTCAATCCATTGTTCGCCGAAGTCACGGCGCTGAAGGGCATTGGCCCGGGCCTCGCCAAGCCGCTCGAGCGACTCGGGCTGGAACGAATCATCGATGTCGCGTTCCACTTGCCGACCGGGTGGATCGACCGCGTGCCGCGCGACACGCTGGATATGGCGGATGCCGGGCGGACGATCGCGATCACGCTGACCGCGCAAGGATATCGCTCCGGCAACGGACGCGGGCCGACGCGCGTGCAGGCGACGGACGCGGCAGGCAATTACGTCAGCCTGATCTATTTCGGCGGGCATCCCGGTTGGGCGAAGAAGCTGGCGCCGCTTGGCGAGGCAAGGCGCGTTTCCGGGCGGCTGGAACTGTATGGGCAGGAACTGCAGATCGTCCACCCGGATTACTGCCTGCCGCTCGACGAGGCGCCCGACGCCGGGGAGCGCGAGGCGATCTATCCGCTGTCGGAAGGGATCACGTCGCGGCGCATGGGTCAGCTCACCGCGCAGGCGATCGAGCGCGCGCCGGACCTGCCGGAATGGATCGAGCCGGGGCTGCTCGCCAAGCGCGAATGGCCGACGTGGCGCGCGGCGCTGGCGCGGATCCATGCCGATCCCTCCGACGCGAAGGCGAAGGAGCGGCTCGCCTATGACGAGATCTTCGCCAACCAGTTGGCCCTCAGCCTCGTGCGGCAATCGTCGCGCGCGCGGCGCGGGCGGGCATTGCAGGGTGACGGGCGGCTGCGCGATGCGCTGAAGCTGCCCTATCAAATGACGGGCGCGCAGGCGCGGACGGTGCGCGAAATCGAGGGCGACCTTGCGCAGCACCAGCCGATGCTGCGTTTGCTGCAAGGCGATGTCGGATCGGGCAAGACCCTGGTCGCGGCGATGGCGTTGCTGATCGCGGTGGAGGCGGGGGCGCAGGGTGCGTTGCTCGCGCCGACCGAAATCCTCGCGCGACAGCATTACGAGACGTTGCGGCGGCAATTGTCCGGGCTCGGCATCGAGGTCGCGATCCTCACCGGGCGCGACAAGGGCAAGGTCCGCGAGGCGACGCTGATGGGGCTGGCGGCGGGGACGATCGATATCCTGATCGGCACGCACGCGATCTTCCAGGATGCGGTGACGTACAAGGATCTCGCGTTGGTCGTGGTCGACGAACAGCACCGCTTCGGCGTCGCGCAGCGCATGTTGCTGCAGGCCAAGGCGAAGACCGCGCCGCACCTGCTGGCGATGACCGCGACGCCGATCCCGCGGACGCTGACGCTGGCGCATTATGGCGAAATGGACGTCAGCCAGCTCGACGAGATGCCGCCCGGGCGCCAGCCGATCGAGACGCGGGTCATCTCGGAGGATCGCCTGGCCGACGTCGTCGACGCGCTGGCCCGGCATCTGTCCGATGGGGGGCAGGCCTATTGGGTCTGTCCGCTGGTCGAGGAAAGCGCGAAGAGCGACCTCGCCGCGGCGGAAGCGCGAGCCGAGACGTTGCGCGAGCGGTTCGGCGATCGCGTCGGCCTCGTCCACGGACGGATGAAGGGCTTGGAAAAGGATGCGGTGATGGCCGACTTCGCCGCCGCCAAGACCGGCGTGCTGGTCGCGACGACGGTGATCGAGGTGGGCGTCGACGTGCCCAACGCGACGTTGATCGTGATCGAGGCGGCGGACCGCTTCGGGCTCGCGCAATTGCACCAGTTGCGCGGTCGGGTCGGGCGCGGATCGGGCAAATCCAACTGCCTGCTGGTGCGCGGCAATGCGCTCGGCGAAACGTCGCGCGCGCGGTTGGCGCTGATGCGCGAGACGAATGACGGGTTCCGGATCGCCGAGGAGGATCTGCGGTTGCGCGGCTCGGGCGAATTGCTCGGCACGAAGCAATCGGGCGAGGCCGCGTTCCGCATCGCGACCCCTGAAATGCTAAGCGATCTGCTGCCCGTCGCGACCGACGACGCCCGCCTGCTGATCGACCGCGACGGCGGACTGGACGGCGAGCGCGGCCAGGCCGCTCGCACTGCTTTGTACCTGTTCGAGCGCGACGCGGGGGTGGCGTTGCTGCGCAGCGGGTGAGGGGATCCTCCCCGTGCCGAGGAGGATCTGTCAGCGAGCCTTCAGCAACGTCGCGAGCAACTCGATATAGTCCGCCTGACCGATCGCCTGGTCCAGTTCGCAACCAATGCGGCCGCCGAGCGACCAGCGGACCTGGGCTGCGACGACGCCGACGATCGGCAGGGTGACGCGCAGGCGTGCGCCGACCGGCATATCGTGATCGTAGCGCGCCATCAGCCCCTGTGCGGAGATGTTGACGATCAGCAACGCGATCGCGCGCGCATCCGGCCCGAAACCGCGGGCGCGGTAATGGACTTCGTCGCGTTGTGATACGCGGCTTTCGGCATAGGCGGTGTTGCCCGAGGCCATTTGTGAAATCCCCCTGTGTGTTCGCACGGCCAAGGCTATGGGGGCGGCGTAAAGCAGAGCGAAAGGAACCTGCTTAACGATATGCTACGCGCAAATAAGCCCGGAAAAGCTCGCGGTTCGACCCATTCCGGGTGCGAATTGCTAGCGGGCGACGAGCAATCCGTGATTTTTCTTGCCGGCCGCGACGGCGACGGTGTCGGCCCCTACCGTGATCGTCATCGCCTCGTCGGTCACCTTTTCCCCCGCGACGCGCGCGCCGCCGCCCTGGATCAACCGGCGCGCCTCGCCCTTAGATTTGGCGAAGTTCAACCCGATCAGCGCGTCGATCACCGAAATCGAACCGTCGACCAGGAAGGTCGGCAGCGATCCGCCGACCGCGCCTTCCTCGAACGTGCGGCGTGCGGTCTCGGCAGCTTCGTCGGCGGCGGACTGGCCGCGGCACATCGCCGTCGCGGCATTGGCGAGGATCTTCTTCGCTTCGTTGATCCCGGCCCCTTCGAGCGATTCGAGCCGCGCGATCTCGTCCAGCGGCAGATCGGTGAACAGGCGCAGGAAGCGCCCGACATCGCGATCGTCGGTGTTGCGCCAGAACTGCCAGTAATCGAAGTGCGACAACTGGTCCTCGTGCAGCCACACCGCGCCGGACATCGTCTTGCCCATCTTGCCGCCGTCGGCCGTGGTGATCAGCGGCGTGGTGATGCCATAGACTTCGGTGCCATCCATCCGCCGCGACAATTCGATGCCGTTGACGATGTTGCCCCATTGATCGCTGCCGCCCATCTGCAGCCGGCATCCGGCACGACGCGACAATTCCAGGAAGTCGTAAGCCTGGAGGATCATGTAGTTGAATTCGAGGAAACTCAGCGATTGCTCGCGGTCCAGCCGCAGCTTGACGCTGTCGAAGCTCAGCATGCGATTGACCGAGAAATGCTGGCCGACGTCGCGCAGGAACGGAATGTATTTGAGCGCGTCGAGCCATTCGGCATTGTCGAGCATTATCGCATCGGTCGGCGCGCCCATCTCACCCTCCGGCGCGAACGTCAGGAAGCGCTCGAAGATGCGCTTGATCGAGGCGACATTCGCCTGGATGCCCTCATGGCCAAGCAGCTTGCGTGCCTCGTCCTTGAAGCTCGGGTCGCCGATCTTGCCGGTACCGCCACCCATCAGCACGATCGGCTTGTGCCCGGTCTGCTGCAGGCGGCGCAGCAGCATGATCTGCACGAGGCTGCCGACATGCAGCGACGGCGCGGTGGGATCGAAGCCGATATAGCCGGGAACGACCTGCGTGTTCGCAAGCGCATCCAGTGCCGTCGCGTCGGTGGTCTGGTGGATATAGCCACGCTCGGCGAGAGTGCGCAGCAGGGAGGATCTATGCTCGGTCATGGTGGCGTGGCGCTTAGCATGGCGCGGCAGCAAAATCATAGGGGCGGGGAGGGGATGCCGGTGTTGCCAGGTCGATGGGTGTTCCCGGGTTCAGATAGGCGGAATACCGGTTTTAAAATTCCGTTCGTTTCGAGCGAAGTCGAGAAACCGCGATGTGGGTCCATGCGGCCTCTTTCTCGACTTCGCTCGAAACGAACGGGGAGGGGGGAGGGGGAAGGCGGTCAAGAATTCTGGCAGCAATCCTACATCTTGGTTCCCCCCCCGCCCGTCATCCCCGCGCAGGCTAGGATCCATAGTCACGAACCTGTGACCCGATCTTACGAGGGGCCGCCAGTATGGATCCCCGCCTGCGCGGGAATGACGGCTTTGGTGCTAGCCGCCATGTCAGCCCCGCCGCCCTATAGTCCGGTGAGTTGCGCGACCGGATTGACCGGCGCGCGGCCCTTGCGCATCTCGAAATGCACTTCGGGTCGATCGGCAAACCCGGAATCGCCCGACAGCGCGATCTTCTGGCCGCGTTTGACCGACTGGCCGCGCTGGACGAGCAGGCGGCTGGCATGGCCGTAGACGGTGGTCCAGCCATCGCCATGCTTGACGATCACCAGCCCGCCGAGTGCGGCGATCTCGTCGCCGGCATAGGCGACGACGCCGTCCGCCGCCGCCTTGATCGGCGTGCCTATCGGCACCGCGATCTTGATGCCGTTGTTGCGCTCGCCGCTCGCGCCGGGGCCGAAGCGGCCGACGACGCGGCCCTGCACGGGCCAGACGAAGCCGCCGCGGAAGCGTTCGGGTTCCTTGAACGGCGTGGTCGCGGGCAGGACGCGGGTGGGCGAGGTGGTCGGGCGGGCCGGAGCCTGCGTCGCGGCGATCGCCGGGCTGCTGCCGGTGACGAGATCGTCGACATCGAGCTTGAAGGCGGAGGCGCGTTCCTCGAGGGTGGTGCGGCCCGGCGCGGTGCCGGGAATGAGGAGGCGCATGCCGACGCGCAACGCATACGGCTCCGGCAGGTCGTTTGCCGTGACGATCCGCGACCAGTCTATGCCGTAGGCGCGGGCGATGGCGATGCCGGTCTCGCCCTGGCGCACGAGGTGATAGCGGCCCGCGGGGATGTCGAGCCGCTGCCCGGTGCGCACGACATAAGGCGGCCGCAGCGCGTTGGCGCGGGCGATCGCTTCCAGGCCGGATCCGGTCCGGTCGGCGATCCCGCGGAGCGTATCGCCGGCCCGGACGACATAAATCGAGGCGGCGATGGTCTGCGCGTCGGCGACGACCGGGCGCGCCTTCCACGCCGGGGGCGCACTCGGTACGGTCTGGACGACATCGTCGCCCCGGCGCGGGGTGTCGGTATCGATCTGCGTGTCGGTTTCGGCAGGCGGAGGCGGCAGCGTCTGCGGGTAGCGGCTGTCGTCGCGATACCGGTCGTTGGGAACCGGCCGCCGGCTGTCCGCGCGGTGCGACGGGCCGCGTTGCGGCTGCGCGTTCGGGTAGGCGGCGGGCGGGGTCCGGCCGGCGGGGATGCAGCCGCCGAGCGAGGCGGTGACGATCAGGGCCGCAATCCGTCCGCGCATCGCCTCGCCCCTATCGATATGCGGCGTTGAGCATGTCGACCGACGGATAATGCGTCAGGTCGAGGTGCAACGGGGTGACCGCGACATAGCCCTCCGCCACCGCTTCCAGGTCGGTGGCATGCGCCGGGGTCTGCACGACCGGGCCGAGCGAGAACCAGTGATATTCGTAGCCGCGCGGATCGCGCCGCGTATCGACCTGCAGACGGCCGTAATCTCGTAACCCCTGGCTGGCGACGCGGATGCCCTTGACCCGGTCCGCCGCGCAGGCCGGAAAATTGACGTTGATCAGCGTGCGCGGGGCAAGCGGCGCATCGATCAGCGGCGCGAGCACGCGCTGGCCCCATGCCGTCGCCGCCTCGAACGGCACGGTGTCGCCCATGCCTTCGCGCGCATAGACCTGGCTCAGCGCGATCGACCGGACGCCGGCAAGCGCGCCTTCCATCGCGGCGGAAACGGTCCCCGAATAGGTCACGTCCTCGGCCAGATTGGCGCCGCGATTGACCCCGGACAGGATCAAATCGGGTGGGCTGTCCTGCATGATCCGGGCGAGCGCCATCATCACCGCGTCGGTCGGCGTGCCGGCGACCGCGTAGCGCCGGTCGCCATGCTTGCGCACCCGGATCGGGCGGCTGAGCGTCAGCGAATGGCCGGCGCCGGATTGCTCCTCGGCCGGTGCGACCACCCAGATGTCGTTCGAGAAGGCGGCGGCGATCTGCTCCAGCACGGTCAGGCCGGGCGCGTGATAGCCATCGTCGTTGGTGATCAGGATGCGCATCAGGCGGCGGGCTCGAGCCGGTTGAGCCCCTTGAGATACGGCTGGAGCGCCTCGGGGATCGCCACCGCCCCGTCTTCCTGCTGATAATTCTCGATCACCGCGACGAGCGTGCGACCGACCGCCAGACCGGAGCCGTTCAGCGTGTGAACGAAGCGCGTCGCCTTCTCGCCCTCCGGCCGATAGCGCGTATTCATCCGCCGCGCCTGGAAGTCGGTGCAGGTCGAGCAGCTCGAAATTTCGCGATACTGGTTCTGCCCGGGCAGCCAGACTTCGAGATCATAGGTCCGCGCCGCGGTGAAGCCCATGTCGCCGGTACACAATTTCATCCGGCGGAAGGGCAGGCCAAGCGCGTCGAGTAGACCTTCGGCACACGCGGTCATGCGCTCATGCTCGGCTTCGGACGCTTCGGGCGTGACGATCGAGACCATCTCGACCTTTTCGAACTGGTGCTGGCGGATGAATCCGCGCGTGTCGCGGCCGGCCGAACCCGCTTCGGAGCGGAAACATGGCGTGAGCGCGGTGAAGCGCAGCGGCAGTTCGCCCTCGGCGAGGATCTTCTCGCGCACGATGTTGGTCAGGCTGACTTCCGCAGTCGGGATCAGCCAGCGTCCGTCGGTGGTGCGGAACAGGTCTTCGGCGAATTTCGGCAATTGCCCCGTACCGAACACCGCTTCGTCGCGCACCATCAGCGGCGGCGCACACAGTTCGTAGCCGTGCGTTTCGGTCAGCGTATCGAGCATGAACTGGCCGAGCGCGCGGTGCAGTTTGGCGGCCGCGCCCCGCAGCAGCGTGAAACGCGCGCCGGCCATCGCTGCGCCGGTTTCGAAGTCGAGGCCGAGCGCGGGTCCGAGCACATCATGTTCCTTCGCCGCAAAGGGCAGGATGGTCGGCGCGCCGTGCGTGTGGATGAGCTGGTTGCCAGCTTCGTCCTCGCCCTCGGGCACATCGGCGAGTGGCAGGTTGGGAATTGCGGCAAGTTGCCCGGTAAGCTGCTCGCCCAGCGCCTTCTCCTCGGCCTCGATCGCCGGCAGGCGCTCCTTCAACGCGCCGACTTCGGCCATCAGCGATGCCGCTTTCGCCTCGTCCTTCTGGGCTTTCGCAGCGCCGATCGCCTTGCTTGCCTCGTTGCGGCGTGCCTGGCCAAGCTGCGCCTCGGTGATCAGCGCGCGGCGGCGTTCGTCGAGTGCGACCAGATCCGATGCCATCGGCGCGACCCCGCGCCTGGCCAAGGCGGCGTCGAATGCGGCGGGGTTTTCGCGGATCGATCGGATATCATGCATGGCTCGCGCTATGCCGTCGCGTTTGCGCCCGCGCAACCGCCGAGGGGCCGCCGCATTCGCGCCCGCGCAACCGGCGAGCGGCCGCCGGGCGTATGCCCGCGCAACCGCTAAAGGGTTCGGCGCGTTGCACCGGGCATCTACCACAGAGAAGGAACAGAGCATGCAGGTCCCCCACAATGCGTTCGTGCTGGTTGCCGACGGTCGCAAGGCACTGTTCTTCCGCAACGAAGGCGATGCCGAATTTCCTAATCTCAAGGTCGAACATGCGCAGGAACATGTGAACCCGGCGGATCGCGACCAGAAGAGCGATGCGGCGGGCGGAGCAAGCTCGACGCAAAGCGGATCGCATGCCCCGGCGGCGGCGCAGGGCGGCAGCAATCACGCGGCGGGCGGCGGAGCGCAGTTCGCGCAATCGCGCGGGTCGATGGGCGAGACGGATTATCATCAGCAGGAGGAAGACCGCTTCGCCGCGGAAACCGCCGAGATGCTGAAACGGCGTGCGCTGGCGAACGATTTCGAAGCACTGATCATCGTCGCGCCGCCAAAGACGCTGGGCGAACTGCGCAAGCATTATCACAAGGAAGTCACCAGCCGATTGGCGGGCGAACTCGACAAGGACCTGACCGGGCACCCGGTCGATCAGATCGAGAAGGCGTTGCTCGCCGCCTGATACGACAGAGGGCTCCCGGTGACGGGGGCCCTCGATACGTCGCGCGGATCAGGCGGGCAGGGCAGCCTTGCCGGCGAACCGCTTGCGCGCGACCAAAGCCGCCGCCGCCGCGCCGAACAGCAGGACCATCGGCGGCGCAGGGACCGGGGCGGGCGGACCGCCGCTCGATCCGGTGCTGCCGCCGGTCGAGCTGCCATGGCCGCCATTGCTGCTCCAGCCGCCGTTCGAACTCCACCCGCCGCTGCTGCCCCAGCCGTGGCTGCTGGATCCGTAGCTGCTGGAGCTGGTCGAACTGCTGCTGGATCCGCTGCTGCCGTTGGACGAACTGGCCGAGGACGTGCTGGTCGAGCTGCCGTTCGACGAACTGGCGGACGAAGACGATACGTCGCCGCTGGAGGCCGAGGACGAGGAGACGTTGCCGCTCGACGCCGATGACGAGGACACGTTGCCGCTGGACGAAGAGGATACGTCGCCGCTGGAGGCGGAGGAGACGTTGCCGCTGCTGCCGCCCGAGGCGGACGACACGTTGCCGCTGGATCCGCCACTGGCCGAGGACGAGGTGCTGGAGATTTCGGCGCCGCCGGTGCTGCTGCTGCTCGACGAACCGCCACTGGCCGACGAGGTCGAGGATCCGCCGCTCGCCGAGGAGGTCGATCCGCCGCTGCTGCTACTGGAGCCGCCGGTGGAACTGCTGGTCGACGAGACGACGATACCGCCGCTGCCGCTGGATCCGCCGCCGCCGCCGCCGAACACGCCGCCACCGAAGAACCCACCGCCGCCGAAGCCGCCGCTGCCGCCGATCACGGCGAGACCGCCATTGCCGCCGCCCGATCCGCCGATCGACGGGGGCGGGGGAAGCGGGACCGGCGCACCCTGGCTGGTGAGCGTCACCACTGCGGGCGGGCAGGCGGTCTGCGTACGCGTGACGATTCGACGCACGCGGCTGCCGGCCCGCGCGGTCGCGACCCTGGTGGTGGTGACCCGGCGGACGACACGCTTGGTCTGCTTCTGCGCGACCGCATGCCGCGCCTTCGGGCCATCCGCGACATGAACCGCACCGCCGCCGATCAGGGCGCCGCCGCAGGTGCACGCGCACAATTTAGCCAAAGCCATCCGCACCGACATGTCGTCACTCTCTTATTGCCGACGGAACCGCCGGTTCGTTTCAGCCGCAACTGATGTGCCGCTATCCGGCAAAGTGCCGAACAAACAATTAAGTTCAAGCGCCTTAACCAATATTCGACGGGCTATTAGCGGATGTGGCCGTCAAGATCTTTCGACGGTATAGTAAACGTATCATTAAGGTACGCTTTGCTTCGCGGTCTGCTTCGCCAACCGGAGTTTAGCTTTGCGGCGCGGGCGCGATCGTGGCCTATAAAGCCTTGGCAGTCATCACGGTGTCACAGGATCGTGTTGGGGAGCCGTCACGGCACGACGTTGCGAATTGCTCGCACCGGATTGCTTGTCGAGTGCGATGGGCGCTTGTATAGGCGCGCCATCAGGGGTGAGGTCAGCATGGACGATACGGACGCGACAAGCGGCTGGCGGCCACGGGGAGAGTTGGGATGGCGACGGTCTTGAATCGATTGGACGACTCCGGAAAACCAGTGGCTCCGGCCAATGATGCGAACTATCGGCCCAGTGCGGACGAGGAGTTCATGAACCCGAAGCAGCAGGAATATTTCCGCGGCAAGCTTCAGGCGTGGAAGGACGCGATCCTGAAGGAGGCGGCGGGGACGCTCTCGCAATTGCAGGTCGATTCGCTGCGGGAAGCGGATCTTACCGACCGCGCATCGAGCGAAACCGACTGGTCGATCGAACTGCGCACGCGCGATCGCCAGCGCAAGCTCATCTCGAAGATCGAGGCGGCGATGCGCCGGATCGACGATGGCGAATATGGCTATTGCGAAGTGACCGGCGAACCGATCAGCCTCGCGCGGCTGGAAGCGCGGCCGATCGCGACGATGACGGTCGAGGCGCAGGAAAAGCACGAGCGCAACGAGAAGGTCTCCCGCGAGGACTGATCGTGTCGATGCCGTTGGGGTAGGGCCGGCCGGTCAAGGCTGGCCGATTGAAGCCCGGGTAGAAAGTTCGGGGAACGCGTCGCCGGCAAGTCGGGCGTTTCGCCGAGGTCCCCGCGCCGGGATCTTGCCAGGCGCGAGGAGGACGGTGAGCCGCTATTGCGCGGTCATTTCTTCCTTGAGCTTGAGCTTCTGCTTCTTCAGCGCCGCGAGCGTGGCGGTGTCGGGCACGGGGCGTTGCGACTCGTCTGCGATCTTGCGTTCGAGGCCGGCGTGCTTGGCTTCAAGTGCTGAGAAATGTGCGGTCTGCATGGAAGCAATCCTCCTTCAGTTCTTGGGCTGGGGAGAGATACAAACACGCATAGATCAATTTGTCTTCCTAAGAATTCTTCACAATCGACAGGTCGAGCGCATTTTTACGCCAGGACGTTTTCCCGCTCACGCGGCGGCGCGGTCTTTGCTAGGGTCGTAACGACCGGGGCGGTATGAAAAGGGGGGTGCATGGACGAGACGCAAATCGCGAAGCGGCTGGATGTCCTGCGCACCGAACATCGCGATCTCGATTCGGCGATCCTGGCGCTGATCGAGTCCGGGTCGACCGATCAGATGCAGCTTGCCCGATTGAAGAAGCGCAAGCTCCGTTTGCGGGACGAAATCAGCGTGATGGAGGATCACCTGATCCCGGACATTATCGCCTGACCCGATAGCCTGATCGGCGACCGGTCGATCTCTCCATTGGCTGGACGGTGGTCCGCTTTGGGACGCGGATTCTTACAAAAATAGTCGCCGGCGCTATGTCATGCCCGGCGCCGTTATGGCATTCTGGGGGTAATGGCCCGAACACCATCCGAACCGCGCCTGCGACGGCGCCTGATCGACACTCTGTATGTCGATGCGATGGTGCTTGCCGACGAGGCGCGCAGCTATTTCGACGAAGCCGGACGGCTGGAACGCGAGGCGCTGGAGCCGATGGCACGCGTGTCGTTTTCGTGTGAATCGCTCAAGGTGACGACGCGACTGATGCATATCATCGCGTGGTTGCTGACGCAGCGCGCCGTCGATGCGGGCGAGCTTCGCCCCTCCGACGCGCTGGATCCCTCGCGGCGGCTTGGGCCGGCGCCGGTCAGCGAGGCGACTGCGGTATCGGTGATGCCGGTTCAGGCGCGGTCGCTGATCGCGGCGAGCGCCGAACTGTATCGCCGGGTCGCGCGGCTCGACGATTCGCAGGCGGGGCCGGAACCCGCCAGCCCGGTGCAATCGATGCATGCGCGGCTGGCGATGAGCTTCTGATCCGCCGGCACGTAACCACGCGCCGCAACGACGCTGCGTGCCTTTGATTTAATGCCTTCTCCCAACCCTCTCCCGTGAACGGGTGAGCGCTTTATCAGAGGCCCAGTCGGGCGCGGGCGGCCTTGTATTCGCGTTCCATGCGATCGACGCGCACCGCCACCGGTTCGACCGCGGTGACCGCGCCGATGCCCTGGCCCGAACCCCATATATCCTTCCACGCCTTGGGCTTGGAGCCGTTGCCGGTGCC
>Ga0160428_1001362_pt1 | contig 18856 bp, 19 predicted proteins | sample SolpanmetagenomM_FD_108198 | JGI IMG/M metagenome (GOLD analysis project Ga0160428, IMG submission 108198) | Solar panel surface microbial communities from Lawrence Berkeley National Laboratory, California, USA - M | ecosystem: Engineered > Built environment > Solar panel > Unclassified ... | reverse complement strand
TCACGATCCGACAACTCCCCCCTTTTAAACTCTTCTGATCTAAAGTCGAAGCAACTTTTCCACATCACCATCCCTTCTAATCTCAATCCCTCCGACCTTACTTCTTCAACTATACAATCCCTCTTTTCCACCACGAAAAAGTGTATCATGAACGATGTGGAATATTCTTCAACGACCGATACATCACTTTTGAACGAGAATAAATGTGTTTTGTTACCAAACAAAGACCAACGTTATATATCCACGACGATGCCTATTTCCAAAACGATACATATACGTCAGCAGATCTCCCTTCCAGCCTTGAGACATGGTGGGATAGCCGAGAGTGTAGATACTGCTCCAAGACAGATTAGAGCGCAACCAAAAGGTTTAAGAATGAGATATACGCCACCTGGATTTGGAAATGGCCCTATAGGCAAAATGGGAGTCGATACTGATTCCGAAGATGAAGTCGCGGACGACGGCGCAATGACGGGCTTCAAGAGATCTAGACATACGATAGACGACGGAGAAATAGACCAGGCCCGGAGTAAGAAGAAGAGTCGCAAGTCAAAGGAAAAGCAGAAATCATCACAAGTTGAAGAATCGCAGGACCTTGGGCAGGTCGAGGATGTTGAGATGGTAGATGTACAGTCAAACAATCAAGAAACAGACCTCATTTCACATGCTGATGGCGGGAAAGACATGGATAAGGATGCAAAAAAGACGGAAGGAGAAGAACAAGAAGCACGCCGTCGGAGAAAAGCAGAAAAGAAATTGACCAAAGAACGGAAATCGTCGAAAAAAGTCTCGAGGTCGACTGTAGCGTAGCAGAAATGATGTGAACCACTTTTTACAAGACCCCGTGTGACACGTGGACCCTGAATTTGCCGACTCGCATTCGTGAAATTTCTAGCATCGCTTCCCCACCCAACGAAAATGTAACAAGGGGTTTTAAAATGAAACCAACATTTAAGGGTCTAAAAAATTGTGGTACATGGTCGTGCCCACGCCAAGAAACGGAAAGATTTACCATCGAAGCGGGCCGCAAGCTTGTTGGGTTGGTTTGTGGCTGAATTTGTGCCCTCTCGCGATTGTTAATTTCTAGCCTTTCTGCCCACCCAATGAAAAAGTGTGGTACATGGTGATGCCAACGCAAAGAAACGGAAAAATTTGCCGTCGAAGTGGGCCGCAAACGTGTCGGATGACAGCCAATACTTGGGTTGGTTGCTAAATTTAGCACAATGTGACAGAAAAGGGAATTGAAGGGTCAGTAGGAAATACGCTTTTTGCGGGAAAGGTCAAACGAGAATGATAATGAGTCCAAAGTTTAGTCTTCACCACTACATGGACGCTCAATCAACCCGTGTAAAAGTACATTTAGGTCCTATGTATGGCGACGAAACTCTTGAGAAGGAACATTGCACCCGTTATTACCAAATCTCAGGAGGAAAAGTTAGACAATCAAAACTGTTCTAAACATAACTGGGCGATAAGATTGCGAACATCTCTGATTGCCGATAATGCGGGGAAGTTTCTATAATTAGGGCATGATGACGATTGCAACGTGACAGCCTAATCGAGTGAGAGCCATATTAATTGGACCCCCACTCCGCCATTGTTTGTCCAGTCTTGATCCTTTGACAACCCTACACAACAAAGTCATAATCCATCCTTTTGTAGGGCGATCCCGCATAATTCAATCCTGGTGAAATTCACACCAAAACTCAATGGTAGATTCATTTAAAACGGATCGGATTTGGCCTTCTGCTGCAAATCCGTCAGAGACGCCGTCAGAGACGGTTAGGAAGGTATGCAAAACATGCAAAGACAATTCGAAAACTGTTGAAGAGTATTGGGAAAGATGTAAAAAGCATAAAGATCATGTTCACATGGCAGAGGAAAACGGCAAATGCCTCCACGAGCTACGACAATATCTTGGAAGTAGTCCTGGGTCGTTTCGGTCTGACGAAAACGACCATGCAAGTTCATTCCCCGCACATTTGGTTGAAGCTTTTATGCTGAGGGAATTGTGCGATCTAGCAAATCGTTTCCTGAAGGACGATAACCCTCTCATCAAAGATTTCCTCGGTTCGTATACACCGGAAGCTGTGGTGGCTTTTGTAATACTAATATCCGGATGGGGGATCATGCACAAGGAATATCCTGATATACAAACAGAGATAGAAAGTTTAGATAACATTTACGATAATAAACTATTCTTAGTAAGGCCAGTGGTTAGCTTTATGCAAGGATATTATAATGAGGCAGAAGACATCCGATCACGTTACAAGCCTTACTGCATGCCTTTCACAAATTATGGTATTTGCGAGGTAGCTGCGATACTATACTTCTACGAACTCAAGCTTCTCATGTAACCCGTCGAGAAAGGGTTAGATGCAAAAATGATTGTAACAATAGACACTATATTTAGACACATCGACAAACCGCGACCCAAGGATCTACAGTGCGCCCGTGCCCCGATTGACATACATAACGCCTGGCGTCTCAAGCTTTTTGTGGTCATGAGTTGCCTAGAAAAGGATCCGTCGCATGCAAGCAAGCCTCTTACAGTGCACGTCCCAATACGAAGAATCGGACCGAACTCATGGGAAAAGCAGGTGATTGTAGTAGAACATGGCGATGGTTGTTCGGAGCTTAACAGTAAAAATTTCGCCCTCTTTATCGATCATCACCGAAGTTGGTTCCCTGCAAATTTTAAAGGAAAGCGACATAATGTTTCCTCCAACCCTGGGTCTTCTAATGGCAATACTGGCGTCGAGCAGATCGACTTGTCGACAGCACGTGCATCTATCAAACGTGATGCTAAGGCGTTAGAAGATTACTTCCATGAATTGTGTAAAAAGCAAGATTTTCCAGCGCCGGAAAAGTTCCGTCTGGCCAGTCAGGAAGCACTTATGGGCCTTAAATTCCTGTTTCCCTGTAGTACGACGCCATCTTTGGAAGCCTTGATGACAAAATTCCCTCAAGCCGATAACAAAATTTCCAAATGCATGCCATCCTTTCAGCGTTGTGTTAGTGCAGTGATGTTTCAGAGGTTCTTCTCGGCAGCAAAATTAGCAGATAATTCTCAACATGCTCGAGCTTTGCATTCGCTTCGTATGAAGTTGCATACATACTACAATGGGTGCTTGTCTGTTCTAGCTAATATGTCTTCATATAACCCTATTAAACTCATGGTTCGGTCATCGACCATCGATTGTCTGTATGACTATTTCGGCAGCTCTACCTTCCCGATGCTTTTCGAGCTTGGGCCAATGACTGATTTGATCGAGCATATTCTCTTCCTGCTGAATGTCCTCGGTCAATGTTTTACTGGAAACAAATTGTCGGCCATGGAGAAAAAAATCTCGGAAAAATTGAACGCAAACATTCAAGAGAAGCAATGGTTCGAACGCTTCAAGAAAACTTGGACAGACGGAAGTGCAGGTCAGCCAACCGACTCGTCGAATTCTTCGCTGCCAGATAGGACCTTGGTGGAGCGAATCTCAGATTCTGCGCAGCATACAAGAGCGAGGATACTGACTGGAAACGAACGTTTGACAATTTATCGCATTCCGATAGATGTGAATGGAAACTCTCGTTCAAGCTACAACGACCTAGGCCAAGAGGCCGAGCCTGCCACGACAACGGACTTGCCTTTAGAGGCACAGCAACCCGCCAATGCCCCAGTGGCAACCTCACGAACATCATATGGGATCTCCCCAATTGTTGGACAGCCCGCCCTCAAGCGGCGACGGAAGAAATGAGTTTATGAAAGGCTATACGAATGGCTGATAATAAGCGAAGAATCTGAGATGTAGTAGAACATCATATTTCATGTAAGCATATTATCGGGGTTGTGGGCATTATTTTTGAGTTCAATTCATTGTTTATCCTCAAATACTACTTTAATAGCTAGCGTAAATTTACGAATGTATCAATATACAAGTCGCAAGCATATCAATTGAGATCACACTTTCCTACAATGGCAATGCTAGGTCAATGTACAAGACTTGCAGCTCAACTCCATTGAAAGTGTTTACAGACCCTTCTCATGGAAGTCATGTCAACAAAATGCAAACAAACGCTACAGCGGTTGTAGGGATTTTAGAATACGTATCATGCGACTGACTTGTAAAAGTCGGTCTACTTTACTTATGATGAACCTGCCTTTCTCTTTCTGACCAGCAGACTCCTCCCAGTCATCTCTTCCGGTTTTGATAAGCCCATCGCATCTAACATTGTCGGTGCCACATCTCCCAATACACCATCTTCCGAAGCTAGACACCATCCATCGGGAGCATTAGCCATGACAAACGGTACTTTATTAGTCGTGTGAGAAGTCTTTGGAGTGTCTCTTTCCGTCAACATTTCTTCCGCATTACTGTTATAATATCCTTAGTATCAACCTCAGATGAACAAACGTATCGAAAATAAACTTACCCATGGTCTGAAGTGACGAATAACAAATATCCTTCCTTTTTACACGTCTCCAATACCAACCCTATTGCCTTGTCTGTTTCCGCACAGGCGACCACAGCAGCGTCGTAGACTCCCGTATGGCCAACCATATCAGGCGGGGCGAAATTATTCATCAAAAACTGATACTTGCCTTCTTTTATCCTTTCGCAAAGGTTCTCCGCTACGGCCATTGCGCTCATCTTCGGTTGTAGATCATAAGTAGCCACTTTCGGACTGGGAATCATTTCTCGATGTTCATTCTCGAACTGCGTTTCGACTCCGCCGTTGAAGAAGAACGTGACGTGGGCGTACTTTTCCGTTTCTGCAACGTGACATTGATGGATTCCTTGTTTCGATAACCACTCTGCTAATACGTTGTCCATCACTTGAGGAGCGAACGCAATGGGAAAGGTATAGTCGGTTTTATAACGAGTCATTGTCGTTATTGAAATGTTTTTTGGATAGGGAAAGTCTGGTTTTGGACTACGATCTTGATCTCCTAACAATTGAGTGATTTCTCTCACCCGGTCAGATCTGTAATTGAAGAAGAATAACGTATCGTTATCCTGAACTCGTCGTTGTTGTCCTCCGATTATAATCGGTTTCAAAAACTCGTCCGTTTCACCAGCTGCATATCGAGCTTCAATCGCTTTTACAGGATCCTCGACAACCTCTCCTTTTCCGAGAACAAGTCCTTCCATTCCAACTTCTACGCGATCCCACCTCTTGTCTCTATCCATGATGTAATATCTCCCTACAATCGTGGCTATTTCTCCACATCCTACTGTTTTGCAATATTCAATCAAAGTCTGCATGTGTCCCAAACCTGACTTTGGATCTGTATCCCTCCCGTCTCCAAAAAAATGTATATAAACTTCGGGAACGGCCATTTCTTTCGCAACGTCGAGTAATCTCAAAAGATGATTGATGTGAGAGTGAACTCCTCCATCACTGACCAGTCCTAATAAATGTAACCTTCCATTTCCCTCTTTTGCTCTCGTGAAACATTTCTTCACTCCTTCGACGTTCTTCAAATCTCCTTTTTTTATAGTTTGGTCGATTCGCACAACGTCTTGCCATACGACTCGCCCTGCGCCAATGTTTAAATGTCCGACCTCGCTGTTTCCCATTAATCCCTCCGGAAGCCCAACGGACAAGCTAGACGCATCGAGCTCTGTGTAACCTTGTGCCGTATTTGATTTGGAGTCGGCAAAAGAGTCCATGACTGGTGTGGAGGCATTGAGGATGGCATTGCCTTTGGATGGAGATGTAGCCGAGGGCATGCCCCATCCGTCAATGCATATAAGCACTGCTTTTTGTTGCGCTTGTGCCATTTTGGATATCAACCCTATGTAGTTGAGACGGTAGGATTATTGCTCACAAAAAAGTTGGAGCTGTGAAAGTCACGTGGAAGGTTTGTCACGTGCAAACAGCATTAGTTTCACATTGATATCGATAACCTAATATCCTCTATTATCATCATAACTTCGTTATAGTCGAAGTGCATGCTGCGAATAACAATACATGCACACATACACTGAGCTTGGAAATATTTTGATGGTTGTTCTAGTGTATACATCGAGAGAAACTATTATTTTATTCTAAACCGTTGTAGCAAAAGACAGATGTTCCCTTGATCTGGATATTTAAAAATAATTATCCTGTGCAAGCTCCAAATGAAGTTTCTCACCAGCAATGTGGTATCAGCAGGAGCGCTGGACCAGCAAGGGTGGGTCATGTGACTTTTGAAATGCCTCGGTTATCTTTCCATTGTGAGACTTTGTGCCGAGGCAAATCCCGACTCATAAAACACCAACTGCTTTTCGCGCTGGGTGCTTGAGTAACATCGCGACGTTCCGTGGCACCACACTTCCATGCGTTTGGATCAGAATCGTTCGCTTTCTCTAGATTTCCGCCAGGCTTCACCAACCTTGGCGTAGTGTCCGTGCCACTAAATAATGTGCTTTGTATTGAATGATAAGGACAAATTAACACATTACAGTTTGCAATTGTGAACATCTAGAAACATGTTGGAACACTTCAACATCTTGACTGGCGAATAATGGTGGCTAATTGGAATGGTATGGTAAGCCTAATTATCACTGACGTATTACGCTGCAACTATTGCCACATTTTTAATGTCAATTGTTGTCATAACTATTCTTTAGGATATTTCTATTTACTATTATGCTGTATTTATCATAATGCTACAAACGTCTTCGTCTAACCAGTATAAGGGTTGAGTTGATTAACCTCAGATTGCACATGAGGTGTGAAGACAGCAGAATCGAGCTTCATGAGGTAAGGCAATGGCAATCCAGTTCTTGTACCCGTTGTAAGTGCAGGCGGTGGTGGCATGCAAGTGTGTATTGGCAGTGGATATGTGTTTATGACATTAGGATTTCTACTTAGAGAATGCTGTTCCATTTTGGGTGGACCTGCTTGATATGCATAACTGGGAGTTGTATAGTTCTCGTCGAAATGACTATTTCTTCTGGCTGGATTGACGTATGGTGGTTCATGGTAAGTGAAAGCTCTGTTGCTCACGCCAGATTGGGCTGCAAGATGATGATCGGCCAAACTTCCGTGGGTACTGCCACCAATCTTGAGTCTCGGTGTCCCTTCGATCGGATAATTTATGCAGTTGTAGTGTTCCAAAATCCCGCTTGATGGTCCAACAACCGCCGGTCCAGGAGCGTCCTGGTTCATACAGTTAAACTGAACATTTTGACCGACAGGTAGGACGTTAGGAACGATTGTCGAAGTAAGTAAATCCGCACCAAAAGCATAAACAAATACACGCTTTTGAAAAATGAGATATACCTTGTACATACCCTGATAGAACTCACATGATTCTAGTTCCGCTTTCATATTTGCATCCTTGTAATTCTGTTTCGACCCAATAGACAGAGCTGCGTAGAATCCCTTGATAAACGAAGCATCCACGGGTTTCAAGCTGAGCTCAAACTCACGCATTGTGTCCGACCTCGACTTTCCATACGGACCACTGCCACATTCACCAAATCTTGAGCTTCTTTCTGCAACGGCGAAGATGAGTTGCGCATGATATATTGCTAAAGTCTTTGCCATTGTTACTTCGAATTGACAATCAATTGAGGCAGGGTTTGGAAGTGTAAACTGTGAGTCCACATTCACCAGAAGCATTTCAGAGTCAGACATGTTGATTAACTCACCACCCCTTTGCAGCTTTTGGGAATCCATACCAGCATGCCAGCGCACAAATGCAAGTATCCATTCAGCGACAGCAAGAATGGCTTCAATTTGCCGCGCATTCTTCAGCTTCATGACCACTTCGATCATCTGAACTATGATTTTCTCATCCAAAGTTTCCCGGAATAATGCATCAAGTTCTTGAGATACTGACTCATTGAATTTCCGCGCGTGTTCGATCACTTGAAACCTCATCGTATCTTTATAGCTCTTCATTGCAAGGGCTGTGGAGAAGTATTGGACATCACAATAATCTTTTGGATGTTGTTGCCCGGGATTCGCGCTCGAAATGGACGGATCGGCGACATTTTGACTCGCTGTCACACTCGTCGGACGGTTGAGCGATAGGAGTCTGTTTGTGACGGTCTCTTGCCCGTTAGACGTGGTCACTTGTGTTTGTCGTCGTGGGTTTGTAGGCGGATAAGGGACAGATCTTGGGTTTGCTTGGGGAGGTTTAGCATGATTCCCCTGTCTAGGCATTTTGAGGAAGTTTTGATAATCTAGTTTAGCGAGGAATGACGGGAAACAAAGGAAATAAGAAGAAATTCATCTCGACGATTCTTGTCACGTACTGAACCTACAGATGTTCAAATTTTGGGTCACGGCTTCCATCACGGCCCGTCATCGTATTATAAACTCTGTAGCGGATTTCGTTATTTTGTTTATATTACCTTTTCCCAGAATATGAGAGTTATATGACTGCAATATAACAGTGACAAATCATTATGTAAATAACAGTATACAAAGAAAATGGAATAATGTGTCTTTGGGCAGGATGCCTTTCAATTTTGTCAAGCTTACATATGTCTTACTTCAACCACGGTTAGGAGAAGGGGATTCAGAAGCGAAAAGTTTATTGAATTAAACATACTTCGTCGGTTCTAGCTTAGTGTCATGCTTGTCATAAGATAGTTTTGTGATTTGGAATTATTTGTGTTTGTATTTTAAGCGTAGAGTTTTAAAGTTACTCCCACTGTGGAAAAGTCCTGGTTGCCAATATCCGTGTGAAATTCATATCATAAAGGATTGTGTTTACGACGAGAAAAGAAATTAAGTACAATGTGCAGAACATATAATCAGACCGATCAAACTATCAAGCGAGTCGTACAGCATCCACCGAGTAACTTGAAAGGAAGAAATGAGTTGGGAGAAAGGTATCGATACGAAAGGTTTGATCGGCGTCATATTAGTGACCCAATGAAAGCAGGTATAACTACTACTAATCTACTCACGTGAATGACCATTCTATTTTCTCATATCATGACGGAAGTATCGGTTGGCCAAAGCTATCTAAACCAAAGACGTCAGCATAGCTATATCTATAGTCCATGTTCTGATCATGACCGGGAACACAGTAATTCATGTTGTATTGCGTATATTGGTGGCTTTGATCGAAATAAGCAGGCTTAAACACCGCATCCCTATTGGGTTTAAACTTCGGTGGCTCCGTGAAAAGAACTGGTTTAGGTCGTCGTATAGGGTAAAGCGAGATAAAACGGGAATCTCGAATATATATATAAGTAGACAATTCTCGTGGGTTTTGCGGGCCCGAGAATCGCTGAGGCAATCTGATTCCTTGCTTGTCCTGCGTCTTGGGGTGAGTAGGAGCTATGTTGGACGGATGTATCGTCGAATACTGCTTTTCCACTATTGATCGGCCTGCTTCAGGGTCTACCCCGGCAGCAGGGTTGTCCAAGATGTAATGGTTCCAGTCCGGCGCCTCGTGAGCATAAACATAAATGTTCTTCCCCGAATGTGTTGAAATATGATAGAAACCTTGATAGAATGAGCCGTCTTCTAGGAGAACCTTCATTTGTGTAAATACATTATCAGGCAGTTTTCCTCGGTTGACAGAATGTAAATCCTGATAGTACATTTTTATTTTCAAACACATCTCTTTTTGTTCGTTGATGTAGTCTTGGCGCCATAAATTTTGATTGAGTAATGCATATGGACCTTGTCCACATGCACCAGATTCTAAGCTGTGGGCAGCAAATGCACGAATCCATGTAGCATGGAGATTTGCCAAGCTCTCAGCCATCGTTGCTTCAATCGAAGAGCGATCTACGGGAGGTCCTTCGATCACCAAAGATCCGACGATACATCCCAGCAGTGGAGGCTTCACTGACTGTCGTGCCAAGCCTACATGAGGCTGTTGCTGTATGTCAACGTCGATCAGTTCATGCCAATGTAGGAAATTGAAATAATATTCAACCATGGCCAATATTGCCTCTATTTTCCAGTTCACTCTTACATGCTGGAATTCGAGTAGGATCCGTGTCATGATCTGGTCAAACCTAGCTTGACGAAGCAATTCTGAAAGCTCATTACAGTCTTTAGAAGTCAATTTCTTGCAGGAACCAATTTCTTCTAAAATTCTACCTACCATAGTCGTTCTATAGTGTAGCCGTGCCGCATGAGTGGAAAACCATTGAACGTTCCAGAAACCAGATAGTTCTCGATCATAACTTTCCAACATTTGTATCTCATGATCCAGAACTCCGTTGCTCAATGACTTGATTGCCGGCGATTCATTCTTCGGACGCGTTGTGAGAAAGGCAAGATTGAGCGGGACAATAGGCTCAAGATCAGTGACCTTATTAGATCTCACCCGCTTTGGGTCGGGTGCCACAAACTCTTGTCTGGAATTTGGACTTTGCTCTAGATTGGGTTTGCGTTTCTTAGATGTCTTGGGTGTCGTGGATTTGGGAGGCATGTCGGACCAAGTGGTATGGGTAATTAAATTTATTAATTCTGCAAAAAGTACTGGCAGAGTTTGATGAAGAGGTGAAAATAGTGGCAGATTTTAAAGTATCTTGCGAGTCACAGAGATTGGTGGAAACTCGGGTATTTCGAATTTTGACCTTTGTTGGCCAATACGGGCCACGCGGCAACTCCCTTCCTCCTCGCCAAAGAGTCTTTTTGTGATGTGTTATACCGATCTGGAATACTCTGTGATAATCGAAACAGACCGCGTACAGTCATCTCGACTTTGTTCATCTCCCAGCTGTGGAGTATATTGAGGACTCCTAGTAGCATCGTGTCAAACCTATGTGGATCATAGGGTTTCGAGATGTCTCACATCAACCATGGTTGCCATCACAAGGGACTTCGAGTCGAGAAACCTAGACCAATCTGGGAAAACCTTAAACAAATCGTCACAGAAGCACGTTCAGAAGACTGATTATTTCGCGAACATAGTGCACCTGGTGTAAGACTTCTTGCAACCGAGCCGAAGATTTCCAATCGTATAGTCCACCTTAGGCAAGTCCGTCGTCATGTAGATTTGTATTCGGCCGAGATTTGGCTCGTTCCCATTTTCGAGTTTTGGGTTCAGAGAATCTCTTGGCAAGATCCAATGACCAATGAAAATGTGCTAAATTTAGCAAGCTTTAGCGAGAAGAAAAGCTAATAAAATTCGCTAATTCTTTTAAAATTGTTAGAGATGACGTGTCAATAGATCTGCCAAGCTTTACAAAGGGCAAGGCTGAAACATTCCTGTTCTTCGGAAAAGAGTGGTACGCGTCCTGCAGTCATGGAGTCTCGAAAGCGAAGTCCTCGCGTCTCCCGATGGCCACTCCGCGAAGTGCTTCAAAAGGCTACTGGGAGTGAGGCAAGAAGCTAGACTAATTGCTGAACATTTCTTACGGAACAGCGATTAATCACGCACGATCGCGCATTCTGTGAAAGGATTTTAGTTATCAAGAAATAAAGAAAGTCTCCAAGGATATCTAAGCTCTTCTGTCGGTTCTACTCTCTTGTTCTGCAAGATACGGGTGACACCTACTGAATTTCCTGATGACTTGTGTGATACACAGAGCTCTTGAACTTGAAAAATATTTATTACGACTTGATCATGTGCTAAAAAAATCACAAATCTGCAATTTCCGCGTGATCAAGCGTTATATATCTTTCTATGTCGAGGTCGCCAGCGGAATACAATGTCTCGTTTGATAGTCTGTGGTCTGTTCGTGGTAGATGTGTTGCGTGCTCGTTCATGAGAATATCGTCGATTCTAAGATGTGCCGATGTCAAAGGCTCTGAAAGGGCTGCTAAATATATGAAAACACCCCCTTCATCGTATGTAAGTACATGATAGTATCCTTGATAAAATCCTGATAATGCCGAGGCGTTTTTGATATAATGTGAGGTTGGTGGAAACGCGAATAGCGAATTTTTAGGAAATTTATTAATCACTTTGAAGGCAGCGTCACTCAGTGTAGAGCACGTTGTCGACTCTTCGCTCTCTTTCCAATACCTCCAGACGTAACGCTCTCTTTGCGTTATTTCCTTGGCAGAGGCATAAAGGCCATTCCCACACATACCAAGTGTGACTGGCTTGCATTTTGAGTTTTTTCGCGTATTCCAAACACTTGAGTGTGTGACCTCACGAATATAAGTCGCATGTCTTCGTGCTAATCTTCGTGCGATCAGTTCCTCAATGTTTATATACTGTTGGTGCTGTGGCACTACCTCACCGTGATCGTTTTGTTTTATTGAATGTCGAAACAAGTGCTTCCATCCAGTCGAGGAGTTCATACATTTGTGAATGAATCTATGAAATGATTGAAAAGCGGAGACATACTCAAATGTAGCCAGAATGACTTCAATATACCGATTTTCCACCTCTAAATCAATGCAGGCTTCGAAGATGGCATAAATATTAGGTGAATCTAGATCACCTTTACGTACATCCTCGATCATTTCCCGGACACGAACCGGAAGATCATACCAACTCAACAGACAGGCGACCATCGTCTCCACATAAACAACTTGCGCCGTCGTTGATCGAAAATATTGTACATTGAAATGAACGTGGGGTTTAGAATGCAATGCGGGGGAAGTAGGTGGTGATTGTATGTCCGAATATGAAGAAGCACTTGACACCTCAATTGGACTAACGTCTTCCACGAGGGAAAGAGTAGTTTTCTTGCCACGAGCGTTTGTTTTGCCAACCGGCCGTTTTCTCTTGTTTGATCCGATCTTTTTGGGCACTACTGATGACATGTCTAGTTGAGCTAGTCGCAACAGTCAAGGTTGTCAAGCCCAAACAACATATATAGCAAGGAATTCAAAATGTCGAAATGCGATATCTGTCAAGGTTTCGAATCATCATCTGAACAGCGTCCCATCCAGTACTTATATCCCTCAGCCTTCCAACAATCAGTTGCAGGGAGCCCATGTCTCGACCAAGAGAGTTTTTAGTGTGATGTCATTGCGCAGAAAGTATGCTAAATTTAGCTTGTTGGTAATGTCAATGCTGCAGTACGACACAATAATTAGGAAACCCTATCTTCTGATTGAAACACGACAGGGATGGAACTATACTCGAATCAGTAAAGCGTTGATTCATTATTATCGTAATATGGTCAGATTTCTATGTATTCACTATTGGGTTACTACGTGCCAATCTAAGATTTGGTGCCAAGACCACTGGTGTTTTATAGTGAGAGTATTCACACTAATTTTGTAATCTGGCCTTTACGATCGCTTCTACTTCTTGTGGCCCATCAAAAACAGACCATATCTTCTTATCCACTCCCTTAAAAGCCTCTTCAAACCTTTTATCCGAAAGCTTCCAATCTAAATCAGGACATGCAACTTCACTAACTCCCTTTACTCTTCTTATGAATATCATTTGGACCCAATTGGGATATAATCGCGCAACCTCGCCGTATATTTCGGGATCTTTATGTGTGCTATCTCCGATTAAAATATACTTTCTATGTGGAAACCAAGAGTGGATCTTTGCAATTCTTTCTAGCTTGTACTGCTCAACACCGTCAAGAAGATTCGTTATAAAGACTGTTGGGTCGTAAAAGGATGTTTCGCGTAGCATGATCTGACCAAAGGGGAAGTGGTCATCACGGAAGCCGCGGAGAAAAGGGTACAAGGTATATGGCGATGCTGATACGTAAAATGTAGTTGGATTTGATAGAAGCTGTACCAGACTGGAGTAAAGCTCTGGCATACCCTTGACAGGTTGAGGATCATCAATGAATGTGGAGGTAAATACACCAATCGGCGATGATGTTATTGTTATCTTGATCGTGTCGTCTATGTCACTGATTATGCCCCATCCATATTGTTCAGCAAGGACGGTTCTACAGGCGATGAACGAGGGGAGCTTTTCTGCTCCGGGAAAAGATATCTGTAGAACATCATCGGTCTTTCCAAGTAGTATGTCAGACGTTCTGGAAGCGAATCCCGAGGAGGAAGAAGGACCAATGACAGTACGTGTTGCGTCACCAATACAAATAGCCACTGATCGACTGGATAAGACTGGATTTATCAAGTGCTGTAGACGACTTTGTAGACGAGTTTTGTATTGTTCTAGCTCAAAGCCAAATAAAGAGCATATATCCAGTACTTTTTTGTTGCATACACTATAGCGACTATTCCAGAAGAATGCGACTACATGTTCGGTTTTCCATACATTGATTTTGGGGTGCTGATTTGGGGTCTGAATCGATACACCGGTATGCTTTGTCGAAGTATCTTTGATCGATTCTGATATATAAGCGTAATTATCAAATAGCCATGCGTGATGATATCTGGGGTTCACTAATCTGCTGGTCGTAGATACCCTTTCTACTGATTTGGTACCGATTATTGTCGTTATCTGCTTGTACATGAATTTGAACCGGCTTGTGATTGCTGATTCTTTTTGAACTTTTTCTTTATGCTTTGACATTTTGGAAATTCAATTGGAAAATATGCCGACAGAGGCTGAGAAGAACTCAAGAGATGATTTAACAGTTTTCATACAAGATGTGGTGATATAAAGAGGACAGATGGAAATGAAAAATACTTGGACGCATTACTTATCTTATTTAGAGAGTCAAAGATGCTTCTGACTCACGTTTATGATCAGCCATGGGACAATCGAATCACTTGACGACACAAATGATATACTATACCCTTCTTCTGACTGAATATATGTACTATCATAACAATCACTGATCAGCAGGCTATGTCATGTCCATGAATCATGCGATGCTACATTTCCAGGGTCCAATGTCAAAACAATCAAACAAAGAACTGCTTACTAATCAGTTTAAAGTTTTAATTTGGGAGAGGTGAACCAATCATAACTTAAGCCAATTTCGGGGAGTGGTTATAATAAGGCACTAATTCTTCCTTAATTACATTCTGCCCGACATGATTGTCGTTATTCCTTTGTCGCTCACTTGACATTCCAATCATGGCAGCTACTGCAGCATCTTTATCAGTACAGCCATGTCGGTACAAGACCGGAAAAACTCTCGGAGCAGGATCATACTCGACAGTCAAAGAATGCGTTCACATAGACACCGGACGATATTATGCCGCAAAAGTAATCAACAAAAGACTCATGATGGGCAGAGAACATATGGTCAGGAACGAGATCGCGGTATTAAAGAGAGTATCTATGGGACATCAAAATATTCTTACATTGGTAGATTATTTTGAAACTGTCAATAACTGTAATTCATGTCCATCTTCCGATTAATAACGATACTAATGATTACGTTAGTATATCTTGTCACTGACTTAGCCCTCGGGGGAGAATTATTCGATAGAATTTGTCGGAAAGGGTCATATTACGAATCTGACGCTGCCGATTTGATCCGAGCAACTTTGTCTGCAGTCGCATATCTTCACGATCACGGAATCGTTCATAGAGACTTGAAACCCGAAAACTTGTTATTTAGAACCCCAGAAGATAATGCCGACCTATTGATTGCAGACTTTGGATTATCGAGAATCATGGATGAAGAACAATTTCATGTTTTGACGACTACTTGTGGTACGCCCGGATATATGGCGCCTGAAATATTTAAAAAGTCTGGACATGGAAAGCCCGTGTTAGTAATTATTCTATGACTTTTTGCAACGATTATACTGATGATATGACAGTGACTTATGGGCAATCGGTGTAATAACTTATTTTTTATTATGTGGATATACTCCATTTGACAGAGATTCTAACTTGGAAGAAATGCAAGCAATACTTATCGCAGATTATTCTTTCGCTCCACAAGAGTATTGGAGAGGCATTTCCGATCATGCCAAAGTATTTATCCAACAATGTTTAACAATAGATCCTACAAAAAGAATAACTGCTCATGAAGCTCTAAGTCATGAATGGATAGCTGGTCCTGAAGCTAATAAAGGTGATGCAGATCTATTACCAAATGTTAGAAAGAATTTCAACGCTAGAAGGACTTTACATAAAGCCATTGATACCGTTAGAGCTATAAATCAACTAAGAGCCGGTGGAGGTTTATTTAATACTATGATGAACGGGGCTACAAATAGCGATCATCCCGAAAAGATTGCTCACCAAAAAAATGAAAATCGGGATGATAATAGTCAAGTTCAAAGCCCTGTTATTGATAGTGGTAATCATACAACCGATGACAATCCAAAAGGATTATGGATGAAAAATAATTGAATAATGTAATGTGTACAATAAATGTTTCTTTTTCTGCTCTTATTTTTATATAAAATGATACCCTGAATATATTATTAATATGTACAACAAATGTTTTCTCCTTTTCGTACAAGATGATGAACCAAGAATATTTATAGTACTATTCTCTCACCAATGTCTTGTCCCTGCTCTACCTTTTACATTTTCTACCTTGATATCAGAAGTCATCCACCCACCATAGAAATCTCCAGGTTGTGCTACAACTTTTTCTCCATCAACGAAACAATCCCAACCTTTCTCAGCTCCGTCCCCTGCACTAGCGTAGAATGATATATAATCCTTAATCTCTTTGAATGGACTCGTTGGATTCTCATAACACCATATTCGATTTTCAACTTTTTCTCCCGAAGGATAAGTTAATGTAAAATACGTTGCTTCTCCTTTCCATTCACAATACGATGTCTTGCTTGTTTTGGTCAATTTGTACGTTTCAGATGATAAAGAAGACAGTGGGAGGTAATATGTAGGAGGATGATAGGTTTCTAATACTCGATATGATGTTGCTGTATCGACTATATGACTTGTAGTATCATCTGAATCATCCGTTTTTATTGCAGATGATGCTGGTCGGATGATAATGCGTTTGAATACTTTTTCTAATAACGGTGGTCGGGGGAATTTCGCTGGATCTAACATTGTTGTCATTCTTCTAAATTATTCTAAAGATATTGACGGATCTTCACAAGTGATAACTGCTGTCGATTAGAACAATGGGAGGTGAAAGGGTGGGGTAAGGTCAGTAATTATGTCATCGATGACGTTGTTTTCCGAAATTTGAATTCATGGTCAAAGCACGTGCGGAGATTTCCAATCCTAGCTTGATCGACTTGTTCGACATTGATCTTTTTTCTTCAATAATCCAACCTATTAATCCACCCTCATAGTCAATTCTATAAAATCAAAATGGCTGCTTTTATCAGATCAACCTCTCGCTTCGCACCCTCTCTCTACCAGAACTCCATCAGATCATTCTCCGTTGCCTCCCCCATTCGGAAATCCGCGACAGAAACGGCAAAAGATGCTCTCAAAACAGCCGACAAAGTCGTTTCTGACACTATTGTCAAAGGAATGGACAAGACAGGTACATTCCATGCAATTGTGACCCATATACATCACTAATGGATCAATTGTAGCCGAAGTAGCAGCGCAAGCCCAATCTGCCATTTCCTCCGCCACAACTACTGCATCAAAAACCGCATCAAACATGTCCAAGCAAGCTTCTGCAAAAGCATCCGAACTATCCGGTCAAGCATCTGGAAAAGCATACGAATTATCAGGAAAGGCACAAGGAAAAGTAAGCGAAATGTCAGGAACGGCGAGTAAAATGGCCGATCAAGCTCAGAGTAAAGCCCAGAATGCGACAAATGCAAACAGTGCAGAGGAGATGATGGGTCAGGCAAAAGGTAAAGGGCAAGAATTAAAGGGAAAGGCTCAGGGAATGAAGGATGAAATGATGGGCTCGGCCAAGGGAAAGATGCAGGAAGTAAAGGGTAAAATGTCTTAAACGGACACTTGTAAGCACTCTTGCAAGATGGAGTTTGTTTGGAAGGATGATACTTTGTCGAAGATGAAGTTGAACGAAAAGGAAAAATATGAGATTATAGTAAAGTATTATCAAATGTAAATCTAAGCTCATTGACAGAAACGGATATTTCATATTTGCATATCATTTCGAGCTTCTCTGTGCATTGTTAGTTCCATGAGTTTTCAAGAGAATTGATTAAAAATTATCCATTGTTTTGATGCGATCCAACTACTGCATGCAAGACCTTAGGCACTATGAAATTGTTGACCGATTCGATGAGAAGCATAATAATAAATGTGTTACTTTGCTTACAGGTCTGACAACACTCCCAATGAATAGCACTAACTCGAGACTAGGCCAGATTGGATGTTCAAATGCTAAACTAGGAATATATACAGCTTAGCTTTCTAGTTCTTCTTATCTTTGGAGCTATGGCGCAACGGCTAGCGTACGTGATTCCAGCATCGGAAGGAACGTCCACGAGGTTGTCGGTTCAAATCCGGCTAGCTTCATGTTTTGTTTGTTCAAAAATATCTTTTGCACACCATACATACAATACAATGGTTTGTCCGTAGTTTTTCTTGATCAATCTATATCGCCTAAACCCCTTCAGACCAAACAGATTATAAATCCACCACTAAAGTACTAACATGGGGTTATCAAGACTATTCATCAAACGTCATCGCTGCACGTGATCTAAGACAGTCCAAAATTTTATTGTTAAAAAAAAATAATGACTTTGATTTTGTACCATTTGTTCTGAGTATTGATCGTGACAATTTCGAATGATGACATACCACCACCTATATTAATCCAACCAGACATGAGCATCACGTTTGACTCACTGTCTTCCACTCTCTTGGCCCTCACACGAACAGCCAATCGACTTGGTGAAGATGATGTTGAATTCCACCGATCTCTCGATTTTCAACTGGGCGAAGATTTAGATGCACAGAATAAAAGGCTCATCTCTCTTGCGGAGAAGCTACTCAATAGCGCGACGGTTGGGAGTGAAGAAGAAGTACGTCGAGGACCAAAATTGACCGACCTTGATGGGTTGGACGAGAATTGGAATGGGGTTGTTGATGTTCTGGATAGTTTATTAGAAAGGGCCGACAGTAGTTTGGATGAATATAGTGGACTTGTCAAGAGGTTGAGTCCTAGTAGAGATAACGTATGTG
>Ga0160428_1001361_pt1 | contig 18856 bp, 15 predicted proteins | sample SolpanmetagenomM_FD_108198 | JGI IMG/M metagenome (GOLD analysis project Ga0160428, IMG submission 108198) | Solar panel surface microbial communities from Lawrence Berkeley National Laboratory, California, USA - M | ecosystem: Engineered > Built environment > Solar panel > Unclassified ... | reverse complement strand
CTTGTGCATTCAGCAAAGCCACCAGCTGATCGGCCGTGGCGTTGGGATAGACTCCGAACAGGTTGACAGTGCAGGATACCGCACCCGGTGCCGGGCACCCGAACGCGGTGACGTTGCGGCCGCCGACGTCCTTCTTGTAGTCCTTGGTATAGCGCAGCCCGCCTGTGGCGCGGATCGCGTTGCTGATGTTCCACGTCAGCTGGCCGAACCCGGCATAGGAATCGATCTCGCGATCGGCCTGGATGAAGCTGCCTACAAAGGCGCGCGTCGCACCGTTGCGATAACCGTCGCGCTGGTCGACGTCGAAGCGGATGGCATTCTTCTCATGCGAGAAATAGCCGCCCAAGATATAGTCGATCGTGTTCTTGCCGGTCGACTTCAACTGCACTTCGTGGCTCATGAAATTGTAGCGCGAGTTGACCGTGCGGTTTTCGTTGAACGCGCCGATGAAGTTCTGCAGCCCGGTCGCCGGATCGAAGGTGCCGTTGGGCGGCAGCGCCCCGGCATCGGCATCGGCCTGCGTGCTGCCGCCGATCCGCGAATAGCCCGCGATATAGGTCAGCTGCATCTTGTCCGAGAGATCGTAGTTCATCGTGCTGCGCACGGCCCACGAATACCGATCGGTATCGGGCGCGGTGTCGCTCATCGTCGAATACAGCTTCGTGCCCGGGCGCGGCGTCTGCAACAGGCCGATCACGGGCGCGCCGCGATCCAGGAAACCCTCGGCGCTCAGGAACCAGCTGAACCGTGCGCTCGGCTGCCACAATGCGCTCACGCGCGCGGATTCCTGCTCGACCGCGTAATATTTCTTACCCGTGGTGACGAAGGCCGCGCGATCGACATTGGGAACGTTCGGCGGCTGCTGGAAATCGGCATAGCCATCGTGCCGTTCGGTGACGAAGGCGAAGCGCAGGGCCAGCGTATCGCTGACCGGTACGTTGATCGCGCCGCGCGATCCGAAGCGATTGTAATTGCCGGCGATCGCTTCGACGTTGCCGTAGAATTTGTCGAACGTCGGCTTGGCGGTGACGAGGCTCAGCGCGCCGACCGTGGCATTGCGCCCGAACAACGTGCCCTGCGGGCCACGCAGCACTTCGGCGCGTTCCAGATCGTAGAACAGCACCGATGCGCCCTGCGACCGCGGCGAATAGATACCATCGATATAGATCGCGACCTCGGGGTCGGCGACTTCGGTATAGGCGCTGTCGTTGCCGATCCCGCGCAAGGTGAGCAGCACGGCCGACTGGTCGCCCTGCTGGGTGAATTGCAGCGACGGCACGAACCGCGCGAGATCGGTCACGTTGTTGACCTGCTGGCGATCGAGCGTCGCCTGGCTGAATGCCGAAATCGCGATCGGGGTGCTTTGCAGGTTCGTTTCGCGGCGCGTCGCGGTCACGACGATGTCGTCGATCGTGCCGTTATCCGTGGTAGCCGGCGGCTGCGTCTGCGTCTCGGCCTGTCCGCTGTTCGCGGTCGGGCTGGGCGTATCGGTCTGCGGAACCGTCTGGGCGGCTGCGGGCGTGGCGGCCACGGCAGTCGTCGCCAGAAACAAAGACGTCGCCAGCGCGGTGCTGGTGACCAGGATAGTCCCCTTCATGTCGTCCTCCCAAACGCGCCCTCTATGGGTCGCTGCGGCGTATTCACCACGCGTTGACATCGATGTCAAGAATCGTTTTGACATCGATGTCGGTTTTTTTGCATGTCCTTGTTTTCGTTCGGGCAGGAGCATCGTAAGACGGGCCGATGGGGATGATGGCGAGGCATATGGAGATAGGGGCGGAGATAGGGGCGGAGATACGCGCCGAGCGTGCCGCCGCGCGGTTGTTCATGCTTTCGATCGGCGTGTTCTTCTTCGGCGGGTTCCTTACCTCGGTGGTCAGCTTGCTCGTGCCGCGGCTCCAGTTGATGTTCGATCTCGGCTATGCGCGCGCGCTGCTGGTCCAGCTCGCGTTCCACGCCAGCTATCTCCTGTTCGCGATCCCGATCCTCGCGATCATCGTGCGCGTCGGCTACATGCGCTCGGTCACGATCGGTCTAGCGGTGATGGTCACGGGTTGTATCGGGCTGGTCTATACGCAGCGCGTTCCGGGCTTCACCGCGGTGCTCGGCGCGCTCCTGCTGCTCTCGGGCGGCATCACCTTCCTGCAGATCGCCGCCAATGCCGTGGTCACCGTCGCGGGTCCGGCGCGCCATGCCGCCTCGCGCCTGACGTTGCTGCAGGGCTTCAATTCGCTGGGCACCGTGCTCGGCCCGTTATTGTGCGCGCAGTTCGTTCTTCCCGACATCGAAGGCGGTTTTTACGGTTTTTCGAATGGCGACGCCGCGATCTTTCCGTTCGCGCTTTCCGGCGTCGCGCTCGCGCTTCTGTCGCTCGCCTTCGGGCTGAACCGGAACATGCTAGGACCGGTCTCGCGAACGATCGTGCCGGCCGCGCATTACCTGCCGTTGTTTTTTGGCAACCGCCGGCTCCGGCTCGGCACGGCGGCGATGTTCGGCTATGTCGGGGCCGAGGTTACGATCGGAACTTTGCTGACCAACTATCTGATGCAGCCCGGTATCATCGGTGCCGCCCCGGTCACTGCGGGGCGCATGGTCGCGCTGTACTGGGGCGGCGCGATGGTCGGCAGGTTCGCCGGGGCCTGGCTCATGCGGCGTTGGAATGCCGCTACGATGCTCGCCGCCATGGCCATCGGCGCGACCGTTCTGACCGTCGTCGGCGCACTCTGGCACGGCCCGGTCGCCGCCGTCGCACTGCTCGGAATCGGCCTCTGCAACGCGATCATGTACCCTACGATCTTCGCCCTCAGCCTCCCGAAAGACCAAAACGCCACCCCCCCCGCCTCAACATTCCTTTGTATCGCCGTGGTTGGGGGCGCAATTATTCCGTTCTTCACAGGCCTTCTCGCCGACCGGTTCGGCCTTGGTCCGTCGCTGCTCCTGCCCGCGATCTGCTATTTCGGGATCGCCCTTTTCGCGCGGGATTGCTTTGCCGGCCGGGCCGAGACGGCATGAAAAGCATATCGATCAAGGACGTTGCCGCGGCCGCCGGCGTGTCGCCGAAGACCGTGTCGCGCGTGATCAACGGCGAATCCCACGTCCGCCCCGGGATTCGGGATACGGTGCTCCGGGTCGTCGCCGAACTCGATTACCGCCCCAACCCGTTCGCCCGAAGTTTATCAAGTTCCCGCTCCTACCTATTGGGATTGCTGCTTGATGATCCGGGGTCGGGATATGCTGCGGATGTCCAATTGGGAGCTTTGCTGCGAAGCAGGGTGCGAAGCTATCACCTTGTCGTGGAGCCGGTGGACCTGACAATTCCCGGTTGGATCAACGACGTAGAGGGCAGTATTCGGGCACTTCGGCTGGACGGGGCGATCCTTACCCCGCCGCTGTGCGACAACATAAAACTGCTCGAAATGCTCGATCTCGCGGCATTGCCCTATGTGCGAATCTCGCCGCGCGGCGATGCCGACCGTTCGGGCATGGTCGAGATGGACGATGTCGCGGCGGCGAGCGACATGACGCGCCACCTGATCGAACTCGGCCACCGCACGATCGGCTTCATCAAGGGCGACCCGAACCACAGCGCGTCACGCAAACGGCTTGACGGTTTCCTCGCGACGATGGCGGCGGCGGGGCTGGCGGTGGACGACCGGCACGTGCTGGAAGGCGACTTCTCGTTTCGCTCCGCGCTCGGCCCGGCCGCCGCATTGCTGGAACAGGGCAACCGCCCGACGGCGATCTTCGCCAGCAACGACGACATGGCGCTGGGCGTGCTCGTCACCGCGATGAAGCACGGCATCGCGGTTCCGGAAAAACTGTCGGTGGTCGGCTTCGACGATGCCCCCACCGCCCGCGTCGGCTGGCCGCCGCTGACGACGATCCGACAGCCCAAGGCGGACATGGCCGCCGCGGCGATCGATATCCTGGTCGACCCGCACTACCGGGTAAGCGTCACCGATGCGGGATTCCGCCGGATGCTGCCGTACGAACTGATCGTGCGCGAAAGCTCGGGACCGCCGAACGGTTGAGCGCCCCGATACGCTAATCTGCATTAACTCGCTGGAACATAGATGGTTTTCCAGCTTTCCGCAGTCGTCACAGACTCATATGGTTCCGCTAGCGGGCTAAGATGGTGATGCCCTGGGGGCGCCCCTGCCGCCGATGAGAAACGGTCGCACGGGATGCAGATTGAACATCATCCGACCGGACGAAATGCGGCTATGGACGCGAACTGATCGAACGCGCTCTACCGTATCAACTCAGGGCCGACACCGACTATCGCTTCGCGCCGGACGGCATAGTCTGCACGATCGCGATGCCGCTGCCGGAAGATAGCCCCGAACAGCGCGGAATGGCCGCTGGCTAGTCGGATCGCCGCGCCATCGAACCGACCAGGTTGAGAATGCTGGTCGCCCGCGTGGGTTTCTCCAGCCGCGGGATGCTCTCGAACCGGGCGGGCAGCGCATCGCGATCATAGCCGGTCGTGAAGGCGAACGGGATTTCCCGCGCGACCAGCATATCCGCCAGACCGAACACCATCTCGCCGGAAAGGTTGACGTCGAGCAAGGCGCAATCGATCCGTGCCGCGTCGTCGAGCGCCCGGCAAGCGCTGGCGACGGTCGCGAACGGGCCGCAGACCTCGGCGCCGGCACCGGACAGCGCCCGACGGATATCGTCGGCCAGTAGATACTCATCCTCGACGATCAGGATGCAGCATCCATCGAACGACGTTTCCATCTGCCTGCTCCTCAGCCGTTGATCCGGACCGAGGCCCCCGCACGCTCCTACGAAGAAAGGACCGGTGCGCACCAACATGCATCAAAGATGCCACGGCCCGGCAAGCGTACAGCCCGGATGCCGCACGAAGACCAATGGTCAATTGGCGCGACGATCAACACTATAATGTACCAAGCGTACCGGAGTCGCCGCGTGACCGAAAACGACCATGACTTGCTCAAGCAGGAACTGCGCGCCGCGCTGGAGCGCGAGGAACGCCTGACCGCCGAACTTCAGCGTCGCGTGACCAACATGCTGTCCGTCGTCCGGTCGCTGTTCACGCGCACGCTGGCCGCATCGGAGAATTTCGAGGACGTCACGCTGCACTTCGGGGGTCGGCTGAGCGCATTCGCCCGCGTCCAGGCGGCGTTGGTACGATCGCCCTGGGGCGTCATCGAACTGGAGGATCTGGTCCGCGATGAACTGCTCCACTTCTCGCTTAACGACGGTCCGCGCCTCGAGATCGATGGGCCGGCCGTCCGGCTGCGCGGGCAGGCCGCCGAACTGATCGGGATGGCGCTGCACGAACTGGCGACCAACGCCGCCAAGTTCGGCATGCTCGCGACCCCGATCGGAGGTCTGGCCGTCCGCTGGACCGTCACGGAAGACGACGGCGCCCCCCGGCTGCGCTTCCGGTGGCAGGAACGCGATATCGTCGTCGATCCTGTCGCGGCGACGGATCGCGGCTTCGGTCGCGACCTGATCGAAACGGGGCTGCCCTACCAGATCGGCGCGGAGACCGGCTTCGACCTGCAGCCGACCGGTTTGCTCTGCACGATCGACCTGCCGCTGGACGGCGATTTCGGCGCCACCATCCCGGAAGACCTGGAACCCCGCGCCGCCGTGTCGGGGTCGGAGGTATTCGGCGGCCCGCTGCGCTGAACGACGGGCGGACCTGCTTCCCTCCTTCCTGACAGGGAGGCTTTGGCGTGGGTCGGCTTGGGGCGATACGGCTGCCATTCGCGCTGGACCCACCGTCTCGCCAGGCGTCCACCCACCCCCGGCCCCTCCCTTCCAAGGAGGGGAGAAGGACGGGCTTCTCGGTGGAACCCTCAACTGGACGCCCGCTCCTAGCGCAGATTTCTGGCGCCCCAATATTCAAGCCGTTTGGCACATCTCACTCCCCTCCCTGAAAGGGAGGGGCCGGGGGCGGGTGGAGGCTTGGCGATATGGTGGGTCCCTCGCCGGCGGCAGCCGTATCGCCCGGCATGGACCCAGCCCCGCCCCCTCCCCGTCAAAGAGAGGAAACGGGGATGCACCTACCCGCGATCGGTGCCCATGCCGCGTTCGCGGCCCCAGACGACGGCGCCGCTGCGGCGGTTGACGCCGATCTTGGCGTAGATGCTGGCGACGTGGTTGCGCACCGTGTTGCGGGATATCGCCAGCGCGTCGGCGATCGCGGCGTCGTCGAGATCGTCGCAGATCAGATCGAGGATTTCGCGTTCGCGCTTGCTCAGCTCGACCGCCGGGACATGCGTCTTGCCGCGGCGGACCATCGCCAGTTTGTCGAGGATCGAGCGGCTCAGCCAGCTGGTATCCTTCATCACCTGGTCGATCGCCTCGGCCAATTCGGTCTCGGTCTTGCGCCGCTCCGATACGTCGTGGATCACCCACAGCGTCGAGGTGACGTCCGCGATCCGGACCGTCTCGGCGGAGACGACGCATTCCACCGCCTCCCCATCGGCCGTGCAGAGCGTCACCGCCATGTCCCGCACCGCGCCATGCGTCGCCAGCACCGCATCCAGCGCGTCGCGTTCCGCATCCGATCGCCAGAGCTTCAATTCGGTCGCGGTTCGTCCGACGGCGAGATCCTCGGCATGACCGGTCAGGTCGCGAAATGCCGCATTGACGCTGGTGATGCGCCGATCGTCGGCGCGGCTGATCGCCATCGCCACCGGCGCCATTTCGAACACCGCCGTCAGATGGCGTTCGCTCGCCTTGAGGGCATCCTGCGCCTGCCGCCTCGGCTCGAGATCGGCGAAGGTCAGCAGCAGCCCGTCTTCCTCGGTGACGTCGATCGGCTGGCCAGCGAACACGATCAACCGCCTCGATCCGTCCGCGACGCGCAACTCAGCCTCGGATTGCGGCAGCACGGTTCCCTGCTCGACCGCGTCGTGGAAGATGCTGGGATCCGCCACGCCAGCGATCGGATCCAGCGCGAAGACCGATTTGCCGACGAGTTGATCCGCGGCATAGCCGGTAAGATCGAGAAAGCCCGGATTGACCTGCGCGATCCGCTGGTCGCGCAGCCGGACGATGATCGCGGGCGCCGGGTTGGACTGGAACATCGCGTTGAATCGCGCCTCGGCATCGAAGCGCATCGACACGTCCGACAGGACCAAAGCGAGATAATCGGGCTCGCCGCCATCCACGTCCATCGTCACGTCGCGGACCTGATGCACCCAGCGCACCTGATCCTCGCCGGCCGGCGCGACCTCTACGATCAGATCGGGGAAAGTCTCCCCCGCCAGCAAGCGGAACAGCGGATATTCGCGGTGGCGCAGCGGCCGGTGGTCGGCGGAGCGCAGCGAGAAGCGCTCGGCATAGCCCTCCGCGGTGCCACCCAGATCCGCGACGCGATCGACCCCGTGCATGCGCAACGCGGCCTCGTTCGCGCTCAGGATCGTGCCCGCCGGATCGATCACGATCACGCCGTCCAGCAGGTGCGCCATCAATTGCTCGAGATGGCGGAGGGTCGGCGGAACGGGATGGTCGGGGGGGATCGGCATGGTCGTTGAAGCGCTTGGGCGTGCCGGTTGTTCCGGCCGATACTACCAGCCGGACTAGTGCACGGGCACTAACCGAAAGCCGGGGCGGCGCGCGCGAGAATGAACATTCGTCCACCGATCTCCGTTTGGTCACCGTTACTTAGCAAATCGAAGGATCGAACATGGGCCTTATCATACTTCTCGTCGTCGGCGGGCTTATCGGCTGGGTCGCCAGCATGATCATGCGCACCGACGGCCAACAGGGCATCATCCTGAACATCGTCGTCGGCATCGTCGGCGCGCTGCTCGCCGGCTTCATCGTCACCCCGCTGATCGGCGGCGCGCCGATCACCAGCGGTGCGATCAGCATCCAGTCGGTGCTCGTCTCGCTGATTGGCGCGATCGTGCTGCTGGCGATCATCAATCTGTTCCGCCGCGGTGCGGTGCGATGAATTCGGGAGAAACCAATATGAACACGAACCTTGGGAGCACGGACATGGCGAACACCCATCTGGCCTCGGCCGTCTTCGACAGCCATGCGGATGCCGAACGTGCCGTCAGCGACCTGCGCAACGCCGGCGTCGCCGATTCCGCACTGTCCGTGGTGACGCAAAACGACGGCGTGACCACGACCGCGGCCGCCGACGGTGAAGTCGTCGACGAGACGCATGGCAGCCTGTTGCGCGGCATTCTCGGCGGTGGCGCGCTGGGGGCCGGCTTGGGGGTCGCGGCTTTGGCCATCCCCGGCGTCGGACCGCTCGTCGCAGCAGGAGCGATCGCGGCGTCGGCCGTACCGGGCGCCGTGGCGATCGGCGCGGCCGCCGGCGCCGCCGCGGGCACGCTCAACGAGACGCTCACCAAGCATGGCATCGATGAAGCGGATGCCGGCTATTATGGCGATCACCTGACCCGCGGCGGCGTGCTCGTCTCGGTCGACACGCGCTCCGGCACCGTCTCGCCGGAAACCGCGGCGGACCTGCTGTACCGCAACGGCGGCCACAATTCGCGCCGATCGCGCGTTTCGGTCTGAAGCCGGCCCGCAGCCGGGGCGATCCGTCGCCCCGGCTGCGTCTTTTCGTGGCGGCGCGGCGATGGATCGCGGGCAGCGGTTATGTGCCAGTCAACTCTCCTCGGCGTCGCGTAACGCCTCGAGTTCGGCGAGCCGCACCGGATCCCCTTCCGCCAACGCCTCTTCGAGGTAGAAGGAGTATGGTATCTTCCGCACCAGTTCCTGCGCTTCGCCGCTATATTCGAGCGCGACCACCGGAAACGCATCGACCAGTCCGCGCAAGAACGGCTTGTCAAGTTCCTGGAGACATCCGCAAAGCCATTCCTCCATCTGCACGGCCTCGTCAGGATCGACGATCTCATCGCCGCTGAGTTCGAGGAATACGAAGAACGACGCGATGATGCGCGCGATCTGCTCGGTTATCATGGTCTCGCGATCCTGATTTTGATGTTAGAGGCTTTGGTCCTTCGGAGAAGCTTGAACGCCTTCACCTTTTGAGCAGGGTTCGGGACTTCCCAAAGCCCGATGAGACGATGTTGCCGTAGCACCTCGGTTTGGCGCTCGACCTGCGCTCGCGACCTTGGCGCATCAACGATTTTCCATTTACGATCGATGACATAATCGGCCTGCACCCCATCGAACTTCACGGGGCGCTTCGATCCATCCGGCATCGTTCGCATCAAGACTGGCGCCTTGCCGCGCCGGGCGCCTGGAGCAGCATCGTTATAGAAAACCCAAGGTTTGGTTGAGTTGAGGGTCTCTTTCACCCACCCGATCTGGGCCGGATCATACGATATGCGGGGCCGAACCTTGGCCAAGTTGCGGATCGCAACCACTTCCGCGACCGCCGCCCCAGGTACGGCCGCCAAAGCGACATTGCCTATAGCAGATCCGGCAACTCGGCCTATATCTCGCGCCGACGCTCTGCCAATCGCGTCACCTGCGCGTACCAACTGAATTCTCGCCGGCGTGTTTTCGGCCCGCAGCGCCGCATCAACAGACCTGGCCATACCCCGCGCAGTATTGGCGATAGTCGTGACTGGATTGGTGGTCAGTATCGAGTATAATCCCTGTGCCGCGCCATATATACCCTCACCAACGCCGCCGATTGCCTCGCCAGCAGCATTTGGCTGCTTACTTCCCGACGCCGGATTTGGCTTCGTCGGTGTCTGAGTAGATTTGAGCGCCTCCAAGCGAGTACCGCGGGTTGGCGATCGCTTCGTCGCTTGCGCCAAACCTGGCGCAGGCTTCGCGGCGCTCGCGTGTCGAGCGCCGCTGCGACCGATGGCAATGCGTGGGCTGCTGCGCAACGGATTGCCACTGTCGCCAGTTTGGCTTCCCGATCCTGCAAATGTGAATTGGCCGTTCTCGGGATCATGCCAAGGATTGAATTTCACTTCGACCAAGTCGGAACTTGGCCCGATCGAACGCCGACCGGTTCTTAGCCATGAAGAAAAAGCCGTTTGATGCTTACTCTTTGTTTGCGACATATCGATGCCCCATCTAATGCCGACTACATCTTCAAATTATTTTCCAACAAGTCAATAATTATCAGATAAGAATATTTGACGAACTATAGATTCGATCAATAAGTTTGTGAAATCGAAGTGAATAATTATTTGCTCTTTATCGCTTTTGCTTGAAATAAAGAATCGCGTATAACGCCAAAAAACCAGCAATATGATTTATCCGAATGGAATCACTACCGATTTCGTGCGGCGCCCAAAACATAGCTTGCTGCACCCTGAGGTCGTCCGATGGCCCGCCCCAACCCGTCCGGACGTAAATCGGCGTTCCACTCTCAAGAAGGACATACCGTCGCCTGCTCTCGAGCAGATACAGCGTTGATTGTCCTATACGATGACAGCTCTGCGAGAAGACGATCCGGCAAACTAAACCCGCCCGCTTCCGCTCACGCAGTTAGCGCGAGGAGGGCGAAGGTCGCCAGCCAGTGCTCGCCCATATAGTCGTCCGCCAGGTGGGGCAGCGCGGTGGCGAGGTGTGCGTCGGCGGTGGCGCGGGCGATTGGCGGGTTCGGCAGATCCTCGGCGAGCGTGCGCCAGCACCATGCGCGGGCCAGGTTCAGCCCGTCGAGATGCGCGAGGCGTCCGTCGCTGCGATCCGTGACGGTGGCTGGCGCGCGGAGGCAGGCCGTCGCTTCGCCGTAGGGATCGGGCAGGAATCCGGTTAGCCACGCCGGGAAGTCCGCGCCCAGGACATCGCGCATCAGCACCGCCTCGCACAATGTGGCCGACAGGAAATCCTCGCCGCTCGGCTCCCACGGGCGGGCATCGCGATCCTCGCCGAACCATGTCCGCGAACGCTGCTCGATCAATTGCGCCAACCCGGCGTCGTGGGTTCGTGCCCAGCGCAGCGCGTGGATCAATGCGAAGGCGGTGCTGTCATGCTTGCCGCTCCGAACGGGATAGGCGAGCTTTGGAAGATACGCGGCGAAGCGTACCGCGAACGCCCGCGCGAGCGGTTCCAGCGCCGCGGCCCAGGTCCGGTCGGGGCGGCGGGCCAGTTCGTCGTGCAGGGCGAGCAGCCAGCCCCACCCATAGGGACGCTCGAAGCCGCCGGTCATCGGCCGCTCCAGATAGCCGATTTCGCCGGCCACGCGATTGGGGACCAGCATCCGATCCGCCAGCGCCTGGATCGCGGGCGTTCCGGCCATGTCCGGAAACAAACGTGCGAGCCGCATCACCTGCCACCAGCCGTGGACGCAGCTATGCCAGTCGAAGCTGCCGTGGAAGATCGGATGCAACACGCCGGGGCGTTCGAGATCCCCCGGTCCGGTCAGGATCTGATCCAGCTTGTACGGCCATTCCCGCGTCAGATGGCCAAGCGTCAGGGCTGCGAACCGCTCGGCGGTGGCGCGATCGAGCATCAGTGGAATCCCAGATAATAGAGCAACACGATATTGACCGCGAGCAGCGGCAGCGCGGTCGGCACCTGCGCACGGATCACCGCGCCCTTGTCCTTCAGGTCGAGCAAGGCCGCGGGCACGAGATTGAAGTTCGCCGCCATCGGCGTCATCAGCGTTCCGCAGAAGCCGGCGAGCATGCCGATCGCCGCGATGATCGCCGGGTCGCCGTGATAGCGTCCGATCAGCAGCGGCATCGCGACCGCGGCGAACATCACGGGAAAGGCCGCGAAGGCATTGCCCATCACCATCGTGAATGCGGTCATGCCGATGGCATAGACCAGCACCGCGCCGATCAGGCTGCCATCGGGCATCGCCGCGCCGGCGATATCGCCGACCACCTGCCCGACGCCGGCGAGCGCGAACACCGCGCCAAGGCTTGCCAGCATCTGCGGCAGCACCGCCGCCCAGCCGACCCCGTCCATCAGCCGCACCCCTTCGGAAAAGGGCATGGCGGGGCGCGGCCGGAACCAGGCATAGCCGATCGCGAGCGCAAGGATAACGCCGCAGGTCAGCGCGACCAAGGTGATCTGCTTGGGATCGATCATGCGCGGCATCGCCGTGAACGCCAGCGTCCCGAACAAGGCGGTCGCCGGGATGACCAGTGCCGGCAGGAACAGGCGATTGCCCCGCCGCGTCGCCTCCGCCTGTCGTTCCCGCGGATCCGTCGTGCGCCGCGCACCGCGCCCCATCGCGCCGCTGCCGGCGATCGCGACCAGCCCGAGCACCAGCACCCCGTTTCCGGTATCGCCGATCCGGTCGCCGAACAGGAAGCTGACGCCGAGCAGCGCGTAGAAGCCGGCATTGCCGAAGCGCTTGGGGTTGGCGCGATCGGCGGCGCTGAGGGCAGCGAAGGCCCAGAACATCAGTCCGGCGACACTGTAGATGAAGTTGGTGCCGATCATGCTGCGCGCGCCAGCCGGCGATCGAGCCACCACAGCCGGCCGCCATGGATCAGCAATGCCGCGATCGCGGTCGGGATCGCCCAGAGCGACAGGTGCAGCGGCTGGATGACGATCCCATAGCCTTCCAGCACACCCTTCATCAGGAGGATCGACCCGATCGCGATGAAGATGTCCTCGCCGAAGAACAGCCCGATATTGTCGGTCGCCGCCGCCATTGCCGGGATCGCGTCGCCGCCCGGCCGTACGCCCTGCCGTTCCGCCGCCGCCTCGGCCATCGGCGCGACGAGCGGACGCACGCTCTGCGCCGGCCCGGCGATCGAGGTAAGGCCAAGCGCTGCCGTGATCTGCCGGAACAGCAAATACCCGATCAGCAGCCGCCCGACGGTCGCCCCTTTCAGCGCGGCGATCGCACCCCGTGCGCGCTCCTGCAGGCCGTGGCGTTCGAGCAGGCCGATGACCGGCAGCACGATATAGACCGCGCTGACATAGCGGTTGGCGTTGAACGCCTTGCCGAACGCGGCGAGGATGGCGACGGGAGCGATCCCGGCGGCAAGACCGGTGACCAGCGCCGATACGGCAACGACCAGCAGCGGATTGAAGCGCAACAGGAAGCCGGCGAGGATGACCGCGATACCGGCAAGAACGAGCATCAACCGCCTCCGTAGCCGCCCCCACCGGGCGTTTCGATAACGAACACGTCTCCAGCCAGCATGTCCACCTTCGCGGTGGAGGCGAGCTGCTCGACCGATCCGTCGGCACGCTCGACCCGCGCGCTCCCCGGCGCGCCCGGCGCACCGCCGGCCAACCCGAACGGCGCGACCCGGCGGCGATTGGCGAGGATGCAGGCGGTCATGTCGGCCAGGAAGCGGACGCGCCGTGTGCCGCCCGCGCCGCCCGCATGCGCCCCAGCCCCGCCCGACCCCGGCCGGATCGAGAATTCCTCCAGCAGCACCGGAAAGCGCGTCTCGAAAATCTCCGGATCGGTCAGGCGGCTGTTGGTCATGTGCGTCTGGATCACGGCAGTGCCGTCATGCGCCGGCCCCGCCCCCGATCCACCGGCGATCGTCTCGTAATATTGATAGGCAGCGTCGCCGAACGTGAAATTGTTCATCGTGCCCTGGCTCGCCGCGATCGCGCCGAGCGCACCGAACAGCGCGTCGGTGACGACCTGGCTGGTCTCGACATTGCCCGCCACCACCGCGGCCGGGAAGCGCGGGTTGAGCATCGACCCTTCCGGCACGCGGATCGTCACGCCGCGCAGACAGCCGTCGTTGAGCGGTATCTCCTCGTCGACCAGCACGCGCACGACATACAAAACCGCAGCGCGGACGATCGACACCGGTGCGTTGAAGTTGTTCGGCCGCTGGTCGCTCGTGCCCGCGAAATCGATCGTCATCGTCCGTGCCGCACGATCGACGCGCACATCCACGCGGACCACCGCGCCGTCATCCATTTCATAGGCGAAGGCACCATCGTCGAGCCGATCGATCAGCCGGCGCACGGCGGCGTCGGCGTGGGCCTGGACATGCTCCATATAGGCGCCGACGACATCCGCACCATAGTCGCCGGCGATCCGGACGAGCCCCGCCGCGCCGCGGGTACAGGCGGCGAGCTGCGCCGCAAGATCGGCGATATTCTGGTCGATGTTGCGCGCAGGATAGCGGCCGCCGGCGAACAGCGTGCGCAGTTCGGCCTCCAGGAAGCGTCCTTCGTCCACGACCAGGACATCGTCGAGCAACACGCCTTCCTGCTCGACCGAAACGCTGTCCGGCGGCATCGATCCCGGCGTGATGCCGCCGACATCGGCGTGATGGCCACGCGCCGCGACGAACCAGTCGGGCTCGCCACCGGACGAACCGGGCGCGAATACGGGCATGATCACGGTGATATCGGGCAGGTGCGTGCCACCGCGATACGGCGCGTTGAGCGCATAGGCATCGCCCGGGCGGATGCCGCGACCATCCGCCTTGCCACCGCGCGCGGCGATGATCGTGCGGATGCTTTCGCCCATCGAGCCGAGATGGACCGGGATATGCGGCGCGTTGGCGACGAGGTTGCCGGAGGCGTCGAACAGCGCGCACGAGAAATCCAGTCGTTCGCGAATGTTCACGGACGCGGCCGATCGCTGGAGCGCCGCGCCCATCTCCTCGGCGATGCTCATGAACAGTCCGGCGAAGATCGCGAGGCGCGTGGGGTCGCTGTCGGCGCCGACGCTGACGGCACGTCGGGGGGCGGCATTCTCAAGGATCAGGTTGCCGATCGCGTCGACGCGCGCGTGCCAGCCTGGTTCGACCACCGTGGTCGACACGGGATCGATGATCAGCGCCGGCCCGTGCAGGGCATGGCCGGCGGGCAGCCCCTCACGCGCCAGTACCGGCGTCTCGTGCCAGGTGCCGGCCATATGGACTGGGACGATCGCCAGCGGCGCGGCGGCGGTATCGGGCAGATCCGCCACCATCGACTCGAGCGGCGCGCTTGCCGCGACGGCTTCGGCGACGAGCCGATCGACGATCAACGGTTGCGTGCTGGCGAAACCGAATTGCGCGACGTGCGCCGAATCGAAGGCGGCGGTCATCTCGGCCGTTCCGGCGAAGTCGAGTTCGATCGTATGGTCGGTCTGGCCGCGCCGCAGATGCGCGCGGCGCTCGACGGTCATCGCCGCCGCGGCGATGCCTTGCGCGGCCAGGTCGTCGCACGCCTCCCGTGCCAGCGCCTGCAAGGCGGCGACGATCGTTTCGCGATCCTCGATCCCGGCATTCACTGTCCGCTCCCGCAGCACACGCCGGTCGGCCAGGCCCATCCCATAGGCGGACAGCACCCCCGCAAGCGGATGGATCATGACCCGCTCCATCCCCAGCGCATCGGCCAACAGGCAGGCATGCTGTCCGCCCGCGCCTCCGAAACAGACCAGAGTATAGCGCGTCACGTCATGACCCCGCGCGACCGAGATCTTGCGGATCGCATTGGCCATGTTGGCGACGGCGACCGCGATGAAGCCGTCGGCCGCGACGTGCGGGTCGAGCGCCAGCACGGCGAAGCGCGCCTCGACCGCCGCCTGATCGAGCGGCCGATCGCCTTCCGCGCCGAACAGCGCAGGAAAGAATTCGGGGCGCAATTTTCCCAGCATGACGTTGCAGTCGGTGACGGTCAGCGGCCCGCCGCGACGATAGCAGGCCGGGCCCGGCACCGCGCCGGCACTGTCCGGCCCGATCATCAGCCGCTGTCCGTCGAAGCGGCAGATCGAGCCGCCGCCGGCCGCGACGGTGTGGATGCGGAGCATCGGCGCGCGGATCCGCGCACCGGCGATCAGCGTCTCGGTATCGCGTTCGTAGCTGCCCGCGTGATGCGACACGTCGGTCGAGGTGCCACCCATGTCGAAGCCGATGACCCGGTCGAATCCGGCTTCGCGGGCCGTCTCGGCCATTCCGACGATCCCGCCGGCGGGTCCTGACAATATCGCATCCTTGCCGCGGAAGCTTGCCCCGTCGACCAGCCCGCCCGACGATTGCATGAACAACGCGCCCTGCCCGAGCGCTGCGCTCAGTCCCTCGACATACCGGTCGAGCACAGGCGACAGATAGGCGTCGACCAGGGTCGTGTCGCCGCGTCCGATCAGCTTGATCAGCGGCGCGACGCGGTGGCTGACGGAGATCTGCTCGAAGCCGATCCGCGCGGCGATATCGGCGAGCGACGCCTCATGATCCGGGAAACGATAGCCATGCATCAGCACGATCGCGATCGACCGCACCCCGCCATCATAGGCCGCCTGCAAACCGGCCCGTGCCGCGTCCCGATCGAGCGGTGTCAGCACCCGGCCGTCGGCCGCGATCCGCTCGTCGATCTCGACGACGCGGGCGAACAACGCGGCCGGGCGAGCGAGATCGCGGGCGAAGATATCGGCGCGATCCTGATGCCCGATGATCAGCGCATCGCCGAACCCGCGCGTGATCGCCAGCAGCGTCGGCTCGCCCTTGCGTTCCAGCAGCGCGTTGGTGGCGACGGTCGTGCCGATGCGCAGTTCCAGCGGCACGTCCCCCCCACCGGTCAAACGGTGGATCGCGTGCAGCGCGGCATCGGCGTAGCGCTCGGGATCTTCCGACAGCAGTTTGACGGTCACATGGCTGCCATCCGGTCTCCGCGCGACGATATCGGTAAACGTGCCGCCGCGATCGATCCAGAACTGCCAGGGTGCCATCAGCGCGCGCTCCATGTCCGATCGCCGGGTAAGGTCAGCGCCGGCCGCCTTTAAAGCCATAGACGATCGGCCGGGACAAAGCGTGTGGATTGTACCGGGACGGCAGGTCATCAAACTGAAACGTCATAAGTGTTTACCCAATCCTGCCGCTCGGTTAGCCACGCGATCCACGCGCGATCGGGCGCGATGGGAGAAACACGTGAAGCGTATTCTAGCAGCAATTTTCGCGGTGGCCGCCGTGCCGACCTCCGCTGAGGCAGCCATTACGATCAATATCGACCAGATCGGCACCTCGGTCGTGGCGACCGGGTCAGGATCGTTCAACACAACCGGACTCACGACCTTTTCGACCGGCAACCAAGGCGGCTCGTTCATCAACGCGGCTGCGGGTGTGGTCAGCGTCGGCACGGCCGCTCCGATCAAGATCCTGACCGGGCTCAGCGGCCCCATCCTCGGCTATCTCCAGGGACCCATCTTCGCGTCGTCGGCGGCCGGGGATACGTTCGGCGTAAGCCAAAACCTGGGCGCGATCTACCTGCCGGTCAGCTACCAGTCCAACGCTGCGCTCAGCGGGACGTCGACCTATCTGAACACGTCCCTGTCCGCTTTGGGCTTACGCGCCGGACAATATATCTTCAGGTCGTCGGGCGATACGGTGACGCTGAACATCGGCGCGATCTCTGCCGTGCCGGAACCCGCCACTTGGGCGATGATGCTGTTCGGCATGGGCGCGGTCGGGTTCGCCATGCGTCGTCGCATTAAGGGCGGGACCATGACGGTCGCTCGCATGGCCTGATCCACTACGCCCGGTTCGACCCCGGGCGTAACGATCGCCACACCCAGGTCGCTTCATGCGCCGCCGGATCACCGCAGGCGCATGAAGACGGCGAGGGCGTTTCGCGCGCTATCGGCGAAGCGATCGTAGATCGCGCGCGAGACCGCAGCGATGACGGGTTGGTGATCGCGTCCGCCGCGCGCGAACACCGCGACCGCGACGCGCCGGCCATCCGGCATGGTGATGAACCCGACATCGTTGGTGACGCCGTCCAGCGTTCCGGTCTTGTCCTCGACCGGGGTGCCGGCAGGAAGCAGGGCGCGGATGCGGCGCGTGCCGGTGGCGCATCGGCTCATCAGTCCGAGAAGGAATGCGCGGCTTTGCGCCGTGAGCACGGTGCCACTGTCGAGTTTTTGCAACAAAGCGATCATGCCAACGGGCGTGGCGACATCCCGGCTGTCGGCCAAATGGCCACGCTCCCGAAGCAACTGGGCGATCGTCCGGTCCACCCGGATGCCGGTGATCCGCTGGCTCGCGAGCCACTGTTGGACGGCGACGGGGCCGCCGACATCGGCAAGCACTTGATCCGCCGCACGGTTGTCGCTGCGGACGATCATCAGCTCCAGCACTTTCGTCGCCGGACGGCCGAGGATCGTGTCGCCAAGACTGCGTTGCCCCTGATCGACCTTGGCGAGATATGCCGCCGCGATGGCGATCTTGATCGTACTCGCCATCGGAAACGGGATGTCGCCGTTGACCGCGAGGGTGGAGCCATCGCGAAGGTCGAGCGCGGCGATGCCATACTCCCCCGAGCGTGCCGCGACCAGCGTGCTCAGTTCCCGCTCGAGCCCGATCAGGTCGGCGGAGCTGGCGGCAACGGGCGTCGGGATCAGGAGGCCCGCGGCGACGGCGGAAATCGACAGGCGGGTTAGCAGGGATAGGCGCATCGTTAGCCCTTGGATGTCTCGTGATGAATGGCGCATGCTAAACGTCATTCCTGAATACGTCGTGTTGCACTCCAACGGAAGACATCAAAGCGGGCAGTGCCGAAGCGGCTGGCCCGCCGACCTGTCCGCTGGTTCCGACCGTAGTCCAACGCTTCTTGGTTGCCGCGCAAACCGACACCCGATAGCAGAATCGCATGCGTCTACTCCTTGCTGCTTTCGCCGCCGCCCTGTGCGTCGCCCCCACCGTCGCGCAGCAGATCCCGGCTCCGATCCTTACGACGCCCGAGGCGAAGGATGCCTGGACGCACGCCCGGCCGGATGTCGCGCGCGTGACGCACGTCGCCCTGGTCCTGCGCGCCGATTTCGTGGCCAAGACCCTTGCCGGCACCGCGACGCTCGATGTTCTGGCGGCGAAGGGGGCACGCGAGATCGTGCTCGATGTCGACGATCTGGCGATCCGCAGCATAACCGACGCGGCGGGCAAAAAGCTGCGCTACGTCGTCGGTCCCGACTCCCCGGACCTGGGCCAGGCGCTGACGGTGCAGTTGAACGGCGCGCGCCGCCTGGTGGTGACCTATAGCACCAGGCCGGGGGCGACGGCGCTGCAATGGCTGG
>Ga0160428_1001359_pt1 | contig 18869 bp, 21 predicted proteins | sample SolpanmetagenomM_FD_108198 | JGI IMG/M metagenome (GOLD analysis project Ga0160428, IMG submission 108198) | Solar panel surface microbial communities from Lawrence Berkeley National Laboratory, California, USA - M | ecosystem: Engineered > Built environment > Solar panel > Unclassified ... | reverse complement strand
GAGGTGTACCAGGTAATACCGAGGTGTACCAGGTAATACCGAGGTGTACCAGGTAATACCGAGGTGTACCAGGTAATACCGAGGTGTACCAGGTAATACCGAGGTGTACCAGGTAATACCGAGACCGGAAGCGCTGCTTCCGGTCTCGGCGTATGTATAAGGAGCAGAGAGTACTACAGGGGATGGATGTTCATCAAACGTTTGTAAAATCGGCTTGCTACTGCGCTACCAGCCGTACATATATGTGCTAACTTCCCAAAACATTTAAGTGAGCATAGCGAGCGAAGTAGTATTATACTCTAATAAGCAGTTATCGTATGTCATGTGAGTTTCCGGAAACAAACTCAATACATAATGTTACATATAGAACAGTCCCCAAAAAGTACAACGCCTGACTTTACTCTTACGCAGGGCCAGACGTTGTACTTTTTTTAGTTGGGTCACTTGGCCGGCATCGATTACAATCCACTAACGTTGCTCCTATCTTATTGCCAATCGTACGGGCTACCATTAGCGCTTCTTCATACGTACAGTAACCTCCCCGCCAAGATCCGTTACGCTTCCTATCGGTAGGCTTCTGTAACCCGGCTCCTTCATTGCAGTATTTGCATGGCCCTTCATGAACGAGCACGGTATTTCGTGGATGATTGAAATAGATATAGTAGTTCATATACTTACTCTAGAGTCGGTTGCTTTATACGGTCTTGACCTGTATTGGGTTTGCCTGCTTGTAGATTTTTGATTAAAAATCCAAACTATCGCCCGGTAACGATAATCCACTATTTGAGGTTGGCCCTTCTCGTTTAGGACGGGGTTTATCGTCGGTGGGGGCTGGTCGGATAGGATCAGGTTCGGTAGGCAACGTCGTGGAGTTAGCAAGCGGTAAGTTTGGCGGGAAAAGACTCTCTACTTCGGCCTGTACTCGCGCAAAGTTGTCCTTGATCGCCTGCGTAGTCGCTCGGGTAACAGGATTCAGTTCCGGTATGGGTCCTGGTTCCGGGGCGTCGATCTCTGCTTTGAAGCTGCTGAAGTCCGAGTTTACTAACTGACCGTAGAATTCACCTACCTTCAATTCGAGTACGTCCTGCATCTTGACCCGATTACGCTCCACGTAGCTATGAGCCATGCTGCGCCCCTCGGTCTTCTGATAGTTACGGTTGCTCTCGCTCTCCCCCTGGGTGCGCTGCTCGACATCCTGCTTACCCCAAATGTCGCTAATGTACTGCGCCGTTTCCCGATGACCCACTCGCCCGAAGAACTGATTGTTCAGGTTGGCCAGTAAGGCGTCCTTCTTAGTGCGACCGTACATATCCTCGATCTGGCTGATGTCCTGCGCCCCGAATACAGTTGCGATCTTATTGCTGCGCCCGGTAGATGGCAACTGATCGAAATTCGGAATGAACATCGTGGGAGCTTCATCAAGAATGACCGCTGAGGGGATTTTACCTAGGCGGTTCATTTGCTTGATAGCCACCGTCGCTAGTAGAGCGAGTACCGGCGAAAACGTGGCCGATAGCGTCGGCGAGTTACCTAAAGTGACAAACTTAGGTTTCTGTGGGTCGTTAATGTCGAGCGTAAAATCATTGCCTGACAGTACCCACACGATTTCTTTAGTGTTGATCCGACGCAGGGCCGTTTGCAGCGTGGCTACCACGCCTGCCGTTTGGTTACCCGCTTTGCTCTGTACCGATTCCCTTAGACTGGCCACTGTACCCCGCGTTTCCAGATTGGTTGATAACAGGGCCACGACATCAGCCGTCGGTTGGAAGGCCAACGCCATGACGTGCGGCAGGGTGCAGTATTGCGGGTATTCTTCCCGTAAAAACCAGATCAGGGCCGTTAGGTAACTGTGCGCGGAATCGACCCAGAAATCAGATTTCTTGATAGCTTCGGGTTTGAGATTGTACATAATCGCCCGGGCATACTCGTCGGCGTGGCTCTGGGTAGGCATTGTATCGGGGTGCAAGGGGTTTACCCGGTGCGAGTAGGTCAGATCCTCAAAATTGACGTAATACATCTGCCGGGGCGTAGCAGTATGATGCATTGCCCAGGTAGCCGCCCGGGCCAGCGTAGGGAACTTGAAATCATACAGTAACCCGGCATGCCCCTGTTGGATGGTCTGCTGAATGATCGGCTCGATCACACTACGACTCTTACCTGCTCCAGCTCCCCCAACAACCAACACCCCGCGTTCCGGTTCGGTGATGTGGATGTAGGGAATCTTACGCGTCTTGGTCTTGATAGTATACACGCTCTGGAGCACGCGCTGGCCGGTGGCCGTCGTGTCACTGGTGGGGCTGATACCGAATGCTTTCTTCTGACTGGTTAGCCCGATATAAGCACTGTACCCACCTAGTCCCAGGGCGAGCCAAAACGTACCTTCTTCGGCTAGGTGGCCAAACCAGTCGCTCTTGTACAGGCCCAGCACCGAGAACGTAAACCAGATAATGCCTTTGAAGATGTAGAAGCAGAAGACAAAAACAAAAACAACGCTCAGCAGGCGTTTAGCCAAACTGTCTTGGGAGAGAGTCATGAGGTTACAGACTTAAGGAGTTGTATTGGGTTTGGTCATGTTGTTGACTGCGGTCGCGCGGCAGATCAAGCGGCTGCGGTCTTTCTTTCTCTATGCTCGCTTTGATAACCTGTTCACGGGCGGCCAGCCGGTCAATCTGGTGTTCACTAGTGGCCGCTTTGGCGTGGGCAAAGGTCTCGGTTTGCTCCCGCTGGTAGCCTGTCAGGGCATCAAAGCTGCGCTCGTTGGCCTGAATAAAATTCACCCGGTCAAAACCGTTACCGATAGCCCCCCCGGCCTGGCGGTGGTTAGTCAGTGGAGACAGCGACATCGTGCGTTCGTGGTCGTATTCACGCTCCTTAAAGCGGCTCACGATCACGTGCACGTGGGTCTGATCGCCCTCCTTAGGCTGCCCCTTCTGGGCGGTGCCCTCCTGCACGGCCTGATCGGTGTGGGAATAGCTGCGGTTGTGCTCAATCTTGGCGAACCACACCAAGCCCCCGCTTTCTATTCCCTTTCCAAAATTGGCCGCGTAGTTCTCCATTACTTGCCGGGTGTAGGCCCGCAGTTGCTCACTGTCACCGGCGATATGGGCTAGCTCTTTCTGACTGGGATCAACGGTGAAGGTATAGAACCGATCTTGACCCGATTTCAGCCCCTGTGCGGCTCCGTTCTGGTCGATGCTGACCACCACGTCAACGACGCTGACTTTGTCCTGCTGAGCGCAAAAGAACTCCTCCCGCTGGTTAGGCGCGAGCTGATTATTTTCTTTCTCCAGGTAGTCGGCCAGCCGCTGACAACTGCCGGCGTTGGCCCCTTTGATGGGCGACGAAAAGTTAGTCACCATAGCCCTACATGCTAACGCCAACTTTCTCGGCGATAAGTCGTAAGCGCTCGTTCATCTTGCGCAGATGCTCGATTTTACCCACCCCCGTCTTGGCGTCGTCCAGCTCGTAGAGCTTACGGCTAATGAGTACCAGCTCGTCTTTGATTGGCCGCAGTTGCTCCTTCTCCTGCTGCTTAATGAAGCTGATTAACCGCCGGTCCAAGGCCTTGATGGCATCGGTCGGATTGCCACCAATAGGTGTACGTGGATCGGCTTTAGTGAGCATGAAATACTGCACCATAGCCGCTAATAATGCCTTGTTATTGAGTTCGTGCTGCTGGGCCAACTGCTCAAAATCAGCAAATGTAGTGGAGCTGGCAATAATGTGATGGACCTTTTGTTGCATGTCAATTAATAAAATAATTAATTAATAGTAACTGATTATCAGTACTTTAAATATAATAATTAAACAGCGATCAATTATCTATTTACTATATTTTTATATAAACTATTGCTTATCAGCACCTTACGAAGTAAGGCAAGTCGGAGAATGCTGCGTAGCGGCATTCCGGCTTGCTCTTTACAAGACCGTACCACGCACACGCGCCGGAGGGTCAACTATCCATGTCAGATAGTACGTCAGGAGGAACACTAACCGATCTATTCATATCCTTGGTAGAGCCAGTTCCTAACCATCCATACTTTTCAGCTGAACGAGCGGGGGTACTCTTTGGGCTGTGCAACATTTGTGACTCAATCAACTTGATAACATTAGGAACAGGATCAAGAAAAGGAGCCCATTCTAGCTTGTCGTAGTCTACTGGCTTAACTGGTGTAGCCACCCCTTCTGGTAAAAAACCATACTGCTCCCAACTTCGATAACGTAGCAAAGCGGCCGTCCCTAACCCTTCACTGTCGGTCAACTTAGCGATGTAAGATGGGGTCACACATAGATTCGCTAGTGAGGTGTAATAGTTGGCAGCTTTGCTTAATCTATAGATATGATTAAACTGGAAATGACGCTTCCCAAAGCTATTTGGCAACCAGTTAGCCCAGCGAAAAACCAGCGTCGGACTTGTGTTGTCACAGTACATCAACTGCTCTTTCTCAAAATGTTTTCCTCGCTGGTCAAAGCTTCTAATAACTCGAAACAAAGCTTTGTTATCAGTCTGTTTCACCGTCTCGGGATGGCTTAGTAAGGTTAATTTTGCTATCGCTTGACTGACGCTGCCGTATGTCCGCTCGAGCACATATTTGATCGCTTCGTAGCCATCAAGATCTAATTCTTGAATTGTTTTCATACATCGATGTGGGTTGTTATCGTGCTTGCTGTTCAATGGTGCGAATAATTTGTTCAGCGTTTCGTTTGTAACCGCCTGCCACAAAGCGAAGCCGGTTGGGATGGCATAGCTGGAAAGTATTAGCGGGCAGTTCGTCTGTTATCCATCTAAATAAAAGTTTCGGAATAAGTACTTCGCGCTCGCTGCTACCTTCAGTTGATTTGAATCGCTTTTGTAGATGCCATTGATAATTAGGACTAGTTGTTGCAATCAGCAGAATGTCGGGCTTCACAATAGCTACTTCCTGAGCGAGCAAACTCAAGAAGCCCGGCATAGTATTGTCGTATACAGCCCCGCTTGGACGCTTACGGGCAATATCGATCTTTGACAAGTTTGTCCACAAAACGGCTTTCATATAGTCTATTTCGCCATAGTTGTGGCACAGGTCACGAATAAACCACCAAAATGGAGAGCTGTAGTTCGTTGAGTCACTAGTGAATGCCTGGTATACCTGGGTTGTGCGCTGATAGGTAATATTGTGATCTTCATCCAACCTGAACGGTTCCCAACCGTATGTTTCCATTCCTACAACCATCAGCTTAATTCTTGCTTCAGCGTATGCTGGATGGACATACATCATGAATGGCCCATGCATGTGTAGTAGCTGCTCCGAATCGGCATGAGACTGAATCGTCTCACGTAGCAATGGCATTGCCTGGGCATATAGGTTGAGTAATCGTTGATTCAACTCATCGGCGCACATACGTTTTCAGCCCGGTAGTTTACATTCGTCCTTTCATCAGGACAATATTTCGGTAAACACTCAGCCGGTAGTCAGCCTCCTGAATCAGGTATTCGGTCTGGTCTTGAAATGAAGCCATCGTCCATCGTAGGGCTTTCATACCCTCTCCCTCGTAGCCCCACTGCGCACCGTGCCGAGCAATCTGCTCTTCAAATTGCTGGGTCAGTTCAGCCCCACTTTTAGCATAGGCGACTTTGGCCTGGGTCCAGCGGGCCACCTCACGCAGACCATACTCATACCGTCGGATGCGGTTGGCTTCCTGTCGGTCCCGCTCGGCGCGAGCCTTCGAGTTGAAAAGGGATAACAGATTCATTAAAAAAGAGGTTAGTTCGACTGATTACGCACCCAGTATGAGTGCATGAAATCATGTCACTAAGATAAGCAATTGATCGATCAAGTAGATACAACTGTCAACAACTAATTAGGTAGTTTAACAGACCTGTTGGCAGCATTGACCACATGGATCTGGGGGCTATTTCGGGGCAAACGAAACTAGCCCATAGGACGTTGATACGCTATAAACGCTCATTCCCTACTCACTTATCTATTATGGAGTTTGCTACTATGTATCCGCCCTGGTTCGTCTCATGGAATCACTTCTACGGGGTTATACTCCACGATGAAGCCCAAGATGATGAAGAGTACACTTGGGCAATGGAGCCGGTCCGCCATGAAGGGGTGACCCGCTACTATATTATTCAGAACTCCCCTTACCGCTACAAAGTCCGCTACGTCCAACAGCAGGCATTGGCCGAACTACGGGCCAAGCGCTTCGACTTTGAGGAAGCCAATGTGATTTATCAGGCGGTTCAACAGTATGCCAATGAATTTAAAGATTCGATTATTTATGATCGGCTCAATCCTTTAGCTGAGAAACTCAAGCAAATCGCGCATCGTCGCCCCTACCAGTCATGAAGCACTATACCCAAATACCTGACACGAGTGATAATGAGTACTGGGAGATCAAAACCAATGACGGCCAACTTCGTAGTCAGACGTTTGTCCCCCGGGACAAGGAACTCCACAAGGAGTTGAAAACTAAAGCTTGGGCCGCTATTCAGGCCGCTCAACCCCGGCGTAAGCGTAATGCCAAAGATTGAGCAGAAGCAACTATGTAAAACGAGGCCTATAAATGCTTTGTAAGCTACGTACACGTGTAGACACGGACGATGTTGACATTGAAAAGATAATGTCTCTACAAAGCCAAAAATGACCTAAAAAAAGCAGACCGGTAATACCAGTCTGCTTTTCGCTTCTATCCACACCATTAGGGCGTATGACGGCCCCTTTGATAAGTTGAAAGTACAGACGTTACTACTATATGTCTATCTATTCTTACTAACAGAGCACAAAACCAAGGATATGAGTGCTCCTTGACGTAGTGGTCTAGTTAACCTAATCACAATTCGAGAAGGTCTGTCATTGGCAGCATGAGGGATCTTTGTGCATCAGCAGCTAACGACCGCCAGCCGTTACAACTCAAGCTGCTCTCGAATCGATACTCGGTCACGCTCGACTAAAACACCTTCGTCGACTAGAGCTAGTGCAGCGGTGGGGACCTTAATCGTACGAAAGCCTTCTAGAGTTCGTACCACCACTCCATAGGTAGCATCCAACCGGGGGGCATGGCCTATGTACCAGGCCGATCCGGGTACCGCCAGTCTTAATAGCGTTTGTAATAAAGCGGCTTCGGAATTGAAGCCAGTACTGGAAGTCATAGTCATGCGTTGAGTTTATTAATACAGCTAATCAGGGCATCAGGTTACAAAAACGCTTCAGTAGTAGGCAGATGGCCGTTTCGCTATGTCAAATATACAGCTATTACAACTGTAGTAGAACGGATAGTACGATCAATGCCCACTATTGTAAATTATTTTTTTATCTATTGTATACCTTATAAATAAAGTACTTACATACATTTCCTTTATGTTTACTGTTGTTTCTACTTATCAGCTCTTAGTATACGATGGATGGTTTCTACTTATACAAGCATTATACCGGCTGTGGAAAACTAGCCCGCCGGGGAACATCCGACTGGCAGTACGGTCAGTTGCTGACTGAAGCCTTTTACTTGGTAGGCATCACTAAGTTATTTGATATGCTTGAGCAAGCCGAGCAGGTAGGCAAGCGTATTGAACTAGTATACTCCGCCTACTCTGAGACGGGCATCCCTATGCCGAGTGATATTCAACTAATCGATACCTGACAGTTGCCCATATGGTCAGGTCAATAAAAAAGGGATGTTCCAAGTGGAGCACCCCTTTTTGGTTATCGCACAAGAATGTCATTTACTCCTCACTAAAAGCGGTTGAGTTGGTTCAGTTCAAGTAGGCGTGTTCAAATAAGTGAGAGAGATCAGCCGGTTAGCCCTAATAGTTGCTAAAACCGTTCGTTGCGAAGGAGGTATAACTAAAAGTTATATACTAATGTATATAACTAAAAATATAGTTGGCGCCCCCTCCCCCTTTTTAGCAACGCGCGGTCCTTTTTGTTTTTTGTTTTTTTCAGCCCTCCCGCCAGGCGTCAGCTTTAGTCTTTTCGACTTATCCACAGACTTTTTAGCAACGCGCGGCATCACAACTATTATAGTAGGAAAATTTACTATTATAGTTATATATATACTGAGTCAATGCTAATAAAAGGAGAAATACCCCCACTCAATTATGTAATAAAAGGAGAAATACCCCCACTCAATTATGTAATAAAAGGAGAAACGCACCGGTTTATTAGGAGTTGTGATATATAACTCCTTTTATTACATTGCATCTAAATTAATGTACCCTGTGACATATGGATGGGCTAGATAAACGTAGTACTCAGTTAGTGATACCCCTAGATTTGACCTATGAACCTAAACACAAGGACATAGTCAAACAACATTGGAACGTAACCTTTGCTAGACAAGGTAGAATGAGCGTGACAGCTAAACGTATCATGGCGCGCGTCATAGATCAGATACGTGACGACGATTTTAAACTACGTCCTTATTATCAGTTTCGTATCGCAGATATAGTTACCGACGCCGGAATTACAAAAGAGACTGCTTACAAAGAAGTTCAAGGAGCGCTCCACGAACTGACTGCCGTAACATGGGAATTTGAGAGTTTAGACAAATCAGAGTGGTACATTCGGCATCTACTGGACACAACTAAGGAGCGAGCAGTAGGGTATAAAGACGGAATTATTACAGTACTGCTCAATCCACAGTTAGAACCGTATTTCATTCAAATTGCTCACTATACGACACATCAGCTCAATAACTATATGGGGCTGAAGAGCTGGTATTCTATGCGATTCTTTGAAATATTGTCAGCCTTTCGAGATACGGGAGTATGGTGTCCAACTGTTGAACAGTATAGGCAACTAATGGACTGTGCTCAAGAAAAGGACAAGAAAGGCAAAATCAAAAAGGACAAGCTGGGAAATCCTAAAATGAAGTATCCTCTCACGAAGGATTTAATTAAATATACTATTGCTGAGCCGCTGGAGGAGTTAGCTGATACAAATCTAGCATTCAGTTACGAGCCAGTTTATGAGACCGACCGGATGACGAGGGGCCGCAAGAAGATAATCGGCTTCAAATTCATCCTCAAACGTAAACAGGACGGGAAAATACCAGAGTTCTGGCTACAAAACGCCGTTGTCTCTCAGGTGGTGGCAGGTCTGCGAACTTGGAAGGTAACTGATAAGAATATCGCTCTATACTTGGAAGACATAGGTACTAAAGCCACCAACAAGCTGATTTACGACTGGCAGTTGAAAGAAAATACTGACGACCGGATAGAGGACCGTGTAAAGTATTGTAATGCCGTATTCGTCAGAATGGGTAAGGCTGTCCAGGATCGATTAAAGCAGGAAATTCAGACAACACTGAGCCAGTAGAACAGCTACGCCCGGTCAAATACACTGGGCGTAGCTGCTTTATTCTTGGTTGATAGCTCCTAAAGCCCGTTTATCGACTAAGTCCGCCTGTTTCGCCTGTTCGATAGCTATTACCTCCCCCAATGTCAGGTACGGCCCCTGATGGTTTACCCAGCGTTCCGCCATCTCGTCAAGTTCGGCATCTGTATGTCTATTCTTAATCACGGCTACCATTTTTGGTATCGCTTTCTCGCTCGGTTTTTTGGGTGGCTTGAGCATATCTATCTCTGTCTTTCCGGCCAGCAGGCCGACAACTGATAGGACGAATTTGACCATTTCTGTATGAAAAAGCAACGAAGAGTAGGCGGTTTTGGTTGCTTTTTCCTACGCCACTATACTGCTGTTCGCCTCGACTGTCCACCCGATCAGGAGCCGGGCGAAAATCTGGGTCACTGAATAGACTTTCTACTTCTTCGACTGTATTTGCCCGGAGCGGGTATTGGTCAATAATATGGCCCTTGTTGGCCACATCCCATTGGAAGGGTAAGGACATAAAGGTAACGGGGTTTGATTTGGTACCCGCCTATGAGTAGGACAGAGTCTCAAACAAATCGGGTTAGAGCTTCGATGACCATTTCTTTTAAACTCTGGTCATTTTCTGCTCCTTTCACCTTTAGCCGTTTCATCAGGTCTTTAGGAATCCAAACGTTTAGCTGCTGCTCTTCCTTCGTCTCAACAGTAACCTGTATGGGCGTAACCTTCTGTATGGGAAGCTGTACAGGTTCGGTCTTCACTCGGTCTGCGAAGCCCTGTAATTTACCAGCGTATTCCGTTGATTTTGCCATATTTTAGAATTCTATAATTATGTAAATCTATAATTCTAATATTCATAAACCTAGTGCCGTTAAGATTTCGTCAGCCAATTCTGTTATCTCCTCCTTTGCCTTCACATCATCGCTGCTAAACACTCCGCTTGTGATAGCGGAACGAGTATAGCTAACCCTATCTGATACAGTAGTAGTCAACAGAATGGCCCCGTAATCGTTTAGAATCTCTTGGACAAACTTGTTTAGTGCTGTCCGAGGTTTCACCATATTTAGTACTACGCCGTACTTCAGTTGTGGCCGCTGCTGCTGTGCCTGCTTCAAAAACTCAACCGTAGCTTTGACTGCCATTACATCAAAGAATCCAACCTTCGACGGAACAAGCACAAAATCAGAAACGGCGAATAAATCGGGCAATTGATTAGTCAAATACGGGGGCGTATCAATAATTAGAATATCAAACGGTTGCTCAGTCAGGCGGTTCGTTCTCCCATCATAAGGAACGAACGTAATGTTCTCCAGTTCCTCTCTAATACCAGATAGACTACCCTGCACATCGGTATCAAGAACGCCAACGCTCAGCCCCTGAGCGAAACAGGCAGCAAGGTTTAGGGTTAACGTCGTCTTACCTACTCCTCCTTTCTGATGAGCTATAGTTATGATTTTCACGTAGTTTAGAATTATAGATTTCTAAAGATACAAATCTATGTATTTCTATAAATACATAAAGGCTATATTTTATGGCATTTTACACACGGTCGTTTAAAAGATGTAATGATGGGCTATCATCAATACATCTTTTAAACGACCGTGTGCCGATTGGCCAGTCGGTATGCCAGTTCAGGGGGGAGTAGGTTATCGCTTTACCTAATGCCTTCTGACGCGTGAGGGTAACGTATTGATTATTAATAATGTATCTATTCATAAGTGTCGTTTAGTAAATATTTATAAACTATAATATACGTATACTAATCAGGGCATATTTGTTGCAAATGGTCTACACCGTGAATTGTGAGTTACACTCATAATTAGCTGATCCAATCTGCCTAAGCAGTTTAGGGGACTAATGGAGACTGCGTAAAAGCAATTTACTAGTATCTACTCTTTCACTTATCACCTCCCTTATGTCATTCAATTACGAAAGGAGTTGCCATTGGCTGCGCTGGGTTTCACCAGTGCTGACCGATTGGCTGACAAGAGTCAGGTTTCCAACAAAAGTAGCCTGTTGCAACGGCTCCATTATCAAATCAATTTCTTTAAATTCCCTCGTACGATGTTCACACCTGTACTAAAGCTAGAGTTTTATTTACCGCCCCGGATCAGTCGAACCTGGCTGGCTGGTTTGTTCACTCTGCTATGCCTGGCGCTAACACCTGGGCTATCGCTTGCTCAGCAAGGAACTGCAACATTTCATGATCCATCGATCGAGGATCCTGGTTACGATGCCCGCAAGCGGGCACTCGTCGGCAAACAGAATCAGAACGCCCGGATCAGCAGCCAGCTTACCGGAACAAACGAAGCCGCGGGTGCGAGAGCCTTTGCTGTTATTCGCCCTGCCTGCTTCGAGTCCTTCGATACTACTGCTAGTGGAGGGTGGACTTCACTGGGCCGTAACGATGACGGCTCGACAGGGGCGATTCCTTTAGGCTTTAATTTCTCTCTGTTTGGCACCGTATACAACACTGTGTATGTCAATAACAACGGGAATATTACGTTTAACGCAGCCCTGTCTGAATTCAGTGCCAGTGGTTTCCCTATGGCAACGCCTATGGTGGCAGGCTTCTGGGCAGACGTTGATACCCGAAATACGACTAGCGGTACCGTTTGGTACAAAAAATTCGCAGACCGGTTCGTCGTCACATACAACCATGTAGGGTATTATAGCTCAATGGCTGACAAAACAAATACGTTTCAGATAACCATTAAAGCGAATACGGCCGCTGGCTTTACGGGTAATGACGTTGTTCTGGCTTATGAAGACATGCAATGGAGCACCGGTAGTGCATCTGGCGGATCTAATGGCTTCGGTGGAACTCCTGCTACGGTAGGTGTTAACCGGGGTAACAGCGTTGATTTCGTTCAGGTGGGGCGGTTCGACCAGGCAGGTAGCCTTCCACCCAACAGTGTTTCCGCCGGTTCACCAGGGGGGGTTGATTTTTTGGATGGGCAATGCATCGGCTACCGTGTAGGTCCGGCGGGTAACGTACCGCCCGCCGTGGCTGGTCTGCCTAATAACAATAGTTTCACGATAAATCAGGGCGAAACCCGAACGGTAAATCTACAATTCTCCGGTCCGGAAACTACGCAGACCGTAAACGTTACGGCCAACCTGAACGGATTGTGCAATGCCACGGCTCCGATTACTAATAACAACAGTTCTAATCCGACAGTGGCCTTTCAGGTTACGGGCAGTTCCTGTAATGTCGGTACGAAAGATGTAACGTTTACCGCGCTTGATAATGGCTCACCAGCGGCTTCTCAAACGTTCACCATCCAGGTTACGGTACGGGCGCCGATTACAGCCGGTCTAAGCAACGACGGTCCGTTGAACTGTAACCAGACGAGCGCGTTGCTGACGGCTTCGGGCGGCAGCAGCTATCGCTTCTCAACGGGGGCTACTCAGATCAACGGTGGCAACACGGCTACGGTGACCACAGCAGGCGTCTATTCGGTCACGGTGACGTCGACTGATGGGGCTACTGCCGTAGCCCAGACGACCGTGACTGGCGATCAGATAGCACCCACGGCTAGTTTGAGTAATAACGGGCCATTAAGCTGTACCCAGACCAGTGCGCTGCTGACAGCATCGGGCGGCAGTAGTTATCGTTTCTCAACAGGAGCTATTCAGATCAACGGCGGTAACACAGCTAGTGTGACTACGGCAGGTACCTATAGTGTAACGGTGACAGCCGCTAATGGCTGTACAGCTACAGCGTCTACCACGGTATCCACTAACCAGCAAGCACCAGTGGCTACGCTGACGAGCGACGGCCCGTTGACCTGTAATAAAACCAGCGTATTGTTAACGGCTTCAGGTGGGGTTGGTTATCGTTTCAGCAATGGAGCTACTCAGATTAGCAATGTCAACACGGCTACTGTGAGTGGTTCTGGTGTTTATTCAGTAACTGTAACAGCCACCAACGGTTGTACAGCCACTAATTCGATTACCGTTACTCAATCAGCTGCGCTGGTAGCGGGTGTGGGTAGCCAGACCAACGTCAGTAGCAACGGGGCCAGTAATGGTAGAGCGACCGTATCAATAACGGGCGGTGTAAGTCCGTATAGCTACAGTTGGTCCCCATCAGGTGGCACAGGAGTTACAGCCACAGGCTTGTCAGCGGGTGTCTACACGGTGACTGTTAGAGACGCTAACACCTGTCAGACCACGCAAAGCTTCACCATCACCCAACCTGCCACCCTGGTAGCGGGTGTGGGTAGCCAGACTAACGTCAGCGGTAACGGTGGTAGTAACGGTAGCGCCACCGTAGTGGTCACCGGCGGGGTAGGTCCCTACACCTACAGCTGGTCGCCCTCGGGGGGCACCGCTGCCACGGCCAGTGGCCTGTCAGCGGGCACCTATACCGTGACCGTCACCGACGCTAACGGCAATGTAACGACGAGAGCCTTCACCATCACCCAACCCGCCACCCTGGTAGCGGGTGGCGGCAGTCAGACCAACGTCAGTGGCAACGGCGGGAGCAATGGCGCGGCCACCGTATCGGTCACTGGTGGTGTAGGGCCATATAGCTATAGCTGGTCCCCTTCGGGGGGCACCGGCGCCACGGCCAGTGGTCTGTCAGCGGGTACCTACACGGTGACTGTCACTGATGCTAATGGCAACGTAACGACCAAGGTCTTCACCATCACCCAACCCGCCACCCTGGTAGCGGGTGTAGGTAGCCAGACCAACGTCAGCGGTAACGGCGGGAGCAATGGCGCGGCCACCGTATCAGTCACCGGCGGGGTAGGTCCCTACACCTACAGCTGGTCGCCTTCGGGTGGTACGGGAGCCACGGCCTCAGGTCTATCAGCGGGCACCTACACCGTGACGGTGACTGATGCCAATGGTAACACCACCACTAAAGTCTTCATCATCACCCAGCCCCCCGTGCTGGTCGTGAGCGGCGGTAGCAGCCAGACTAACGTGAGTAGCAATGGCGGTAACAACGGTAGCATCACCGTAGTAGTAACGGGTGGTGTGGGTCCCTACACCTATAGCTGGTCCCCTTCGGGTGGCACCGGCGCTACGGCCTCGGGTCTGTCAGCGGGTACCTACACCGTGACCATCACTGACGCCAACGGTAATGTAACCACGCAGGTATTCTCCCTGACCCAGCCAGCGGTACTGGTGGCGGGTGTGGGTAGTCAGACCAACGTCAGTGGTAACGGAGCTAGCAACGGCGCAGCGACCGTAGCGGTCAGCGGTGGTGTAGGTCCCTATACCTACAGCTGGTCGCCTTCAGGCGGTACGGGAGCCACGGCCACGGGTCTGTCAGCGGGTACCTACACGGTGACCGTCACGGATGCCAATGGCAACGTGACCACACAAGTCTTCATTATCAATCAGTCACCGCTACTGACGGCTAGTGCACTGGTAACCGAGAAGCTGCCGATCCAGGTAACCGCTTCGGGCTGTGGAGGAACCATTAGCTGGAACGTACAGGGTGGGACGGGTGTCGCCAGCGGCGCTATCTATACCCTCTCGCAACCCGCTAACTACACCCTGACGGCCCGATGCATGGTGGGCAGTAACACCAGTGCTGAATCCACACCGCTGGTCGTTAGCATCCGTCCGGGTGATTTCGCCATCGCATCGGTCAACACGGTGAGCTGTCTGCTGGTCAACGCCAGTCGGGGTGAGTATTCACTTAAGTTCACACCGGTATACAGTGGTCTGACGGGTGCACCGGTGAGCTTCTCGGTCATTAACGAGAAACTGCCTACCGACGCCGTGGCGCCTTATACGCTGCGGTTGTACTCGGACAATCCAACGATTACGTTGGTGGCCGAGCAGGCTGGTAGTGGTGAAACACGCTTTGCCTACAGCTGGCGGGCCGTTTGTTCGGGTAATACAGGTGAAAACCGGCCACCCGTAGCGACGAGCATCCCGGCTCAGCAACTGATCGTGAACCAGCCCTACCAGCTTGATCTGACGGCGTACTTTGCCGATCCAGACGGGCAGACGCTGAGCTTCTACGCTGAAGGACTACCGACGGGTCTGAGCCTGACGGGGGGCCGTATCAGTGGGACGCCGTCAACGACGGGCGTTAGCCAGGTGACTCTGACGGCCATCGATCCGGGTAGCCTGCAGGTATCGACGATTGTCAGTATGGAAGTAAAGCCGGTTGTTAGTACGCCAACGCCGACACCGGGTACCTTTGCGCTCATCGGTGTCACGACGGTGAACTGTGAGGTGATCTCAACTGGCGAGCGCCGGGTAAGCCTGATGCCGCAGTATAGTGGCCTGACTGGTCAGCCGGTTGCCTTCTCGGTCAAAAACGAAACCGCGCCAACGACCCTGGCTGGTCCGCATACGGTACGACTCTACACCGATAACCCGGTAGTAACGCTGCTGGCTACGCAATCAGGAACGACGGTGAGCTATCAATACAGCTGGCTAGCGGCTTGTAGTACGCCAACGCCGACCCCGACGCCCAACCCGACCCCAACGAATCTAGCGCCGGTGGTGGCTATTCCGCTGGCTAGCCAGACGGCTACGGTAGGCCAGGGCTACTCGCTGTACATCTCGCGCAACACGTTTAGTGATCCGAACGGCGACGTGCTGACGCTGAGCGTGGGTAGTCTGCCCGCCGGGTTAAGCTACTCCACCAGTCTAAGTGCGATCACCGGCACCCCGGCACAGGCAGGCGAGTCGATGATTGCGGTCACGGCGACCGATGCGGGTGGTTTATCGGTTAGCACCAGCTTCAAGCTGACGATCGTAGCGCCGACCCAGCCGGTCCCAACGCCAACGCCAACCCCGACGCCGACGCCGAGTACGTTTGCCTTCGCCAGCGTCAATACGGTGAAATGTGAAGTGATGTCGGCCAGCGAACGTCGGGTGATCTTTACACCGCTCTACAGTGGTGTCGATGGGCAACCAATTGCCTTCGCCGTCAAGAACGAAATGGCCTCGACGACGGCTCCTGGCCCCTATGCGCTGCGGGTGTATACCGATAACCCAACGCTGACACTGACGGCTACCCAGTCAGGCGCGACGGTAAGTTATCAGTATAACTGGGTGGCTGGCTGTAGTACAACAACGCCAGTCAATCCGACGCCAAACCCGACGCCGACCAATGTGGCACCGGTAGTCGCGGTTGCGATGACGGATCAGTCGGCTACGACAGGGCAGCACTACAGTCTGAGCATACCCGCCGAGACGTTCACTGATGCCAACAACGATGCGCTGACCATCAGCGTTAGCGGTCTGCCAGTGGGTCTGAGCTTCACTGCGGGCTCAGCGACCATCAGTGGGGTACCGACCCAGGCTAGCGAGTCGATGGTTACGGTCACGGCGACCGATGCGGGCGGTTTATCGGTTAGCACCAGCTTCAAGCTGACGATCGTAGCGCCGACCCAGCCGGTCCCAACACCGACGCCGACCCCAACGCCGACGCCAAGTACGTTTGCTATCGCCAGTGTCAACACCGTGAACTGTGAAGTGATTACCGGGGCTGAACGCCGGATCCAGTTTACGCCTGTCTACAGTGGGGTAAGCGGTACGCCAATCAGTTTCTCGGTGATCAACGAGATGTCGACGACCACCGCTGCGGGCCCTTACAGCCTACGGCTCTACACCGACAATTCAGTCATTACGCTGGTGGCCCAGCAGGGCGGTAGTGTGGTTAGCTACCGCTACGAATGGCTGAAAGGCTGCAATCCGAATGGACGCCAGGGGGCGCTCGAAGCCGTCCGTCCGCTACAAGTGACGGTGTTCGGCAACCCGGTGGTTGGCGAGTCGGCCGAGGTAGCGATTAGCGGTGCCGAAGGTCAACCCGTGCAGGTGCAGGTTGTTGACTTACTGGGCAACGGGGTGTATCAGCAGGTGATCCCTCAGGCGTCAGCGCGCGAGCGGCTAAGCCTGCCTTTGGGTCGTAGTCAGGGCCTGTTGCTACTACAGGTGAGTACACCATCCCAGCGGCAGCAAATCAAACTTATCCGCCCCTAACCGGATCAGTTTATTCAGTATCGCCGAGGCCCAGCTAGATCGCTAGCTGGGCCTCGGCATTTCATACGTTTTGGCCGTAAAGTAACCGTTCCACTCAGCTACGGATGTGGTCATGGCAGGAATCAAATGACCGCTTTTTTACTGTATCGCGTACCGCTTTACTCATATACACTCTCTGACGTTGATAGACCATTTCCGTGTGGATGTGAGCGCACCTTATAATGGAGCATTATAGGACTACCAAACTAAAAAATGGCCTACCTACCTCAGGCCTTTTCTGGCCGGTTAGCTAATCGCATCACTTGAGTAGCTTGAAAACTACCGCCCCGAGCGGTCTTAAACCCAGCCCGGTTCAACCGACGGGCTATCTCCAGGTAACTAATGTTAGCGGCTCGTAAGGCCACGATTAACTCCGTGGCCTTACGGTTATGCTCATTGTCAGCCGCGCGCTGGCGATTGGCGTGAGCGGCTTTCAACGACACCTCAGGCTTAAGAAACGAGTTGGCCCCCTTCCGCCATTGACCAATCCGCACTAGTTTTTCATCCAGCGCTTTCTTGGTGCGTTCACTAATCATTTTGCGCTCCTGCTGGGCCAGAGCAGCGAATATGTGAATGGTGAACTCATTGGCATCGGGCATGTCGGCGCAGACGAAGCTGACGCGCGAATCCATCAAGGACGACACAAACGTTAGATTACGACTCAGCCGGTCGAGCTTGGCAATGACCAAGCGGGCGTTTTGCTGCTTGGCGAACTGCACGGCCTTGAGCAGCTCGGGTCGCTGGTCATTCTTACCCGACTCGATATCGCAGAACTCGCCGATCAACTGGGTCTGGTCTTTAACGAAGCCGATAACGCTACTGCGCTGGGCATCGAGGCCCAGGCCGGACTGGCCCTGTTTTTTGGTGGAAACCCGATAGTAGGCGACGAAGGTCTGGGGTGGGGATTGCATGGGGCAATATAGTGTTCCACGCCCATTTTACAAATCTAGGATGAGCATACTAGATTTGTAAACTCCTGAAAAATCCGCATTGCTAGCTAGGTAACCCGCAACATAGACATTTCATTAATTTAACCAATATTAAATATCGGTAACTTATCTCGTATGCCATAAGACTGCATCTTTGGGATGGATTATTCAGCTCCCTATTTGACTATGCTGCGTGTTACGTTCACTAAATGCTGTCCCCGCTGTAAGCGCGATGATAGCTTCTACCGTGTCAAACAACCCTTTTGGAGTCGAGTGCTGCTAAATCCATTTCAGCGACGAGCTTATTACTGTTTTCACTGTGATGACAGATTTTTGCTGCTGGGTACGGGCCGGCAATGGCTCACAACCAGATCAACCTAGCAGCCCAGTCGTTTACCGTCGTTAACACTTGGTTTATGGCGGTAAACTGGGATTTCGACCTGATAAACCGCCGTAAACTGCTGTAAACCGAGATTTTGACTTAGTTAACGCATCGTAAACCGCGGGAAACGCCCTGGCTCCGGCGGGAAACGCCCTGGCTCCGGCGGGAAACGCCCTGGCTCCGGCGGGAAACGCCCTGGCTCCGGCGGGAAACGCCCTGGCTCCGGCGGGAAACGCCCTGGCT
>Ga0160428_1001357_pt1 | contig 18902 bp, 21 predicted proteins | sample SolpanmetagenomM_FD_108198 | JGI IMG/M metagenome (GOLD analysis project Ga0160428, IMG submission 108198) | Solar panel surface microbial communities from Lawrence Berkeley National Laboratory, California, USA - M | ecosystem: Engineered > Built environment > Solar panel > Unclassified ... | reverse complement strand
TTCTTAGCACCGCCGCGACGGGGTCCGCGACGGCCACGTCCACGGCCGCGGTCACCACCACGGTCACCCCTCGATCCGAAACCTCCACCACGAGTTGCTGCTGCGCCGCCACGGTCTGCCATAATGTCGATGTGAGAAGGGAAGAGTTTGTCGACGGGAGAGTTGGGAGGGGTTTAAGGTCGTCGAAGTCGTCGTTGGGCGTGGAAATGCTTGTGGTAGGGGTCGCTTTTTCGATTGTGTGCGCGCACTTTCGGTTCCGCGATTTCCGCCAAGCCAAGACTTCTGCAGCCAGGCCTCAGACCGTGTGACGCATAAAGTCACGACCTCGACAGATTGCTCATGGCAATAGATACCATACCAGCATTGTAAAATAGTGTCTTTAAATCGTAAAGTGTGAAATTGTCCCATCCCACTGTCAATCCTGTCACCCAGAACGACTTTGATGCGATTGCTGTAAGAGGAGAGAATAGTGTTCTTCGAAATAACCCATACTGCATCGGCCCATAGCACTTAACTGCTCACTGTACTAAATCTCGTGCCATGCCCCCGCTATGTCCTCACCAAGACGCTCCGACTTTTCCCAGCATCAGTCTAGTCAAACAGCCATGCTCAACCGAGCTCAACTAAAGTCGAATGGAAAGCAAGCGTCCCGCGCTTGAGCGACGTGTACATCTCCAGACCAAAACTAATAGCTTTGCGGAGCATACTGTGCGGGCTGTGATAGAATACATTAGTCTTTGTCTCATTGAGCGTATGTATAACGAAATGAACTTACCGGACTGTTGAGCATGTTTTGTCTCTCTTTCCGTCCTTTCTTAATATGATTCTTCAGAGCACTCGAGTCCAGAGGCTTCAGAAGCTCGAAACTACAGAGTAGCTCTCCCGAAACGGACATGACCGCGCCCCAGTTATCGAACTCTCCACAGTACTGGTTTCGATGTTAGTCAAGGACTCGAGTAAACGGTGATTGCACTCACGTTTGGAGCTGAGAACACGGTGACCAACACCCGGTCTGTGAAGAATTCATAACCATCCTCGACCACCATGTGAGCTCGGCAGACCAGATCGAAGTCGTGTTTCTGTAAAAACTCCATGATAACCCTCTTGCCGAAACAATAACTGACCCCCCGCTCGTTCGACTCCCAGTCAGTCTGCATGTCCGCAGGGTCACTCCAGAGTAAGTCGTTCAATAGCCCGTAGTCTGGGACATCAGTCGGTCGAGCAATTTGGCGAATGTCATCCATGTGTGTCAAGCTTGGCGAGAGACCGCCGTGCACACAAAAGATCTTGCCAGCCACGATACTAGCGATAGGCAAGCAGTTGAATGCGTCAATGAAGGTCTTCCAGATCTTGATGTTGCACCGTCGCTTGCATTCGTCGTAGAACCCGTATACACGCGTCACATTGGCGCTCTCGTGATTGCCACGTAGCAGAAAGAAGTTCTCAGGGAACTTGATTTTGTAGCACATGAGCAGTAGAATTGTCTCCAAGCTCTGTTTGCCACGGTCAACGTAGTCTCCCAGGAAGAGGAAGTTGGATGTCGGAGGAAACCCGCACATCTCGAACATCCTGAGAAGATCGGTGTATTGGCCGTGGATATCACCAACGATTTTGACTGGTGGGGCAAGCTCAATAAGAGACGGCTGTGAGAGGAAGATCTCACGCACAGCCTGGCAGAGTGCGGTGATCTCCGCATTTTTGAGGCACACTGTCTTGGTCACCTTTCCGGCGTAGCCAGCATCAAGCAATCGCGTGATCATGTCATCCAGATCTTCGGGCTTCAATGCACTCATATCCATGTTTGGCGGTTCATGGCTGCTTCCGAACCACTTCTCCTTAGTACTGCGTGGAATCTTGACATCCTTCTTCAACAAGATCGACGGGCCCGGTTGCTGGTTCATGGGAGGGTGATTTGAGGCCGCGTTAGGCGGCGCATCGTTGACGTTGTGAACTTCGCCACTTTGCTGAGCGGCATTCAGATCCGCGTGACCCTGACCCATTGAGCCGGATTGTGAGGGTGATGGTGGAGGTTGAGGGACATCAGGCAAGTTATCGTCCAGTGCGTTGTTCGAAGCGACTGGGGTAAGTGAGGCACGGCGATCAGTGTTTGATGACGTCGGCGCAAGCGAGGCCCTTCTATCCGAACTGAACGATTTACGGTCTGACGCAAACGACCGCCGAGCGGCATCAGGATCGTCCCCTAGAGTCCCATCCGGGCCGGCAGAAGGACCACCCAATGACCTAGCTGATGGCGTAGGAGTGGTTGCTCTTGGACTGTCTATCTTCGACCCCGGAATCTTTGATCTGATTGAACCCCTGAACGATCGTGTAGATTCTCGCGTGTCGGATTTGGAGAATGATGGGTATGAATCCAGAGATGGCCCTGCATCTGTGCTTGACGCCCGAGATGTATCACTCTTTCCGCCCTTTGAAGGTTGATTACCCATGGCGGCCTCTCTAGGGTAACTAAAGGTGTGGCAGTGAACCGCTTGTTCGAAGAGGCTACCGTTTGATCGAGTTTTGTCACGTAATTCTCGGTCAAGGTTCCTGTAGATACCGTGTCCGTTTGGCCAACGTCCCGACGAGATAAGCGAATGTTCGAGCGAAAGGAGGTCGCGTTTAACCAGCGAGCCACGGAATCGCGTAGAGGTTGGATGGGTTTGTCTGCTAAGATATTACTACGCCTTGCAGTCTTGGTAAGAGCTGCTCGTCGTCGGTGAAGATGTAGTGGTGCGACAAATTGACAAGAGGGCCCGCTTCGCTTGATGCTGCTCTGTGAGTCTGGTTGGTGTTGGAGGGGGAAATCTAGTGCGTAGTGAGGAGGAGGAGGTGCTGCGTTGACGTCGTCAGATGCAGATCGACCAAATGCGTGGGCAGTTGCTTGGCGCCAAGACTATCTCAACTCAGGCCAGTCAGTCCGGTCCCCAAACGTGTGGAAGCAGTCTGTTCGGAATCGCATGACATACTGTACGTCCCAGAGAAGAGCTTGAAGGTGAAGTGTGACCCTCCTGCACTACAGTACTGGCTGAAGGGAGTCTACAAACAGTTGGCTACGAATAAATCAAGTAGTGACAAGAAGGAAGGTCTCTTTGTTCCTTGAACCGCGGAGTGAGCATGCCTTGTCGTAGGGCCTTGGGTACGTACTCAATTGCAAGTTGAAGTCACTATGAATGAGAACATATGCCTTCAACATTATGCGATAACTCTGCGGGTCCTCCAGACATGGCCCGTGTAGTTGTGGACAATATAAGCTATACGATACATGGCCCTTGACTGTATCGTCACGCAGCATCGAAAGAACCCCTTGCTGCCACACTCCCACGAGTTCTCGATTGTACAGTCAACTACTCCCCAGTCTCACTCCTCCATCTGTTAATACTAGACGCTACATGTATGAAGGGGTCGTACTCGCTGTTCAGGAGTCTGTGGACGAAGTCTTCTATAATGGGCTCGTTGTCGTTGTCATTGTGGCTATGCTCGTTGACAACTCCAGGCTTTGTTCGCGAGTCTGCTGCGAACTACCTGTGACTATTCGATATTCTACTCAGAGGATGAGGCTTTTGTCGAACTCCTCCAATTCGATCTTCGTTACATGCTCTCCAGGCACCACGATAAGTCCAACAAATCTGTTCATGACCTCAGATTTCGAGGGACTCTGTGAAGTCTTTGTCGCGTCCCCGCCCCCTGCCGGCGCGATATGACGGTATTCCTGTGCGTTAGAGAGGATTACATTTTGTTCCTTTGACCTCCAATTAGCAAGAAGGCTCTCTGACTTATCATCAGGCGCAGCAGACCTTGTCAGTACACTTCATTTGGCCAATGAACATGCGGCCGTCGGTTATCTGAATGCGTAGAGTCTTTCCGAGAAGCTTTTCGAGATAACTGACTGCTGCAGAGTTCTCCATCGCAACGAGTCCCGCGAAGCAGTTGAGCCTCGAGGAGAGTGAGTGAGAGTGTTCCCTACCAAGGAGGAAAGGGTCACGAGGAAAAAGGGGTGCAGCCGCGGTAGATTGCCGCGGCTCCGGTGTCCATAGGAAGCTACGTGGCATAAACGGAAGCTCGCAACCATCTGCTGCGTACACGGTACACATCATGCTAAGATACCGCAAAAAGAGAAGGCCATGCTAGGTTACGTGTGTAGCTTACTGCCAGTCGCTTGGAAACTCGTTACGGGGCTGAGGGATAGCGATCTTTTATCCACAGTTCAACATGGTGACTTAACCAAGGCCGTCGTAAGGTAGCATTATCCATGGCAAGCAGAAAAACACGAAACAGATCCACAAGGTCTATACATGTATTCCTAAGTACTATGGGTAGACACCGGGAATATCTACCACGTGGACATGCCTATGAGCGCACAAGGGTATTCGAGCTTTCTCACTGCTGTTTTATCTCATTGACTTACTGCTTCCAACGCACACCTTCTCCTTCTCCTCTTTTGTTATTGCAACCTCGCCACGAACATCAAGCTGCTCGCAAGCCGAGGACTTCAACATGTTGACTCGGACTGTATTAATGGAGCTTTAGGCCTCGATTTACAGTCGGCGATTCGTCATGTCAAAGCTGGAGCAGGAGTGTTTTAATGACGAGTGGCTCTCTGGCAGAGCTGTCGCATCTGAGTCATCCGAAGAAGAATTCAGCGAACTCGTGAGAAAGCATAGATGGAGGCAAGATGAGCGTCTAGCGCTTTGCATACTCAGACGTTTCTATGAGCATGACTGGAAGCAGGTGACCAGAGTCTTCACTCGAGCTTTTCGGGTCGTACCCAAGGGTAGACTGCATTTTTTGCAGTCACAAATGTCCGATATGAGAAGATTACGAGTCCTGGAATACCGGGAGGTCTTTGAGAATCACCCCTTTAGTGAACCGCTTTCGGGTCATCTAGCTAAGTTAGAGCGTCGTCTGAAAACTGCCGCAAGGAACACTGGGGTATTGCTACGAAGACGTTACAAAGAATCCGCTATCGTGCGTCAGCCATCTGGTCGAGTGTATCAATCATCGTCGGGGGCCGCGATACCAAATGAGCCAACTTCTCAACACACAGCATCCACCAACAAGGATCGAGTGATCATTATCATCTCAGACGACGAGTCTTCAGATGATGAAGGATCGTTGTCCGAATGCAGTTCTAGAGCACTATCTGTCATCTCGGCTAGAACGGTTGAGTTGGATCAATCTAGGCAAGCTCTCAAACCTCCATCGATCAAGGAAAGGTCATTTATCAACGAACTATCCAGCCCCGAAGGTACGATCCTTATTGCACAGATCTCCTGAAGCTAGCGTGACTAAAACTGTCTCAACAGCGGTTCTACCGTCCTTACTATTTCGTTTCCACGACGACAGCTCACAAGGCTTCAATGCCACTGAGGGCTTCCGTGCTGGGCTGTTTGACGCTATAACAGCTCATAAAACGATGGCGCCGTCTTGCAATGACCCAGTCCTCTTGCGGCATGTCACAAATCACTTGAACCGGGTTAAGACTCCGTCCCCTCTAATCTCGCTAACACATAGCCTTATCTGGGTTCTTCACAAGGCTTTGCAGTCAAAATCAACAGCTAGAATTACTGTCATTGACACAAGGCGCGCGACGGATTGCACCAAAATCTGGCATGCCGCCCCGCTGTGGCACAAGATCAAAGCTGCGGGACAAGCGAGTTTCAGATTCTATGGTGGAAACTTCGAATACCTGGCTTGGGCTCGGATTCTTGGCGAGGCGATTATCGGCACATTCACCGTAGACGACCTCAAGACGCTTTGCGCGTCATCTTTGGAAGTCTCTCAACTTATTCGACTGCATGAATTACAAAGAGGCGGAGGTGTCTCGTCTGTCATGAGAAATTTCATGCCCATATCCATGGATCACGACGTTGGCATCGCCATTGGAACTCTTCTCAAGTTCATCCGTCCAAGCACAATGATCAACGAGCCTGTTGTGGAGGATTTCCTTCAAGTGATGCTACAGAACTGGCAGGTTTCAGGAGACCATAAATGTAAGAAGAGTCGAAAATCTCTCATGCTGGGCGTCAGCGAAGGTCTCGTTACTGGCGCCCCTCATCTGGATGTCTCTGGAGTGAACGTGCAGCCTAATACGTCAAGTATGCGTCTACAAGAGACGACCTCACCGACCACAGTAGGCGGACTTATGACTCCAAACCCCACGCCTCGGATGACTTGCAGTACCATTAGTAGTTTTGGTGTGGCAGCTCGTTCACTCTTGCAAGAGTTCAAGGATCAGTTCACTCCGTTGCTCGTGGAGTCTGGAGAGCTCCTGGATCCGGTCAGCGAGGATGATACTGACACCAATAGTAGTGTCTTTTCATTCGAGTCTGATCATGCCTCCAGTGATGTCGAAATGGCAGTGGAAGAAAAAGAATTAGAGAAAGAGGACACGGTAAATGAAGAGGTAGAGGAAGAGATGGAGGAGCAGAAAACAATAGAGATGGAGACAGGGACGGACGAAGAAAATAGCTGCGAAGAAAAAGAGGCCCCTTCTTCAACATGTCGTTGTCATATCGGTCTCCACGTGGATGAGTGAAAGATTTGAGTGTAAGCCTGGACGCAGTGAAGAAAAGTCAAAGGTTCGTCCACAGGGTATTTTTAGGGTATGAGGGATGCAGGATTTTGTCATTATATCTAGGTGTGAGAATCTGATCATCAAAAAACACAACTTCGGAATTCTGTCAGATCTAGAACGGACATTGGCGCTCATGATAAAACTCAAGCACATTAGCAACGTTGAAGGCCATACTGGCCTGATGAAGATTGCTCTCAGTGCCAATTGTTGACCGTCCGCCCTGTTAACTACTGCAAAGCTGCACGGGTAGAAGGATGAGTTTTGGCTTCGTCCTCCTGCAGCGCCAAATCTTGCATGCACCGCACGCGGCCAACATGAAGGTTCGGAGAACGAGGATAGATGTATATAGGCTTTGATGTTGGGGGGAGAAAATCAGTAGATTGGTCCTTTTACGGTATAATCCTTTCTTCAGAGCGGCCAGTCTTTTCTGGAGGCTCTTACCGCTCCAGCATATCATTCATTATGTGGTGATGCATACCAGTCTCGGTAAAGGAGCGATACTATCTATGTAGGGGCGAGAAGAGGCACAGTAAATTGTTGCAAACGCGCTGTTTTCAACAAAGTGGCAGCAGCATGGCCAGTTTTTTGAGATGCATTGTGTACCCCGTCGCTTCTTTTTCTTGTGCAACCTCAGGTTGCGTGATGGATGAGGCTGCTAACAGCCTGCGCCTGTTCGAAGCCCAAGGACATGGCTGCAAGGTACTGTGTACCTGTGTACCTGGCATTTGGGATCTCGCCATTGATCTCCCATTGCTTGGTGCCAAGCAAAGGTACAAAAAGGTGTCAGCCTCTCTGGCTGAACCCGCCTCGACTTTATTTTTCGAAACATCTTGCCAAAGTACACTTTTATCTTACTCCCATCTACGTAGAAAGATTATTAAGTAGTAGATATTATGATTAAAAGAGAGCTTAGGTGAAGAATCATATTACTATCTAGTTTATTATATTAATAAAGGCGTAGTTAAGGATATAATAGTTAAAAAGGTCGAAACGTAGGTACGGAAGACCGACTCTTACTTACGACGAGCTTTCTTACCTTAAACTCGCCGTTACGGTCGAAATAATACTTATTATCTAATTTAAGAGAGACTATCATATAGTACGAATCCTAGGCGATAATTCTCTAGTTCTTTTATACTATAGATATATTTATAAAGTACGTAGAATCAAGTTAAAGTAGTATCTACGATCTGAGAAACTAAGAGAGCGCCAATCCGAGCACTGACACCTTTTTTGCAAACCGCAATACAGAGTGCTTCACGTTGCGCATCCAATTTACAGTCCTGTGTTTATTTTGGGATGATTCCTCGCAGCCCTTATTACAGGTCCTTACGCTGTTCCTGGGCCAGGTCCAGCACATCCGTGTACTTAAGTAGCCCCTGGCACATCCGCTCATGGTCACGTATAATTATTTCGAGCCGTTTCGTTTGCACACATCTACTAGGACGATGGACTTGAATATATGCACAAGGACGAAACAGGCAAGACGTCTAATTCTCCTAAGGAGACGGAAACATGAAGCTGTTTAGAGTCAATTCTAGAGAAACGGTTCTTGACGTCTCATCTCAACTTAGAGACAGGGCTGACTCGGAAAAGTATAACGGTGTTGCCTCCAGTGCCCGGTGAGCAGAGCTGACGGAGTGAGCACACTTTGACGTGCCCTCTAGCTTGCTGGGGATACCCACTCTTAGCCAACACCACTCGCTATGTCACTTGAGACTTGAGAGATGAGATCAGCAAGGTGGATACCTTCGCGTACAATTGCTTATGTAGGTTCTCAAGGTTTCTCGAGGATATTGGATAGCACCGTACTGCTGCACGGCATTTCGCAATGATAAAATTTGAGCCTCACCAGCGTTCCCGAAACGTACTTTGGCATGCTGTTGGTGTAGTCCGGACCACTTCCATGGCTCTCGGGTATACACCGCGGGAGGAGGTTCGAGTAAGAATATAGCAGTTCTGCTTACGTCCAAGCAATCTGTTAAGCAGCGGAATACACACACACAGCGGGAGAACCCATCACACCCTAAGTTCTTGCGAGTTGCGACAAGTCAGTGGACTAATAATAATAATAATAAAAACGGCGCCACATGCTGCAAACGGCGATGTGGAGTCTATGACTTGCATGGGAGATAAGCTTAATTTGCATTGCATCCACACGGTATGACGCTTAAGCTTTTCGGGTCCAAGCAAGCCGTCGCTTCGAAGTCCAGACCATGATACAAACTGCCGGCAAAGACTTACGGGCACCCCAGCTTGATCAGCAGCATCGTTCACGGGATTCATAACCATCCTCCAGTGTGAAGGGACTTCTCGGAACTCGAAAGCCATGTATGAGGAATTCTCTCCTCACATGCGACCAGCAATCGCGACGGCCGCCATTATTGCTCTTCTAATGCTTGATTGCTCGAAGTGACTTCCGAAAATGTCGAGTCCGCGGAACTAGCCGGCCGGGAAGCGGTTGATCCTTTCTCGTCACAACCAAACCGCAAACGTCAAGCGTCATGAACACCAGAGTAGTTCACACTTCATCATGCACAACGAATCCCGGTATTCTTCTGTGGCACATTGTGCTTCGGTGTGATTGCTCGCTCTGTTTCGTCACTGTACCCAGCGTTCAATATTTGGGCATGCAAACGTCACAAGAACGCTTGTAACGCGCGTCATCCGGCCTGGATCCATCGTGATGAACGGCATTTTCTGCGTTGCCATATCCAAGGTCAAAGAATACATGTCAAAAAAGTCCCGGCGGCTCGCTTTCGCGGCCATGGTGCCGCAGCCGGCGTGGCTACAAGGCTGACTGCGGGCGCTATCATTGCTCCATGCCTGCGGCTGACGGTCTGCATGGTCTGTATGTGAACGAGAGAGTGGATAGCAATGCTTCAGTATTCCTTGTTCAAGGTTGCCACCAATGTGGTCAATCAGTCTCCACCTCTTTGTTGCTTGCTGCATCCAAGCGCACACCCCACCCCATCCCCCCCCTCATTGACTGGTAAAGTCAATCTGGATGCGCAACGTAGCGCCCTCAACACGTATATGTACTCCAAGCTCCTCCCTCGCAACGATGACTTGCCTCTCGTCCAAGATACTGTGGCCTGTGACGAAGACTTGCAAGCATGGCCAACCTTTTCTTTTGTATCTTCCAGGCTCTGCTGTTTCTCATCGGTCTGACATCTTCACTGAAGTACGACCCAGACCAAGTCCGCTACAACTTGAACCAGAACCAGTCTGCTGAAAAGCCAGTCAACTATTGGGGTGAATGGGCAAACCACACTTTCAACCCATCTCCCACAAACTGGCGTTTCCCCTTCTATCTTCTAACTCAAGATAGATTCGCTGATGGCGATCCTACGAACAACGAAGCAAATGGAACTGGTCAGTAGTTTGTACCTTAGTGCTTCATCATGATGCTTTCTTACCCTTCATAGTCTTTGAGCATGACTGGACGTCCAACCAGTTTCGTTTTGGTGGTGACCTACGCGGCGCCATAAGCAGCTTGGACTACATTCAAGGTATGGGTGTTAAAGGATTGTACATCTCGGGCTCGCCTTTCCTAAACTTCCCATGGGCTGGAGATGGTTATGGGCCGTTGGACTTCACGCTTCTGGACCACCATGCTGGCGATATCGAGGATTGGAGAGCATTTATGACAGCAGTCCATGCTAGGGGCATGTATGTGGTCATGGACAACACGGTCTCCACGATGACGGATCTTTTGGGAATGGCTGGGCAGGTTAATGCGACACAACCTGCCCCATTCAATTGGGACGAGTACGATTACGTTTGGAAAACCGATCGAAGGTACTTGGACTTTGAGCCAGGCAATGAACGAAACTACTCCTGCCAGTATCCTCGCATGTGGGGCCAAGACGGTTTCCCTTTGGCACAAGAATACCTCGACCAGGAAAAAAGCTGCCGTATAAGCGACTTTGATTCGTATGGAGAAATCGAAGGCATTGGACTCTTCACTGTCTTCCAGACACAGCTTTCAAAATTCGCGTCCGTGCAAGATCGCCTGAGAGAGTGGAACCCTAGTGTCATGGACAGACTAAAGGTCATGTCCTGCATGCAGATAGGTCCGTTTTTTTTTAACGCACTCCTTCTCTGAAGAAATTCTTGTACTGACGTTCATCAGCTATGCTCGATATTGATGGGTTCAGAATTGACAAAGGCACTCAGATCACGGTTGATGCGCTCGCTGAATTCTCTTCATACCAGCGAGAATGTGCTAGGAGTTTCGGCAAGGACAACTTCTTGATCGTCGGAGAAATTGTTGCAAACTCTCAACAAGCCGCCATTTTCGTCGGTCGAGGAAAACAGCCGGACCAAACGTTCAGCAACCTCACGGAGGCTTCCATCGCGAGCGGGACTGCTAACCCTTCGTCGTATGTTAGAGACTTCGGATCAAGCGCTTTGGACCAGTCCGCGTTCCAGTATGACATATACGGTGCTATGACCCGTTTCCTAGGCATGGATGGTCCTTGGGGTGGCTTTGGTGTCGATTTTGTTGAGCAATGGAACATGCTCCTCAGCAGTAACGACATGGTAAACGCGATCACTGGGGAGTTCGATCCGCGCGCCTTCATGGGGGTGACATCTCAGGATGTTTTTAGATGGCCTGCTCTCAAGGATGGTGCGGAAAGGCAGTTCCTCGGGCTGTTCATCACTACTCTCGAGCTACCAGGTGTTCCAATTGTAAGTTCTCGGGTCGACCAAAGCTTCGGGTAATCTGCAGCTAATTGCCTTACAAGATCATGTTCGGCGAAGAACAAGGTTCACAGATTTTAGAGAACCTGGCGCCTAATTATGTCTTTGGACGCATGCCGATGGCATCACAACGCGCCTGGCAACTTCACGGTTGCTATGTCGTTGGCGAGACTACTTATGTCAACATGCCATGGAACAACAGTGGCTACTGCAACGAGCCGAGCGTGTCGCTTGACCATCGAGATCCCTCGTTCCCGCTCCGTAATATTATCAAGAGAATGTGGGAGCTTCGACGGATCTATCCAACGCTCAACGACGGCTTCAACGTGACAACCCTTTCCACAAAACTTTACGATATCCATCTCCCGGGAAGCGGTGACATACCCTCTCCAACTGGGCTTTGGTCCATTCTGCGCAGCAGACAGCAGGGAGTTCAAGACTTCGGCGGAGAGGGCCAAGGCAACCAGCCTGTCTGGCTGCTTTATCACAACGAGAACCACACAGTGACTTACGACATCGACTGTTCGAGCACTAACGCTACGTCCGCCCTCATCTCGGCTTTCGGTTACCAAACTGTGGTCAAGAATCTGTTATACCCGTACGACGAGTACTCGATGTTGGCCTCACCGTTCAGCTACGGTATCGAAGGATCCACGGAAGCCAATGGGTGCATTCCTCAGATCACCCTAGATGCATGGGGCTATAAAGCGTTTGTTCCCAAGGAGAACTGGGTGGAGCCCGCTCCGACAATTACACAATTCCTACCTGGTCATGATGCTCGCCTTGTTGCTTCGGTCCCTTTGGGCCAATCCGAAAGCGTCCCCATTCAACTCTTCTTCTCCATGGAGATGGATTGTGATGCTGTAACCGCAGCAATCCAGATTGGATCCACGACCGACGATGGCTCTGTCGCTCGGCTCAACATGTCCAGCATTTCGTGCTCGACGTCTACTGGACATACCTCGCGCTACGTTGCCGCGCCTGTCAATGAATGGTTATGGTCTGCGCAGCTCGAGAACGTTGCTCATGGTGTGCACACAGTCACTGTCAATAATGCATCTACAGCACATTCCACTTACACCGGTGCTGTCGACCGATTTATGCTGAGAATCGGCGCGCTCGACAACCCGGTCGTCTTTCCGGAAAGCGGCAACTACACGACAAACGTTCTCCACGAAGACCGTTCAGGGGGCCTTTATGTCACTCTGAGAGCTCCTGGTGCTACTATGTTCCGTTACTCTACCAATTACGGTTCGAGTTACAGTGCATGGCAGAACTATACCAGTGCCAACACGACAATCACCCCTCAGGCGTGGAACGGTACTAAGCTCCAAGAATGGGAAGGTACTCACATCATCCTCAATTTCTGGAGCGATGTGATTGCCAGCGCAGATCACGTCCAACACGCGGATCTTCACCGCAACGGCGCGAAGCCTAAACGTTGGCCACACGCATGGATTCAAGGTGAATTCAATCAATATGGGTACGATGCAGGTCTCGCCGATCAGATGACATTTGACGAGGAAGACGGTATGTGGACGTTCGATCTCGTGGCAGAATACCCCTCCGACTTCTTGGTCAATGTGTGGGGTATGAACCCCGATGGATTCCCTGATAAAAGCGCAAGCTATGGTGATGTCGATGGCGACGGCGTGCTTGATCGACTACCTCCAAACACATTGGCAGCCGTTGTTGTCAACATCTCTCGACCGTCATCATCCTACATTGGTCACAGGATCAAAGTCAATGATGGTAATCTGAGCTATACCATTCTCCCCGTGGGTCGTTCCTGGATTCAAGTCATCCTCGGAATCCTCATCGGCATTGTCCCACTTCTCACAGGCATTCTGGGAGTCTACGTCTTCACTGCGGCTTTCTACAAGGTCAAGTTTAACGAGGTCGGCGCTAAGATGAAGCGTAGCATGCTATTGCCATTCGCAAGAGGCCAACAAAGGCTTCCAACGCAGGCTGTGCTTCCAGATCAACAAAAGAGCTTGCGAGATGCTATCACAAGTCTGTTTTACGATGAAAAGTCTAAGAGCGCAAGCGTGAGTCCCTCGGACGATCCTCTAGCTGCTGCTACGGCAGCAGAAATGGGTCTGTCCCCCCGGCGTACGGTTCTAATTGCCACTATGGAGTACAATATCTCGGATTGGAACATCAGTGTCAAGATTGGCGGTCTCGGCGTTATGGCCAACCTAATGGGCGCGAACCTGGGACATCAGAATCTTATCTGGGTCGTACCTTGTGTCGGTGGAATCGAATATCCAGTCGACCAACCCGTAGCTCCGATGGAGGTAGTCGTTCTTGGCAAGACCTATCTGGTCAACGTCCAACTGCACGTTGTGAAGAACATCACCTATGTTCTCCTTGACGCTCCAGTCTTTCGCGAACGCACCAAAGCTGAGCCCTATCCTGCGCGAATGGATGACCTTAGCTCTGGCTTGTATTATTCGAGCTGGAATCAATGCATTGCTCAAACCTACCTCCGGTTCCAAAACTCAACAACGCCGGTTGACCTGTATCACATCAACGACTACCACGGAACAATTGCGCCCTTGTATCTTCTACCACGCGTAATCCCCGTTTGTTTCTCACTTCACAATGCTGAGTTTCAAGGACTGTGGACCATACGCAAAGCCGAGGAGAAGAAAGAGATCTGTGAGGTGTTCAACTTGCCGCAAAAGGTTGTCGAGAAATACGTCCAGTTTGGAGAAGTCTTCAATCTGCTCCATGCAGGTGCAGCATACCTCCGCATTCATCAGAGGGGCTACGGCGCAGTCGGAGTCAGTAACAAGTACGGACGACGCGCGTTTGCTCGGTATCCCATCTTTTGGGGACTTCACAGCATTGGGTAAGTCCACAGTTTCGTACCCTCGTTTGACCTAACTGATACTTCAATAGTGGCCTTCCTAATCCCGATCCGAGCGACACAGGAGCTTGGGACAAACAGCTTGCCAAGACTGAAGAAGTTACAGTCCAGGAAGAAGTTGAGGCTCAACGAGGTGCTTTGCGGACGGAAGCACAGACTTGGGCCGGTTTGGACGTCAACCCAGAGGCGGAGCTATTTGTGTTCGTCGGTCGCTGGTCGGTGCAAAAGGGCGTTGATTTGATCGCAGATGTCTTCTTCTCGGTCTTGGACAAAAACCCTACTGCCCAACTCATCTGTATCGGTCCTGTCATCGACCTTCACGGCAAGGTGAGTACTGCTGTAAGACGTGGAGCAATGTCTCGTTGCTAAAGATTCAAAGTTCGCTGCATTGAAGCTAGAGAAACTCACCCATGCATTCCCTGGAAGGGTCTGTTCGATACCTCAATTCACCGCCTTGCCGCCTTGTGTCTTCACAGGGGCCGAGTTTGCCTTGATCCCGTCTAGAGATGAGCCTTTCGGTCTAGTCGGCGTTGAGTTCGGCCGCAAGGGCGCTCTTGGTGTTGGCGCTCGCGTGGGCGGGTTGGGCCAAATGCCTGGCTGGTGGTACACGGTAGAGTATGTTGCTTCCAAGACCTGTTAAAAGACCCCGCTAACTCACTTGCACAGGTCTACTACTACTCAGCATCTTCTCAACCAGTTCAAGCTAGCCATCTCAGCAGCTCTGGCGTCAAAGAAGGAGACTCGAGCACTGATGAGAGCCCGGGCAGCGAAGCAGCGTTTCCCTGTCGCGCAGTGGGTCGAAGATCTCGAGAAACTGCAATCAACCTCGATCAAGATCGCCGCAAGCCAAGTTCAAAGATCAGCGAAGAAGTCCAAATCTGGATTGTCCGTGACTTCGACACCGTGGATGTCACCTGTAGGATCACCCTTGGGCTCGCCGTCTGCGTCTCGCGCAGTTTCACCTTTCTCTTCCCGACCATCCTCTCCTTTTAGACTGCACAGTCGGAATGTATCGCGTGAACTCGGCAGAGGTCAAAGCTCAGATGTGTCGCGTGACGCTACCAGGCCTACTACTCCTGAGCCAGAAGCCCAGGGAATCGACGCCATTGTTCAGGCCAACATTGAATCATCTCCGGGGTCAGTGATGTCAGTTTCACGCAACAGTAGCATCAATTTCGGCCGAGTGGAAGACATCCGACGTGCAAAGCTCGAGCGCCAATCTTTCGACACGCTACGAAGTCATGCGACGGGCAGGCCTATTTCTACTCCAGTCAGCCGCTTTGGCTCGCGATCTAACTCTTTGTCCGAGCGAGCCCCTCCTTCCGGTCTAAGCCCTCTACCAAACGCACATCGCGTATCCAGGGTGGTCGAGGCCGCTGACGTTGAAGACGATCCAGACGCCATATACACCGCTCCATCTACAGCTCCATCGACGACGGATTCTAGACCAGTTACTCCAGGCCCAAACGTGGCTTATTCTGTTTCGGGTTCGGAATCAAGCTACCCAAGGTCCTTCCCGATGCTCGATCGGGAGACGATCAAACCCGAAGGGGAGGCAAAAGAGTACAACATGCAACGTGTGGAGCCGTTCTTCAACGATCCTACTGGCCTTTACTACAGAACATACGATGATCTCCTCAACAAAGTGGACGCCAAGACATCCGAGAACTCCCTCTCCATCGATGCCTTCCTCGTCAAGAGCGAAAAGGACTGGTTCTCTCGCTTCCAGTCGGCCAAAATGGGAAAGTCCTCCGAAGTCACAACGCGTGCACTTGGGTCGAAATCGTCCATGTACTCGCTACGGTCAAAAGCATCTACTATATTTAGCTCTCCCACCTCCGCAACTCCGACCTTGGTCGGTTCCAATTCAGTCGCCGATCTAAGAAGACTGACAGACAACGCAAGGGATCAGTTTGAAATTGACGTCGATTACGTGGTTCCAAACAAATTGAAGAAATTCATGCAACACAAGGTTTTCGGCAGCGACTGGGCTGTATACACTATCATCTTGGCTTTCGGGCAGATCCTATCCATCAATTCGTACCAGGTCACCTTACTAACTGGACAAATTGGTCAATCTGCAGACAAGCTATACGCACTCGCAGGAGTATATCTTGCGGGGTCACTAGGATGGTGGACCCTATACCGTTCACTACCCTCGTATATCGTCCTTTCACTGCCGTTCTTCTTTTACGGCCTCGGTTTCTTCCTTATTGGTTTTGGGCCCCTCACCTCAAGTACCGGCTCTTACGCGTGGGTAAATAACGTAGGCACAGCTTTCTACAGTCTCGCAAGTTCGTCCGGCGCATTCTTCTTTGGAGTCAACTTCGGCACTGAGGGGGGTTCACCCGTGTCGAGTTGGGTTTACCGGGCTTGTCTCATCCAAGGAACACAGCAGCTATTCTTCGCCGGACTGTGGTGGTGGGGCGGCGTTTTGACGACTCTGTCAGCCACAGGAATCGCCGCTCCTCTTGTCACTTCCACTCCGAAGCTGCTAGCCATCACGGTTCCCATTACAGTCCTGCTTTGGGTGATAGGCGTCTTGCTCTTCCTGGGGCTGCCAACATATTACCATCAGACTCCGGGTAAGGTCCCAAACCTTATCTCAGCGATCTGGCACCGCAAGATTGTCCTCTGGTTCTTCGTCACCGTCATTATCTCCAACTACTTCCTGTCCGCGCCGTATGGACGCAATTGGGCTTACCTCTGGTCCAGCCAGCATGCACCTCGTTGGGCCATCGCGATCCTCGTCGTCGTCTTCTTCGTCTTCGTCTGGGGCGCTGTCATGTGGATCCTGCACAACATGTCGAAGAAGCACTCGTGGATCCTGCCCATCTTCGCAATCTCTCTCGGCGCACCTCGCTTCCTGCAAATGCTCTGGGGTGTGGGGGGTAACGGGACCTACGTCCCCTGGGGCGGACCCGTCTGCGGCGCTCTCCTAGCACGCAGCCTGTGGCTCTGGCTGGGCGTTCTTGACGCCGTTCAAGGCGTCGGCTTCGGCATGATCCTACTGCAGACGCTGACGCGCTACTACATTGTGTTCGCGCTGACCGCAGCGCAAGTTATTGGCAGCATCTTCACGATATTGGCGCGGCTGAGCGCACCCGACAACATCGGGCCCGGCTCCGTGTTCGTCAACTTCACGCTCTTCCCAGGACAGGCGGCCTCGCAGGCCTGGTTCTGGGTCGTCATGTTCCTGCAGCTTCTCATCTGCGCAGGCTACCTTGTCTTCTTCAGGAAGGAGCAGTTGTTCAAGCCGTAGAAGAGAGTTCTGCGGCCATTCTTTTGTTTTGTGGTTTGTAACGTTGTATATGAAATGATGTAGATAGAAGCCAAAGCTTCATAGAATAAAAAATTCAGATATTGGATTCAATCGGCTATAAGCACTGGCGGTGCACAAAGTGAAATGCCTGTCTTTGCCTTCTCTACTTGCAGTACGGCGTGGTTGTTTTGTGGTTAGGTTGAGGACGGAGGGGGAATGACTGGGCTACGAGCAGCAGTGCTGAGGCAATGGGAGCATGGGTTAATGTTTTCTCCAAAAACGGTACAGTCGAGTGAAAAATCATCGTTTCTTCTTCAAATTGGTGAGGTTGTCAGGCCTTTAAATGGACGCGGTAAAGTTGTGCATGCTTGGGAGTTCATGGTGCTGATGAATGATCGACCTAGGTTCATGCTTGTCTATGTGGTTTAGCGAACAGGCGAACTACGAGGCGTCTTAATCTTTTTCAACGATACACGCGGGAGCATGCGGTGAATGTACTGATCGCCTGTCGATTGAACGTAGCTACCATCACATCCGCGCAAAGAACTGGAGTTAATATTGGAGACGAAATAGACCGATAAGCACCATGCACACTCGTCTTGGTGCTCTATGGTATGCAAAGAAGAACAACCGAGCAGTGTAAGACGCCGTACTGAATACCACGACATAGACGCTTCCTTTATGCCCTACTCATCCAACACCGCTTTTTGTTTCTCTTGGGACCCATTAGGAATGTTTGGGAATCTCGGATTTTTATTGTATGCTACATAGTCTGTCGGAGCCACAAACGAATCAGATCCGGAGAAAGGATCAATCGGAACGGCCTGCAGGTTTTCGGAAACGCCATGAACAAATCCATCATCTAGAACTTGGTGAACTGCTTGACCTCCTTGCTGGTGGAAGGAAGCACGCGGAGAACGTTGAAGCGAACCTATCCCCGATTTGTTAGCACCAGTCCTTTGACGTCTTCTTTGCGAGGTCACGTACGGTCTTGCTGAGAGGCCTGCACTGTCCGACGGTAACCTGTTGACCGTCCAAAACACGGAATGCCGGGGAGACGTGTGCGGCGAGGTTCTTGTGCCTCTTCTCGTATCTGGAGTACTTGGGGATGAAGTGAAGGTACTCGCGGCGGATGATGAGCGTGCGGTGCATCTTGGTGGAAACGACGGTGCCGGTCAGGATACGGCCACGGATGGAAACCTCGCCAGTGAAAGGGCACTTCTTGTCTGTTTTGTGCGAAAGCCCGTTAGAACTCGTGATTCCAGATCTGTCTCAACGCCCATCTCTTCGTAGCTTCTGCAATTGCTGCATCGCCCTTGGGAACCGCTTCGGAGTTCGATATCGTACCAATGTAGTCGCCGGTGATGGCCTCCTTGGGGGTCTTGAAACCAAGACCAACGTCCTTGAACCATCTACGTCCACCCTTGCCGACGCGCCTGGTCTTTCCTTGTGTCGAGCGCTTCGAGTTGGGGAAGATGTGAGGCTGC
>Ga0160428_1001355_pt1 | contig 18916 bp, 14 predicted proteins | sample SolpanmetagenomM_FD_108198 | JGI IMG/M metagenome (GOLD analysis project Ga0160428, IMG submission 108198) | Solar panel surface microbial communities from Lawrence Berkeley National Laboratory, California, USA - M | ecosystem: Engineered > Built environment > Solar panel > Unclassified ... | reverse complement strand
GTACACGAAGCAGTGCCGTTCATGGTAGACACAAGGCGATCAGAAACAGAAAGAGTATTGCCTTACGGAATATCTTATATAGACATTCCTAACTGGATAAAAAGTCCTAAACCTCAGTGTCTTAGGTTTACGCTTGTCAAAAACGAAGAAAATTCCATATTTCAAGACACAGAATGTACATATAAAAGCGCGGTTTCATCTCGTGCCGATATTCGCACATGTTCAACTGATAATTCAACCCTTTGGGAAATTCCCGTACGGGCAGAGGCTGCGTCCATTGCAGGAATACTTACATTTAACGGAATAAAATACAACGAACATAACCGGTTCTCGCGGGGTCCGAAGGAACCGACTTCCCCCGCGAAGATCGGGAGCCCGGTTCCTTCGGACCTGTTTGATATCCATCAACAGGCTGAAATCTCTTCGCGCCGGTCACACTTTGGTGTGCCGGCTGCTTCGAGCCGGCGTGAAACAGCCAACACACCAAGGTGTGACCGGTTTCTGCAGGGCGAACCGGCTGAAATATCTTCGGGCATGTCTAAGTACGTGAATGATGTATTTAATATACTTTGTACAGAACAAAAGCCAGAATCCAGCGTGATAACAAGATACAAAGCTGTAGCAAAGTTCAATATTTCGGTTCCTCTTGACAAGGACATGCTCGCTGATGTCATAACGAATCATTACAAACTGTCTGATTCTATGGCATTGTGCGAAAAAACGTCTACTTTAGGAGAAAGACGTCTTTTTTCTGTAGCTGTGAGTTTAGACGAAGAAAAAGAAATATATGCCCGTGTAGCACTTGCAGGAGGAAAAGACAGCACAGAAATAGTCGCTATGATGTCAAAGCTACCTACAGAAGAATCATCATCGCGCGTAGCTGATGCTATAAAGTATGCACTCGACATATACGAGGATTCATATATGCAAATAAACGGCAATGCGTATTCTGACGAAGAAGGAGGGTCATATGCATCAAGTATTGCTGAAGGTATAAAGCAACTTCGGAGAGAACTTCCTGAACTGTTTGTAAATAATTACACGAGGGAATGCCCTGTGTTACCTATAATGGTATCGGTGGAAGAAGCACAAGCTTTACAAGCTCAAGGTGCTTCGGTCATAATGTATCCAAAAACAATTTCAAAACACACAAGACATTATACGGCTCCAAAAGGATATTACGTTGGACTCAAAAAAAATCGTCTTTCTAACAGAATGCTTTTTCCTTGCCTCGTAACTTGCTATTTGTTAGACCACATGAAACGTGAAGGCTCTGAAACATATAAATATTATAATGATACAGTAGAAACAGAAAAAGAAAAAGAAAACATGTCTAATAAAACTTTGCAACAAAAAGCTAGGCCAGTGCCAAAATCAATCACGTTGTCATACGGAAATTATTACAGAAACAAAGCGGATTCTTTCATATCAGCTATAGAACGTGCTACTGGTATTACTAAATTAGACAAATTACCATGGTGTCCTCAAGTCACAAAACAAGAATTATGGGATAAATCTGACGACGAAATTATGAAAATAATACAAAATGGTTCATGCAACGGTTACGGAGCATTGGTATACAGATATTTTGAAGAGCTTTTAGAAACATCTATTCATGTTGTTGTTATTCGGGACGGCAAGTTTGAATCCTTAATACCTAGACATAAACATGTGTACATATGGAAACCTGCTTACCCTGACAAACATATCGTAATATTTGAAACTTTCAAGACAACATACGGTAAAACGCTTTGTTCATACGAATATCTTGTTGGAAAACTTCAAATTCAAGTTATGACAGGGCAGCCTTGGGACGGTAAAAAAAATATAACCATCTTTTTACCAGAAGATACCATGGTGAATTCAATAATTATGCAGAAATATTCAGAATCTATTAAGCCTTCTATTGATGAAAATATGTATACAGAACAGCTTATCGACAGTTGGGGAAAATGCAGGGAAGTAACAGCGTTCGATGGATCAAAAATAAGAACTAATACAAGGCCTATAGCAGCTAGAGTAGCGCCTTATCCTATGTGTTTTTTTGATTCTCATATTTATAAAATGAATGATGTCAGGCAACAAATAGGTATCGAACCTTTTGACTTGTACAAACGCTCAACAACAAAGATCGTTTACTTTCCTAACAACGAGTCTTTTTGGTACTGGGTAAACTAGGGGCCGGTTCCGCTTTCGCAGCCCGGTTGGTTGCGTTCGCTGCCACCCCGCATTCCAAGCAAGGGCAAATTGTAATATAATACAATATAATATGTCAGCAGAAAGAAGAATAAACATTCTTATAGAATATTTAAGACAAAACGGTTGGATAGGACGATTGCCAAAAAACTACAAATATTATGTGTATAAGATATCAGATGAAATAGGATGTAATATACTGCCGCCAACGCTAAGTCCAGATCAATGTATTGCACGCGGTAGAACGTATGAGTACTCTGTCATGGTAAACAGCGATACATGTATTTTTACCATTCCTGCTATGACAGAAGGCGGTTATTTTATCATACAAGGGTCAGAAAAGGTTGTGCTAATACAAGAAGTAAGGCTTAAAACAGAAATACTGACAACAATAGAACGCATAGAAAGTAAAAACGAAGATAAAGAAATAATTGGAGATGTGGATGAAATTTATGAAGCTTCGATGCTTTTTCAGGCGGGTTGCGTTTACCCTTGTTGTGAACTGTTACTTCAAGATGCATATGTGCCTATAAAAGTGCGCCTTGTAGACGATTCTATCATAGAGCTTGACACATCATCTATACACAACAACATGCGTGGCATAAAATCTATAGGAATGTTAGAAGTTTTTTTAGAAGTATTTCCTCTCGAAGATTTCGGAGAAACATCATACATATTACGTAGTTATTGTGCAAATGCTAATTCAAATAAAAGTGCGTCTTATTCTTATAGACAATATGGCAATAACGAAGAATTATACAACGCATGTATGGTATACATATTAGCGTCGACTAAGGGCACGGGTGCACTTTTTCCTGATGAAGACCGGGAAACTATACGACAAAAAATGTTTGGCGGCATGAATAACGATCGTTGCATCGTGGCTACGTTGGTAACTATGATAGTTGCATGTGTGAAAGCTAAATTAGGAAACGAATTGTCTGACAGAGATGATTATTGCATGAAACGTTTGAAGAGTCCAGGTGAAACTGTATACGGTATACTCAAATACTGTTTAAATTCGTGTTCTAAAATAAACAGCCTTCGAGCATCAGTAGAAAACCATGTTCATTCGTTCATAAAACGCGGAAATATTACTATGGGAGGAAGAATATACAATAAAATGTCAATCCAGCTGTCACGCAGATCTGATATTGATGTGTTATCCTCTGTCAGAAAAGTAATAGTGCCGTGCGACGAGAATAGCCCTAACATAGAAATGAGACAGATCCACCATAGTCAAGTAGGTTTTATATGCCCATGTGAAACGCCCGAAGGCAAATCTGTGGGAATTATGAAAAGTCTAGCTTTGACGTGCAGTATATCTACAAAGACTGATATGAATGTTTGGGTAAACGAACATTGCGAAGAAAAACCTGTTGCAGGATGCGCATGGGTAATTTTAGACGGAAGAGTCGTTGGTTGGCACGATAAACTCAATGATGTAAAACAGTTTGTAAAAGATTTCAAACATATGTACCCAACGGTATCCATAAACGTGAGCGCAAACGTAATAAAGTTAAGAGCAGAAGGTGGTAGACCTATAAGGCCATTGATAGCTATCGATGATCGTCCCGTTGATTGGAACGATTGTTCTGACAAAATACAGTACTTAGATCCTGTAGAATGTAGCCAAGAAAACAGCAATATAGCAGACATTGGATACGGAGGAAACTGGAAAATGTTTACTCATATGGAAATTCATCCGTGTACTATGCTCGGGCTCGCTGTATCACTCGTTCCGTTTCCTGAACATAACCAATCTGCCAGAAACGTTTTTTCATCGTCTATGGTAAAGCAAGCTATGCAAATGTTAGGCAGCGATAAAGTTTGCGATACATTGCAGAAACCTCTCGTTTACACGGCCATAGGACGCGAAGTAGGCTACGATGAAAGTCCAAACGGCATTAACTTAGTGACATGCATAATGTCTCTTAACGGGTTTAACCAAGAAGACGCTATAATCGTAAAAAAATCATCCGTTGAGCGAGGACTCTTTGCATCTACAATAAACTATTCAAAATCAATCACAGTAAATAACCCTTGTCATGTTATAGAACAGAAACACAGCAGATTCTCGCGGGGTCCGAAGGAACCGACTTCCCCCGCGAAGATCGGGAGCCAGGTTCCTTCGGTGGGAGCGTCAGCGACCTACCTGGCTGCGTCAGCAGAACAAGACTCCAAGCTTCCAAACACGTCAAATACACGTAAAATAGATTTGACAACTCACAACGAAGAAGACGGATATCGTCTTATATCTGTGTTTCACGGTGGCACCGAAAAAGCTTTGACTGATGTCGCGCCTTTGTTGTCTTCAAAAAATCCTAAAATAGAAAAAACCACGTACAGTGTTGACGATAAAAGCGGCCGCATGAACATAAAATTTGTAATGTCTGCTCATCAGTCTTTGCGAGTAGGCGACAAACTTTCGTCTAGGCATGCACAGAAAGGAGTAGTAGGTTTGCTCATGCCCGACGAAGACATGCCGTTTACATGCAAAGATGGTATTATTCCAGACATTATCATAAATCCTCACGCTATTCCTAGCAGAATGACTGTGGGTCAGCTCATTGAAGGAGTGCTAGGGAAATCATGCGCTATGACGGGCACGTTTACAGACGGAACACCATTTTTACGAAGCAATAAGAAAGATCTTGACGATATTGTGAAAGAAACAGAAACAGAAAAGATGATTTTAGGAATTACAGGAGAAATTATTGAAACACCTGTCGCTATGGGCATAGTCTACTACATGGCTCTCCGGCATCAAGCTGCTGATAAAATATATGTTAGATCAAATTCTAGTCTTAAGTCGCGCCACAGTCAAAATGCTAAGAGTATAATGAGCCGTCAACCAATCGCAGGCAGATCCAAGGGCGGGGGACTCCGTGTTGGAGAAATGGAGTATGATTGTTTGATCGCGCACGGTGCTTCTAAATTGGTTACAGAAGTATCTGAAAACAGCGATATGGTAGACGTCCCTTACTGTGATACGTGCAAGATAATTACTGATGTGTTCGACAGCACATGCAGAGTGTGCAGAAGTACTACGACTGTAAAGAAACGTGTTCCATTTTCGTACGTTATACTAAAAGATTTGATGCTCGCTTCTAACATCAATATGAAAGCTGATCTATAACTATAAACATAAACAATTTGCCTACCTATTTTATTTTATTTTTACATACGTTAACGCGACAAATAAACTTTGTTACGCTAAAGATTTTTCTTTTTGCATATCAAAGTTAAGTTAGACTATATTATATCATATTATACTATACTATACTACGGTATGAACATGTCTTCCGTTTCTTTATCTAATTTATAGTTTTCCATTTCTTCTTTGAATTGATTTAAATATGTATTACTCACAACACGTACACTTTTTCCTTTAGTTTTTAAATATAAGCTTAACTCATCGACAGTAAGTATATCATTTTCATCTGACACATTATAGTCAGGAAGTACAATATGTGCAGCATTACGATTTGTATAATAATCTGATATTTCTGCAAATACATCTTCTATTAACAAGCACATACCATCTATAAGCTTTATCGCGTCTTTAGTGTTTCTATAATCATCAACATTATTACTTGTTTCTTCTATTTGCAATTCTTTTTGGTTTTGCGGATGCTGCTGAAGATTTAACCCTGACATATTTATACATTTAAAATCTTCTTCTGTTTTTTTTGTTAACTGATGTAGTTTATACGATATTTTCCCAAATATAATGTTATCATTTTGTTTTATGTCGTAAATTAATGAAGACATTCTTATGTTGTGCATGGTTATATCAATAGAAATATTTTCTAATGCTTTAGAAAGTTCTTCGCTGGTGGGAGCGCCTGCGACCAACCTGGCTGAAATTTCCTTGGCAGAACCTGCCACACCTTGGTGTGCAGGCTGTTTCACGCCGGTTGGAGCGCCATAAATTCCGACCAACCGGTCACACTTTCGTGTGCAGGTTGGAGCTTTAGCGACCAACCTGGGCGCGTTAGCGCAACCGGCTGAAATCTCTTCGCGCCGGTTTCTGCGGGGCGAACTGGCTGCACTTGGTTGGTGTGGCCTTGTTTTGGCCAGATTATAAATATTTGCTGCTTCATCACAGCCGCTTGGTCCTATAACTGGTTTGTTATCTGACGGGGCAACCTGGTTCTTTTGGACCTGCTTCGCCTCGTTACCTAATTTGCTCTTACCGTGCGGTAGTTTGAATTTTAAGTTATTCATTATAAACTATTTTTAGATAAGAACAAAGGCACAACACAGTTACTGCTCAAACGTAAGTTACGTGTAGGAAACGAAATTTTCCGAACAAGGACCAAACTAAGTCTTAGTCATTTAATTATTCAAAAACTTTCAATTTTTATTTATAGAACTTTTTTAGATTATAATATTATATTATATTAACGTAAGTTAGCAATATATGTTCAGTAATATTTGTTGATAGGTTTACTTGAATTGAATAATATCGTGTTCAAATTAATTAAGATACTAACCAGCGCGAATTAAAGCAGCCAGTTCGCCCCGCAGAAACCAATCCAATATTCATTGTCCGGCTGTTTCACGCCTGTGGGAGCGTTAGCGACCAACAGGACAATGAATATTGGACCTGTTAGTTAAATTGAATATACTATACTATGTTGTATAACACAAATGTAATAAATACAATACTATTAATATGACAGAACACATGGCAACCTTAAATTTTGTAGAATATTCTTCTAACACAAATGGCATCAAATACGCCGAAATAGAAAACTCATTACTAGATATAAAAAACATTATCAAAGAAAAAGAAAAATCAGAAGTAAACTTTGCACCTGCATCTGCAGATCCAGATGCAGATCCAGATGCAGGTCATAATGCAGGTCCAAATGCAGGCCTAGAGGTGGGCCCTAATGCGGGTCCAGAAGCGGGTCCAAATGCAGGTCCTAATGCAGGTCCTAATGCGGGTCCAGATGCAGGTCCAGATGCAGGTCCAGAAGCGTAAAGAAAATCAATTTTTACATTAGGATAGACGGTTCTGGTGAGTAGACCCGTTCAATATTGTCGTCACGTCGTTTTATCGTGTGGCTCATTGGCGGTGCACACTATTCTCCACCATGTATAATTGCCGATCGAACTCGCGATCACCAGGGTTGGTTTCACCCGAAGGGTCGGCAATTTGGGGTAAGTGGGGTACGATCGACTTTTGCCGAGCGTAATTCGTTTTGGCCGGAAATATTGTTACAAACTCCATGATCAAACGTTTGACCTGATGACTTTAATACTACTGGTAGCATTTGTAGGACAGGGTATAATTTTATGAATAAACGCATATTTAAAGTTTATTTTAGTCCTGGTAAATAGGTGTCAGTGTTAATGCGTATTTTCTTAGCGCTGAAAGATACAAAAAAATATCCTTTCTGTCTTCGTACACAGACAGAGATAATTCTTTGTTTTTTGGAAATTTGTTGACAATTAACTGAACTTTTGATCTTTCATTGTTTAAGCTATTTAACTCGTTTATATACTCTTCTGTTATATATGCAGAGTAAAAATACAAACAATCTGCGTCAAATTTAATTCCTATTACTTTTTTAGGATATATTCTGTTTAACGCAGACATATTAGTTTGTGCTGCTGCTATCATGTTGGCTATTAATTGTATGTCTCCTTTTTTCCACCTTCTATCGAATTTATGTTTATCTTCATCTATTATCCATATAATTTCTGTTCCTCTTCTGCCTTCCCTGTCAGAATATGCAGCAAAATTTTCTTCTCCTATGTTGAGCCTCAGCAAACATGGCATTAAAATTAGGTCTGTTCCGTCTTCAAATTTTGCTTCTTTTAAAACGTTGTCCATCAAATCGTGTATGTAATCTTCCATATGTACAGGTTCTATTTGTACATAGTTATTGTTGACTACTATGCTAAGCTTGTATAAAAATGTTTGTGCACGTTTAGAAAGGTTTTTATGCTTTTGCGGTTTGAATATTCTTATAGCATCTCTGTCAAATTCTTCCATATACAAATCTTTGAGCTCTGGGTTCACATCGCTTTCGTCGTATGTAACGTCATTATCTATGATGTCTGCAAAGGAATTTGTCTCATTTATTTTTATATTAAGGAACTTTTCTGCTTTTTCACCAAACGATGATGTAGAGTTACCTATATCATATATTGTTATAAAATGTGAACTGTCCGATCTTTTTTTCTTTTTTACCATGTTCAACTATATTATAACGACATTTACGATTTCAAAGCCTATACAATACGTTTTAATATATCTTCATTTTATTATTTTGATTTTGTGTTTGCATATATATATATATAGCTCGCACGTTGTTTAATTTAATTAACTATGTACACAATAGTATTTCTAAATTAAATTGAGCGCAAAGCTTGTTTTTAAATTTTTAAGTTTATCTTATCTAATATTAGTTTACTTTTTGTATACGAACAAGGTGTACATTGACGACAATCGTTTTTCGTCTATTGTCATAAAATTTTCCTCATCTAAAGAACCCATTTTTATTTGTTTCATTCCGCATTCTTCCATGAGTTTCTTGAGTTTTATAAAGTTTACTGGTGTTTCGTCTATATTTATTATTCGTGTGTCGTGTATAGATATGTTATACATACCAGCATCATTATATTTTTTTATAGTAAGACATTCGTTGTTATATTCGACAGGATCTGTCATGGCTATTGCAAGCAATCTGCATTTTTTAGAACCTTTAGCGTTTATAACTTGTTGCAGTAAAGACCAATCATTTTCTTGAAACTGGTTCATACAGAAGAAAAGAGTAAATATATCTATTTTATCTTTTATGTTGTCAACATCAAAATCGCGCAAAGGGACGTTAAACACGGTTATTTTTGATGGATCAAAATTAGATCTTGTGCGCATTTCATCTGTTGCCTCTATTGAAGGTTCTATGCAGTAAACATAACAAGCACGTTTCCATTTTCCGAGATCGCCACCCTGTCCTGTTCCCACATCAAATATTTTTGCACCTTTGTCGTTTGCGTCGATAATCATTTGTGTTTTTACTCTGTTGTGATATTTTCTCATTAAATAAAATCCTTTTCCAGAAAACAAAGTCCCTGGAACAGAAGAATACATATTTTTTTGTACTATATCGTAGCTATTGCCTTGAGGTTTATCTAGACGGCATCTTATTGCTTCAAATTCGTTGTTGTTATTGTCGTATAAAAACTCCCAAACATTTGAAGAACTAGAAGAAGACGTCAAAGCATTTACTATATCAAACTCGTTTCGTACGTTTGTATCTATTACGTGTTTATCGCATGTAGATAGTATTAAATTATTATCAGATGATATATGCACTTCAAGATCTACTGTACTATGCGCTTTCCATTTATACACTGGATTCATGTAATCTTGTGTTGTATACGTAAATATTATACCGTCAATATTGTATCGTTCTTTGAATGATTTGTAAAGCGACTTTAGACGTTCAAAAGAATCAAACTCTATGTATGGCTTTGCTATCATAGATACTGATGTTAATGTTTGTATGTCTAAAATTATTTCATCTATCATATCTAATCTTTTTTCTAATGACATATTTCCTACGTATATGCCATCATTAACTGCAATATCAAATACATAATATTTTTTTTCAGCTTTAACATATTCGCTGTCGAGTATAATTACATCGTTATAGTGTGAATAAATTTCAACAGAGTTTTGAGAACTGTCTGTTTGAACGGCCAGGTTTGTATTTCTGTTTATGTTTCCTATATGTTCTACATCCTTCATGATACCTAGAGAAAACACTTTGTCGTTGGCAATAACAATAAATTTTCTAACGCCGTCTACTTTAGGAGTAACCACGCATTCTGTCATATATTTACTTACCTTAAGAATATCGTTTATCATCATTGTCTGAGGTTTTTGGTACGACCGCCGCTCTATGCAAAACATATTTTCATATTGTTTGTTAGCAACATGCATTACCATTTTCCAATCATAATAACTTATAAAAGAGCCGTTCATAATACTGCAAACACGGTGTACTACACGCAAAAGGACTTGTATATCAAAAAGTTTAGGATCAGCGACTTCAACTTCGACTCTAAAAGATGATTTATCATCTATAACATCAACGTAATGACCTTCTATGATAGCTCTGTGTCTCTTGATGTTTACTTGCTCTGCTGAATTTAAAGTTTGTGCCATAGATGGCACTGGCGTCTCTGTACTTACATGCAACACACACCACATATCGTTTATATCTTCTTTTGTTATAGACGATTTGCATATTATCTTGCAGCTACCGTCTTGTTCTATACGTTGTCTGTATGTGCATTTTCTGTTTGTTTTTGATATTTTTCTTTTTTCAGTGTAAAACGATTGTGTCCATTGTAAACTCTCGCAATCTAGCAAAGCATTTATTGATTCTGGCGTTATAAGTTGTTTTTTTATACGTGCTTCTATTTCTATTTCAGATAAGTCACAACCTAGACTTTTGACCAGTGCTTCCATATTTATAACTTTCTTGTTTATTATAAATTGAATATATTTTTCATATTTTTTACATGCATAGCAATCATGGATAAATACCCCGATATAGATGACAAGGATTTTCAATTTATAATAGCAAGAAGGTTAGAATTCAGAAATCTAGAAAATATAGATGGGTTGTATCCTCACCAAGAATTTGTAAGAAGGTTCATGTCTCCATATACACCATACAAGTCTCTTATAATGTACCATTCACTAGGTTCAGGAAAGTCTATCGCATGCATTGCTGTGGCTGTAGATCATTATATACACGATAGAAAAAAGTGTATTATCGTAACCAAAGGTGATTCAGGAACAGAAAACTTTGCGAAACAGATAGATATGTACCACAAAATGTCCAGCCGTTGCAAAGAATGGGACCCTTCGATGTTCTCTTATAAACATTACATATCATTATCCAACACAATAGGAAACATGTCTGATAACGAAATATATAGAGCATACTCTAATAACATTATAATACTAGATGAAGTACACAACGTAAGATACCTAAAAAGAGAAACAGAAAAAAGTGTATATGGTTCTATTATCAGACTGCTCAGATTGTGTTATAATGTAAAGGTAATAATAGCCACTGCAACACCTATGACTGACAGTTCAGAACAAGTGCAATCTCTGTTAGGTATATGCAACTACGCGCGAAATGAAAATAACAAAAATTCTATGGCAGGAATAATATCTTATAATTCTGCTATTCTCCATAAACCAGATTCATCAGAAGTAGGTACTGAAGATTACATCGAAGGAGTCTGTGTTTATCCTTCAAACATGCAAGGTCACCAACTGCGGGTATACCGCGAAGAACACGATGTAAAGCCTCCAACAGACATATACAGAAAGCTTACTCACATTTCTCTGTTTTGTTTTGAAGATGGAACGCACGGTAGTGATATTACTGAAAATAAAATGGTTAAAAAAAGAATGAAAAAAACTATTACTTCTATGTCAGAAAGAAAAACTAGAGAAATTAAATATGTGAAATACAACATACTTCCAGAATATACAAAACTGTTAGTAGGCGAAAATCTTAGAAACTCAAGTTGTAAGTACAGCAAAGTAATATATGATTTAGAAAATAATTCACGTGGAAACACTTTTATATTCCTCGAAGAAGTAAAAGGGTCAGGACTTTTGTTACTCGCAGCGATATTAGAGCAACACGGATACGAACTATATTTAGGCGAAGACTTAAAAAATTTGCAACCTAAAAAGCGGTACACAATGTGCGTAGGAAGCTCTGATATATGTCCTAATAACACAGATAGATTAGAAGGATTTAACAGCGATTTAAATATGGACGGCAAGTATGTAGAAGTATTGTTAGGAAGTAGAGTGATAGGAGAGTCTATTACTTTGAAAAATGTCAGACAGTTTTATTGTCTCACTCCGCACTGGAATGACTCTACTGTAGACCAAGCCATAGGAAGAGTAGTTCGCAACGGATCACATGCGTCGCTAGAACAAACCCAGAGAAACGTTAACATTTATATACACACTGCTATATTTCCTGACGATCCTATGAGTAGTGTTGACATCAAAAAGTTAGCTAAATGCAAAGAAAAAGAAAAAGAAATTAAACTTATGGCAGAAAAAATGGTAAACAGCGCAGTAGATAAGTACAAGGATGATGCTAAAATGCCAATTACTTACGTGTCTACATATGCAGTTGCTTATTTGCATAACATCATGACAGATCTTACAGATTCTATCATGTTTTATTTATCTAGTGTATTTGATAATGAAAGTATAGACATAGATATCCTATCAGATGCAATATCAGTGCATCCCGTCATATGCCGAGAAGCTTTGTGCAGAATAATATCTTCAAACACTCCTGTTCACGTACATAACTTAGGGCCTCACACCCCAAGCAAGGGCAAACTACAATTTTTGCGGGCATACGGTAATACAGTGTTCACAGTCGACGACCCTTCACTACCATTTGTGACTATGCAAGAAACTACGACAGAACAAGCTGATGTGTACACTAACACAGAAAATAATATGTACACATTTTCAAACGAAAACATAGATATACATACTTTCAGATTTATGCCTGTAAAGCATAAAGCAGCATTTATAGAAGAATGCATTTTAGAAAATAAAATAGATATTCTAGAAAAATGGGGACTGAACACGTTGTACGCAAGCATAGATGGAACAGTTTGTCACTTGCTGTTGTACCGAGATCTAGAAAGCTCGTACACAAGTTCTAACCCTGTTCCTAAAAAACCATCTGGAAAAACTCGAATGTTACTTACATCTGAATGGATTACCGTGACTGATATAGAAATAGAGCAACGTATATTGGATGAATACAGAATATTAATATATGACCTTATACAATACTACGATGAACACTTTCCCATATATGGCATGATATCTACCATAGACGGAGATATGCGTCTACGCCTCAGAGGAAGCGAAAATGTAGAAAAATCATCAATAGATAATAGATACATACGAAGAGGAAAAAATATGAGGTCAATCAAGAAAGAATACCTCTTAGAAATATTGAATGAATTAGACGATAATATTTATCGAGAATCTAATATGTCAATAAATGAAATTGCACGTCGTATAGATGAAGCTCTTGTGAACGCCGGGTTATACGTCGTGTTATAAATATAAATGGAAGAAGCATTCAATAGGCTCACTAAAGTTCAACAAAATAATATTAACAAGTATATGTTCGAAATAGCGTACAAGTGCGTTGCAAAATCAGGTTCACAACTTTGGGCCCCACACCCCAAGCAAGGGCAGGATATTTTGGTACAAATAGTAAAAGAAACTGCCTCAGATTACCCTCACCTAGAAAAAGATCTTTTGCGATACTGCAAACTCGCAGACAGCGTAAAATAATATAATATGGATACTCTTCGATCTTTACGAAAAAATGAACACATAGTAGAAATATCTGGTGTCGTTAATGACAAATCTAAGGTTGCATATGTTACAGTAGAACTTGAAAGACGCGATAAAGACACTATACTAATATTTACGCGACATTCTGAAGATATAGTAGATATAGTACTGAAAGAAATTGACATAGAAGACAGCGGATATATATTTTTTGCATCAGAGCTGACTATAGATCCTATAAACAATTTTATGGTTCCTAAACATAGACTTGCAACACAAGAAGAGCTCGAAAGTTTAGCAATGCGGAAAATACCTTTATACAAACTTCCCATATTACAAATGCTGGATCCTATACGCAGGTGGCATAACTTTCCTAAAAATTCTGTCGTTGCTATAGAACGTGAAAGTAACGATATATATTTTAGACGTGTAAATTAACTTAAATAAACTTAAATGAACTTAATGAAAATATTTTCTGTAATGTATATAATATTATATAATATTATATAAGGTACAATGTCTCTTTTGACGAGACACGGATATATTGTATGTTCAGACGATTTGACTGAAGGACATAAAGATGAGCTCACGGTGATTGCTGATAAAGAACTATACTACAATGAGGAGGCAAAACCTTTCCAAGTGTTTGAAGATCGCTATGACGAAACTGTAGCTATACCCCGATATTGGGGCGAAGATAAATTCGGAAAAGCAAACGAGCAGTTTGGTCATGTAGAACACGCAAACAATCTTGTTTTCAGAGGAAATTTGAGATCTGACCTACAACGAGAAGCAGTAGACAAATCTATCATACAACTAAAAACACATGGCGGAGGAGTATTATCACTTTTTACAGGATTTGGTAAGACGACAATATCTTTGTATATCGCGTGTGTCTTAAAATTAAAAACGTTGGTTGTAGTCCACAAGCAATTCCTTCTCGATCAATGGGAAGAAAGAATAGAAACGTTCGTACCTTTTGCTCGAATAGGCAGGTTACAACAAAATATAGAAGATGTCAGTGATTGCGATATAGTCGTAGGGATGTTACAGTCTATAGCAATGCGAGAATACGACGAAGACATATTTTCAGATTTTGGGTTAGTGATATTCGATGAAGTCCATGTAGTTCCTGCGCCTGTATTTTCGCGAGCATTGCTACGTATTTGTGCACCTTACATGCTTGGACTTTCCGCTACACCAATCAGAAAAGACGGATTGTCTAAAGTTATTCATTGGTTCATAGGCCCTATATTTTTTGAACGTTCTCTTACAGGACAAAACAATGTAACCGTCAACGTCACGCATTTTAAATTAAGACGTAAATTGCCTTTGAACATGGTTGCAGCCACTACTATGCTTTGCAATATGACTCAACGCAATGCTTTATTAGTAACAAAAGCAGCTGACTTAGTATCTATGGGCTATAAAATCATGTTTTTGAGCGACAGACGAGCTCATTGTGAAACCTTACAAAATGAGCTGTTGAATATAGGAATAGAAGGAGGTTTATATTTGGGAAGCATGAAAAGTTTTGAACTCGAACAGTCTAAACAAAAACAAGTATTATTAGGCACTTATCATTTGGCTAAAGAAGGATTAGACATACCCACACTTGATGCCCTTATTCTTGCCACACCTAGATCTGACGTTGTTCAAGCATGCGGTAGGATCCTTCACGGCAAAACAAGTTTGTCACCTATTATAGTCGACATTGTGGACGATTGGATGATAAGCAAAGCACAGTTCAATAAAAGGAAAATTTATTATGATAAATCTGGATTCACAGTAAAACATGGTTTATATTAAAAATAATGGTATGTTATTGAATTTAATATAAACAATTTATAATACATTTGTTTTTAAAAAAGCAATAAAAAGGAAAATTTATTATGATAAATCTGGATTTACAGTAAAATATAATTAAAATTTGAAATAAATATTGTGTTATTAAAAGTTTGCAACAAAGTTATTTATGGTATACATTTGCAAAGTCAGGTACAAGCAATGTCGACCAATGCTATAATCGATATTTTATTAACCAATTTAAAGTACATATCTTAATATATTCTAGAAAAAAGGTAAACAACTTTATACTAAATTTCTAGAATATTTTTAATATATAATTACATTTAATGTAAACATAAAATACAATGCTTATTATGAAGCTACGAACACTCACACTAAAAATTGTTGCAGTAGTACATCCATTCGACAATTCATGTTTAAACTGTTAATTAAATACGTATAAAGCAACAAGCCTCATAATTTGCGTAAATTATGCTTTAGAGCATAAAATGAAAATACAGTTTATACAGCTATATAGGATTACTATTTTATTATATTCAATTAAGTATGCGTTCGGGTGCTAAAAGAAAGATTACAACGGTTACACCTGGATCAGATTGGTCAAGTAAAGAGTTAGATTTTTTCAAAATACATATAAAATTAGAAAGAAACTTTGAACAATTTTTCAATCAAGAACCTACAACAATATTTCCAAAGGATATTGAAGAGATTATAGAGTTAGACTTGTCAAATGCAGACATTTTAGAAAGAATAGATTGGAACACAATAGGATCAAAACAATTGTCTAGATTTGCCAAACATGTATTAGCAGTAACAAAAACACACAAAAGTGTAGAAAGTGCAGTTGACGATTTAGCTAAAACAATATTTGAAATATTAGATTATGATGCTAAAGATCTCAGTATTCACACAAGAGAAGAACTTCAACTTGACATGTGTAATGCACGAACATATGCAAAACCTGACATTTGTATCGAAACTTCTAGACTTACAATAAAACTTCTTGTACAAGAAGATAAAAATTATATAGTGTCTACAAGTAAAACTTTAATGAATACAAATCCTGAAGCGCAAGTTATTGCAGAAGCAATAGCTGCATTTCAAGAAAACAACAAAATAAACGTTAAATTTGACCTTCCTATAAATAATGAACAACTTATTCCTTGCATTACAATGATAGGCACATACCCTACATTTTATCTTTTTAATGTTACAAAAAAGCTTGCAGATGCTGTAAAAAACGGCGAAGAACCAACTGATATTACATATATAAAGCGTTATAAAATTGATATGCAAAGTATGCCTTTAGGTGATGCAATGTTAATAAACAGACATAAATATACCATTATACAATGTTATATGGCATTGCGAAAATTTGTTGTATCTGATTGATTTAATTAAATTTAATTAAATTTAATTAAATTTAATTTACAGTAATATTATATTTAATTTCAGCATAAGCAACAAACTTGCAATTGACCAGTTTGCCTTATTTTCGCCATAATTTATAAATACGTGCGTCATTTGGTCGCATAGTTGTATTGTCAATTGACCAAAAAGGATAAAGTAATTTAAAGTAATTCAAAGTGATTCAAAGTGATTCAAAGTGATTCAAAATGATTCAAAATGATTCAAAGTGATTCAAAGTGATTCAAAGTGATTTAATACGAGGTACAATGGAAAAATTTGAAAATCAAAAGGCAAAAAAATATAATGAAGATATATTATACTTAACAGAAAGAAACCTGTTTCCAAACATTAATAAAGTTATAATAAAACTAGATGCTGTAAATGAAGATTCAAATGACTATAAAAATATAATGAAGATATATTATACTTAACAGAAAGAAACCTGTTTCCAAACATTGATAAAGTTATAATAAAACTAGATGCTGTAAATGAAGACTCAAATGACTATAAAAATAAAACTGGAGTACACTTCATGGACGAAAAGACCCTTATTATAGGAGACAATAATAACAACGTTTATCTGGTTTTTGATAAAGAAAATAACTACCAGAGACATTACAAAGCATATGCATGTTATAGAAAAATATTATTATGATTACAGGTCAATTATTCACAAAAAACATGAGATAACTCCAATGCCAGCTCATTTGCGAATAATTATTATCAACAACAATATAACAAATGTAACAAATAATTCTCAATCTGCATTAGTTAGTAGAAACTAAGTATGTAAATATATGTAAATCTTGCAAATCAAAAGCTTATTATATTCAGGTTGCTGTTCAAGTTACTCTACTGTAAACAGGAAAAAAGTTAAGATGATACTCGGTTGGTCTGAGTGATTTTGAGTGATTTTGAGTGGTTTTGAGTTATTTTGAGTGATTTTGAGTGGTTTCGACGCAAAGTATGCCTAGGTGATGCAATGTTAATAAAAAACACAAATATAAAAGTATGCTCTGGGTGATGCAATGTTAATAAAAAACTCAAATATAAAAGTATGCTCTGGGTGATGCAATGTTAATAAAAAACTCAAATATAAAAGTATATGGTATTGATAAAATTACGAGCTATTAGGAATATTCTTCACTTGAGCATATTTGCATTGGGTGGATTGGGTCCATAAAAATACTTTGTTTGAAATTGAATTAAGTTTCCAATTAAATAAAAATGTAAAACATAAGCATGAAGGCGATACATGCAGTGACGTGTTTGTATTTGTGTTTGATTCCGGTCGCATATACTAAGTCTATTTGTGACAAAAACTGCAGGTCTAAAACCTGCAACAGCACCAAGCGCAGCTGCACTTGCAAACATGATTACTACGACTCAAATCTTAACAACCCATTTGATTCAACAACAAGATGTTCATTATGCGACAAAAATTGCATACAAGACACGTGCAATAATTTAGGTAATAATTGCGTTTGCAAGCCAAACTACTACTATATGTCTCCAGGCAGCATATCTAAATGTTTACTATGTGACAAAAACTGTATACCAGACACATGCGACAACAACGGCATATGCACTTGTAAACACAGTTACTACGATTCCAGTGACAGCAACAGTCCTTCCATATGTTCACGATGTCACGGAAATTGCTTATGTGACAAAAATTGCGTACATGGAACATGCGATAATATCTACAAAAGTTGCATTTGCAAGCCTGGTTATTATGATTCCAGTAATGGTAACAGTCTTTCCATGTGTTCACTGTGTGACAAAAATTGCATACCAGACACATGTAGTACTCTTGGCGGCGGCTTTGGTTTTTGCGTTTGTAAACCTGGTTACTACGATTCAAATAAGAATCAGGGTACTTCTGTATGTTTATCCTGTGACAAAAAATGCGTACCAAAAACATGCAACAGTTATGGCGTTTGCAAGTGCATGCATGGCTACAAAGATTCAAATAAGGGCAAAGGTTTTTCTATATGCATACCAAAAACATGACTTGCTGTTGATATGTTGGACGGTGAACTGGTAAGCCATAACATAAGGCGCTTGGGAGGGCGAAGAAAATTGTAGCGACCATTGGGTAAG
>Ga0160428_1001352_pt1 | contig 18941 bp, 14 predicted proteins | sample SolpanmetagenomM_FD_108198 | JGI IMG/M metagenome (GOLD analysis project Ga0160428, IMG submission 108198) | Solar panel surface microbial communities from Lawrence Berkeley National Laboratory, California, USA - M | ecosystem: Engineered > Built environment > Solar panel > Unclassified ... | reverse complement strand
CCGCCGCACCCAAGCGGCCGCTCAGGCCCTGCCTGCCGTCGCCCTGGATGCGCCCTGCCCGTCGGTGAGCGCCGGGCCGGGACCCGTCTACGGCATGGTCGATGGCTCGATGCTCTTCACCGAGTCGGGCTGGCAGCAAGTCAAGGTGGGCCGCATCTTCCAGCAAAGCGCCTCGGCCAGCGGGCTCGGACCCTCCCAATACGTGGCGCAGCGGGGGGGCTTCGCCACTTTCACCCAGCGCTTTGAACAAGTGCTGCCGCCGGCCGCGCAGGCTACCTATGTGTTTGTCACCGACGGGGCCCAGTGGATTCACCACTGGCTGCAAGAACGCTATCCCCACGCCACCCACATCCTGGATTTCTACCACGTGGCCGAAAAGCTCGCCGCCGTGGCCCAGGCGGCCCACGCGCCCCCCACATGGCTGCCCGCCCAGTATGCCCGCCTCTGAGCCGGTCAGAGCCAGGCCGTGGCGGACTTACCGCCTCGCGCGGCGCCGCTCATGACCCAACTCGGGGCCTACCTGCGTACCAACCTTGCCCGGTTGCGCGACGACCTGTTCCGCCAACGCGGGCTGCTCTGCGGGAGCGGTCCCATCGAGGCCGCCCACCGCACCCTGCTCCAGGTACGCCTCAAGCGCAGCGGCCAGCGCTGGTCCAACCATGGACTCGACCGCCTCGTGCGCTTACGCTCCGCTCTCAAAAGTCCGCAAGCTCATCTGCTCACCGACCTGTTTAAAAGGCCAACCGCGTAGTTTTGAATTACACCCGTATCTATAAGCAGGAACGCCCCGCAGCTACACAGCTACGGGGCGTTCCTTATTGAACCTAATTATTACTATTACAGCAACTTATCAATCGACACAGGTAGGTCGCGTACGCGTTTACCAGTGGCGTGATACACAGCGTTGGTAATGGCGGCGGCCACCCCGAGGAAGCCAATCTCCCCGATGCCTTTTACGCCCAGCGGGTTCACAATGGCATCTTCTTCCTCCACCAGTACCACGTCGATTTTGTGGATGTCGGCATTCACCGGGATGTGGTATTCGGCGAGGTTGTGGTTCATATAGCGGCCCAGGTTGTGGTCCATTACCGATTCCTCCATCAAGGCCATCGAGATGCCCCACACTACCGAGCCAAGTACTTGGCTACGGGCAGTTTTGGGGTTGAGGATGCGGCCGGCGGCCACGGCATCTACCACGCGGGTAACGTGCACGGTGCCGAGGTCGGGGTCTACTTTCACCTCCACAAATACGGCGTTGTGCGAGTGCAGCGAGTAGGGCTGCTGCTTGAGGATGTTGGGCGAAATACTGTCTTCGGCCTCAATTTTCTCCTCACCGCCAGCCGCCAGAATGTCCTTGATAGCGACCCGTAGCGTGATATCCTCGTTGGCGCGGATGTAGCCTTCGGTGAACTGCACGTCTTCAAAGTCAATGCCTTTGAGCGGTGAGTTGTCCATTTTTTGGGCTAGCTTTAGCAGCTGCTCGCCGACCTTTTTGCACACCGCTTGCACCGCCGAGCCCACCGAGCCGGCCGTCCAGGAGCCACCTTGCACGGGGGCCTCGGGCAGCGTGGTATCGCCGAGCACGAAAGTCACCGCTTCGAGAGGCAAGCCCAGGGTCTGGGCCGCAATCTGGGTCATGATGGTGTAGGTGCCAGTGCCGATGTCATTGCTGGCGCTGCTCACCGTGAGGTGGCCATCGGCCGAAATGCTGGCCTTGGCGGCAGCTTTTTGCATCGAAGCATCCCAGCTACCGGTAGCTACGCCCCAGCCTACGAGTAGGTCGCCATCACGCATCGAGCGAGGCTCGGGGTTGCGTTTGTCCCAGCCAAACTTGGCGGCACCCTCGTGGTAGCACTCGCGCAGTCTTTTGCTCGAAAACTGCTTTTTGAAAATCTGGTCGGTGTTGGCGTAGTTGAGCAGGCGGAACTCCAGCGGGTCTACCCCCGCCTTGTAAGCCATCTCGTCCATCGCACACTCCAGGGCAAACGATGCCGTAGCGGCGCCCGGCGCCCGCATGTCGATGGGCGTGTACACGTCGATCTTAGCCAGCTTGTAGTCCGTTTTCACGTTCTCGCACTGGTAAAGCAGCGCCGACCAGTTTACCACCACTTCGGTAAAGTCTTCAAACTGCGACGTCTCGGCCAGAGCAGTGTGCTCTATCGATTGCAGAAAGCCATTTTCATCGGTCGAAAGCTTCATGTCCTGAATCGTCTCGGGGCGGTGCCCAAAGCTGAACATCTGCTGGCGCGTGAGCGACACCCGGATGGAATGCTTCAATTCCAGCGCCGCCAGCGTAGCCAGAAACACCTGGTACTGCGGCCGCAAACCCGAGCCGAAGCCGCCGCCCGTGTACTTAGAAATTACGCGCGCCTCTTCCTTGCTTAGCCCGAAAATCTTCGTCAGGTACTGTTGCACGTTGAAGGCACCCTGCGTCTTGTCGTAGATGTTCATCTTCTTGCCATCCCCCAGCCATTCGATGGTGGTAGCGAAGTTCTCCATCGGGTTGTTGTGCTGTGCCAAGTGAATATATTCTCCCTGGTGCTGATGGGCCGCGTTTTTAAACGCCTTTTCGGCGTCGCCGCGCGGGGGGGGTGGGGGCATCCAGCCGGTTTTGCCCCGGCCCGGCGTGAAAGCATCGTCACGCTTGCCTTGCAGGTATGTTTCGTGCTTTTCTACTTCGTAATCGATTTCAAGCAGCGAAGCCGCGTAGCGCGCCAGCTCAAACGTTTCGGCCACGATAAGCGCCACCGGCTGCATGCTGAACATAATCTCAGGTTCGTGCAGCGGCCGGAACGGCGAGCCACCGGGGGCCACATCGTCTTTATAGTTGCGGTCGAACCAGGCTAGCGAAGGCACATTCTCGTGCGAGAAAATATGCTTCACGCCCGGAATGGCCAGGATAGGCTTCGCATTGATGCTCTTGATTTTGCCTTTGGCAATGGGGCTGCTCACCACGTAGCCATACCACAGGTCGGGCACGTTGAACTCGGCGGCGTACTTGGCCGCGCCGGTTACTTTGGCCGGGCCATCGACGCGGTTGGTGGGCTTGCCGATGTACTCGGTGCCCAAAGTCACTACGGGCGGCGCTGAGAGGGTCTGGCTCATGGGTTAGAATTCAGGAAAGCGTTATCGTCTTTAGTATAATCCATTTCGGTGGCTTGCTTGAGCGCACGCACAATGGCACGCTTGGCCAGCTCGATTTTGAAGTCGTTGGAGCCGTAGCCCTTTGCGCCGGTTACCACCTTGGCGGCCACTTTGCGGAAGGTGTCAGCCGTAGCGGGCTGGCCTTTCAGCATTTCTTCGGCTTCTTTGTCGCGCCAGGGCTTGTGGGCCACGCCGCCCAGCGCTAGCCGGGCATCGGTGATGGTGTTGCCATCCAGCTCCAGCGCCGCCGCTACCGATACCAGCGCAAAGGCGTAGCTCGTGCGGTCGCGCAGCTTCAAGTAAGTGTAGTGCTTTTCAAAGCCCTTCTTGGGCAAATCGAGCCCGACAATCAGCTCACCGGGCTTCAGGTTGTTGTCCAGCTCCGGCGTGTCGCCGGGCAGGCGGTGAAAGTCTTCAAACTTGATGGTGCGCTCGCCATCCGGGCCTTGCACGCGCACCACAGCTTCGAGGGCGGCCAGGGCCACGCACATGTCGCTGGGGTGGGTGGCAATGCAGCTTTCACTGGTGCCTAAAATGCCCAAAATGCGGTTGTAACCGCCCACGGCCGAGCAGCCGGTACCAGGCTCGCGCTTATTACAAGGCGTGGCCAGGTCGTAGAAATAGTAGCAGCGGGTGCGCTGCAACAGGTTGCCGCCATTAGTGGCCATGTTGCGCAGCTGCGGCGTAGCGCCGGCCAAAATGGTCTGGCTCAGCAACGGGTAGCGGGCTTCTACCTCGGGGTGCCAGGCGGTTTCGGCATTGGTAGCCAAGGCACCGAGGCGCAGGCCACCGTCGGCCGTGTTCTCGATTTGGCCCAGTGGCAGCTTGTGCAGGCTGGTGAGGTGCGTGGGGCGGCTCACATTTTCCTTCATCAAATCGATGAGGTTGGTGCCGCCGCCCAGGTAGGCCGAGCCGTCGTGGCTGGCTTTGTCGCGCACGGCCTCGTCAACGGCCGTGGCTTGGGTAAGGGTGAAACTGTTCATATCGGGGCGGGAGAATTAGTGGGAAGGAATCGTGACCAAGTCTCCGTTATTGACTGCCACCTTGCCGTCGTGCAGCACTTCCATCACGGCCGACAGAATGTTGGTGTAGGCGCCACAGCGGCAGAGATTGCCGCTCATCAGCTCGCGCACCTCGTCTTCGGTTTTGGCGCGGCCTTCGTTGATGAGGGCCACGGCCGAGCAGATCTGGCCCGGCGTGCAATACCCGCACTGAAAGGCGTCGTGGTCGATAAAGGCTTGCTGCAAAGGGTGCAGGTTGTCTTCGGTGCCCAGCCCTTCAATGGTCTGGATTTCACTGCCCTGGTATACCGTAGCCAGCGCCAGGCACGAATTGATGCGCTTGCCGTTAACGAGCACGGTGCAGGCGCCGCACTGGCCGTGGTCGCAGCCTTTCTTGGTGCCAGTCAGGTCCATATACTCACGCAGGGCGTCGAGCAGGCTGGTCCAGGGCGCAATCTGGATGGTGTGGTCCTGGCCGTTGACGCGCAGCGTCACGGACTCGGCGGGCACCACGGCCGGCGGCGTCTTATCCAGCGGCTCTTGGATGAAGTGTAAGCTCATAGAGGGTGATAGGGAAGAAGAATGCAGAAATAATAGCCGCTCGCAACGGCATTTTTTACAGTCTTCACCATACGCTCAAGCAGGGGGTTTTGATGTTTTTATTGGTTCTAAATAAGCAACTTATCCCAACCTTGGCTGGGCGTACTAGCCTGATTATGAAGGGCTGTTTTTAAGAAAGCAAGCTCAGAAGGAGGAGCTTACTTTTTCTGAAAAAGGTGCTGCTGCTGAATAAAGGCAACCCGTTGTATGCGAGCGAATACAGCGGTTGGTTTCACTTTGCGTAGGGATTGGGCCGCGGTAGTTTGCTCAGCAGCAGCTCAAAAAAATATTTTGCCAAAAACCTTGCACAAGCTAAATTTCCGCTTCTGTCTTTGCGCCATGCTCCTTTACCGGAGCACTTATCAAGAAAGGCGGAGGGACAGGCCCTATGATGCCTTAGCAACCAGCAGTAATGCGAAGGTGCTAATTCCTGTTCTGAGATGCGGCTCCGGCCAAGTTTCAGGAGAAGATAAGTCTACAAGATGCCTTGCCGTGGCCACGGTGTATGCTCTTCTGACTTGTCGGGAGGGCTTTTTTTACGCCCTGCCGGTAAGAGATTCTTGACTAGGTGCCAGGTATACAGGGGTTTATTGTTCCAACCAAACATTAAACTTCCCCTTACCATGTCCATTGCCACCCGCCTCCTCCACGCCATTCCCGTTGACGAGCAAACCGGGGCCATTGCCGTTCCTATCTACCAGACTTCCACCTACGTGCAGGAAGCGCCCGGCGTGAATAAGGGCTTCGACTACGCCCGCACCGGCAACCCCACCCGCCTCGCCCTCGAAAACCTGGTGGCCGAGCTCGAAGGCGGCCATTCGGGCTATGCCTTCGCCAGCGGCCTGGCGGCCATCGATGCGGTGGTAAAGCTGCTGTCGGCTGGTGATCAGATAGTTGCCATCGACGACATCTACGGTGGGGCCTTCCGCCTGTTTGAGCACGTGTACCGCCGCCTGGGCATCGACATTGTGTATTGCGACACTACCGACGCCAACAACGTAGCCAAAGTCATCACCGACAAAACCAAGCTCATCTGGCTGGAATCGCCTTCCAACCCCACGCTGAAGGTGTCGGATATCGCGGCTATCTCGCAGATTGCCAAGGCTCACACTTGTTTGCTCTGCGTCGATAATACCTTCGCCTCGCCCATCTTGCAGCGCCCCATCGAGCTGGGGGCCGACATCGTGGTGCACAGTGGCACCAAGTATCTCGGCGGCCATTCCGACCTCATCGCCGGCATCGCGGTGGCCAAGACGCCCGAGATTGCTAAAGAGCTGAAATTCATTCAGAACGCCTCGGGCGGCATCCTGGGGCCGTTCGATTGCTTCCTGACGATTCGGGGTATCGAGACGCTGCCACTGCGCATCGAGCGCACCAGCCAGTCGGCCCTGGAAGTAGCTAAGTTCTTGGAAACGCGCCCCGAAGTGGCCCGCGTGTACTACCCCGGTCTCGAAAGCCACCCCAACTACGCAGTGGCCAAGCGCCAGCAGCCCGACGGGGCCGGCGGCATCGTGGCTCTTGCCCTCACCGAGGATACTATCGAAGCGGCCACCAAGCTGGTGACTTCCACCAAATACTTCAAGCTGGCCGAAAGCCTGGGCGGCGCCAAGAGCCTGCTCTGCCACCCGGCTACCATGACCCACAAGTCGACTCCAGTAGATCAGCGCCGCGCCGCCGGTGTGTGCGACGGCCTGGTGCGCCTGAGCGTGGGCCTGGAAGATGCTGAAGACCTGATTGCTGACCTCGCCCAAGCGCTCGACCAACTAACGGCAGCCAAGGCAGCGCACGTGGTGACGAAAGCAGGGGAGCTGGCGCTAGCTTAAAAGAAAGTAGCGTGGGCTCTGCGAGTCCACGCTACCTACTGAATTATGACCCGTACCAATATTACCATCGGCCTCTTTGGCTTCGGCGTGGTGGGCCAGGGGCTGCACGCAGTGCTGGAGCGTACGCCCGGCCTGCGCGCCCGCATCGGCCGCATCGCGGTGAAGGACCGGCAGAAGGCCCGCTCGCTGCCCGCCCAGCTGTTTACCTTCGACAAGCAAGACCTGCTCGACGACCCCGGCCTCGATGTGATTGTGGAGCTCATCGACAACGCCGATGAGGCATATGTTATTGTAAAGCAAGCCTTGCTGAATGGCAAAGCAGTGGTGACGGCCAATAAGAAGATGCTGGCCGAGCACCTGCCCGAGCTCATTGAGCTGCAACGCTCGACGGGCACGCCCCTGCTCTACGAGGCGGCAGCTTGCGCTAGCCTGCCCGTCATCCGCAACCTCGAAGAGTATTATGATACTGACCTGCTCGACTCGGTAGAAGGCATCATCAACGGCTCGACCAACTACATTCTCACGGCCATGAACCGCGATGGCCAGTCGTATGCCGACGCGTTGGCTAAGGCCCAGCAGCTGGGGTTTGCCGAGAGCAACCCCGCGCTCGACGTCGAAGGCCTCGACGCTCGCAACAAGCTGGTGCTACTGCTGGCGCACGCCTTCGGGCTGGTAGCCGGCCCCGACGAACTACTGGCCGTGGGCATCGACCGCATCAGTCCGCTCGCGGCGGCCTATGCCCGGGAGCAAGGGCTGGCCATCAAGCTCGTAGCCGAGGCGCGGCGCTTGCCTGGGGGCGGCGGCATTGCGGCGGCGGTGCTGCCCACGCTGGTGGCGCCCAGCCACGAGCTAGCCAACGTGCACGACGAGTTCAACGGGCTGGTGACGCAGAGCGGCTTTGCCGACCGGCAGTTCTTCCTGGGGCGCGGTGCCGGGGCGTTTCCTACGGCCTCGGCGGTGCTCAGCGACTTGTCGGCCCTCACCTACGGCTACCGCTACGAGTACAAGAAAATTCAGCAAAACGCCCACCTGGCCCTAGCGCCCGACGCGGCCGAGGTCGAGGTGCTGGTGACGTTTGCCGACGAGGCCAGTGCCCCCGATGAGGCCGATTTTACGACCGTGCACGAGCAATTTCGCTCGGCGCAGCGCGGCAGCTACCTTACTGGTACCATCGGGCTGGGGCAGCTGGCCCAGGCGGCCTGGCTGCGCCAGCCGGGCGTGTGTGTGGTGCGGTTGGCGCGCCCGCTGCGGGCAGCGGTAGCCGTGGCCGAGCTGGCCGCCGCAGTAGCCAAACCCTGCGCTTTATGACGCTCTCCGCCCATTCTTCGCCCATTGCTACCGGCCTGCTGGCTTATGGCATGTCGGGCAAGCTCTTTCACGCGCCCTTTCTGGCCCAGCACCCCGGCTTTGAGCTGCGGGCGGTGGCCGAGCGTACCCAGCCGCGCATGGCCGCCGATTACCCGGGCATCGTGAGCTACCCCAGCAGCGAGGCGCTGCTCGCCGACCCTACGCTGGAACTGGTGGTGGTGAATACGCCCAACGACACCCACTACGACCTCACGCGCCAAGCCTTGCTGGCCGGCAAGCACGTGCTGGTCGAGAAGCCGGTAGCTACCTCCGTGGCGCAGTGGCAGGAGCTTTGCGACCTTGCCCGGCAGCAAGGCCGCCAGCTTTTTGCCTACCAGAATCGCCGTTGGGACACCGATTTTGCGGCCGTGCGGCGGGTAGTGGAAAGCGGGCAGCTGGGCCAGCTTATCGAAATGCACGTGCGCTTCGACCGCTACCGGCCGGCAATCGGCCCCAAGGTGTTTAAGGAAGCGCCCGACCGGGCCGGCACGGGGCTGCTCTATGACCTGGGGCCGCACTTGCTCGACCAGGTAATCAGCTTATTTGGCCGGCCTGCCACGACGGAGAAGACCACCGGCAGCTACCGCGCGCATTCGCAGGTAACCGACTTTTTCAACCTTCACCTGCGCTACCCCAGTGGCCTAAACGTGTGGCTGACCGGCAGCAGCCTCGTGGCCGACCCCGGCCCAGCCTACGTCCTCAACGGCACGCTGGGCAGCTACCGTAAAGGCCGCACCGACCCGCAGGAAGCGCAGCTGCTAGCTGGTGTGAAACCGCTCGAAGCCGCCTACGGCCATGAGCAGCCCGGCCAGGAAGGCCGCCTCACGGTAGCCCGAGCCGACGGCACGCTTGCTGCCACGCCCGATGCAGCAGCACCGAGCAGCTACCTGGAGTTGTTTGAGGCGGTGTACCAAGCCCTGCGCCACGAGCAGCCCTATCCAATAAGAGAAGAGGAGCTGGCCTGGCAACTGGAAATTATCGGGAGTTAGCCCCATCAGCGGCACCGCTGGTGGGGCTAGCGTGTTTGAGAGCCCACGGTACAGCCAGGCCAGTGAGCCGGGTATTTTGGCGGTGGCTACCGTATACTGGGGCTATGGAGCACCTTTCCGTCATTATTTTGCTCATGGCCCTACTGGTAGGGCTGTCGGCGCTGGCCCCTCGCCTCAAGTTGCCCTACCCGGTGCTGCTAGTGCTGGCGGGGGGCTTACTAGCGCTGGTGCCCGGCCTGCCGCGCATCAAGCTCGACCCCAACCTGGTCTTTTTCATCTTCCTGCCGCCGCTGCTCTACGAGGCGAGCTACAATATGTCGTGGCACGAGTTTGTGGCCAACCGGCGGCCCATCACGCTGCTGGCGGTGGGGCTGGTACTCCTCACTACCACGGTGGTGGCGGTCTTGGCGCACTATTTCATTCCGGGGTTTAGCTGGGCCATGGGGTTTGTGCTGGGTGCCATCGTGTCGCCGCCCGATGCGGTGGCGGCTACCAGCGTCACGAAGGGGCTGGGGCTGCCGCGCCGCATCACGGGCATTTTGGAGGGTGAAAGCCTGGTCAACGACGCCTCAGCCCTCATTGCCTACCGCTACGCCGTGGCGGCGGTGGTGAGTGGCACGTTTGGCTTGTGGGATGCCGGCTGGCACTTTGTGCTGGTGGCGGCCGGTGGGGCCGGCATCGGGCTGGCGGTGGGCTACGTGGTGGTGCGCATCCAAAACTGGCTCACCGATGCTACGCTCATTACGGTGCTCACGCTGCTGCTGCCCTTTGGGGTGTACCTGGCGGCCGAGCACGTGGGCGTGTCGGGGGTGCTGGCGGTGGTCTTCATGAGCCTGATGATGAGCCGCCGCTCGCACGACATCTACGACAACCAGACGCGGCTGCTCAAGCATAGTTTCTGGGGCGTGCTGGGCTTCCTGCTCAATGGCTTCGTGTTTCTACTCATCGGGCTCGAATTGCGCACTATCGTGACGGAGCTGGGGCCGCGGGCTTTCTGGCCCACGCTGGGCTACGGGCTGCTGGTGAGCGTAGTAGCGATTGCCATCCGCATGGGGTGGGTGTTCCCGGTGTCTTACCTGGGGTACCAGCTAGGGCGGTGGCTGGGCCAGGAGGAGGAGCGCACGCCGCGCCGCAACTTATTTATTACTTCCTGGGCTGGCATGCGGGGCGTGGTGTCGCTGGCCACGGCGCTGGCCCTGCCGCTGACCCTGCGCAACGGCCAGCCTTTCCCGCAGCGCGATGCCATCTTGTTCATCACCTTCACTGTCATTTTGGTGACGCTCGTGGTGCAGGGCCTGAGCTTGCCCTGGCTGGTGCGCCGGCTCGGGGTGCAGGATTCGCCGGCCCAGCGCGCTGCCGAGGAGCAGGAGCTGCGCCTGGCGCTTACCGACGACTCACTGGCGTACATCGAAAGCCAAATCAAGGCCGCCGGGCCTGCCGCGCCCCACCCTAGCTTGCTCACCCTGCGCGAGGTAATGCGGCGCCAGGCCCGCCGCCTGCACGGCACATTTGCCGCCAACGAAACCACCGACCCCGATACTCCTTCGCCGGCCGAAGTCGCCGCCGCGGCTTCCTTCGAAGATTTGTTGCGCTGTCGCCTCGACGTAACGGAGCACCAGCGCCACCTATTGGTGCAGCTGCACCGCACCAACACCTTCAGCGAGGAAGCCATTCGCCAGGTCGAGCTGGAACTCGACCGGTTTGAAATTGCCCTCGATACCCAGCTAGCCACCGTGCAGCAGCCCGAAGCTACCGTGCCAGAGAATGGCTGAAAGCGCTGGTGACGAGTTGCGGGCTAGCCTAGTAGCCGAGCCTACCAAAGCTGCGAAGTAGTGCCCAAAAAAGCGGGGCTGCTTTCCAATTAAGGAAAGCAGCCCCACCGTTAACCAGCTCCCCGATCTGACTACGCCTTCTCCGGCAGCAGCACGGCGTCGGGGTAGTTGCCGAGTACGGGTTGCGAAGGGGCACCCTGGGTTACGGCCTCCACCAGCAGCTTGCCGCCTACGAAGGCGCCTTTCCACGACTCGCCCAGGCCGCCGAATACTTCCTCGCGGTCGCCGCGCGAGCGCAGCTTGTTGATGCCTACTTTGAAGGCGCGCAGCTCCTTGGCAGTGCGAGTGGCCCACTTCTCATCGTCCGAGCCGAGGGCCGTCACGAGGGCGCCATTCGAAATATTCATCTCGCCTACCAGCTCTTCCACGCGGTCTACGAGCACTACCGAGTCGATGGGGCCGAAGGGCTCCTTGAAGTACAGCTCGGCTTGGCGCGGCAGGCCTACCAGGGCGCGCGGCGCGCGGTAGGCCGAGCGGTCTTGGCCGGGCAAGAAGAGATTATCATCGAGCTTGCCTTGGTAGAAGGGAATGGCGCCGTGCTGGCTAGCATTGTCAAACAGCTCGTCGAGGCTCTTGGCCTGGTTGGCATTAATGACGGGGCCAAAAGCCAGATCGGGCAGCTTATCGCCGGCCGCGTCAACCAGCGTCGGGTTACCGACTTTGAGGCTGCCGATGGCTTTGGTGTAGGTTTCCAAAAACTCGGGAAACAGCGAGCGCTGCACCACAAAGCGTACGTAGGCCGTGCAGCGCTGCTTGCCGTAGTCGTAGCCCTTGGCGAGCTGGTCGGCCAGAGTATCCCACTGCGAATAATCCCAGATGCCGTAGGTGTTCACGCCTTCCATTTCGAGCATGTAGCGCTTGTGCTCCTGGCTCAGGGCATCGGCAATGTTGCGGCCGTTGTAGCGGCCACCCACGAAGCTCAGGCAGTCTACGGCCGGGTCTTTCACCAGCACGTCGCTCAGCTCGCCGCCGGGGCCGCTCACCAGCGTCACGGGCAGGCCGCAGCGGCGGGCAATGGCGAAGGTGAGGCTCAGGGAGATAAAGCCGCCGTCGGTGGGCGTTTTGGCAATCACGGCGTTGCCGCACAGCACCTGCACGAGCACCGCGTGCATGAGCACCGACATGGGGTAGTTCCAGCTCGCGATGTTGCTCACGAGGCCCAGCGGCTTGCGGTTGCCGAGCAGGCTCTCGACGTTCTCCACGTACCACTGCACGCCTTCAATGCAGCGGTCAATGTCGTTGAAACCCAGCTTATAGATTTTGCCGATTTCCCACATCAGCAGCTTGCTAACCAGGTCGATGTGCGGGCGCAGCTGGTCGAGGCAGTCTTGCACGCGGCGGCGGCGCTCCTGCAAGTCGGTGGCGGCCCAGGCAGCAGCTTCGGCCTTGGCGGCGCGCACGGCGCGCAGTGCCTCGTCGTGCTTGAGCATGGGTAGGCTGCCAATCTCCGAGCCGTCGATGGGCGAGTGGAAGGGGCGGGGCTGACCCAGCGCCTGCCACTGGCCCTCAAACAGATTGAGGAAGCCGCCGTTCGGGGCAAACACTTCGGGAACAACCCGCTTGACGTCGGTCAGCAGGGAGCTGAATTCAACTTCGGGCGAAACGATTTTGGGCATGAGGAAAACAGCGGCCGGCCGGGCCGCACCACATCAGTGAAAAGAATAAACAGCGTTGGGTAGAGTAACCGGGCTGCCAGCCCAGTAGTTTGCTGGGCTAGCGCCGCGCGGCTTTTTCGACTTGGTGATTAGACGCCGTTGGGCCATTAAACGGCTAGCAATGCTGGTCACTAGCTAGCCTGGGCGGCCGTTACTTCAATTCCAGCACGACTACTGACTTGGGCGGCAGGGCTACGGCAAGCTTGTCGCCGCGTTTTTTGGCCCCGTTAAAGGCGGCTAGCTTGATGTTGTTAGGCTGCTCGAAGGTATTGTAATCGCCCACCTTGGCCGAGGTCAGCACGCGGCCGGTCACGGTTTTCCAGCTCACGCCGGGCAGGGCGGTTTCGAGGGTCAGGGCCTTGTGCGGGTCGAGGTTGACGAGCGAAATATGCACCACGCCGTTTTTGTCCTTGGAAGCCGAGGCGTTGAGCGCCGGAATTTTCTCACTGCCAAAGGCATAGTCGGGGCTAGTAAACTGCACCGGCAAGAACTCCGCATCCTGGTGCACCTGGTAGAGGTCGAAGACGTGGTAGGTAGGCGTGAGCAGCATCTTTTCCTTATCGGTAAGCACCAAGGCTTGCAGCACGTTGACGGCCTGGGCGAGGTTGGCGCCGCGCACCCGGTCGCAGTGATTATTAAAGATATTGAGCGTAGTGCCGGCTACCAGGGCGTCGCGCAACGTGTTTTGTTGGTAGAGAAAGCCGGGGTTGGTGCCGGGCTCCACGTCGGTCCACACGCCCCACTCGTCCACGAGCAGCGCCACCTTTTTTTCCTTGTCATACTTGTCCATGATGGCCGCGTGTTTGGCTACTATCGCGTCCATTTTCAAAGCATTGCGTAGCGTGCTGAAGTACTGGTCTTCGCCAAAGCCAGTGGCTTTGCCCTTGCTGCCGCTCCAGCTGCCGGTGGGCAGGGTGTAGTAGTGCAGGGTGAGGCCCCACATTTTGCCGGGGCCGATGTTTTTCATGCACACCTCCGTCCAGTTGGCATCGTCGCCGTTGGCGCCGCTCACGATGCGCTTGAGCGGCGTGCCGGGGTAGTCGTGGGCGAAGGTGGCGTAGCGCTTGTACACGTCGGAGTAATACTCGGGCGTCATGTTGCCGCCGCAGCCCCAGCTTTCGTTGCCAATGCCCCACCACGCTACTTTGTAGGGCTCGGGATGGCCATTTTTGCGGCGCTCCTGCACCATGGGCGTATCCTCATTCGAGTTGAGATACTCCATCCAGTTCGACATTTCCTGCACGGTGCCGCTGCCCACGTTGGCCGCCAGGTAGGGCTCGGTATCGAGCAGCTTGCACAGCTCCAGAAACTCGTGGGTGCCGAAGCTATTGTCTTCCAGCGTATTGCCCCACCACAGGTTCAGCATCTTGGGGCGCTGGGCGGTGGGGCCTACGCCATCGTGCCAGTGGTAGGTATCGGCAAAGCAGCCGCCGGGCCAGCGCAGGTTGGGCACGTGGATTTTTTGGAGCGCCTGCACAATGTCCATTCGCAGGCGGCCCTGCTTGGGTACGTCGAGGCTGGGGTCTACCCAAAATCCGCCGTAGATGCAGCGGCCCAGGTGCTCGGCAAACTGCCCCTGAATGTGCTTGCTGATGAGTAGCTTAGGGTCGCCAGGCTGCACGGTGAGCTGCACGGTTTGGGCGGCAGCTAGCAAGGGCGCGGCCAGCGCGAGCGCCGTGGCAAAAAAGCGGAGGTGGGACATGGAGGAGCGAAGAGTAAGGCTGTAAAGGTGGTACTATTTACACAAACGTTTGTGTAGATGGGGAAAATAATTGTTTGGGGCGCCCACCAGGCAGCGGCACGCCGGGCCACCGGGCGGCATTGACCGTATAAGATAAAATTCATTATATTTTCATCTTCTTGCTGCTCATGCGTGCTCCCCTGTTTTTGGTCGTCGGTTCTTTGTTCGTCACCCTGCTCACTGCCTGCGGCCTAAAGCCCGATGGTACGCCCTACGGCGTCAATCCCGCCAAGCACCCCGACGGCCACCTCAAAACTGCGGCCGATAGCACGCACGAAAACCCCTACGCCAAGGGTATGCCCAAGGGCACCGAGTTGAACGCCGTCACGAGTGGCGCCACCGTGGGCCAGACCCCCGACGCGCAAGGGCATGCACACTAGCTGATTTGGTCTTCGCCAACTAGAGCTATACATGTACTGTGGACTCTGCGAGTCCGCGCGGGTGAATGTTCACTTGCTCACCCGTGCGGATTCGCAGAGTCCACGGTACATCTGCCGGTACACCGACTGCGAAACCCCGTTGGCGGGTAGTAAAAAAGCAGCCCCAGAAAGGGTGAGAATCCTTTCCGAGGCTGCTTTCTTACTGCCTGCTAGCGCGGCCCTTACCGGCCGCCGGGCGGACAGTTTTCCTTCAAAAACTTGGTGTAGGTAGCGCCCAGGTGGCGGCTGGTGCCTTCGCCCTCCGAGATGCTGTGCGTGCGGTTGGGGTAGCTCATCAGCTGGAAAGTCTTGTTGTTTTTTACCAGCTCGTTAATCATCTGCTCGGCGTTGTTGTAGTGCACGTTATCATCGCCGGTGCCGTGAATAAGCAGCAGGTTGCCCCGCAGGTTTTTGGCGTGGGCGAGCGGCGAGTTGTCCACGAAGAAGTGGCGGTCTTCGGGCAAGAGGCCCATGTAGCGCTCCTGGTAGATGTTGTCGTAATTGAGCTGGTTGTCGACGGCCGCGATGGAAATCCCCGTTTTATAAATCTGCGGGTATTGAAATAGCAGGTTCAGCGTGGACGAGCCGCCGCCGCTCCAGCCCCACACCGCCACGCGGCTGGTGTCGACAAAGCTGTTTTTGAGCACTTCCTTGGCGCCCATGGCCTGGTCGCGGATATTGAGCGCGCCGATATTGTGGTAGATGGCCTTGCGAAACTCGCGGCCGCGCGGGGCCGGCGCACCGCGGTTTTCGAGCGACACGTAGAGGTAGCCGTCATCGGCCATGTTGCCCTGGTAGAGGCGGTTGAGGCCCGTGCCAAAGCGGTCGGTCACCGTCTGGCTCGCCGGCTCGCCGTACACGTAGAAGACGATGGGGTATTTCTTGCTGGGGTCAAAGTTGGTGGGCTTCACCATCCAGCCGTCGAGCGTCACGCCATCCCCGGTCTTCACCTGGAAAAACTCGGTTTTGGGCAGCTGGATGGCTTTGGCCTGCGGGGGCGTTTCGCCGCCGCTCAGGCGCTGGTGGGCGGGCAGGCTCACCACGTCGGCCACCGGAAAAGCCGAGGCGCTGGAGTAGGTGTGCAGGGCCAGCTTGCCGTTGGGCGAAATGTCGTAGCTGTGCGAGCCGGCGAGGCTGGCCGGCGACACGCGCCCGGCCGCGCCGCCCTTCAGCGGCACCTGGTAGAGGTAAGCCTGGGTGGCATTGGTGGGGGAGGCCATGAAGTAGATTTTGCCCCCGGCCTCGTCGATGTCTTCGAGGCTGATAACGTCGTAGTTGCCGGGCGTCAGCAGCTTGGCCTTGCCGGTGCGGTCGAGCGAGTAGAGGTGGCGCCAGCCATCTTTCTCGCTGGCCCACACGAAGTTCCGGCCCTTGTTATACCAGTTCCAGCCCACGGCCCCTTCCTTAGCGTCAATCCAGGCCTTGTCGGTTTCGCTGAAAATGGGCTTGGCCGCGCCGGTAGTGGCATTGGCCAAAACGATGTTGCTCTCGTTTTGGCGGCGGTTGAGCTGCTGCGCAATCAGGGTGCTATTGTCGGCCCACTCCATGCGCGGCAGGTAGTGCTGCACGGCATCGCCGGGGATGTCCATCCACTTGGTAGCGCCGCCGGCCACGGGCACCACGCCCACGCGGCAGCGGCTGGGGTCTTCGCCCACCACGGGGTACTCGACGGGCACGGTGTAAGGGTACAGCGCGTCGGTGGTGTTCAGCATTAGGTAATTGCGCGTCTTGGTGGCATCGAGCTGCCAGTAGGCCAGCCGCTGCCCGTCGGGGCTCCAGCGAAAGCCGTCGCGGCAGTCCAGCTCCTCCTCATACACCCAGTCGAAGGTGCCGTTGATGAGCCGGTCGGTGCCGTCGCTGGTGAGCTGCGTAATGCGGTGGTCGGCCAGGTTTTCGACGTAGAGATTGTGCTCGCTCACGTAGGCCACCTTGCGGCCATCGGGCGAAAACTTAGCAAACATCAGCGACGACTCGGGCCGGCCCTTGCCCAGCTGCGTGAGCTGCCTGGTGGCCAGGTTATACACCCAGTAGTCGCCGCGCGTGTCGTAGCGCCACACCTTTTTGGTATTGGTATTCAGCAGGGCCTGCTGGCCGTCGTCCGACAGCAGAAAGCGGCGCACTTTCAGCGGGGCCGTCTGGCCGGCGGGCGTCAGCTGGCGCTTGGTGAGGAAGGTGCGCACCTGGCTGGGCTGGCGGGCATCGAGCTGCACGATCGAATCTTGCTGCACCCGCAGGTAGCCGTAGCCATCCTTGGTCCATTGGGTGCCGGGGCCTACTTGGGCGCTAGCCGTGGCAGCGGCCAGCAGCAACGTTAACATCGCGCCCGCGCTACGGGCTGCACATTGTGTCATGCGGAAAGGTAAGTAATGGGTCGACAAGGTACTGGGCTGCTGCTGAACTCCTCTGTTTGGGCGAAGGGCAGCCTTGGCGAAAGACCCCGGTTGGCAAATTATGATGCGCAGATCCAGCTAAAAATTCCGCGTGAGTGTTATTTGCTTCAGCAGCGCGGCCCAAAGTTGCGTAGAGGAGATTTTTCCTGACTACTTTAAGGAAGCGTTAGCAATGAAGCTACCAACTTTTACCCGTTACGCAGCCTTGCTGCTGGCTTTGGGCGCGGCGAGCCCCATCCTGGCCCAGGTGCCGCTCAACCCGGTTTCGCCCACGGCGCCCAGCGACACTACCCATAAGTACGAAAACCCCGCTGGCGTGCCCATTGCTGCCAAGCGGCCGTTCTTTAAAAGTAAGCTGTTCAGGGCGGTAGCCGTGCCGGCGGTGCTCATCGGCTACGGGGCGTACACCTTCAACGGGGGTGGGTTTTACACCAATCAAGAGGCGCAGCACGACATTCACCGCGTGTTTCCCAAGTCGAATATCCGCATCGCCGATTACCTCATCTTTGCGCCCTACCTCGAGCTGGGAGCCGTGGCCCTGGCGGGCGTCGAGTCGCACAACGATCGCCTCAACGTCTTGCTGCTCATTGCGAAAAGCGAGGCTATTATGCTCTCCAGCACGTTTGTCGTGAAAGCCCTGAGCCACGAGGAGCGGCCCGATGGCTCCGACAATCTCTCGTTTCCGTCGGGCCACACGGCACAGGCGTTTTTGGCGGCGAGCATCGTGCATACCGAGTTTCGCGACAAAAGCCAGTGGTACGGTATCGGAGCCTACACCATAGCCACCAGCGTAGCCGTGCTGCGCATGGTGGTCGATAAGCACTGGCAGAGCGACGTAGTGGCCGGCGCCGGCTTCGGCATTTTGTCGGCCCACCTGGCCTACCTCACGCACCGCAACCGCTGGGGCCGCAAAGCCATTGGCCGCGACATTGGGTTTGCGCCCGCTTTTTATGGCAATGCGCCGGGCCTAACCATCACGTGGCGACCCAAGTAAGAGGAAATAGTAGCTTGGCTAGGCTCCTTCAAAAGTGGCTGCGGGGCTACATTTGCGTGAATTTAACGTGAAGAAATTATTCATCCAGCAGGTGTGACCCGCCTGTTTTTTTACCCTAAAGCGCTGTATGGCAGGTATAGAGAATATTATGAAGAACAACCGCCAGTGGGTGGCGGAGAAGAACGCGGCGGACCCGGAATTCTTCCATCGGCTGGCTAATGGGCAGACCCCGCGCTACCTGTTCATCGGCTGCTCCGACTCTAGGGTGCCGGCTTCGGGTATCACGGGCACGGGCCCGGGCGAGATGTTCGTGCACCGCAACATCGCCAACCTGGTGGTGCCCGCCGACCTGAACCTGCTGAGCGTGCTGCAATACGCGGTGGAGGTGCTTGGGGTACAGGACATCCTGGTGGTGGGCCACTACGGGTGCGGGGGCGTAGCGGCGGCCGCGGCCAACAAGCAGTACGGCTTGATTGACAACTGGCTGGTGAGCATCCGCGACGTGGTGCGCCTGCACGAAACCGAACTCTTACGCATTGGCGACGAGAAGCAGCGGCTGCGGCGCCTGGTGGAGCTGAACGTGACGGAGCAGGTGCGCAACCTAGCCAAGACCTCCATCATCCAGAACGCGATGCACAGCGAGAAGCCCCCGCGCCTGCACGGCTTGGTGTACGACATTGCCGATGGCGTGCTCAAAGACCTCAACGTCGACGGCAACGAGGTGATGACGGAGATGGAGCACATCTACGGTACCGAAGCTCAGCCCGCCGCCGACCACAACCAGCCTGCCTCTCCAACCAAAGAAGAGGATTCCAGCACCTACGAAGGCCCCGAGCACGACCCGGCCGAAGCGCAGCCGAAATAGGGCTACCCCTAAATTAGCTAGGACTTACGCAAAAAGTCGTTTGTCATTGCGAGCGAAGCGCGGCAATCACACCAGAACGAGCCGTGCGGATGTCGGGCGGGTGCGATTGCTTCGCGTTGCTCGCAATGACAACCAAGGTTT
>Ga0160428_1001350_pt1 | contig 19020 bp, 18 predicted proteins | sample SolpanmetagenomM_FD_108198 | JGI IMG/M metagenome (GOLD analysis project Ga0160428, IMG submission 108198) | Solar panel surface microbial communities from Lawrence Berkeley National Laboratory, California, USA - M | ecosystem: Engineered > Built environment > Solar panel > Unclassified ... | reverse complement strand
GCGATCTTCACGCCGCGGGCGCCGTGCCGCAGACGCGGTTGGCGGACCGACTGGGTGTGACGCGTGGTGCGGTATCCAAGGCGGTCGATCGGCTCGTCGCGAAACGCCTGCTGGTGCGGGGGCGGGGCGGCGGTGGCGACCGGCGGATCCAGGTGATCGGCCTGACCGGAACGGGCGCGCTGCTCGTCCCGGACCTCGCAAAGGCGGCCGCCGCCAGTGACGCGGTCCTGTTCGCCGGGCTGTCGAGTCGCGAGCGCACGGTGCTGGGCGCCGCGCTCGCTAAGCTTGCCGCGCGTGCCCCTGCGGGTTAGCCACGCCGCAAAAGCTTTGGAGAACAGGATATGGCCGGCGCATTCCAACAGATGACGATGTCCGACGGGGCACAGATCTCGGTCTATCGGGTCCGGCCGGACGGCGAGCGGCGCGGCGGGCTGGTGCTGGTGCAGGAGATTTTCGGCATCACCGAGCATATCCGCGAGATGGCGGAAGAATATGCCGGAGACGGCTATGAGGTGCTGGCACCCGCCTTGTTCGATCGCGAGCATCCCGGGTTCGAGGCTGGCTATAGCGGCCCCGATTTCGCGCGCGCGGTGGAGCTTGCGCGGGAATTGCACCCGTTCGACCAGAGCCTGGCGGACGTGCAGATCTGTATCGATGAGTTGAAAGCATCCGGGCCGGTATTCGTCGTCGGCTATTGCTATGGTGGTTCGGTGGCGTGGTTCGCCGCGACGCGGATGCACGATGTGGCGGCGGCAAGCAGCTATTATGGCAGCCTCGTCCCCGGTGCAGCGGACGAAGTACCGAAAGTGCCGGTGATCCTGCATTTCGGCCGCCACGATCACGGCATCCCGATGGAGGGTGTCGAGAAGGTGATCGCCGCGGATCATCCCAACGCGACCGTCTACGTCTATGAAGCGGGGCATGGCTTCAATTCGGACCGGCGCAAGGATTTCCACGAGGAAAGTTGCGACCTCGCGAAACAGCGTACGCTGGACCTGTTCCGCGCCAATGGCGGGTGACCGCTTTGACCGCTTTGACCGCAAGCGCCGGGATGTCGCGCCGGGCGGCGAGCGCTAGACGCGGTCCATGAGCGAAATCGAAGCGATCGACACCGACCAGGCGTGGAACGCCTTCGCCGCGCGCGATCGCAGTTTCGACGGCCGCTTCGTCGTCGCGGTGCGGACGACCAAAATATATTGCAAGCCGAGTTGCCCGGCGCGGCACCCGAAACGCGAGAACGTCACGTTCCACCCGAATGCCGACTCCGCCCGCGCCGCCGGATTTCGGGCGTGCCTGCGCTGTACGCCGGACGAGGTCGGACGCGATCGCGTCGCCGTCGCACGCGCGATCGCGCGGTTGAAGGCGACGGACGAAATGCTCGGGCTGGAGGCGTTGGCCGCCCATGTCGGCTATGCGCCGCATCACTTCCACCGCCTGTTCAAACGCGCCACGGGCGTGACCCCGGCGGCCTATGCGCGCGGGCTGAAGGCCGGGCGCGCCGCCGACGCGCTGGGCCGCGACACGTGCGTGACGGCGGCGATCTACGAAGCGGGCTATTCCGCGCCGAGCCGCTTCTATGAGGATGGGGCCAAGCGCCTCGGGATGAGCCCGAGCGCGTGGCGGGCTGGCGGGGCCGGCGTGACGATCCGCTGGACGATCGCGGATACGAGCCTTGGCCGGATGCTGATCGCGGCGACCGACAAGGGGCTGTGCCGCATATCGTTCGACGAGGACGAAACGGCGTTACTGGCGCGTTTCCCCAAAGCGGAGATCGCGCCGGGCGATGCGGCGCTGGCCGACTTGGCGGCGCGCGTCGTCGCCAGCGTCGAGTCCCCGGCGCGCGACCAGGACCTGCCGATCGACGTCCAGGGAACCGCTTTCCAGGAAGCGATCTGGCAGGCGCTGCGCCGCATCCCGCCGGGCGAGACGCGCAGCTATGCCGAGCTTGCCGCGGCGATCGGGAAGGCCGGGGCGGTGCGCGCGGCAGGAACCGCGTGCGGCGCCAATCCGGTCGCCGTCGTGGTGCCGTGTCACCGCGTCACCCGCGGCGACGGGAGTCCGGGCGGCTATGCGTATGGCAGCGAACGCAAGGCGGCGCTGCTCCGGCGCGAGCGCGACGGGTGAGCCACGCGCGCCGGGCGAAGCGGCGGTGCGCCCGGTCGGTTCAGCGCGCCGGCTTGCACGAATAGACGATCTTCTCGTTCGGCAGCGGCGGAAGCGTGGTGCGGATCGCGGCCTGTTGCGCGGACAGGTTGGCGCGCGCCGCGATGTCGGTCGTGCACGCCTTCAGCGAGACTTGCGAGCGAACCTTGCGCACCGCGTCCATCTGCGCGGCGGACAGCAGGTATCGCGACGTCGAGTAGATCCGCGTCGCCGGATCGAATTGCAGGACGGAGACGGTCTGTTCCTCCGCCGGCACCAGGATACGGTCCCATTTGCTGCCATTCTCGGCATATTGCGTCCGCTGGTTCATGCAGCCCGAACTGCCCCAGTCGAGTTTGACGTCCTCCAGCGACGACACGGTGATACGGCTGCGGTTGGGCAGCACGGAACAGACCATCGGCCCGATCGCCGTGGCGCTGCTGACGGCAGGCGCGGGTTCCGGGGCGAGCGGCGGAAGCACCGGTTCGGCGCTCGGTCGCATCACGAAGACGACCAGCGCACCGACGAGCGCGATCGCTCCGGCCGCGGCGACGCCGATCGCCCAGGGCCGTGCATTGCGCAGTTCCAGCATCGCCGCTCCCCCGGCGGCGAGCACGCCCGCGACGAGCAACGCTACGGCGACGGCGATGAAATTCTCGCGGGAGCGCTGCGCCGCGTCGCGCGCGATGACCATTGCCTTGTCGCGCGCGGCGCTCGCCTGGCTTGTCGCTTCCAGCCGGGCCTTTTGCGCGTCCGCCGCGGCCTGCGCGTCGGCATCGCTGTCCATCCTCAGCTGGTCGGCGATGCTGGTGCAGGCGGTTCCGACACCGGCGAACACCTGCTTGGCGTTGCGCAGGAAGGTGGCGAGTTCGGTATCCGCGATCGCGAAGCCGAAGCTGCTATCGCCGTCCTCGCCGCGCGTCAGCGCCGAATTCACACCGACCACGCGTCCACACGGATCGAGCAGCGGCCCGCCGGAATTGCCTCGCGCGATGCCCGCAGTGTGAAGCAGGACCTCGACGTCGGACAGCTTGCGACGTCCGGAGAACACGCCTTCGGAGCGGATCGGCGAGAGCGGCGTGATATAGTCCGCCGCCGACCGCGCCGTCGCCATGTCGACATTGCCGGGATAGCCGAGCGCGGTGACCGAACTGCCCTCGTCGACCGGGCCGGTATACAGTGCCACCGTGGGCAGCCGCACGCCGGTGAATTCGATCAGCGCGAGATCGCGCTGCGTATCGATCGCGATGACCTTGCCTTGATAGGACCGGCTGCCTTCCGACGGGACGATCCCGATCACCACGTTGTCGGGATAGCGCGCCGCGAGATCCACGACATGCGCATTGGTCACGATGCGATTCGGTGCCACCGCGAAGCCGCTGCCATGGCCGAACCCGACCACCTCGTCATCGACCACCGCGACGGTGACGACACGCACGACGCTGCGCGCGGACGCGGAAATATCGTCGGCGGCGGCGGGCGTGGCGGCGCCGAGCAGCAGCAGCGAGAGGAGCAGGGCGAGAAAACGGATCATGCTTGGGTATTCATCGCCGAGACCAGTCCGAGATGAGAGACGAAGGGGTCGAAATCGCGATCGCTGTAAAGCAGTTCCATGCCGTTTTCGATGCAACTCGTCGCGATCAGCGTGTCGATGGTCTTGCGGATCGTGACACCTCGCGCGCGCAAAGCCCGGTAATTTTCGGCCGCCTTGACCGCCACGGAGCGATCCACAATCGGTATCTGTGTCAATCTTTCGAGCAGATTCCGGGCTATCTTGAAATCGCGTTCGGCCGAAAATCCTTGCAGGACCTCCGTGACGATAAGGTCGCCGATCGCGGCCTCCTGCCTGCCGAGCAACTGCAACAGTCGATTCGTCTGGATCGTCCGCGTGCCACGGAAGAAATCGATCCAGACGCTGGAATCGACCATGATCATCAGTCGGTGCGCATCTCGTCGAGATCACCCTCCCATTTCAATTTCCCGAAATGCTTTTTGATTTCGCCCTGCCGCTTCAACAGGACGACGCGGCGCAGCGCTTCCTCAACCGCCTCGCGCTTCGTCTTCACGCCGAGCGCGGCCTGCGCTTCAGCCATGAGGTCGTCGTCTATGACGATGTTGGTGCGCATGATGTGTATCCTTTAGATAGAGCGTACACATAACAGCAGCTGAGCGGCGCGACAATAGCGCGGTCCCGCTGCGCCGGCGCGTCGGTCGGTCAAACGAAGCTGTACGGGTCCACGTCCACCGCCACGCGCACCTTGCCGGGCCAGTCCAACTGCCCAAGCCAGGCGCGGATCACGTCCTGTACGTCGAGCGCGCGCCGCGCGTGGACCAGCAGGCGGAAGCGGTGGCGGCCGCGCAGCATGGCGAGCGGGGCAGGGGCGGGGCCGTAGACTTCCATGCCCTCCACCTGCGGGGCGGAGCGGCCGATCAGCACTGCGGTCTCGTGCGCCGCCACTTTGTCCTCGGACGACACGACGATCCCGGCAAACCGGCCGAACGGCGGCGCGTTGGCTTCGCGCCGGCTGTCAGTCTCGGCGTCGTAGAAGGCTTCCGCGTCGCCGGTGATCAGCGCGCGCATCACCGGGGCGTCGGGGCTGTGCGTCTGGATGAAGACATGGCCGGGTTTCTCGCCGCGACCCGCGCGGCCGGCGACCTGCATGATCTGCTGGAAGGTACGCTCGCTCGCGCGCAGGTCTCCACCGTTCAGCCCGAGATCGGCGTCGATCACCCCGACCAGCGTCAGGTTCGGGAAATGATAGCCTTTGGTGATCAACTGCGTCCCGACGACGATGTCGATGTCGTGCAACTCCATCCGCGCGACGAATTCGGCCGCCTTGGCTGGCGACCAGATCGTGTCGGATGTGACCACCGCGGTCTTCGCGTCGGGGAACAGCGCTTTCACTTCGTCCGCGATCCGTTCCACCCCGGGGCCGACGGCGACCAGAGTATCTTCTTTGCCGCATTCCGGGCAGGCGCGCGGCGTCGGCTCGGCGTGACCGCAATGGTGGCAGGTGATGCGCGCGATCAGCCTGTGCTCGACCATCCACGCGGTACAGTTCGGACATTGGAAGCGATGCCCGCACGTCCGGCACAGGGTGAGCGGCGCATAGCCGCGCCGGTTGAGGAACAGCAGCACCTGTTCGCGCCGCTCCAGCGTCTCGGTCATCGCCTTGACCAGTCGCGGCGCGATCCAGCGGCCCCGCTCCGGCGGATCCTGGATCAGGTCGATCGCCTCGATCGCGGGCATTTCGGCCGCGCCCCATCGGCCGGGCAGCTTCAGTTCGGCATAGCGCCCGCTCGCGACCTGCTGGCGCGTCTCGATCGCGGGGGTGGCGGAGGCGAGGATGACCGGGACATGTTCGAACTTGCCGCGCATCACCGCGACGTCGCGCGCATGATAATGGACGCCGTCTTCCTGCTTGAAGCTCGTCTCGTGCGCCTCGTCGATCACGATCAGCCCGAGATTGGCATAGGGCAGGAACAGCGCCGATCGCGCCCCGACCGTGACGAGGGCCTGCCCGGTAGCGATCGCCCGCCACGCGCGCCGCCGCTCGGACTGGCGCAATCCGGAATGCCAGGCGATCGGCGCGCAGCCGAAGCGCGCGGTGAAGCGCTGCAGGAACGGTTCGGTCAGCGCGATCTCCGGTAGCAGGACGAGCGTCTGCCGGCCCTGCCGGATCGCCTCCGCCACCGCCTCGAAATAGACTTCGGTCTTGCCGGATCCGGTGACCCCGTCGAGCAATGTCGGCTGGAATTCGTGCGCCTCGACATTGGCGATCAGGACCCCCGCCGCCGCACGCTGGTCGGGCGACAAGGCCGGTTGCGCGTGGGCCGGATCGGGGATCGGGTAGGGGCTGTCGATATCGACTTGTACCGCCTCCAGCGCACCCGTCTTGACCAGTCCGCGGATCACCGCGTCCGACACGTCGGCGACGGCCGCGAGTTCGCGGGTCAGGCCTTGCCGCACGCCGATCCGTTCCAGCGCCTGCTCGCGTTGCGGCGTCAGTCGGGCGGGCACCTCGCCGGTCGCGCGATATTCGGTGATCGTCTTCATGCCTTCCAGCGCGGAACTGGAGGGCATCGCCATGCGCACGACGGCGGCGTGCGGGGCGAGATAATAGTCGGCGGTCCATTCGATCAGCCGGCGCAGCGGCGCGGCGATCGGCGGCGTGTCGATCACGCCCAGCAGGTTGCGCAGTCGATTGTCGCCGACTTCGGCGTCTGACGGCATCCTTTCCGGTTCCCACACCACGCCGAGCAACTGGCGCGGGCCGAGCGGCGCGACGACGATCGACCCCGGCTCGACCTGCATGCCGTGCGGCACGCGGTAATCGAGCGGGCCGAGCGCGGAATTCATCACGATGACACGGGCGCGGGACGACATGGCGTGCATATGGCGGCGACGACGGCTAGAAGGAAGGGAGACGTTATCGCCCAGCCGGAGACCTGCCATGTTGCTGCCGATCCTGATGCTTGCCCAAGCGGCCGCCGCGCCGATGACACCGGGAATGCAGATGCCGGAACCGGTCTGCGTTCGCGCCGGCGATCTGCCGGCGGCGTTCGGCAAATGGAACGGCACGCCCGCCTCGCAACTCGCGATCGGTACGCCTTTCGTCGTTACGGGCGCGGCGGCGGCGCCCGATAGCAAACATCCGGGCAAGGTTGCGGATGTGCCGTTCACCGTCGAAAGCGCGGGTGTCTACCGGGTCGGGTTGAGCGACGCCGCCTGGGTCGACGTCATGGCCGATGGGAAGGCGTCGAAAACCGCCGCGCATGGTCATGGTCCCGCCTGTACGGGGTTGCGCAAGATCGTCGATTTCGAGCTTTCGCCGGGCACCTACACGCTGCACCTCGACGGGATGAAGGCGGACACGATCAAGGCGATGATCGTCCCGCGCTGAGCATTCTCAGCCAGTCGCCAGCGCCGGCGGTACGAAGGCGTGCGCGGTGCCGCGCCGCGCGCGCTTCGCGGTGTACAAGGCGATATCGGCTGCGTGCATCAGGTCGCGCACGGTGTCGGCGCCAGGACCGGGGCGTGCCGATCCGATCGTCCCCGACACCGGCAGCAGATCGTGGCGCGACTGGACCGGCGTCTTGAGCAGTTCCAGCAGTTTGGCGATCACCGCCGGGGCGTCCGCGACCAATTCCGGATCGGTCAACAGCACGGCGAATTCGTCGCCGCCCAGTCGCGCGGCGAAGCTGCCGTTCAGATACGGCGCGCGCAGCCGCTGGCCGACAGCGCGCAGCACGTCGTCACCCGCCATGTGCCCGAACGTATCGTTGGTGTTCTTGAAGTCGTCGAGGTCGATGAGCACCAGGACGATCGGGTTGCCGGCACGCGCGGCCTGCAACTCGGCCTCCAGCACGCGGTTGAATTCGGCGCGGTTGGCGATCTGAGTCACTTCGTCGGTGCTGGCGGATTCGCGCAACTTGCGCTCGACGCGGTAGCGATCCGTCACGTCCTGGAAGACGCCGACGACCGCGACGCTGCGCCCGCCTTCGATCTCCAGTTCGCCGCGGCTGCGTACCCGGCGGCGCTTGCCCTTCGCGGTGATGAAATCGACCTCGATCTCGTATGGCGTGCCGGTCTCGATCGTCCCGGTCAGGGCGGCGCTGATCGCGGCGCGGTCGCGGGGCGGATAGTAATCCAGCGCCGAGTGGAGATCGGGCGCCTCTGCCGGGTCCAGTTCGTGGATACGATAGACCCCGTCGGACCACGAAACGTCTTCGTTGCTCAGGTCGAGCCGCCACGATCCGATCTTCGTCATCCGCTCGACCTGGCGGAAGACGCTTTCCTGCCGGCGCAGGATGCGGGACTGCGCCTGTGCGCTTTCGGCGATCGATACCGCTTCGCGCGCGGCGGCGCGCGACGCGATCAGCGTTTCGACGATCACCGCGACATTGGCGAGCGCATCGATCTGTTCGCCGGTCAGCGTGCGCGGCCGCGCGTCGATCAGGCAAATGGTACCGATGGCGTGGCGACCGGCGTCGTCCGACACGTGGATCGGCGCCCCGGCATAGAAGCGGATGTTCGGGCCGCCGGCGACGAGCGGATTGGCGGCGAAGCGCGGATCCATGCTGGCATCCTCCACCACCATCGGTCGCGTGCCGCGGATCGTGTGGTCGCAGAAGGCGACGTCGCGCGACGTCTCGTTGATGTCGGTGCCGATCTTGGCCTTGACCCATTGGCGGTCGCGATCGATCAGGTTCAGCATCGATACCGGGCAGTCGAAGCGTTGCGCGGTCAGCGCGACGAGCGCATCGAACGCGCTTTCGGGCTCCGAATCGAGTAATCCCATCGCGTGCAACGCGGCCAGGCGGCGGTCTTCGTCGGTGGTGGCGGACGCCGCTGGATCTGTGATCGGGTTCATCGCACGCACGCTAATTGGACGGCGTTAATAAGCCGTCTTCATTTGGATCAAGTTCCAGCTACTTAACCTGCGATCTTCGGATATCTGACTGGTCCGCATTCGAACCGGCACTCGCGTCGCGCCGGTGCTCCGCGTAGGAGGTGCGAGATGCAGACCGTGATCCTCGCCTGGGCCGAACATCTGACCAATGGCCGGCGCCGCTCGATTCATACGGTACGCGCCTATGTCGCGACGGCGCACCGGCTGATCCGTTTCCTCGGCGACCATTGGGGCGCGGCGGTGACGGCGGAGCGGCTGGGGGATATCGGGGCCGCGGATCTGCGCGCCTATCTCGCGTTCCGCCGCGCGGAGGGGCTGGGCAATGCGTCGGCCGCGCGCGAACTGTCGGCCCTGCGCGGCTTCCTCGGTTTCGCGGCGGGCGAGGGCGCGACGCCCCGCTTGAAAGGGCCACGCGTCAAGAAAGGCGTGCCGCGCCCGATCTCGCCCGACGAGGTGGTGGCGCTGGCGGAGGATGTCGCCGAGGTGGCGCGCGAACCGTGGATCGCGGCGCGCGACTGGGCGGTGCTGATGCTGCTGTACGGGGCCGGACTGCGCATCGGTGAGGCGCTGTCGCTGACCGGCGCGATCCTCCCGCTCGGGCCGACGCTGAGCGTCACCGGCAAGCGGGCGAAGACGCGAATCGTGCCGTTGCTGCCGCAAGTCCGCGAAGGGATCGAGGCCTATGTCAGGCTGTCGCCATGGCCGGTCTCGCGCGCCGAGCCGCTGTTCCGCGGCGCCAAGGGCGGCGCGCTCGACGCCGCGATCATCCGCCGGTCGGTACAGGCGGCGCGCGCCCGGCTGGGACTGGCGGATCGCACGACGCCACACGCGCTGCGCCACAGCTTCGCGACGCATCTGCTGGGGCGCGGCGCGGATCTGCGCTCGCTTCAGGAACTGCTCGGCCATGCCTCGCTCAGTTCGACGCAGATCTACACGGCGGTCGATGCCGCGCACCTGCTCGACGTCTATCGCAACGCGCATCCCCGAGCGGGATGATCGCCGATCGAGGTCGATTGACTCGGATCGTTTTGCGGAGGAAACAGCCGCCGTGGATCCCAAGCCGACGCTCGCGCCCGAATTGCTCGCCGACATCGCCAGCGTGCAGCGGATCGATGCGGTCAAAGCGATATTGTCCGAGATCTGTCGCGTCACCGGCATGGGTTTTGCCGCGGTCGCGCGCGTCACCGATGCGCGCTGGGTCGCCTGCCAGGTGCAGGACGATATCGGCTTCGGCGTGGAACCCGGCGACGAACTGGATGTCAAGACGACGATCTGCGACGAGATCCGTGCCAGCGCGAACGGCGTGCTGATCGACAATGTCGCGCGCGAACCGGTCTGGCGGGCGCATCCGACGCCGATCCTGTACGGTTTCAAAAGCTATCTCTCCGTCCCGATCATCCGCGCCGATGGCAGCGTATTCGGGACGCTGTGCGCGATCGACCCGGCGCCGCGCGAAACCAGCCTGAGCACCGTGCGCGACCTGATCGACGAATATGCCGATAGCATCGCACGGGAACTCGACCGCCCTAGCGCTGCGCGCGCGGCTTCCAGGTGAGCACGCGCCAGCCGTAGAGCAGCAGGATTACCACGATCAGCGCGATCGAGACCGGTCCGACATAGCGGTCGAGCTGCTGGAAATTGCTCCCGAAATAATAGCCGGCGCCAGCGAGGATGCAGTTCCAGATCGCGCTGCCGCCCGCCGTCCAGAGCATGAATTTCCACCGCGGCATGTGCGCCATGCCGGCCGGGAGCGAGACGATCGTGCGGAACGCGGGCATGAAGCGGAACACGAAGATGATCCATTGCCCGCGCGTGCGGAAGAATTCGTGGATATGCTCGACATCGCACCATTCGACCGCGGCCCAGCGGCCGTGCCGGTCGACCAGCGGCTTGAACCGCTGATAGCCGACGCGACGGCCGAGTTCGTACCAGAAGAAGTTTCCCGCGACGGTGCCGGCCGTTCCCGCCACGACCAGCGGCACGATCTCCATCTGCCCGCGCGCGACCGCGATCCCGCCCAGCCCCATGATCACTTCCGACGGGATCGGCGGCAGGATGTTCTCCAGCGCCATCAACAGGAAAATACCGAAATATCCGCCCCACGCGATCAGGTTGACGATGATATCGGTCATTGATCCACCCAACGAGCGTCGCGGCGACTTGTTCAGCCGGGCGACTCGCGCGCCGTCAGGCGGACAGCTTCCGCTCGATCGCGTCCCAGATCATACCCGCGGTATCGACGCCGTCGAAGCGATCGATGGCGACGAGCCCGGTGGGGGAGGTGACGTTGATTTCCGTCAGCCACTTGCCGCCGATCACGTCGATGCCGACGAACAGCAGGCCGCGTTTCTTGAGTTCCGGTCCGAGCACGGCGCAGATCGTGCGTTCGTCGTCGGTCAGTTCGGTCTTCACCGCCGAGCCGCCGACCGCGAGGTTCGACCGGATCTCGCCTTCGCCCGGCAAGCGGTTGATCGCCCCGGCGACTTCGCCGTCGACCAGCACGATGCGCTTGTCGCCCTTCGCCACGTCGGGAAGGAACGCCTGGATCATGTGCGGCTCGCGCCACGTCATGTTGAACACCTCGATCAGCGCGGACAGGTTGGCGCCGTCCGGGCCGACCTTGAAGATCGCCTTGCCGCCATTGCCGTGCAGCGGTTTGATCACGATCTCGCCATGCCGCAGGAGAAAGGCGCGCGCCTCGTCCAGGCTGCGCGTGACGAGCGTCGGCGGCATGAACTGCGGATAATCGAGCACGAAGACCTTTTCGGGCGCATTGCGGACGCTGGCCGGGTCGTTGACGACCAAGGTCTTGTGCGCGATCCGCTCCAGCAGGTGCGTCGCGGTGATGTAGCCGAGATCGAACGGCGGATCCTGTCGCATCAGCACCACATCCGCCTCGTCCCCGAGATCGAGGCTGACGGGCTCGCCGAGGCTGAAATGATCGCCGACGACGCGTTGCACGGTGACCGGATGCGCCTTCGCCCAGACGCGCCCGTCGGCATAATTGAGATCTTCGGCGGCATAATGGAACAGCCTGTGCCCGCGCGCCTGTGCCGCCAGCATCAGCGCGAACGTCGAATCGCCTGCGATGTTGATCGACTCGATTGGGTCCATCTGGACGGCGACGGTAAGCGGCATGAAGCATGTCCTCGATTGTTGCGGCGGAGGTAGGGATGGCGCGCCGGATTGTCACGCCGGCTCGACGGCAGGTCAGCCGATCCAGGCGTTTTCGATATGCCGCGGTCGCACGCCGGGCGCGATCAGGATCACGTCGACGCGGATATCGTCGCCCGGCCCGGCATAGACCGGCATCAACACTTCCGCCGCCGCCGCCACGCGGGCGAGTCGGCGTTCGTCGATCGCGAAGTCGAGTTCGGCGGCGGTCTTGCGCGTCTTGACCTCGACAAAGGCGATCAGATTGCCCTTGCGTGCGACGATATCGACCTCGCCCGCGGGCGTCCGCACCCGCCGGTCGAGAATGCGCCAGCCCTTCAGCCGCAACCACCACCCGGCCAACCGCTCGCCACGGCGCCCGGCGGCTTCGGCGCTACGGCGCTGCGTACGGGTTCTGACGGGGGGTGGGCGGAGCATGTGCGTGGGTTTGGTCCGGCGAGAATGGGTCGGCAAGGATAATGACGGTGTAACGTGGTTCTCCGACCTCACGTCGGTGGCTGAGAGGCAGTCCTTTTGCGCGGAAGGCCCACCTTCCTGCTCCCCTCCCTGGAAGGGAGGGGCCGGGGGTGGGTGGAGGCTTGGCGATGCTGATCCCGCAAGCGTGAGGGGCGCCGTATCGCCCGGACACGACCCACCCCCAGCCCCTCCCTTTCAGGGAGGGGAGTTAAGGGAAGGGGAGCAGAAGGAAGAAAACGCTAGCCCTGCGGCACATGCCCCCCGCTTATGCCGTCCTTCATCTCCAGCGCCCGCGCATACAGCGCCTTGCGGTCGACACCGAGTTTCTTCGCCACTTCGCTTGCGGCTTGTCCGGTCGACAGGCGCGTGAGCGCTTCGGCGAGGGCGGTGTCGGCATCCGCTTCGCTGGCCGCTTCGGGCTCGCCGGGCGGGGCGATGACGATGACGATCTCGCCGCGCGGCGGGGCATCGGCGTAGCGCGTGGCGAGATCGCCGAGCGTGCCGGTCACCGCTTCCTCGAAGCGCTTGGTGATCTCGCGCGCCACCGCGGCCTCGCGGTCGCCGAGTTCCTCCGCCAGCGTCAGCAGCGTCGCGGCGAGCCGCGGGCCGGATTCGTATATGACCAGTGTCGCGCGTACGCCGGCGATCTCGCGCAGCGCGCTGGCCTTTGCGGCGGCCTTGGGCGGCAGGAATCCGAGATAGAGGAAGCGATCGGTCGGCAAACCGGCCAGCGTCAGCGCGGCGATCGCAGCGCAGGGACCGGGAATAGTCACCACGAGATGTCCGGCGGCGCGCGCGTCGCGGACCAGTTTGTAGCCCGGATCGGAGATCAGCGGCGTCCCCGCATCCGACACCAAGGCGACCGCCTCGCGGCTCATGCGGGCGATCAGACCCGGGCGTACGCCCTCGGCATTATGATCGTGATAGGGTGTCATCGGACGTTTTATGCCGATATGGTTCAACAGCTTGGCGGTAACGCGGCTGTCCTCCACCGCGATCACTGCGGCTCCGGCCAGCACCTCGGCCGCGCGTGGGGAAAGATCGCCGAGATTGCCGATCGGCGTGGCGACGATATACAGGCCCGGTGCAAGACCGGGCACGAGTTCGGCGTTAATCATGGGAAGTGTCATGGCAGAGGGCTTATCTATACCGCAACGGGGCATGAAGTGCCGCGTGGCTTTCCGGCTGGTTCCAGTCGTGGCCGCCTTGATCCTGAGCGCCTGCCAGACGGTGGTGCCGCGCGGGCCGGCGCCCAACGTCCGGCCGCAACCGACGCGACCGCTGCCGGGACGCCCGACACAGGTCGATCCCGGGATTCCGACCGACACGGCGCGCCACCGGATCGCGTTGCTGGTGCCGATGACCGGGACGAATAGCGGCGTCGGCCAGAGCATCTCGAACGCGACCCAGCTCGCATTGCTCGATACCAAGAACGAACGCATCCGCATCACGACCTACGACACCGCGGCCCTGGGCGCGGCAAACGCGGCACAGCGCGCGATCGAGGACGGCAATCGGCTGATCCTCGGGCCGTTGCTGGCGGAAGACGTCAAGGCGGTGTCGCCGGTCGCGCGCCGGGCGAACGTGCCGGTCGTCAGCTTCTCCAACGATGCGAGCGCCGCCGGCAACGGATCGTATCTGATGGGCTATGTCCCCGGCCAGTCGATCACGCGCGTGGTCGATTATGCGCGCGGGCAGGGCATGTCGAGTTTCGCCGGACTGGTCCCGAACGGCCTGTATGGCGAACGCGCTTCCACCTCGTTCCTGCGCGCGGTCGAGGGTGCGGGCGGGCAGGTCGTCGCATTGCAGACCTATGATCGCGCACCGGGGTCGATCAGCGCGGCGATCACGCGGATGGGCCACAACTCGCCCTATCAGGCGGTGCTGATCGCGGATGGTGCGAATGCGGCGGCAGCGGCGGTGCCGGTGTTGCGCAAGAGCGGCGCGGCCTCGGCACGCGTGCTCGGGACGGAATTGTGGAATTCGGATGCGTCGGTCAACGGCAAGGCGGCGTTGAACGGCGCGTGGTTCGCCAGCGTACCCGACAATCTGTACCGCCAATATGCCGCGAAATATCGCGCGCGGTTCGGTACCGCTCCGTTCCGGCTGTCGAGCCTGGGCTATGATGCGGTGTTGCTGACGGTGCGGATCGCGCGCGACTGGGCGGTCGGCACGGCGTTCCCCGAGGATCGGCTGAAGGATCGCGGCGGATTCGGCGGCATCGACGGCGCGTTCCGCTTCGGGCGCGACAATATCGCCGAGCGCGCGCTGGAGGTGCAGGAGATCCGTAGTGGCACGACGGTGGTGGTGTCGCCGGCGCCGACAGGGTTCGTGAAGTAAAGCGGGTTTCCGGGGGCGCTGCCGCCCCCGGCGTCATACCGTCTCTGGCGTCCGCACCACGATCGGCAGGATCGCATCGAGCAACAGCATCCCCGCTTCGGTGATCGCGAGGCGGTCGCCGGTGCGCCGGGCCAGCCCCTGATTCTCCAGCTTGGCGAGGGCTGGCAGGTCGACCAGTTCGGCGATGCTCGTCCGGCCGAGCGTGGCGATTCGCGCGAGATCGACGCCTTCGCGCAGCCTCAGGCCCATCAACAGCGCCTCGGTCGCGCGCGTATGCGGGGCCAGCGGTTCTTCCAGCTCCATGCCGTGCTGGTTGCGCTCGATCGCCGCGATCCAGTTCTCCGGTTTCTTGCGCCGCACCGTCGCGAGCCCGCCGCGGCGGCCATGCGCACCCGGACCGATGCCGAGATAATCCTGGTACCGCCAATAGACGAGATTGTGCCGGCTTTCCGATCCCGGCCGGGCATGGTTCGAAATCTCGTAGGCGGGCAGTCCCGCCGCCGCCGTCATTGCGCGCGTCGCCTCGAACAGGTCGGCGGCACTGTCGCCATCCGGGATGACGATCCGCCCGGCGGCCGCTTCGGTGGCGAAGCGCGTGCCCGGCTCGATCGTCAACTGATAGAGCGACAGATGCTCGGTGCCGAACGCCAGCGCGCGGGCGAGTTCCGCGTCCCATGCGGCAAGCGTCTGGCCGGGCCGCGCATAGATCAGGTCGACACTGACGCGCGCGAAGGCGGCTTGCGCCGTCGCCAGGGCATCCAGCCCTTCGTTGACGTCATGCGCGCGACCGAGGAATTTCAACGCGTCGTCGTCGAGTGCCTGCAAGCCGAGCGACACGCGATTCACCCCGGCGCTGGCGATGTCGGCGAAGCGCGCCGCCTCGACCGAGGAAGGGTTGGCCTCCAGCGTGATCTCGATATCGTCGGTGAAGCCCCAAGCCTCCTCCGCCGCGCGGATGATCGCCGCGGTCGTCTCGGGCGGCATCAGCGACGGGGTTCCGCCGCCGAAGAAGATCGATCCGAGTTTCCGGCCCCCGGTCAGCGCCGCCTCATGCGCCAGATCGGTCAGCAAAGCGGCGCGCCACTCGGCCTGGTCGACGGCATCCCGCACATGGCTGTTGAAGTCGCAATACGGGCATTTCGAGACGCAGAACGGCCAATGCACGTACAGAGCGAGCGGCGGCAGGTCGCCCGTTCCGTTCCGGGGAGCAAGCGGTCGGGCGGCAAGACTTGGGGCAGCGATCATCACCGCGCGCTATGCGCGTCTCGCCGCGCCGAGGGAAGACGGCAGATCGGCGCGGTGCTGACGGTCGGGCGTGACGTCCCCGAGTTTACGACTTGGCTGCGGCGGTGGCAGCGGGCTTAGGCACCGGCGGCGTGAATTCGCCCGGCTTGCACTCGCCGTCACGCTTCGCGGTGACGTTCATCACCAACTTCCCGCCATCGTTCCCGGCGCCGGTCGATTCGACCGTCATCTTGATATTCTGCTCGGTCGCGGTCGTCGTGCCGTCCGCGGTGAGCTTCACGCTCTTGCCCGGCTGCGTGCAGTTCGCGGTGAAGGAGATCTTGCCACCGGAGAAATTCTTGTCGGCGACTTTGCAATTGTCCTGCGCGCCGCCCATCGCGGTCAGGTTCTTCTCGGGATCTTCCTGCGCCGCCAGTTCGGGCGTGATGCACACCGAAGCGCCGGCCATCATGTTCATCATCTGCTGCATCTGCGCCTTCTGCTCGGGCTTGATGCCAGGGCCCGCGAATTCGACGATTTCGATCTTCTGGCTCCAGCTGCCCGCCTGGCGTTTGACCGGGCCGGACGCGTTCGAGCCGCAGCCGGTGACGAGCAGGGCGGTGCCTGCCAAAGCGATGAACGTGCGCATAAGACTGATCCCCATTCCGATGGATGATCCATCACGCGTGACGCCGGCATTGGCAAGTCGCAAAACGTCGCCCGGTGGCCGTCTCACCGCGATCGGGAAGCCCCGAGAAGCCCCGAGAAGCGGGTCAGTCGACGAAGGCGCGCTCGATCACATATTGTCCGGGATTGGAATTGGAGCCTTCGATGAAGCCCATCTCCTCCAGCATCCCGCCGAGATCGCGGATCATCGCCATGCTGCCGCACATCATGATGCGATCGGTTTCGGGGTTCAGCGCCGCCTCGCCAACGACGGGCGGCTGGAACAGCGTCCCGTCCTCGATCAGCGTGCCGATCCGTCCGCGCGTGGGGAAGTCCTCGCGCGTCACCGTCGGGATATAATGGAATTGCAGCAGCGCCTGGTCGGATACGAGCGGGTCGGCCGCCAGTTGCGCGGCGAGTTCGTCATGATAGGCAAGGTCGCTGACGCGGCGCACGCAATGGACGAGCACGACCTGCGAGAACATGTCGTAGACCGCGGGATCGCGTGCCAGGCTGAGGAACGGCGCCAGCCCGGTACCGGTCGAGAAGAAGAACAGTCGCTTGCCCGGCAGCAGGGCGTCGCACACAAGGGTGCCGACCGGTTTCTTGCCGAGATACACCTGATCGCCCGTCTGAATCGTCTGGAGACGTTCGGTCAACGGACCGTCCGGCACCTTGATCGACAGGAATTCCAGCTCCTCGGCATAGTCCGGGCTGGCGATCGAATATGCGCGCATGATCGGCTTGCCGCCCTCGGTCGGCAGCCCCAGCATGACGAACTCGCCGGAACGGAAGCGGAAGCTGGCGGGACGCGTGATGGCGAAGCTGAACAGATGTTCGTTCCAATGCTTCACCCACAGGACATCCGTGGTCGAGAAAGCAGCATTATCCGGAATCAGAACAGGCGAACGGTCGGGCATATTCATGCGCGTCCCTCTGCACGAAACGGCCCGGTCCGCGCAAGGCTTGGCCCGGCAAGTTTTGCTGCAGGTGCGAGATAGTTTAGCATCAACTCCTCATATTGAACGGCGCGTGGCGGGCGCGATATTTGCGGTCGCCCGCCCAAAGCCGCTCTTTCTTTGCAGGCCCCTACGCGGGTCGACCGATCGAATATGGTGCGGCAACGAGAAGAGTTAACCCCGCAAATCCAGTGCGATCCCGCGTTGCCTAGCTCGGCCCGAGACACCATATTCTCGCCATGGTAATTCAGATCCGCACGACGCTCGACGAACCGGAAACCGGCCAGGCCTTCGTACCCCATCGACCCAATCGCCCGAGCAAATCGGAGGGCGGGCGTCCGTTCAAGATCGTCAGCGACTATACCCCGGCGGGGGACCAGCCGACCGCGATCGCCGAACTCGTCGCGCAGACCGAGGCGGGCGAGCGCGACCAGGTGCTGCTGGGCGTTACCGGATCGGGCAAGACCTTCACGATGGCGAAGGTGATCGAAGCCGTGCAGCGACCGGCCCTGATCCTGGCGCCGAACAAGATCCTCGCGGCGCAATTGTACGGCGAGATGAAGTCGTTCTTCCCCGACAATGCGGTCGAGTATTTCGTATCCTATTACGATTACTACCAGCCCGAGGCGTATGTCGCGCGCTCCGACACCTATATCGAGAAGGAATCGTCGACCAACGAGTCGATCGACCGGATGCGCCATTCCGCCACCCGGTCGCTGCTGGAGCGTGACGACGTGATCATCGTCGCCTCCGTGTCCTGCCTGTACGGTATCGGTTCGGTCGAGACCTATTCGGCGATGATCTTCGATCTCAAGAAAGGGCAGGTGGTCGACCAGCGCGAGATCGTGCGCAAGCTGGTCGCGCTGCAATACAAGCGCAACGACGCGGCATTCCAGCGCGGCAATTTCCGCGTGAAGGGCGACACTATCGAGATATTTCCGTCGCACTACGAAGATACGGCGTGGCGCGTGTCGTTCTTCGGCGACGATATCGAGGAAATCGTCGAGTTCGATCCGCTGACCGGCAAGAAGGTCGCCAGCCTCGATTACGTCCGCGTCTTCGCCAACTCGCACTACGTTACGCCCGGCCCGACGCTGAAACAGGCGATGGAGGCGATCAAGTTCGAGCTGTCCGAACGGCTGAAGGAATTGGTGCCGGAGGGTAAATTGCTCGAAGCGCAGCGGCTGGAGCAGCGGACCAATTTCGACCTGGAAATGATCGCCGCGACCGGGTCATGCGCGGGGATCGAGAATTACAGTCGCTTCCTCACCGGGCGCATGCCTGGCGAACCGCCCCCGACCTTGTTCGAATATCTGCCCGAAAACGCCTTGCTGTTCGTCGACGAAAGCCACCAGACGATCGGCCAGATCAATGGCATGTCACGCGGCGATCACCGGCGCAAATTGACGCTGGCCGAATACGGCTTCCGCTTGCCCTCCGCGATCGACAACCGTCCGCTGCGCTTCAACGAATGGGACGCGATGCGCCCGCAGACGACCTATGTCTCGGCGACGCCCGGCACGTGGGAGATGGAGCAGACCGGAGGCGTGTTCGCCGAACAGGTCATCCGCCCGACCGGGCTGATCGACCCGCCGATCGAGATCAAGCCGGTCGAGGAACAGGTGCAGGACCTGATCGTCGAGGCG
>Ga0160428_1001349_pt1 | contig 19038 bp, 22 predicted proteins | sample SolpanmetagenomM_FD_108198 | JGI IMG/M metagenome (GOLD analysis project Ga0160428, IMG submission 108198) | Solar panel surface microbial communities from Lawrence Berkeley National Laboratory, California, USA - M | ecosystem: Engineered > Built environment > Solar panel > Unclassified ... | reverse complement strand
GCCATGGAAAGTGTAGTCAAAGTCGTCAAAGTCTGCGTCATCCCACTTCACTGTATCATGTTGATTGTACTTGCGCCGCTCGGCCACTGATCTTGGTCCAGTCGCTTTTAGGCTCGCCTTGGGTTGCCGTCCTCGAGGCTTCTTCGCTTTTGTATCCACAGATCCTCGTCTTACAGTACTGACAGTTGAACCACGTCTATTCCTTGCTGCTGATTTAGACTCGTCTCCAGGCGAGGTTGGTGTCAGTGGCGTTTGTGGTATATCCTCTTCCTTAATATCTGTTTCGATAGTTGGCAAGGCATTCTTTTTCGGTCTACCAGGACGACACTTTGCTGCAGGACCAGCTGCAGAATCGACCACAGCAGCCGCTTTGGTTACCGGCTTGGGCTTCTCTTGCCTCTTCCTGTTTTCACCTCGACGTGCTGGCGGTTGATGTTGCATCTCTTCTGTCAAAGCCTTCCATTGTGGCAGGTTGTAGCTTCGTTGTTTCTCGACATTGGCAGCTGTGAATGTGCCATGCGAGCCTGATGTGGATATCTCTTGAGTAATTGGATTCTTGACAACGATATTTCGCACGGCTTTCTCGAGGGTGGGTAGGTTTTCGCGCCTGCAAGATTCATGTCAGCTCTGTATGCCTCTACTGCTTTGCGCTTGAAGTCCTCTTACCATTCTTTTGGCGGAATGACCTTGACAATACCAGACTTCATGCCATACTTGTCAATCTTGTCTATGAACTTCTTGAAATCACGAAATTGTTCCATGGTCTATCAGGTATCAGCATACTTCTTCCTTGAGTATAGATGCGCAAATCATTTGACAGAAGTAATGACTCACAGGCTTGAAAACAGGTATTCGCCCTCCTTCATAGTAGTGATCAGGTTCGATATCTCCGATATCATCTTCTTCATCTTCCTGTTCAGATAATTCGGAGCTGTTGTCATCATGCTTGTTCCATTCCTCACTCGTCGGAGGAGTCAAGGCTTGTCGTGGTTCGTGAGGTAATTTGGCCTCTTCCACAGTGGGAAGTGGCATTGCCGCCTCCGCCATGTCTAGTTCGTAAGTCGTCACCAATACGCAGAAAGTGAAGACCCTGGTAGTTGTGTGTTGAGAGTCTTTGAAGAGGTGTTTCTTGTTATTCGGAGCAGTGCCGAATCTGTCGCATGAGCTCACCGCTGAAGATTGGCCAGCAAGCTCCCAGAAACGTGTTGGTGGTGTCAGCCTGGCAGTGAGTGCATGTAAGTGCTGTCTCAAGTCAGTGATAGAGGCTGGGCGACAATGCAGTGTGATGTGGGCACAAAGTAGTGAGGTAGTTGTCGAGAAGCGGCGGAGCCTGGAAGGCGCGCAAAACTGACTCGCTCATCAAAAAAGTGGATACCGCACCTCACCTCTGGTTCTTGCTTTGCAATAATGCACCATAGATGCAGCATAGGAAAATCAATGAATGGTGACAAGATCAGATATAACGAGTGACGTGAGCATTCTAATAGGCTAGTGGATGCTTACATATCGGCATCAGTGGAAGATTGTCCTAACGTAGTACAAAGGCACAAATCACACATCATCAACGTGGCGTCGATAGGGCTGCACTCCAGTGGCAGCAAGCACCCATTGGCCAAGCCTTCTCGCTCTCAGATCCGACAGTCTGGGACTGGTGATTTGACGTTTGTATCATGATTGCTTAGCTTAGCCTAGACAGCTCTTTGTATTGTACATCTTCCTACATATTGCTCGATTGCCGAGATCAAACACCCCATGCTATGCAGAGTTTCGAATATATTCTTTTTCCTTTGTATGCAATTGCTTTCGTGAGTCTTTCGTCCTCGGGATGCGCCAATCATGCTTCATCATCTTCACAATCTTCATCACATGTCCTTTTCGTTAAGCAGCTGCAGTATCACCACCACGACCCCTGCCTCGTCCTCTTCCCTCACCGCCACCACGTCCACGACCACCACGGAAGCCCCTACCACGACCGCCACCACCACCACGTCCACCTCCTTCATGTCCACCTCTTCCACCGCGAACGTTCTTCCGCTGAACCTCGTGGAATCCATCTTCTGTAGTACCAGCAGTTGTCTTCTCCTTGGGAGCTGGAGCTGGAGGAGCCTCATCCGCCCAACTCTGAGTAGCATTGACAGCTGCTGCGTTGGGACCATTTTCAGTCTCAGCAGGATCGCGTGGTACAGACACCCAGCTTTCGCTCATAGGATCAGAAGCGGAGGCACTGGTCGCCTGAGCATCCCACTGAGTTGCAGCAGACTCGTTGGCAGCGCCTGCGTCGATGTTGCCAGTTTCGATGTTGTGCTGCGGATCTTCAGTAGCATGACCATTGAAAAACTCAGCTTGGACATCGGCCTGTTCTGTCATGCCAGCGTTTGTGATTGTGGGATCGCTGCCATCTTCGGTAGTGGTCTGGACAGGCTCCTCTGCTGCAGCTTCTGCTTGGACTTCTGGCTGAGCTTCCTGAACAGATTCAATTGTGGGCTGGTCGTCTGAGACACCGGCAGCTTCAAGAGACATCTTCTTGATAGTGCTGTCTGTTCGAGATTGGGTCAGCATGTTTCATTCCAACAGGTAGAATCTTCTTACAAGTCACAGTCAAAAGGGCACCCTCCGTCGACGTGACGCCCTCCTCAGCACCCTCAATCAACTTCTCCATAGCATCCACAGCGGTCTCGTCACCACCATACAACAAAAGCAGTGCACCCTCAAACGCCTTGGTCTCTTCAGAATCATCATCCTCTAGCATTCTCCTAGCAGCAGCCGCACGCAAAAACCTGGACAACGACAACAACGATTCCTTGAGCGGCACAGCAGGCTCCGCCGGCTTCTCAGGCTCTGCAGGCTTGATCTGGCTGCGTAGCTCTTCCAACTCCTTCTGGTGTGCAGCTGTCAGCTCTTCCTTGTCAGTGTTGTGACGTTGGGTGAACTCCGCCTCAAACTTCCGGTACTGTGTAATCTGCTCTTCTAGCTGGACAAGCTGGGACTGGAGAGAAGGCTTCTTGAGAGCTTGCGCTTTCTGGTCGGCGTTGATCTTGCGGGCGGAGACGAGCTGGTCGAGGGTCATGTCTGGGTTTTCGGAGATGATGGAGTCGACCTTGATCATGAGACTCTGTGGACATGTTAACTAGCTTTCGATGCTGTATGAAGGGAGGCTAGCAGCTCACCAGCTTCTTGTTGACATTGCGCATAGTCCTACCCAGAGACATGTATTAGCAATGTTTACTTGGTCATATTCTGTTGCAATACAGCTCGCAATAACCCACTTTTGAAGCTCCTTGACGAATGGACTGTCGTGTGCGCCATTACCGTTGACGAGAGGTTCGCTATCACCCATTGTGTTCGATTGGTAAATGTGCTGATTTCTGTGAGAGTAGTGGTCGCGTGCTCTGCAGAGGAGCAATTTGTGTATGGACGAGGGCGATTGAAAGGCGATCGAAGTAGCTTGAGTGTAAAAAGCAGGACGGGTATGATATGGAGGCTGAGGTAGTAGCAGATAATGTGGTCAAAGGTGCTGGACGAAAGCTCAAACGCCAAATGGTGTTTCAGAGTTCTGATCACGTGCTTCTTGAGTCCTTAGGGCTCAATGTGGCTCGAGCTCATGTGTTGATCTCCCCCTTTTCTCTGTGATGGTGTGTGTTTCAGCATTATTGATTCTTCTATAGTTGACTCCTCACATCTCCCTATACTTGTGCCTAGGCAACGATTTGCCTCCGATCTTGGGATCCGCACTCTCTTCTGGCATCCGTTCTGGATTATTGTCGCCAGTAGCATCCTTGAAATGCTTCAACAGATCCTTCCACTGATAACCATTCTCCTCCCTCTCAACCCATTCCTTCACCTTCGCCAATCCCTCCACATCCTCAACCATATGCGTCGTCGTCCCATTGCACACCACTGTCCCCTCCAGCGCCATCACCATCGCATAAAGTCCAACCTCCTTGCTCACGTTAGCATTCCCTGCCAGCGTCGCAACACTAGGATGTCTCAAGAGTGCCGGATTCGCCGATAGTGTCCAGAAAGATTGATACACAATACCTTTTTCGCGACAGAACTGTCGTAACGGGATGTCATATTCCGTGTCTCTGTAAAAGCGATTCTGCACCACCGCTGGCTTGATCTTCACATTGTCCCATAATGTCTTCAGAACAGGTAGGTTTGCATTTGAAATGCCAATGTTGCGGACTTGGCCGGAAGGGACGAAAGATTCGAGCGTTGTCCAAGCTTCAAGTGTTTGGGGGAGTGTGCGCAGAGGAGAGTGTAGGACGACGCTGTCGAGGTAGGTTGTGTCTTCAGTAGGAGATCCAGGCTGAGAAGGGTAAGAGGCGGTTGTCGAGAGATTCTTGAGTGATGTAGCAATCGATTGCTTGACTTGTTCCGTTATCGAGGAATGAGGGTCGTATGGGGTATCTTCTGGGTCGTGGGCATCTATCGGCGAGAACTTGGTTTGTATCTGAATAGGGAAGAGCTCGTTAGATACCGTAGGATGTGGTATTTATGCGAAAAGCGCGCCACTAACGAATAAGTCTTCTCTTTTCACCTTGCCTTCTCCGATCGCTCTCCTTACACCCTCTCCAGCTAGATCCTCTCTATAGTGTCTCCATTGCAATGCCACATCTATACCTCTGAAACCTGAAGACAATGCTTGATATACTAGATCGCTTGTTTTGTCTTTCTTCCTGGTGTTCGAATCAGTCTTTGTGCTCCTTCTTCATTCCGTCTTCCAGGTATGTTGCCCCAAACGTACCAGGCACAGCCATACAGAAAAGCAGGGATCTTACTGCGAGAGGCTCCACTGTGGGATGCGTTTAGCAATATGGAATCGACAAGGGCGCTCTGCATTGTGTAAGGGGGTTTTGACAGAGCAGCAATACTTTGGCATACTCAGAGGCGCCTATGAAAGAAGTCCAATGGCGATGACGTGCATATCGGAGCTCATTCCTCACTCATGAAAAGGTGGAGACGAGGTTCAGCAAAACGAAACGATTTTGAAGTAAGTGCTCATTGAGCTAAGTCGGTAGCTCTACTCTATAGGTCTGCGCATGGACAGTATACACTTTAGTGTTATAAAGGCCCCGCCCTCTGATCATGAACCCTTCTCCTTCGACAAACACCCTTGTCATGTTCCCCGTCATTTGGATTCTGCTCCAATGCTTTGAGACGCCAAAGATTGCGGAAGCGATGAACAGAAAGGCGAAGAGAGCTTTGTTCATGTGACAGCGCTTTTCCCATTGCTTGGTGTGAAGGTCGCCGTCACATGCCCATGACGATAGTAGGAGTCCAGAACCGAGAAGTGTCGAGATATTGCATGTAGAGACCTGTGGGGTGGTGCCGTGCGTCGTGATGATGTGCTTAGGGCTGCATGTGATGATACAATTTTCTCCAATCCTTCACAGCTCAGGAATGCTTGTTGACAGCTGTAGCATGCGAAGCCGAAGCATGCGGATGATAACCAACATGACTACCATTTCCATGAGGTCCAGCATATTGGATGCCATGCTCTGAAGCAGCCTGCTCAGGTGACCCGGTATAAAGAGCAGACATATTGTTCCCGTAAACGTCCAGCTCCTGCGTTGCTTTTGCAAAGGTTTCCCAATCTGTCAAGGTGCCCAAAGCGCGTCGTTGATGAGCAGACAAGATACTGACACCAAGAATGTAGGATGAGTTCACCCAGCCGAAGCCCTCACGTGGTACACCCTTGAAGTCGGCACCCTGGTTTCCATATTCGGCTTCGACACGCTGAGGATCAGCAGGACGAGTGAGATCGTATTTTTCAACGACAATGCCATTGAAGTCGACAAAGGCCTTGGTGACCATGTAACACCAGCGATAGGCGAGACGCTCCGCTTCTTCCTGGAAGTTGTAGCGCTGCAAACCAATCCAAGCAAGAATCTGGTGGGGAGCCCACCCAAAGGGGAAGTCCCATTGACGATTAGGCCTGGAAAGTCCAACCTTACCACGAGACTTTTCGGTACCTGAGACAAGACCACCAAAGAGCTCAAACTTCGGCAGACCCTTGATGACCATGAGAGAGGCCTGCGACGTAGTGGCAACACCAGCCCACATGGCCCAAAATGTGGTGGCAGACTCGTACGTGGTTCTTTCTTGCTTAACTGTGTCGTAGTCAAAGTAGATGCCGTCCTCCGCACTCCACATATACTTGTCCATTGCGACTCTGCGCTTCCTAAAACGACGCTCCCAGATGCCAGTTGTTTCGATTTGATTGTCCTGCATGCCCTTGGTTTGGAACTCCTTTGGAATAGCCAACTTGCCGTCAAAGTAGGTCTTGATAATCTTGGCAATGTCGTTCTCGATCTTGAACAAGCAGGAGTTGAGGTCGACAGTGGCAAGGTTGGCTGCCACTTTTTCAAGACGATAACTGGTGTCGTGTCCAGACTCACGAACAGCTCTATCGTGAAGGAAGTATTCGTCAAGCTCTGGCTCATGAACACGCTTCATGGTGTAAGCATCGACGAACTCGTCGTGTGTCATGTTATGCTTCTTCGCGTACGGCTCGAGAACGTGCGTAAAATGACTTGGCTCAGTCTCTGGAGGAACACCAACACCAGTAGGGCGGTAACGGGAGAGACCAGTGCGTTCATCGAGACGAGGCTCGGCCATCCAGACACTGTAGTATTCCTTGATGGCAGCAAGCGTGCCAAGACGAAGAAAATCAATAGCTCCAGGCTCGTGGTAGATCTTCTCATAGACGCGAAGGATCATGTCGGTGAGGAAGGGAGGCTGTGAGCGGCCGAGATAGTATGAACGGTTGGCATTCAAGATCTTTCCATAGTGTTCGATGCAGAATGCGAAATTCTCGACCATGGACTTGCAGATGTGGACCTTGCCTTGGATGATGAGGCCCAGAGAGGCCATGTAGCTGTCCCAACCATAGAATTCGTTAAATCGACCACCAGGGACGATAAAGGGCTTGCCTTGAAGAAGCTTCTTGCCGTGCTTGTCGATGACGTTGTTACCACTCTTATCAAGGACGTAGTCCATGCCGACCGCAAGCAATCCTGGAGCATTGTTGAGGTCTCTGATGTATTCTGGAGTCACGTTGGTGGCCAACCACTGCACATCGAGTCTGATTTCGGGTTGATCCTTGGCAATATTGCTGTAGTACTCATACTGTTCAGGAGCACCAGGAGGGATGTAGATTCTAGGCCTGGGATCTGATGTCCAGTCCTTGGGGTCTCTTGCAACATGAGCGACATTGCTTCCATCGATGCGCCGGGTAAGGTTTTCCCAGAACATGTCGCCGATGAAGCGCGACAGACGATCGACAGGGTTCTCATTGATACGAGCTTCGTTGAGTGTGATGTGTGCTCTGTTGTGCTCTTCTGCAAACGTGAGCTCTTGAAGAAGACAAGCAAGAGCGTAATGACCGCGGATTTCGGTGCGATTGTGACCGCCAGACGCGGAAGTGCCAACTCTGAGAACCTGGAAGGTGAAAACCCAAAGAGTCAGAGAGGCCGTGGTGTAGTATTGGATTATGTGTTACAACTTACCCCAGGACCAGCATCTTCGATAGTGATCTGATAGTTGTTGTCTGTATCTTCATTCTTGAGCAGCTCTGCTAAGGTCGTCTTGACAGGTAGGTCAAAGCTACGGTCACCAGGAACATCTAGACTGAGCCTGCGAGATCCAAAGTTGGGCTGTGCTTGAGCCGGGACGACGGCGGAAAAGGTACGGTTTCTGAAGTCTCTCTTGGCTGCGGCACCATTTTCACCATAGTAGATGGATGGTGCAGAGTAGAGGTGGCTTGTGTCATGAGCCGAGCCAGTCTGAACGTGGGGCCTGCCCTGGTTGCCATTGGTAGTGAAGGGATTGGTGGAAGAAAGATTGTTCATGGGGTTGTTGTTACGTGCGTTCGGAGTGGTGTGACCAGTTCCATTGGAAGTGCTAGGTCCAGAAATGCTAGAGCTAGGGGTGTTGCCGCCACTGCTGCTGTTGCCGCTGCTTGCCGAGTCTTTTGCAATACCAGAGATCCCATTTGGCAAGCTCATACCAGCACAGTAAAGGAAAGTGTTTACCTTTGATGAAAGTGATTGAGACGATCTACTGACGTGCAGTAGGAGTGGTTGACGAAAAGTGAGGTAAAGAGCTAGGAAGCCAAGGAAGCAATGTGATGTGAGCAAGCTGAGGTAGATAGGATGAGATAGGTTGATGGGTAGAAGAGACGAAGGAAAAGGAAGGATGAACTGAACAAGAAGTCATTAGACGACGGAGTTGCCAGCGGAAACAACGATGCCGCAGTCACGATCTCGGGCCAGCTGACTAGTGAGACCAGCTGAGATCGAACGCACGAGACCAAAACAACAACCGAGATGTGTGATCAGCTGACATGGAAACACAAAGCAACATGTGAGCAACTATCTAGCAGTACTTTCTATGTCATTCACACCCATAAATTGCTTCGTGTTTCTGGACTTGATGATTTTCTATTTGCAGATCGGACCTGATTGTCCCTGCATGGAAGACTTGATGTACCAAAGTATTTCCTGCGTGTTGTCTTTCCATCCAATTTTCTGTGATTCTGCGTGACAATCGTCCGTGCCTTTGCCGCTCCGATATCTGTCGTATAACGAAGCGCAGAAGAGGCACTAAGGCACTGCTCGCTCGAGACGGAATAAGAGGAGCGAAGAACAATAAGTAAGCACCTTCGGAAGCATTCCGGTACAGCAACGGCTTCCAACGAGCATCGTGACCTTGTGAGGCTTGAGGCTTGGAGCTTGAGGCTTGACATGCTGCCAAAAGAATATGGAATAGATTCTAACATATCTCGCAAAATGTTTCGCGATACAACCGAATCATCGCTGTCTTGCAGTTAGCTATATCCCTACCGTGATCCGTTGTGTATAACCGCACATCATGCATCTGTACCAGGTATATAGCTTGCTGGGAAGATTTCGGAGGCAAGTTGCGGCATTGAGTCCATCTCTGGACCGCCTATTCCAACCACTGTCATACCTGACGGCTATAGGCGGGTGGCTACAATGTTGCATTGAGGTAGGTGAAAACTCCTGATCTCAACATGGATGTTTTGTGGGACGAGAACTTTTGTAGATGCTACGACACAATTACACAATCCTCTTGACGAGGGTGCAAGGATGGCATGGAACAGCGTGTCTCGTGTAAAGAAAAATGCTCTAATTCGCACCCAATAGAGCAAGTTGAGCAAAGAAGAAGTTATCACCATCTACTGTGTCTACCAATCTGTGTCTGCCATTGCCCCTTCCGTCACTCCTAGCCTCGGTTGCAGAGCCGCACCAAGCCTTGCCGTCTTCGTGCTCTCAAACATTGTCGTGAGCAGTCCGCCATGGAAGTCTTGTCTGCTGCTGCGTGGCACAAGTCGCACGCCTTGCTAGCATAATCGAGCTTATTCTTTATCAATCATTGACTATTTCTCTGTTGATTCTTCGCCATGAAAAGCCAGATCACATTAAAGTATTGACGCCATGCTAATGCAAAATATGTTGTGTACAATCTCTTCCTTTTCTGTCTTCTACTGCACCGTAGGCTGCGCCGGCGCATCAGCCTTAGCACCCGCAGTCGTCGTAACCGCAAACCCCCGCTCCCCCAAAGCCTTCCCAACCTCATCCACGCCCTCCAACCCCTTCCTCCGTCCAAACAACTCCCAATCAACCTTCTCCAACGCCAACCTCTCCACCTCCCCACTCGCATCCATCCTTTGAACCACGTTCTCATCCTCCCATTCAAACACATCCGCCTTCATACCAACACCGTACCAACAATGCCTCTTAACAAACTGCAGCCACCGTCTCACCACATCCGGATGTCCATCTTGAATCTGAATTAAGCGTCTACACGTCACTCTTTCCCAATTCTCCTGGCTTTTCTTGAAGATAAACGTGTCTCGCGGCACCGTCCAGCGTTGTGTTATTTTGGGCAAAGCCACGGGACCTCGTGCGGGTAGGTTGAGGTAGTAAGCGGCGCGGAGCGCGAAGTCGGCCATGAATTCTAGGTTGCGCACGGAGAAGGAGCGGAGTTGTAGATTTGCGACGGGGATGCCGTGGGTCGGGGTGCGGCGGAGGGGGTTGAAGTAGAGGGCTTGCACGCTTCGAGGGAGGCGGGGGTTGGCTTTGTGGTCTTGCATTATTGGTGGCAGGGGGATGTTGCGTTCGCTAGGAAAGGGGTGGTTAGTGGTGGGAATGAAGTGACAGGAGGCGGGCATGGATGTACTTTGCGAGTTCGATTAGAGAGGCGCGAATGGCATCTTGTGGGCTGACGCTGAGTGCTGCGCCTGGGTTTGTGGAGCGCATTCGTTCGTGTAGTTGTCCGCCTCGTGCGGCTTCTGGTTCTGCTTCGGCTACGGCGGTGATTTCTGCTTTGGTGGGTTTGGGGTCGGCGTCACTTGCAGACGAGGAGGAGGAGATATGTGCACGTGGTGGGAGAAAGGATTGTTGTGCCGGTTGGATCTGTATAGATTGTAAGCTGGAGGAGCATGGTGTGTCTAATATTGTTGCCAACCTTTAGTCGTTTGAAGATGCTCCATGGCGTGGTGAATGATCGTGATGCTGCCATTGCTGCGATGTGATGTGTTGGCAGAATTCTGAAGTCGTTCTGAAACAATTCATAAATGCCAAGACTTGGAGGTTTCAAAAAGCACTCCGCGAGTCATCTACCTACAACCTTAAAACCTGCACATTGTACCACGATCAAGCCACTATTATCGAGAGAAAAAGTGATGGCAATTACTGTGTGACCAGGTCTATGCTGCATTTCTCCTACACAAAGATTGCATTTAAAAGTGATTTCCGGCTCTGCACAGTCGGCCAACATTTGCTCAAATACCCATTTCCTGCGTATGCTTCTACTGCATTTCCAGTACAGCACAGTGACCGACTTTGGCGCGTCGGACTTGTTACTGGGTCTTTCCAAGATTTACCCATCGTCGAGATGATTGAGGCTTTGTGCACGCGTACTGGCTTTAGCCCTGTCCATGATCCTGCTTGCCTCGTCGGCTATGTGCACTTAACAAAAGAGAAAACCTGACCTCCTTCGCTCCGTCTTCTTTTTCCCCAATTCCGTTAGGCTCCCATTTCCACTACAGCAATCGACACAGCCACTTTTAAGCTCCTTTTCACTGCAAAAATCATCATCAATTTCAAAGCACCATCCATTGGGATTCAGCGTCAACTTTAGGCACAAAGCCAAATGTTCGACCTCCAGTGAACCACACAGCGTGTGACGACCTAGCAAATCGATTGACAAGGCTCAGACTGTCACATCTAATCTAGCTGAGCAACCAACAATGAGTGTCTCGACTTTGTGCTGAAAGACTCTATCAACCGCGAAACAGCCGTCAAAAGCTCGCTATACCAAGTCTTGCACCAAGTAACTTCCATCCATCCTCCTGAGGGAGCCAATGTTTAACATCACGCCCTCTCTGCAGGCCCGACCAAGAACAAAGGTTGCCAGCTGCTTAACTGGAGCCCTCGCCATGAGATGGGAGTTCTCCGGACTATAAATGACACTTATTGCTATACCTTCAAAGTACTCCTCATCTGGTTCCCCACTCGGAGTGACTACTTCGTTGACGGAATTCCAGGTCATAGGAGTTCTTAAAAACATCAAGGTCTACGCCTGACGCTGGAGGAGATCTATGAACGTCACCTCGCCCTTTATCATTTCCACCTGCAGAGACTGATCCCCTCCTAGAGCCCATGTACGATAATGCATACCTCATCGTATGGGGCGCCCATGCACAAGCCTATTGGGACGTCTTCTACGACGGCGTGCGCACCATTCAGCTGAAAGGACGACGTGTTACTGTTTGTTGTATGGATCATCCTGAATGGATCGGCCTACGAGACCCATCGGAGCGACTCAAAGATGCCATCCAGACACTGAAGACCATCGGTCGTGTTCATGGAGTCACAGTGTCAACTGTTGAGCTTGAAGCAGAGCTTGAACGTCGAATCCAATCATGGACTGATCACGAAGCCGAATTCCAGGAGGCTCGAGCGTACAAAGGGATCACGCAATAAGAGGTGAAATAAATTTGGGCTCCTGACAAAGCCCTGGCCGACGCAGAAAGGATCAGGAAACGAGAGGCGAAAGAAGCTTTAGCTCCGACAAAGCTGTGGCGGACGAGGCAAGATGGATCAGACATGAAGCGAAAGTGGCTCAAGTTCATGACAGGGACGACGACGTAAGATGGACCAGACACGGAGCTGAAGCCACGCCGAATGCACGAAGCGTCAATCAGATCAAGGATGTGAGACAACTCGGGTTTGTTCTCATCCGTGCAGGCTACACAGTGCATCAGACCCTCATCTCGACGACGTTGAAACCATGGAAGATCGGTGCTCTTGACGCGTCCTCTAGTCAACCTCTCGTGCCTTCTCAATTTGGCTACTCCAATGATGACAACTATGACGCCAACTGGTCATCACCTAATCCTACTCGAACTACCTTCTATGCTGGATACCACAATGTACCACACAGCAACGCTCACGCTACCACCTTACCGAATTCTGGGCTCACCATGGAAACCATAAAGAAGCTCAAGCTCCACCAGTAATCTTCATAACCTCGTGTTCAGCTGATTTCATAAGAGTTAGAGGAGCAGGTGGGCAGATCGGAGCACAAGGTAGCATTTATCGACACTAAGCTGGACACTGTCATCGCTCTGCTACAACCTAGATCAAGCGTTTTAATGTACACTCCATTCAGCTTCGTCCGGGATGCGGCTTCCCAGGTAAGCCGTGAAAAAGCCCAAGTTTCATCAGTAGTCTTCAGACCCTGGTGTTCAGCTGTATTCGAACTTCATGAAGCACTCATCCCAGAACTTAGCTCGGTGAGATTGCGACAAGGTGGAGGGAGCCCGGCTGATCATAAATCCCTCCAGCACTTCCCACGGCCTGATAATAGAGCTACGATAGGCTAGCCGGTCCTTCAGATTCTCGAACTTTGGATAGCACTTCTAATGGTCCAGATTGGTCCGAAGACTCATGGTGTTGGCCTAGTAAAGATGCTTGTGAGTTCTATACCGTCTAGCATAACCTAAAATCCGTACTAATCCGTTACAGTAAAATAGTAATAAGTTAAAGGCTTTATACCTAGGTAGCATCACTATGAGGCACTAGAGAAAAGCTTGACTATTAAGCTTCTCGTTAAGATCAACGACTGGCACCATGCCCACATCAATGACAAAAAGGAGCTAGAAAATAAAGGATAGGAAGTCCTCCCACAATGTTTCATCAATGAAGGAGTTCACTAGCCAATACAAAGCTCCATCAACGTCTATCGGGGACTGCGAGCATGTAGCTGATGAAAATGGTCGCTAATAAACATGGGTATTCCTCATAGTCGGTCCTTCTCATGACTGAAGCTTACTGTGTTTCGTAAATCTATAATAAGGGTTACCTGTAACAACAGCGCTATTATACTCTGATCCCCCCCAGCAGGATCGTAGTCGGTGACGAGATGGGTGAAGATGAAAAAAGAACCAGAGGCGGCTTAGAGGCTTCCCCGAAACTGGTGGGAGCTTTAGCACCCTAGGAGGCTTCGTCGAGGTTCAACACACACCTAGCGGTCAGTGGGAGAATATGCTGTCCAACTGGCATGTGGTTGGAAGAACCACGTTCAACCGAATCGACCTTCAACCAGAACATCACGCGTAGTATCCAAACAATCGAACGTATGCAGCTTAATACTACTACGAAGGTTACTACCATAGTCCACGATGCAGAACTAGCGGGACGACTTATAATCTCCGAGTTTACCGACAAATACCAAGGCATGGTCAACAATGTGTCATAACAAATCTGCGAAACTTAGCAGATGTCGAATGATGCTATCACCACTCTGCCACAAAGTCTCATTGGCGGAGGCTCTTCCGAACACTCCTATAAGAGCCCTCCAACAGCTCTATCAGGTCCTATTCGTCAGCAACCACGAAAATAGTCTCGAGGAAGATTGTCTATAACGCCCTACCATCCCAGATCACGAATACTATACTAACACTACTATTCAAGCTAGTATCAACCACGACGTTCTAACACAAGAGAACTCTAAGCCTATCTTCCCATCTCCTGAGAAGAACTGGTGGGCTAAAGGAGAGAGGTACTTAGAAGGTGTAGCCAGCAAGAGTATGCTGCACCACGATAGAAAACAGTTATGCATGAAGTCTTAGCGTTCGCATTATCTAGCCACCACACGCAAAAGTATTAAATATAGAGGTCCCAACCAACTCGCTTCAGAACAAGACTCGAATTGCTCTGAGACGTGTAAATTGCCCTGCGCACCCAATCGACGTACTTGAATGTGTATAACTTTTTCGTGCATCAGCATAACTCTCATCTCGACTGTGCTGATGCTATCAAAGGCACAGGAACAAATAAATAAGCCACAGCGGCGAAGCCTTCTCGACCTTACCTTTACTCACATTGTACTCAAAGTGGTAGGCCCTTGCACTTGTGTAGTGTGCACCCAAAGGGATCAGAGTAAGGTCGGACCAATAAGCTTCTCGTCAGATCAAAGACACACCTTGCTCACCTCGCCACGGGCAGTATCAAAAGGTGCGAAATAACCAATCTAAACACTGCAAAGAGGCAACTATTAGAAGGCGACGAAAGACGCACGCCACCCCGTAGACCAGGTGGACCTTTGCAAGGCACTTCTTATCGCCCAGATTAATCCCAACACACATGGTGGGCTCGACCCAGCAACGATGCTTGCGCGTTATACACTATCCAACACCACCTAACACTCTTAGTGACTCGTGACAGCAAAATGGTGACAAGTTAAAGGCTTTATACTTAGGTAGTCTCACTCAGATAAGCTCAGAGCAAGGTTAGACTATAGAACTTCTCGTCAAGATCAGGGCCTGGCAACTTGCCCACCTTGACACGACCGAAATCAAGAAAGGTGACAGAGCCAGAGACTTCAAAGGGGGCAACTATCAGCGGTACGAAGATACAATCGAGCTTGAAGCAGATGTAGGCCGCTCGTTTGATGGCAGAGGCATTGCTTGACGAGCAAGGTATAGCTGTTGCGGGACCGCGTGTGGCGGCGGAAGAAATGCAAGGAGTGCACAGTAAATGATTCAGAGTTGATGTGATAACAAGGGGTAAGGGACGGATAGGTAGGAGGTCCAGAAAGGATGACTTATGGTTGAGAGGAAGTAAGCGGTGATTTCCAGAAAGTATGTCTTCACTCATGTATACATGATGAAATCGCATTGAAGACCTATTTCTTTTTGTTACATGCACACTCGAAGATGATGACACCGCTGACGACAAACCACAAGCAAGCAAATTGCAGAAGAGACATGTAGCGAACAAAAGTGCAGATAAGCAGTAGCAGAAGATGAGTGTTTGACTTGAAAACGAAGTATCAATAACACACAGTTTCTGCTTTCACATGCTGACAACGATCAAATGCGAGAATCACTACAAGATGCACGGAGGACAATACAGATACAATGACGGTATTCACAACATCCATCCATTCGCTAAGAGTACAAAAGAATCTGCATGCCAGAGCCGGGAGGTATTAGAACAGTTTTCAACCATTCCACCGGCTCTTTTTGCGCCCATATTATGGTATCACATTTCGCCCAAATGAGAGGACATCTATTTGTTCTCCCTAAAAAACATGTTAAACAAAAACGATCACTCAAGAGGTTCCTGTACTCACAATTCCGCGAGGATCTTCTCTCCCTTTTGCCTTGCACTATCGAGATCACCAACCATGTAGAAAGCACCCTCGGGAAGGTCGTCACCCTCACCAGCAATGATAGCCTTGAAAGATCGGATGGTGTCCTTGATGTCGACGAGCTTACCCTCGATACCAGTGAAGACCTGAGCGACAGTGAAAGGCTGGCTCAAGAAACGTTGAATCTTACGGGCACGCTCGACAGTAAGCTTGTCAGCCTCAGACAACTCGTCCATACCCAAAATGGCAATGATATCCTGGAGCGACTTGTACTCCTGGAGCATCTGTTGTACACGGGTGGCAGTGTCGTAGTGGTCTTGTCCGACAATACGGGGGTCAAGCATACGGGACTTGGAGTCGAGAGGGTCGACGGCGGGGTAGATACCCAACTCGGAGATACCACGAGACAACACAGTGGTGGCGTCCAAGTGGGCGAAGGTGGTGGCGGGAGCAGGGTCAGTCAAATCGTCAGCGGGCACGTAGACGGCCTGCACTGAAGTGATAGAACCCTTCTGGGTGGTTGTGATACGCTCCTGCATGAGACCCATGTCGACGGCGAGAGTGGGTTGGTAACCGACGGCAGAGGGAATACGACCTAGAAGAGCAGACACCTCGGAACCAGCCTGTGTGAATCTATCGTTTTGTTAGAATCGAAGATCAAGTGTTGGCAGGCGTGAATGCATACCTGAAGATGTTATCAATGAAGAGAAGCACATCTTGACCTTCTTCATCGCGGAAGTATTCTAAAGCCCACCGATTAGCAACCGCCAAAGGCGAAATGTTCGGGGTGAAGGCATACCAGCAACTAAAAGAGAGAGAGGATGTTAGCCTTAATGAACATGTATTTCATATGGCGAATGCCACACATTTGACGTAACAGGATGTAGAGAGAGGCCCAAAGCATGAGGCAAAGGGATGAAAAAGATGTGCATGACAAGAGGGAAGTAACAATCTGCATCTTGGTCCAGGTGTGAAGTATGCCCATCAGGCCTCCGAACCTAGGTCCGTACAGGAGGAGGACGCTATCTCAACCGAAGGCTTTGGGAATGCGCTATTTCTTTTTGGCTTGGAATTGGATGTGTGGAGTGCCCATGGTTGAAATGGTAGTAGAGCGAACGATAATGTATGAAATGTTAAAACTTACCAGCAAGACCAGTAAGAGCGACACGAGCACGGGCTCCTGGGGGCTCGTTCATCTGACCGAAAACAAGGGCGACCTTGGAGTCACCGTCAAGCTGAATGACGGATGTCTCCTGCATTTCGTGGTACAAATCGTTGCCCTCACGAGTACGCTCACCGACACCGGTGAAGACAGAGTAACCACCGTGAGCCTTGGCAATGTTGTTCTTGAAGTGTTATTAGCCATCTTTCTTGCATATTATCAGAATCTCGTCAATCCTTACGATCAACTCCTGAATGAACACAGTCTTTCCGACACCAGCACCGCCGAACAATCCAATCTTACCACCACGGGCGTAAGGAGCGAGCAAGTCGACGACCTTGATACCAGTGACGAGAATTTCGGCGGAGGTGGACTGTTCAGTGAAGGTTGGGGGGTCGGCGTGGATGGACTTGCGGAGATCGGTCTTGATGGGACCACGCTCGTCAATTGGGTCACCAGTGACGTTCATGATACGACCAAGAGTAGCGGGACCGACAGGAACCATGATGGGACCACCAGTGTCAGTGGCAGCGTGACCACGGACGAGACCCTCAGTACCTAGAATGATATTAGGCGCATATTCCTCAACCCCGTCGCATTTGGATTCGATCCTTACCATCCATAGCAATGCATCGCACGACGTTCTCACCCAAATGTTGCTACAAGATAAATCAGCCAGGTTGTCCATTTATACGTAATTGCGTTGTGGCCACTTACGGCGACCTCGAGCGTCAACTTTACGTCGCCGTTCTGAGTTGTGAGAGCGTTGAGAATGGCAGGAAGCTCATCAGTGTCGAACTTGACTGTAGCCAGGTATCAGTGAAACGTCCATTGTCGTTCTTTTTCCCGGCCTTCCTGCCCAATGGCTCGTGCCGGTTTTCGGTTTTGAGGATATCGTAACATACCGTCGACGACGGCACCAATGACCTGATGAATCTTTCCAGTCTTGGCGGCATCGGTGGAAGCGAATCGTGCGCTGAGAGCAGGGGCGAAGTTCTTCTTGATGGGAGAGAAGGCCTGGCGACCGACAGTGGGTTGGCGAAGAGCCCGAAGGCCAGATCTTGCAAGACCACTACAAGTCGAGTGTCAGCAATTGGAAGGGCGGAAAAAGTGGCTGGAGCTCAAAGCGTACCTCTTGAACATCTTGAGACGTCTGAAGTGAGGCGAAAGAGTGGAGTGGGTGGTGAGATGAGAGGTTGACAGCGGGCGACCAGGAGCTCAAGGTTGAAAATCAGAGAGGCGATGGGCAATGGAGTTTTGGACCCACTTTCTAGCCCTAATTATCCCGATCTGAAGAAACCAGAAACCACGAAAAAAGGGGCTTCTATGGACATTGGCTTTTTATTCTTCAATCATGAAAACTAGCTACATCTCTTTTGTTCATTTATGCTAATACGTGCTCTTGCCTGATCAGATCCTTACCAGGTATCATCAACATCATGGCCAGAATATTGACGATGTTACATTATATTGACCACGTTTATTGGTCGTATTCTCCTTCAACAACCACATCTACAACTTCTTGACCACGACTTTCATCAGATCGTTGATTCCAGAGCAAGGACCTGAAAGACATGGTTAGCATGAAGAGCAATATTATACACAATCTTTTTGAACCTACAATGGCAGTCCTGGTAGGAATGTAGACTTGCAAGAAGTTCTTGCGACCATTCCACTCGAATGGTGTCGTGAAGAACCTGGTGTCTTCGGTCACTCTGTTGAGTCCACCAAACTTGGGACTATCAGTGTTGATGACAATCTTGTATGTTCCCTCTTGCTCAACACCAACACGGTAATCGGCAAAGGACTCCCTTGGGTTGAAGTTGAAGATCCAGAGCAGTCCCGCACGCTCAAACACAAGCACCTTATCTCCTTCATGCTTCAAGCTGATATAAGCCTGTGGGCTGTGGAGCCAGCCGTATTTCTCTTCCATCCATTGCATCTTGCAGTCGAACTCGTTTAGATAGCCATAACGCAGGAGATCATCGTCAACCAGGTTGAATTGTCTTCGTGCGTATTGGAAGCTGTTGTTGTTTCCAGCACGAGGAAAGTCAAGCCATTCTGGGTGACCAAACTCGTTACCCTCGAAGTTTAGGTATCCTTCTCCACCAAGACCGTGTGTGATCAGGCGAATCATTTTGTGCAGCGCCATACCACGCTCGATAACTGGCGTGAAATCTGAGAGTTTG
>Ga0160428_1001348_pt1 | contig 19039 bp, 21 predicted proteins | sample SolpanmetagenomM_FD_108198 | JGI IMG/M metagenome (GOLD analysis project Ga0160428, IMG submission 108198) | Solar panel surface microbial communities from Lawrence Berkeley National Laboratory, California, USA - M | ecosystem: Engineered > Built environment > Solar panel > Unclassified ... | reverse complement strand
GGAGGAGGCGGGGGGGGCGGTGGGGGTGGGGTGCCGCCACCTGGGTCGACCGGGGGTGGGTCGGCGGGCACGTACGTGGAGGAGTGCAGCGGCGCCCACACGCCCGACTGCACCGTGTACAGCGCGGCCATGTCAGCCGGTCACGATGAGCAGGTCGATGCTCGCCGCGTCCGACGCGGCCGACGAAATCGCAGGACCCGGCAGCGGACCCTTCCACTGCACCGGCTTCGTGCGGTCCGACCCGCCCGGCACCGACGTCCTCGCCGGCCACGCCGACCCGGTGTAGCTGATGATCGGGGTGCCGTACTGCGCGCCCGCCATCGCCGCCGCAACCGCGTCAGTCACCTGCGACCCGATGATGCCGGTCAGCGTGGAGGCGTACCCGACCTCGAGGCCCTTGAGGAGGAACCGGCGACCCGAACCGAAGTCGGCCCACACCTCGACGACACCGTCGGGGCCCTGGAAGCGGGCGACGTACCCGTCCGCGTCACTCGTGAGCGACGTCGCGGGGGTGCCGTTGATGACGAGGTCCGTCAGCTGTGACCCGCCGACCTGAGCCGACCATGCCGTGCCCGCAGTCTGGTTCGGCAGCGTCTTGACGAATCCGAAGTTGGACGAAGGCTGCTGGACGACAAGGTCCGTGGCCTGACCGCCGAAGGTGTAACGCATCGGTGCTCCTAGGTGGTGGGGTAGGTCAGACAGCCCAGGTGACGGCGACCTCAAGGTCCGCCACCGTGGAGGGGTCAGCGGGCCATGTGCCGGCGTCGGTCCACACGAGTGCGTCCCACGTGATGACCTGACCGGGAGTGAGGCCGGTGAGGGTGTCCGCCCGGACCGACGTCACCTGCCCCTTCGCGCCAGCCGTGACGGGCGTCGACTGGGTCGAGGACGTGGACGACGACGTGTCGGTGCGGAGACGGACCGCGACGCTGAGGGTGCCTCCGCGGGTGGTGCCGTTCATCGCCGATACGGAGCACCCCGCAAAACCGGTCATCGACGTTGCGCCTGCGGGGACGGTGACGGTCGTCGACACGGGCGGTGTGGTCTGCCCTGCCGTCGACAGGGCCACGTTCGACAGCGGCGACGACGACGACACCCCAGCGGGTGCCGTCACCGGCAGCGCGGCCCGCAGCTCCCGCAGCGCCGCCTCGATCGCGGCCATGCGCCGGGACGCATCTCCGGGGCGGTTCATCGGCACAGCGTCAGCAGCGGCCATCACAGACTCCCAGAGGTGGACAGGATCGGCGTCACCGTGTCGGCGTCGCAGTCGTAGGAGACGATCTGCCCGCTGACAGCGAGCGGCGTCGGGAACAGGGGGCCGTCGAAAATGACGTCCGCGTCGTCGCCGAGGTCGTAGTCGACGAGGAGCCGTGGCCCCGTCGCCCGTGACACGGTGAACGCGACCGCCTGCGACCCGCTGCGGATCTGCGCGAGCGTCGCCGCCGCGTGACTGTCGAGGACCGCCTGCGTCGTGATCGACGTGGACGGGGCGTACCGGTACTCCCACACCGGCCGCCCGTCGACCGGGCCAGCCTTCGGGACCGACTGCGGGCGGGCACCCGTCCCCGAACCCGTCGAGGTGGCCGTGACGAGGTTGCCACCCGACGCGCCACCCCACGCCCGGGACAGCGACGCCGACGTGATCTGCCGGGGCGACCACGCCACAGGGGCGGCCATCCCCGGCTGACGTGCCACACCGAGGCGGGTCCCGATCTCGACCACGGGCACGATCCGCTCGGGGCCGTGCAGTCGTTGCCACGTGAGCCGCCACTGCGGGCCACCATCGACGTGGGCGAGCTCGTCCAGCGCCGCGAACACCGTCTTGTCGTCGGTGTCGGCGTACGCCCGGTCCCGCACCGCACCAGGGCCACCGACGATGACCGTCTGGAACGGCAGGCCCGGCAGTGTCGGCGCGGACGAGTTGGCGCCGGCCGCGATGTTGACGAGGTCGGCCATGATGAGGTTCTGGTCTCGCCCGGTCGCCTTGTAGGTGCCGGTGTAGCGCCCGTCGAGGTAGATCTCGTGAGTGGACACCGCGAGGTTGACGGCGTTGCCGAGACCGAAGTCCCGCTTCATGACGAGCCCGCCCCAGGTGACCCGCTCGGCGCCGTCGTCGTCCTCGACGAGCTGATACACACTGCCGAGGCCCTCACGGGTGGCGCGGTCCCACTCAGGGTCCGTGCCCACGTCGACCGTCATGGCGAACGTGGCCGACTCCGACCGGCCCATCGTGCGCCGCAGCGTGCCAGTCGGGACCAGCCCCGGGAGGCTGGCCACGATCCGACCGTCAGCCGCGCACCCAACCCATCTCGGGGCGGCCACGGGTCAGTAACCCACAGCGATGACGTTGACCCGCACGATGGCCGAGGAGATCGCGTTGCCGTTGACGTCCTTGCAGATCCCCCACCAGCCCGTGTTGGACGAGTTGGCGAAGTTCTGCGTGACCCGGTCCAGCCCGGACGCGACATCCCCGGGGGTCGCGACCATCGACACGATGTTCGACAGGCCCGCGATCGGCACAGCGACCGCGCCGCCCGCCGTCGTCGTCAACGCCACCGACGTCGCCACCGTCCGCTTCGGCTGCCCGGCCGGGGGGTTCGACCCCGCGGCAGGACCCCACCGGACAACCTCCGACCCGGTGAAGCAGTCGACCACGTTGGACCACGAGGTGCCGTCGCACCGCTGGATCGTGTTGAGGTCCAGACGGTCCACGTACATTCCGTCGATCAGGGGCAGCGCGTCACGCTCGGCCTGGGTGCGGACAGGGAGGATGGCGGACGGCAACCAGTTGTGGGTCGCCGTGAACGTGGGAGAGCCACCACCCGTCGCCGGGACCGAGATCGTGCCCAGCAGCATCGACCGGGACGGAGCGCTCGAGGTGTTCGGGGTGTACCCCACGACCAGCGCCGGCGCCGAAGAGCCGTCACCTACCGCGGGGTCGTCCACCCGCACCCACAGGACGTCCGTCCGCGCCGACCCACCAGCCGCCGTGACCGAACCCGTGACGTTCGCGTCCACCGAGTAGGCGTACGGCCCAGCCGTGGCGTCCGTCTGCGCGTCCAGCACACCCACGTGCGGCTTCACCGTCCACGTCGTGCTCGTGACCGTCGCGACAACACCCGACCCGAACCGGACCCCACCACGACCACCGACCGGGCGCGACGCCGACCCCAGCACCGTCCACGGCGCCACCGACGTCTGCCGGCCCACCTTCCCGGACTCGCTCAGACCATCGACGGCCCACACTGAGTTGGTCATGTCACTCCCATGCAGGGGTTGCGGTGACGGCGAACTGCGCCGAGGACGAGAACGAGCTCGATGTGAACGCCCACGTGTTCCGGCCCGGGTCGAACCCCGAGAACCCACGCGACGTCACGTACTGCGTGCGGCTGGCCTGACCCTGCGCCAGGACCGTCTCCGCCTCCATGTCGACGACGACGTACTCACCCGCCAGTAGGGGCAGTGCGACCGACACCACTCGGGTACCGGACGAGCCCGTGTGGGTGACCGTGAAGTCGCTCAACGGACCCGACGCGACCACCTGCACCGGGCCAGCGATGTTGCCGTCATTGACGAGCGACACCTGCCCTGTCACCGACACCGCCGACCACGTGATGGGGAACGTCACCGGGAACGTCAGACCACCCGACTGGGACGGGAGGGCTGTGCGGAGGGTTGTTGCCGTGCCGAACTTGCGCGGGTCCGCGGCGACGAGACCGATGGAGAACTGGTCGAACCGTTCCCCACCCGAGCGGACCAGCACCTCGCCTTGACGGCGGACCGTCATCGTCAAGGTCTCGCCGCCAGGGTCGGCCACGCTCAACGTGCTCGCGTCGAGGGACGCAGCCGCCTTGAGCCGGTGCCCCGCCCGCTTCAACGTCGGCAGGTCAGGGGCTAGGACATAACCCGTGATCGACAGGACCGCGGGGGTGAGCTGCGGACTCGCCGACGCCCACGCACCCGCAGCCCGCACCTTCTGCGTCAAGCCGAGAGTGGACGCGGTGCCACTGTCCCAGCCCGTCACGTCCGTGACGATGAACTCCGACCCGTCCGGGGAAACACTGGTGAAGTCCAGCCCGTTGAGCGTGACTGCCCGCACGTTGCTGACGGTCACGCCACCGATGATCGGCATACGTCACACCCCCGCAAAGGCGGCCATGCGCGCCTGCTCAGCGGCCACCGCGTACGGGTCGGTCGGCTGGATGTGCCAGTGATGCTGGACCGGGGCCATCGTGTCTGCCCGGACCAACGGCTCGGGCTTGCCCGTGTCGTTGCGCACCATCGACACCCCAGTCGGTAGGTAGCCGCCCGAGTCGAACAGGAGCGGCTTGACGAAACCACCCGCTGAGTAGCCGTGGTTGTCCGGGCCGTTGCTGGCCAGGCCGTTACGTCCCGCACGGAACGACGCGAGCTGGCCCTGAGCGGACGGCGCCAACCCCGGGATGCCGGGGGTGATGCCGTGGATGTGCTCAGCCCACGGCCCCTGCGACGGGGTCCGGTGCCAGGCGACGTCACCGAGGGAGCGCAGGACGTCGACCGCCCGCTTCCAGTCACCGTTGACGGGCCACACGTCCATCGCGCCGGCACCAGCGTGCGTGCCACCTGACGCGCCCACTGACGTCGAGTACGAGCCCTGCAGCAGGTTGAGCCCGCCGAGGATGCTGGACGCCTTCTGGAAGATGCCCGCGGTCGTCGCGTCGAGGATACGACCCGCGACGGACACACGGCCTGCGCCGAGGTTCGTCACCGCACCGACCGTGCCGCCACCACCCGCACCGAGGAACGCGGCGATCCGGTCGACGACACCGCCGCCGACCTTCGTCAGCGCACCACCCGCGACCTGCGCGAACGGCGTAGAGGCCAGCTTCGACACCATGCTCGAGATGAAGTCCCGCACCGCACCAGCCGGGTCACTGAGGACCCGAGCCGCCAGAGACGCACCATCGACGACCTTGCCGGCGATGTTGCTGACCGCACCACCGACAGCAGAGGCCGCACTACCCAGCGCGCCCACCAGACCACCTGAGGCGTGGCCCGGGAGCCGGCCGGTGGCGTTCATGTAGTCCAGCAGCCCAGGGTGCTTCTGCGCGATCGCGTTCTGCGACTCCTTGCGGATCACGAACTCGTCAGCGTGGACGATGCCCGCAGGCTGGAACTTCCCACCGGGGCCGGTCCACCCACCACGGTCGTACTTGCTGACGACGCTCGAGGCGTTGTTGGGTGACGCACCCGAGATGCCCAACGGCAAGTCCGGGATGCGCAGGGACACCCCGACCGCGCCCAGCATCTTGTTGAGCGGCTTGATTAGGTAGTCCTCGACGAACTGCAGCACGGTCCGGATGGGGCCCTTGATGCCGTCCGGGAGCTTGCTCCACACGGTCCCGACGAGATCGACAGCCGTCCGGAAGATGCCGCCGAGCCCGCCGATCGCGTTCTTGAGACCGGTCAGCGCGGGAGAGATCACCTTCTGCCAGACGGTGGTGATGACCTCACCCATGCCCTTGAAGGCCGGCGCCACCACGTTCTTGAGGAGGAACAGGATGATCGGCGCGAGCACCTGCGAGATGAAGACCCACAGACCCTTGAGCGCGGGCAGGATGATGACGTTCCACGTGGTGGCGATGATCTGCCCGATCTGGGTGAACGCCGGCTTGACCACGTCGTTCCAGAGCTGGCGGACCGTGGGGAAGATCTGGTCCCGCAGGAACGACCACAGGGCAGTGAACGCCGGACGGATGCCCTGCTCCCACGCGCTGACGATGGCGGTCCGGACGGCGCCCCACACCGCGTTGACGATGTCCCGGAACGTCTTGTTGGTCTTATAGAGGTTGACGAGGGCGGCCGAGATGCCCACCACGGCAACGACGATCGCCACGATGCTGCCCGTCATCACAGCCACGAGGACACCGATCGCCCCAGCGATGATGGCGAACTGCGCCGGGTTCAGCGACGCGACGAACTTGAGCACCTGCGTGACGATGTTGAGGATGATCGGGCCCAATGGCGCCAGCGCGACGATGAGCAGCTTGCCGACGCCAACGACGGCACCGAGGAACTGGCCCACCTGCGGCAGTGACGCCCGGATGTAGGCGAGGAACTCCTGAAAGCCCTTGTCCTGACCCAGGTGCGTCGCCCAGTCAGCAAACGCCTTGGTCCCGGTCAGGATCGACCCGTTCAGAATGTCACCGACCGGGGCGAGCGCCTGAAAGAGGCCGGCGAGACCGGTGGCGATGTTGCCGACCGTCTGCGCGAACACCGTCAGCCACTTCGGGGTCTCACGGTCGAGGAACTTGAAGAACTGGGTCCAGAACGGGCCCGTCAGCGCCTTCGACGCCTGCACGAACAGGTTGCCCATCGCGGTAGCGACCTTGCCGACGAACCCCTCCACCTTGGGCAGCGACGGCAGCAGCGACTCGATGAACGTCTGCAGCCCCGGCAGGAGACCGTTCTGCGCGGCCTTCGACAGCCCACCGAACGAGTCACGCAGGCCGAAGATGAACCGGGCGAACTCGGCACCGGCCGGGGTCAGCCCAGCGAACGCCTCACGGACCTTGTTGGCCGCAGCCTGCCCAGCCGAACCGTTGGACTCGTGAGCCTTCTGCTGGGCGCGGAGCGCGTTGGAGACGCCGGCCTGGGCGGCTGCGATCGACGCAGCCGACTGCCGCTCCTGCTGATCCTCCGCACGCACGGCGTTGGCAAGGGCCTGCTGCGCCTTGGCAACCTGCTCGGCACCCTTGCGCCGGGCCTCGGTGACCGCCGCCTGGGCCCGACCGAGCGCCTCCTGGCTGTTGGCGACACCCTGGTTGGCCGAGACGACCCCGGCCTGAGCGGTGATGACCTGCTTGGAGCCCTCGACGCCAGCCTTGGCCGCAGCCGCGGCGTTGTCCTTTAGACGCTGCTGCTGGATCCCGAGGTCGGTCTGCTGCTGGACGGCCTGGTCGTACGCGAGCTGCGCCTGCTGCCGCTGGAGGTCGGTCGACGCGGGGTTGCTGTTGGTCGCGTCGAGCGTCTGCTTCGCCTGCGCGATGGCCAGCGTAGCCGCACGCTGCGCGAGCGCACCGTCCGCGAGCTGGGTCTTGTAGTCCTCGAGCTGCTGCTTGGCCGCCTTGCGGGCGTCGGTGAGCGCGAGCTGCGCGTTCCTCGCCTGCCCCTGCGCGGTGGCAAGCGCCTGCTCGGCAGTCGTCACCCCCTGCTCGGCGGAGGCGACGCCGGCAGTCGCCTGACGGCGTGCGTCAGCGAGGCCGATCTGCGCGTTGGTGATGGCCTGGACCGCGGTGATGTTCTGGTTGGCCGCAGACGCCCGAGCGTTAGCCAGCGCAGCCTCAGACGACTGCACCTGAGCGTTGGCCGAGGCGATCGCGTCAGCCTGCGCCCGAGCCTGCTGCGCCGCCTGAGCGGGGTTGTTGGCAGTCTGCTGCGCCCCAAGGGCCTGCACGGCACCCACGACCGGCTTGAGGGCAGCGAAGGCCACGCCAGCGCCCGCAGCGGCACCAGCAGCAGCGGTGCCCACGGCGGCGAGGGCGGCGACGCACGCGGCAGCGACCGGGATCAGCGCGGGGGCAAGGCCGATGCCTGCGGCGATGAGACCACCCATGCCGCCCTGCGCGGACGACGCGGCAGCACCCACCCCGGCCAGACTCGCCTCGGCCTCGCCGGCGCCATTGACATCGACGTCAACGGTGACGTCGTCGCTGTCGACCTTGTCGATGATCGCCTGCAGGGCAGCGAGCTGGGCAGCCGCAGCCGCCGTGTCCATCTTCACGCGGACGGACGGGGACTCGCTCCCCAGTCGCTCGAGCTCGACCTTGATCTCGTCGATCTTGGCGCGGGCCTCAGCCTCGGAGATGTCCACGCCGATCCGCTGGTCCCCCAGGTCGCGCAAGCTCTGGTGGAGGTCCCGGATTTTCTGCTCAGCCTCGGTGGTGGCGACCCCGATCGAGACGTCCGGCAGAGAGTTCAGGGCGGCACGGATCTTGCCCTGCACGGTGCGGTCGAACTCGCCCGCGAAGGCGTCACCCGACTGGCGACCCGAGTTGCGCGACTGCGCCGGGGCATCACGCAGGCCATCGCCGACACCGTCACGGATGCTGCGGGCAATCTGGTCCGCGAGCTGTCGGCCGATCTGCTGCCCGACCTGATCCGCCTGGGGCGCAACCTGAGACCGGAGCTGATCCGCGAACCGTGCAGCGGAGGGAACGACATCGACGGAAACGGAACCGACGTTGGGCATGGTCACTCCCCTCGCTGCTCGCGGTGCTGACGGCGGATCTCGTTGAGCGCTTCGATCGCCTCAAAAGCGCTCGACGCCTCAGTGACCTTGCGGATCTTCGGCTGCGGACGCGGGACCGGGTCTGGGCGGGTCTTGCTGACCTCACCGGCCGGCGCCTCGTACACGGCCTGCGTGAGGTCGCGCACGAGATCCGCAAGATCAGCCAACTGGTAGTTGAGGGTCGACCACGGCCCGTACTTGGGCTCAGCGTCCGCAGACACCTCGATCTCTACCTCGTCACGCAGACGGGTGCGGAAGAGGGACGCCTGAGGCAGGCCCTCGACGAGCACCCCCAGCCGTCGCCACGTCAACCGTGACGGACCCCCACCCTTACGGAACACGTCCCGCAGGTCCGTCCCGTAGTGGTGGAGGAGGTCCGCCTCGATCTCCTCGCAGAACTCATCGATGAGTCCTACGAGGCGAAGAATTCCCCCATATCAGCGCCCGACCCCTCGGTGACCGCCTTCATGAAGTGCATGGTCTCGCGGGCAGTCGCCTTCGCGCGCACGAACCGATCGACATCCTCAGGGACGAGCGCCGCAGCAGCCCACCCATTGAAGTCGAGACGGTTGATCGCCGTCATCGCGCTCTTGTCCCAGTCGAGGAACGGCAGCACGGAGAACTGCTCACCCGCGAACTCGTGGACGGTGGGTGCGTCGGTGTCGAGCGACTTCGCCTCAGCCTCGAGACGGTCGCTGGGCATCTTGGCGCCTTCGGGGATCTTGGGCATGACGGTACTTCCCTTCGTGCAGGCTGCAGGCGGGTCCGGCACCCCTCGCGCCTGCGAACGAGGGGTGCCGGGCCAGGGGGTGCGTCAGCTGGCGTACGCGGTGAGGAGGTAGTCCTCGTAGAGCGTGTTGCCGCTGGCGTCGGGCAGGAGGTTCAGCGTGATCGGGCGGTCGATGACCTGACCCTCGGAGACGTTGATGTCACCGAGGTTCGTCACCTGCACGATCGGGGCGTAGTAGCGGATGCGGTTGCCACCGTCGCCGGCGTAGAACACTGCCGAGTAGAACTGGGTGGCGGTCGTGCCCGACGCGACCGAGACGGCACCGTTCGCCGACGCGGTGACCGACCCCAGGGGGAGGCTGTTGTAGACCGCGAGCGTGGTGGTGTTGGTCTCGAGGAACGTCAGGTCGATCGTCTTGGTCGCGTCCGTGATAAGGGTGCGGACGGTCGCCGTGGTGCCGAACGCCTTGACGTTGGTCGAGCTGATGTTGGTCTTGATGCCGAGGCCCTTGGCGTCGCACAGGCCCGCGTCGAAGTAGGAGGCGCTGGGGACGGCGCTGGCGCTGGTGGTGCTCTGCGTGCCGGGCGTGGTGACCGCGACGGCGACGGCGGGGGTGGTGCCACCGGTCAGGGAAGACCCCGCGACGAGGGTGGTCTGGGCGACGGCGGCGGGGAACGCGACCGTCACCGCAGTCGTGGGCAGCGGGCCACCCGTGGCGGTGATGCTGCTGCCACCAGCGAGGGCGTTGAGGGCAGCCTGGACGGCGGCAGCGGCCGCGTTGTACGCGATCGGGGCCGTGGTCTTGCCGTTCCACGTCAGGGTGAAGGTGCCACCGGTCGGGGTACCCGAGACGGTGACGGTCTGCACGCCAGCAGTGCCGGCGACACCCGCGGGAGCAGCGGTGCCGACCGGGGCGAAGAACGCGAGGGACAGGCCGGAGGTGCCGCCAGCAGTGAAGCCAGCGAGGATCTTGAGGACATCGGTCGCCATGGAAGAGCGCCCCTTTCAGGGGTTGCGGTTCTTTCGCGCCCCCGTTTGTGGGCGCGGCAGGCAGCCCGAACCGCAACGCGGACGGACTAGATGAGGGACGGGTCAGTGCCCGTGAGTGGTGAGGGTGTAGGTAGCGACGAACCGCGCAACCTTGGTGTCGTCGTATGGGGCCCACGTCGGGCCGCTCGTCGTTACACACGCGAGGACCACGCCGTCGGGTGACCGGTAGCCCGGCAGGTCACGCTCGAACGCGACCCGCACCCGGGCAGCTAGATCCTTCGATGCGTCGTAGGTGGTGGCAAAGCACTCAGCGAAGACGCGGGGGGAGTCGATGCCGTACCGGCCGGTCCCGCCGATCCGGGAGACCTTCACGAAACCGTTGGCCGCCCACACGTACGTGCCCTGCGGGTCGGCAGGAGTTGCCGTACCCACCCGTGGGGCCGGGGTCAGCAGGGTAGGCAGCGCCCCACACAGCAGGGCCTCCTCGTCGACATAGGTCAGGCCCATCACTCGGCCGCCATGATGTCGAGGGCGCGGCCCAGGATGTGGTGTGCTGCGTTGTTCTTCGTGCCGACCTCAAGGAAGAACGCAGCGTCGTCGTCGTTCTCTAGGCGACCGTACGCACGGTCAGCCTTAGCGCCGCCGCCGACACCAGACGACGTGGAGAACGACTCCCGGTAGTGGGTGCCGTCCTTGGAGTCGACGTCGTACGGGGCGACACCCTCAGCGAACGCCTTGCCCGCCTCGGCGCGGCGACCCATCTCGGCCGCCATCCACGGAGCGTTCAACATCTCCGCGATGCCGGCGTACGAAGGTCGGAAAGTGCTCATCCGCTGACCGCCTTGAGCTCGACCTGCACCCCAGGGGCGGTGCCGGTGAAGGGGTTGGACCACGCCCACGTGTTGCCCTGCACCTGATACGTCCGACCCCGCCACACCACCGCGTCGATGGCGGACAGGTCAGTACCGACCGGGGCGAGGGCCGTGACGTTGTCGGTCGTGATGTCCTGGCCCTGCGTCTGCTCCGACCCGAGACCGGTGGGCCACAGGACCCACCCGACTGACTGCTCCTGCGACGTCGTGGTGACATCCCGGCCGTACCGGTCCTGCCCCGTGACAGTGAGGCGGGCGAGGGTGACGGTTTCAGCCATTAGGAACTCGAGTCATGCGAAGGCAGGTACGGGAGCTCGCCCACCCCGCCTTGGTTTTCCAGCAGCCACAGGTCCATCGAGCTGCCCGTGCCGATCGTGGGCGAACCCACGCTGCCGTACGGCCACGGAGCCAGCCGGGCGTGCGACTTGATGGTCCCAATCCTCGACGGGGACAACTGCGCAGGCGCGAGTGCGGCGACGTCGCTGTCCGTGACGCTGAGTTCCCCACGGACGTCCCTGTCCCCGCGAAGTGCGAAGCCCCGTGAATACGAGTAGGGGCCCGTGGTCTCAGACGTGTTCGTGGCCCCGTCGGGGTTGACGAGGAACCGCTTGACGATCGTCGCGACCACTGTGGCGACCGTGACCGGGTCGAGCCCACCCAGGTCGGTCGGGTCCACCTTGAAGCGCGCCATCCGAGCATCGAGCCACGGGGCCCGCTGCCTCAGCATCGACGACGCCTTCGTGATGAGGTTCGCTACCCGACTCATCTCCGAGCCCGAGAGGGGCCGCCACATGTCCTCAACATCGCTGGGGACGGCGAGTGGTTGCGACATGGTCAGCCCCTCTCAGGTGATTCGGTTTACTCAGCCGCGGAACTGGTCGCGGATGTCGTTGCGGGACAAGCCCTCGACATCCACGCCCTGCGTCGCCGCGAACTCCTGCCACGCCTCGAGCGAGGCGTTCCCGGCCGGCTGGTCCGGGTGGGCGTCGTCCTTGCCGTCCCCGTCGAGGTCGGACGAGTCGGACTCGTCGTCGCCATTCTCCCACACGTGGTCGCCAAGACCCTTAGCGAACTTCGCCGGGACCTCGTCGTCGGGGCCGAACACCTGCGTCTCGGTGACGAGACCATCACTGTCGTACAGGTGGGCGTGGACGAACGTGGCGAGACGACGGCCCATCAGAGGACCGTCGCCGCGAACGACAGGTTCGGGTTGGCCATGAACGGCAGGTTGATGCTGGACACCTTGGTCCAGACCGAGATCGGGTCGTCCTCGCTGTACTCGCCAGCGACGATGCCGGGCTCGTCACCCTCCATGCCGTAGCGGGGGTCCAGTGCCTCCGCCGTGGTCCCCCAGAACACCCCGCCGAGCTGGGTGTCCTCGATCGGTCCGTTGTCGGTGCCGTCCACAGGGGCCGGCAGCATCAGGACCACGTTGTCGGGGAGCACCTTCGTCGCCGTGCCGGCCACGTTGATCTGCGACTGGTACATGATGACCTCGGGGAGGCCCTGCGACAGCAGCAGCGAGTTGAGCGACGTCTGGTTGACGATCGACGACTGGTTCCCGCCGACGTACTGCGCCTGACCGCCGAACACCTGGTTGCGGACAGCCTGGTTGCGCAGCATGTTGTTCCAGATCCGACGCGAGATCACGATGGAGCCCGGGTCGACACCGTTGGTCGCGAGGTACGTGTCACGCCACGACATCAGGTCCGACAGGGGATCCGACGTGCCCGACGACCACAGCGTCCCCGCGGTGACCGTGTGGGCCGGGTTGCGACCCCAGTTGATGGTCTGGCCCAGCTCGGGGATCGGGGTGGTGCCGGTAGCGAGGGTCTGACCGCGGGCCTGTTCGACACGGGCCGCGACGTCGCGGGTGAGCTTCTTCGCGTCGTTGAAGAGCGCCTGACGGATGCGGTCGTCAGAGACCTTGCGCATCTTGAGGCGGTCGTACTCCGAGCACCGCGTCTTGAGCGACAGCGGGGCGAGCGAGCCGGTGATCGACGTGAGCGACTGCCGGCGACCGATGGGGGACTCCCCGTCGAACGTACGGTAGGTCGCAGCGTCGGCCAGGCCGGTGCTGCCCGCGGCCACGCGGTAGTCGATGTCGTCGACCGGCTCGTCCGGGAGCCAGCGCGAGAGGGTGAACTGGTTGACGTTGAAGTCCGCCAGGGCCTGGCGGACGTATCCGCTGACCTCGGTGGGGTAGACGTAGTTGGTCGTCAGTGGCATGGTTCAGCCGCTCCTTTCAGGGGACGTAGACGAAGCGCTGGTTGGTGGCCTGCGCGGTGGCGTCGACCGTGATGGGCAGCTTCGACAGGATCACGCGACCGGTGTCGAGCAGTGGGCCGTTGACGACCGTGGCGGCAGCGTTGCGGGGAGCAGCGGTGGCGGTGAGCAGGAACCCCGCGAGGTTCTGCGAACCGTCCGCAGCGCCGGCCGTGTAGGGGCCGTACTTGCCGCTGTTGGCGCCCGACGTGTACTTCCCGAGCGGCAGACCGCTGGGGAAGTAGCCGTTGGGGTAGTGGGTGCTCGCGGTGAACGCCGACACGGCGAGAGCGATGCTCTGCGCCTGCGACGTGCCTCGAGCCGAACCGAGCCACGACGGGTCGTCGCGTCCGATCGTGTTGAAGGACGGGGAGAGATCCATGACGCCTCCTGGGAGTCAGGTAGATGGGGTGCAGTGCTGGTCGTCCCTGCCTGCTTTGGAGGCGGGCCGGCCCGTCGCCCATGTCGGGCCGGGGAAGTGCTGGGCCCCTGTCGGGCCGGTCAGTGAGTGGGCCTATCGCTTCTTCTGCGACAGGTAGAGCTCGCGCCCGCTCGCTACGGACGGGCCGGTGGCGCTGCCTCGCTGGCCTTGACCTTGCGAGGTCGGGCCCTTGGGTGGCACGGGGGCTGACGGGGGGATGTCCGCGACGAACGCGGCCACCTTCTCGGTGTCGACCTCGCCGTCCTTGACGAACTTGGACAGGTCGAGCGGCTCGATGAGCCGCGCCAGCCGTTCCGAGTCGATGTGGCCGGCAGCGGCAGCCTTGAACTCCGCTGCGACGAGGCGGGGCGTCACGCTGGCGAGGATCTGAGCCTTCGTGGACTCGGTCGCCTCGAGGACGGCCTTGTCGCGCTCGGACATCAGCTCACGCTCGAGGGCGGCGTGCTTGCTGGCCTTGTCCCGCAGGTCGGCCAGCTCCTCGGCAGTGAGGTTGCCGAGTGCACGGCTGCGCTCCTCATGCTTGCGCGACTGGTGCTTCCAGTACGCCTCACGCTGGTCGCTGGTCATCTGCTCGAGCGGGGTGTTCGCCGGGAACCCCGCGTCGCCGCTGACCTTCGAAGAGTCAGCGGGTGGGGTGGGCTTGGGCGCTTCCGCGCCGCCACCTTCCCCCTCCTCCACGCGGAGGATTCCCAGAGGTGCGCGCAGGCTGGAACGTCGGTGCATCGTGACTCCCATGTCGGGGGTTGGTTGCCCATGACGGGCGACCCAGCCTCAGTGAGACCGGGAAAATCAGGCAGGCTCAGGGAAGCGCTGCGAGCCAGCAGTGGTGATCTGCTTCCGCTTTCGCCCCGAGTCGTGAGGAACCAGCGTCGGCCCCAGCTCGCCCGTGTCCGTGATGGCGTAGCGGGTCCTCTTGAGGTCGCGAGCGTCCGTACCGGGCTTCTTCGCGCTGCCGCCCGCAGCGTCGGTGTAGAGCGTGGACAGGTCGAGGTTATTGAGGCTGTTGCCTGCGTCCCACCCGCCGATGATCGGCATGACCCCGCAGTGGCAGCGTGCGTGGATCGGCATCAGTTTCGCCCGCTTGTAGACCCGGTCACTCGCCAAGATGCACAGCCCGCACGAGCCGCCCCTGGACAGCTCCGGGTGGACGATACGGCGGTACCCGGTGATCTTGTGCTCCTCGAAGAAGCGCTGCGCCTGCGAACGAGCCGCGAGAGCCACGTCGGTCTGCGCCATCACATCTGCGCGAGTGACCACGTGCGACAACGCATCCGCCTCGGGAGTCGCGATCGACCGCTCGTAGCGGTACTGCTTGGCGATCCGGGCGTATGCGTCGTCGAGTGAGATCCCCACACGCAGGTCGTCGACCTGCGCCGCAGGGAGCACGGAACCGGGGGGCACGCGGCTTCCCTTGAGTAGCGACGTGACCTGTGACAGGTAGGCACTCTCCTGGGCGGCCATGACCCTCTGCACCGGCCGCACCTGGCCGGCGATGTCCTTGGCAAGGCGTCGCACGGCCACCTCTTCGTACCAGCCGGTGAACGCCTCCACCAGCGCACGCACCGCAGCGACGAGGTTGTCCGTTAGCGCGGCGCGCCCGTCGCCGTTCGCTGACACCGCCCGCTCGAGCAGGACCAGCGACGCCGCCTGGGACTCCGTCAGTCGCTCGTCAGGCGAGACGTCAGGCAGCGGGGGCATCGGGCGCCGGGCCTGACGTCACAGCCGGCGTGCTGGCCTGAGCGGCGAGACGGGCCTGCTGCAGGGCCAGCACGGAATCCTCCGCACGCTGCGCCTTCGCCAACGTGATCTGCTGAGGACTCATCTGCCAGACCTCCTCCTGCGTCTGCTCCCACGTCAGCGACGTTCCAGCCTGAGCCGCAGCCGCAGCCCTCTCGGAGAGGGAGTAACGCTCCGCGGGGAGCCAGTTGACCTGAATGCGGGAAGCATCAGCACGGACGTCGTCGCCCATGAACTTGAAGCCGAGGCCGATGATCCGGGCGAGGGAACGACCCGCCGACCGGTTCCAGTCCGTGACCTTGTAGACCAGCGCGTCGTCCTGCTTGCTGGCCCCCTCTGCGGTCTGCGTGGCCGCGTCCGGGGTGAACATGAACATCGGCGTCCCCGTCACGGCCGACAGGTGCAGCACGTCGTCGCGCACCGCGGCGAGGATGCCCTGCAAGTCCGACTGACTGGACTCCCAAATCTTCGCGCCCGGGGGCAGGAGCCATGTCGCGTCCGGGCCCGCCTCAAACACGTCGTTGTAGTCGATGAGGTTGCCTGCGGCGTCACGCTCGGGCAGCTTCGGCACCAACGGGTCCGACGACTGCTCGACCGCACGCTGACGGAACGCCTGCAGCGTCGCGATGACGACCCGCTGCAGAATCATATGGTTGATCCGGTCCAGCAGGTCCGTGTGGAGCTCGAACTCTCCCACACCCTCGCTGTTGAGCACCGGCTCGACGGGGATGTCTTGGACGGAGTACGTCTCCGACCGGAACACCTGCGACGGGTCCTCGATCTGCGTCGGCATCATGTCGAACGCCGCAGGAGAGAACGACACACGCGGCAGATCCTCGATGCCCAGAACCCGGCCAGACCGCTGCCTGCCGCTGACCGTCGCAGCCTTCCGCGGTCGCGTCGCCACCCACTTCTCACCGGGCAGCCACAGGACCGCGACGTCCATCTCGGCCTCGGAGTCATGGTAAAGCTTGAACGCCGCCCGCACTCGCCGAGGGCGGACAGGGTCAGCCTCCGTGATGACCTGACGCGGGTCCTCGGCCGTGATGATGGCCAGCTCCTCGCCAGGGTCCGGCGCCGACACCGACAGGTAAGCCCGCCCGAACTTCCGCGACATCCGCGCAACCTCCGACATCGAAATGTCGAGGTCGTTGCCCGTGATCAGACGCCACGCCTGCGCGTCACCGTCCACGTCGTTGTCGACCGCCGTCGCGACCGACCGGATACCAGTCCGCTCACACGGTGCCCGCACGATCAGCGACGCGAAGTTCGTCCGCGATGTCTGCTGGAACCGGTAGAACCGGGACCGTGTCGCCTCCGAGCCCCACGGCAGCGGCGGTCGGCCCGTGTAGTAGTCCTCAAGGATCTGAAACCGCTTCTGATCCTTTTCGAGCTGCTTCCACAGCCGGTTCATCCACCACCCAGGGGAGCCGGGCTCCATGACGTCGATCGGCACGGGCTCAACTCCCTTCGGTCAGCGGACACGGATCACGGAAGCAACCGTGGTCGACTGGCTGGCACCCTTCGACACGGCGTCGTTGCGGGCCTGCCACGCGAGGACAGCCGCTACGGCGGCGTCGATCTTGTTGCTCGAGTAGGACGACTCCTTCGCCAAAGCCAACTTCCCGTGCGACAAACGCCTCCGGGCGTTGAGCATGTGGCGCATCAGCACCGACGAACCGTCATGCGAGAGGTCGACGTTGCGGACAGCACCCTCGAACTGTTCGATCGCCTTTTCGACCAGGACGGCACGACCACCGGTCATCCACCACTCGAACGGGTGATCCCTGCTGCCCTTGACGACAACGCGAGCACCCCACTTGGCCTCCCAGGCGTTGACGTGCGAGCGCCAGTCGCGCCCCGGGTCCGCGTAGAAGCCAACGACACGGAACTTGGTGAACGTCTCAGCAAGCAGGGCCTCGAGCTCGTCGATCGGAGGTGACCACTTGTCCCACGTGAGCTGGTCGCCGGCCTCCCAGACGCCCAGCTCGAACAGGTGTCCGTCCGACACTCGGCACCCGATGAGCGCCGTTGCGTCAGGCTTTCCCTTCGCCCGACCGCGTGAGCCGTCGAAGCCAAGGACAATCGCCTCGCCCGGTCGGACAATCTTGTCTGGTCGAGCACACCCCGCCCATTCCGGCCGAGACAGGAAGGCATCCGCCGTCGCCGTGATCTGGTTGAGGAAGTCCGACTGCGACTCTTGGGGGTCCTGGTCCGGGTCGTAGATCGTGGTCACGAGCCGATCGAGGTCGACGTGCCCCGGCTTGCACGGCGGCGTGTGAAGCACGCACCCATCCTTATGCCCGGACGAGTCCCCGTAGGAGACCCGCAGGCCCGCAATGAGCGATTCCCGGTCCGCCATGTCCGTCTCCGGTGGGGCCTCGCGGTGGTCGTACAGCAGGCTCGGGTCCTTCATGCGGCCCTCACGGATCGCCGCCGCGTACGCCGCCGACGCCTCAGCAACCGACTGCTGCCCCGGCACGAAAGCGTTAGGTGACTCGACCGTCGTCCCGCCAACCTTCGCCGCGTTGACGCGCATCTTCTGCGCCAAGTTCGGGCCACCGTTCGACGGCACCCACTCCTCGGTCTGATCGAGGACGGCGAACACAGCCCGCGCACCCTTGATCGTGCGGGCCGAACTCGTCACCTGCTCAATCCGGCCGCGAGGAAGGGCTACGAACGTGTCCATCGGCTCGAGGCCGGGGTACTCGTCGATGACGGGACCCTCACGCAGCATCTCTAACAACGGAGCCCACGTGTTGCCCGTCTGCTGCTCCGACACCGCCGCGATATGCACCAGCGGCGTCCGAACGTCCGACCAGGCGATGCCGACCGGCTGACCGTTGGCGTCCCAGCCGTCAGGAACCACCGGGCCCAACGCTTCGACGCACGCGAGAGCTGCCAGGAAAGGCGATTTGCCCCAGCCACGCGGCCGGCCGATGAGCCCACGCGCCACGCGCCGCTTGCAGGTCCGCGGGTCCAGCTCATAGAACCGGAGGACGAAATCCTCCTGCTCCGGGTAGAGCACGAAGGGCTCGTAGTCACCCCGGTCGGGGGCGGCAAGCATCTCCGCGATCCAGTCGATGACCTCATAGCCGAGGGTCGGGATCTCGCCAGGGCTAGAGGGCCGCCACGGCACTACTCACCCGCTGCGCGCAGAGGGCCGCGACGGTCACGGGACGACGCGCCCTTGGCTGCACGCTTCTCGTCCTTCTCGTCAGCGTCCGCGAACACCATCCGCAGCCGGGCACGGTCCTCGGGGGTAGCGCCAAACTTGGCCACCCGTAGCCGAACCTCAGCCGCGAGCGTCCACTGCCCCTTGCTCCACATCGCGTGGTGCATCAGGGCCGTGTCGAGCAGGAACGACCAGTCCATGACCGTGAACGTCCCAGCCTGGGGGCTGTCCGCCCAATCCCGCCACCACTGCTGCGTGCGCGGGTGCCAGTCGATGTCGTCAGGCAGTTCAGGGGCATCGGCGTGCTCGAACTTGAGCAGCGTCATGGGCTTCGGGTCAGCATTGGTACGAGCACGACGAGACGCCGGCTTCGGCGCGGGACCACGACCTGCCATGACTGACCTCCCCTGTCGGGATCGAGTGCTTGCCCATGTCGGGCGACGTACCCACCCGGTGGGTACGGAGGTGACCGCGGCAGGCCCCGGCGACATGTCCCAGACCCGTAGCCAAGGTCAGCGGCAGTACCACTTGGTGTCCGCGCCCTCCGAGGGAGGGGGTC
>Ga0160428_1001346_pt1 | contig 19058 bp, 15 predicted proteins | sample SolpanmetagenomM_FD_108198 | JGI IMG/M metagenome (GOLD analysis project Ga0160428, IMG submission 108198) | Solar panel surface microbial communities from Lawrence Berkeley National Laboratory, California, USA - M | ecosystem: Engineered > Built environment > Solar panel > Unclassified ... | reverse complement strand
TAATGTCCTACCCACTATACCCAGCCTGCCTCCTCCAATCCTCACCCAGCGCGCCATCAACAAGCTGCTCCGCCGCCTCCATCCCAACAGTGTTCACAAGATCCACCACATCCTTCAGCAGCAACTGCCAAAAATCCTGCATCTCCTGTATATCCCCTGGCCAAACAAGATCCACCTGTTGCATGAAGTAGAAGTCAATTGAGACCAGGATATGGTGTAGCCCGTCAGGACAAGGAAGGTCTTCTGAATGGCACTAATTCTCTCGTTCGCCTCGCACCAACTCAAAAGTCTTTGTACTGATTGACCAAGGCCGCCTGAAGCTTTTACCCGTGCAGAACAGTACACGAACCACTGTACAGCTAGGAGTGATGATAGTCCATGATTTTGAGGTATGGAGGCTAAGGTAGACAGGCAAAGGTATAAATTGCAACTCCAAAAGTTCGTTTTTTGGGCGTATGTCCCGGTGGTGCAGTAGGCTTATCACCTATTTGCATCATGGCAAGGTATATGACAGTGAATCGGCGCAATCACCCTCTATATCTGCAGTTCCCTGGCTGTGGGAGGGCGTTCGGTCGGCTAGTCCGATGCTTTTGCTTCAGTCAGCTATCTTTTTGGATTTTTTGGGTAAGGTAGGACTCGAACTCCATATTAGACCCTGTTGAGGTGGTGGTAGTGATGGTGCTGATGCTCTTGACGGTGAAGCTGTAGTTACATCACGTCATCATGCATACGGAGATCTGAACATGTCCGTTCGTCGATTTCCTCCTCACATCCTCAACGAGGTGTGTGTGTCCTCAATCATTCTATGTTGACTTGATGCAGCTCCAGTCACATCGTGAGCGAGATAGACAAGTCCAGCTCTTCAGCTCGAGTACATATTGGTCCATGAAGAGGCCTGGTAAAGTGCGACAAGACGGGAGATCAAGCCAGGTATGTGTGTGCACATCATTGAGCGATTCCCGTATCTGCAGTAGACTGTCTCGAGACAGCTGTGAGGCAAGAGTGAACGACGACGGTCGCAGGAGGCGGCATGCACAAGGATTTGACATTGAAGTGCTTACAACTATATAGGTGCGCAGTCAATCTCTTCACCACCTCTTCTGTCAGTATAGGTATACTATGAATATACTTCAAGAGCATAGCATATATTCCGAGCTTGGGAAGGATGTCATGCCACCACCAACCTTTGGAGCACCAGGATAGCAAGCATTGTAGGCCTTGAAAATATCGTCATCACCGCCGAGTATATTCAAGCAGTTTCGGGGTGGCTGAAAACAGAGACAAGAATGCGTAATCGGTCAAGCTGAGTTCAAGCGTACAGTCCAGTCATACGCCAGAGGAGAGTAAGCACCACATCTCGAACCAAGATGAGTCACATCAAGAGTGATGCTTTTGTGGTACACAGTATGAAATACGTCCAATCGGCCTTGTTACTCAGGCCTTGGTAATCAGGCTTTGGCAACACACCGCTCGTTAGGATGCGCTTGAAGAACCTCTCATCGTCAGTCAGCAGGCTTCGTCCTAACCAAGGTGAGCAAGAGTTCTACTATTGCCCACCGACACGGCCATTGCGCCTGAGAAGCAGCGCAAACCGAGACTTGGTCAACCATCTTGAGCAACGCCTTATAGCTTGAAAGCGTGTGCTACTACGTGCATGGCTTGATGCAGTCACAGTAGTAATATGAAGCCGAGAGCGGTAAGGCTCAGTTGACCCAGGACGTCAGGACGTCAAGACGACTGAGTCGGCAAGCACACTTCAATAATCCACGAAAGCGTGCATGGAGGTGGTTTGCCACATGAGCTTGAATGGATTATGATTACACGAAGGCTGCTTGACCCAAAGACAGGGGAAATGCTAGCCATTTTCGGAGACGATATACAGCCTTGGTTAGAAACACGTTAAGCTGCTCACGAAACAGTTTCATGTGTAGTTAGTTCCTCATGCTGGAATCTGGAAGTTGGTTTGTGTGAGACTGCTTTACCTGAAGCTCTCTGGGCTTGACCATATCAAGGCAAGATTCAGATCGGAAGTAGTGTTCTTAGTTGCACATCCTAGCTAGATCAGTATTCGATCTCGTTCGAAGACGTTGATCCATCGTGAATCGTGAAGCATGAATGCACAGCACTCTAAGAACTGATGCTTATGGGGTGAGTCTCCAGATCAAGACTGTGCCTGCACCAGTACGAAGCCTGTAGCAATATTCTGATTCTGAACGGTGAATGCATGATAAAAGCAAGAGCTCTCCGTACATGTCGGAAGGGGCATCCGGCCTGCAGTGATGGTCTTCATTGAAGCATATAATGCACTACCGATACCTGCTTGCAGTAGGTACTAATTCAGCCACGATTTCATCATTCTATGATCTCCAGGCATGCAGAATGACCACTACAGCTCAGCTTTGTGACATCGAACCAGAACGATGCATTGCAGTATGCTCCATGAAATCGTTATACATTCTCCCTCTTCACTCGTACAAGCATCAGGAGACACGACTTGTGTAGAGCCGGCGGGCCCCTCAGTCAATCTCTGGCGAACTGGTATGCGTCTTGCAGCTCTCTCGCCGTACGTGCATGCATGTTCTTTGTGTTCTGACAAGGATCGGGAAGTATGTAGCCATTGGCCGGATTGACGCTATCGCCACATCGCTGCATAGAAGCCTGCTAGCAATGCGCAAGTTGTTCAGCCCTTGTTTGCGCATCTCTTAGCAACACAAGAATTGAGAATGCATCGTTGCAGCTCTATTGCCATCGTCGTAGACGTGTATGCATGTTCTGATGGTCCCAAAGGCAGAAAAACCGCCAAGTCCACATCTCTGGATAGTTCCTTTATAAGGAAGCTAAAAAGTATCCATGTCACTCACATCACACTAAATGGCCCAGTGGTGTGAGGGTCGACAGTCCCAGGGCTCAATTTCTAAAAAGATGTAAGTTGAATCGTGCTATATACCGGGTCCCCCACGACAAGGGGGAGGCAGACCCAACATGTTGGCGACAACCTAACGACAAATCTGGAGACTGGAGGAAAATAAACCCTAAGTTCATCGAATACACTAATCAACATCACAGACAAAAACTCCATAGCACTCAGGAGTTCTTGGAGCACCTAGTGTTTAAGCAGCACGGGGTGCTTCAAGTTTTGCCTTTTTCTAGGATGGATTCTCCTATCCTATTTTGATAGTGCAGAGAGTGCTCCAGGTGCGAGACTGAGAGTGTGTGCTCTTCTTTGTGCTGGTTGCTGTTGTAGCCTTGGGGTGAGGAGAGGTCGCAACCCTAGTCGAGGCCATTGTTCGAATCCTCCTTGGTTGGTGTATTTCGCGCCTTTATTAAGCCTTTGTACTTCGAATCTTGGCAACTCACATCATGCAGACTCTCTTGATCTGAGTAGGCGAAATGCAAAGGATTGACCAGTAGAATTTTTTGGACGGTGCTCTGCTCGACAATGAGGATCATCGATATTAGGTGTTGGAGCTCGTCGAGGTGGCGATAATGCTTTGTTCATGTCCCTCATTCTTTGTACTCCATGATTTCACAAATTACAACCATCTGTTCTCCTTTGTACTTCTTTGTACTGTACAATTCTTTGTCTTGTGCAATATAGTACTTTGATCAGCCGCTATTCCCAAGCACAGCTGTATAGCAAAGGCTAGCCTTCAACAAAGCACTGCTGGTCACTGTTTTGCTGGTCGGCTTGTGACGAGCTAACCCTAGGCGTGTTCAGTAGAGAGTCCATCTCATCATCATCTTCTTGACATCAACAACAATAACAGCATGGAATCGCACCGCACTACCACCGACGACGACAACGTCGCCTCAGCCAGCATCGTCGAAGCATGGCGAAGCTCAGTCTCGAAGGACGCGGGGCCAGTCAAAGAGGCCTCCAGCTCCAATCTCAATCATCCGCCTGACCGCAACAGTCAACGTGCACCTTCTGATGATGTTCCTGATTACGAAGAGTCCTCAGCACGAATCCACGAGTAAGAAATCCGGTTACTTCACGATATCGCACCTTGTCCAGAAACGCAAACAGTCACGCTGACAACAAGATTTCACAGACTTATGTCTTCTTTCTATCGTCATGGCAGCACAAAGACTTCACAAAGCACGGGCGACAAATTTTCTTTCTCAAGATTGGAGGGTTGGACAAGAAGCCGCAGTTTCGAGCATTCGCAAAACGACGCCATCGAATATGCTGATGAGCAGTCGACTGAGCCTCGAGCTCCGCCACCAACACCTACTTCGCCAGCGTCAACAGAATCGTCTTTTGCTGACGACTTGTCATCGATCTGCACCAAGCAACGCAGAAGCATCCCAGCATTCCTCTTGCCACGTCCAGCAGGTAGTCCTGTTTGGTTCAATCAGAACGATGACAGCTACCGCGATCGCGCGCAGTAATAATCTTCTGGCGCTTCTCCTTGAATTACAGGAATTTGATCTACAAAGAATCCAGTTGAAACACAGCAAAGCCAACGATACATATGGGCCTCCAGCCTACGATGGATAAGATAAAGCCCGAGAAAAGATTGACTGATGACCCGGCCCTTAGCAAAGACGATGCGATTACGCATTCGATGTCAAAGCGCCCACACCTATCCAGAGTATGAACTGAACTGCTGCTAGAGGACATCGTCGACCATAGCATTCTCTGGTTGACGTTTCAGCCCACAGGTCTCGATTGACTAGAGTTCATAACCAGAAAAACATAAGGATTACTTTTCGAATGACAGCTATATGTCGAAAGAGCTTTGAAAAAGATATGGTACTGCTCGTTTGGAGCCAGTTTTCAGAGTTCCCAAGCAGGTATGAGAGTGAGTACTCCTTCAAGGGGTAACAAGAGGCTTCCAACTTTCGTTATAGCTCATCTTCGAATGAAAGATGTCTCAATTTGATCACATTACGTGCTGATTGTGTTGCTTTGGCGGTGGCAATGCTGGTATGTGCAGCCTCTATTTGCGGACGACTGTGCAGGAAAGTTCGGTGTACTCCAAGCGCTTGTGTGACTTGTAGTCGCATTCCTTCATATTTTGGCAACTGTCTTGTGACACTATGTTTGCAATCTTGAAACAGTGGTATGTCTTGTTGGCAGCAAGAACAAAGGTGGTCTATGGTGCTGGTCCGGGGTCGTTGCGTAGTCAAATGCTCCTTCCATACAAAGACGGGTGAATTCGATGCAGATATTCTTCATTCTCTTGCGGTGTGCGACTTCGAAGTGCAGCAACATAGGCCTGATACGTCTACCTGGGGTGCCATAGCTCGATGGTATTCGTCATGGGGATGGCAAGTTCTTTCTAACGCCAAAGTATCGGCAGATCCTCAAAACCAAAGTGAGTCGTCAAAGTGAGCCGCGAAATTGAAGCGAACACAGTCTGAGCGCTACTTTTGCCAGGCAGACGAGAAGGCCTGATACATCCAGGGCTCTAGAACAGCCGCAAGGCTTCCCGTCGTACCGTACTGACAGGTGAGCCACTGCGCCAGTGCAGGCATTCATTCTGTCCAGGTTCTAGTCGACCACATCTTTCTGGTTCCTCCTTCAAGTGTCCTTTGAAATACCAAGGTCCTTGCAGCGACAGACCTGATAGGGAAGGTGCACAGTATGCCAGTCGAAGCAGTAAGTCATCAGGCGTTCTTGGGGTTTGGAAGTATATGGAATGTCGTTGACATGCACGAATCATGCTACCATCGTTCGTGCTTAAGCTTGCGTCCAGCGCGAAACCCTTATCTCTTCGTCTTGTATAGATATTTTGATGGCGAACAGGGCATCAGTATGGCACTTAGAAGCCAATATTGACAAGTCGTTCAGATGGTGATATTCAGCGTCGTCTGCATTCCTTCCTGCCGTTTCTTCGCAGGCCGAAAACGGCAGGGACATACACAACCTTCCACCTTCCTCTATCAGCCTAGCGACCACGGAATACCAAGCTTGCAGGTCATGGCGCAATCGTGCATGGATATTCCATCACATAATAAGAACTTGCGATAACAACATTTCCGGTGCGCGGCTATCTATCTATCTGTCCCTCTATCTTTCGCTAAGGCGGGATGCCAATGTGGTATGGCGGCTGATAAAGTGCGCTGGCCGTGCTGTTCTCTGATTCTGCATCTGACAGTGCTTACTTGTATAGCTCGAACCTTTTTGAAGGTCACCAAAACAGCAGTCTCGGAGGTTGCGTAAGAGAGGGATATATTGACTATACTATCAGATCTAAACACTACCACTTGGACTGTCGAAGCAGGCATACGGACAGGTCATATCAGCAAGACTACAGACGCACATCGCTGCCCTCACCAACTTCAGCACTCCCAACCCACTCACCCATCCTCCCTCACCACTCACAACAACCCACCATGCCCAAAGACACCACCGCCCTCACGGACACCTCGCACAAAATCAACTTCCCGCGCTCTCCATCCGCCTTCTTCACCCGGCGCAACCTCTTCTCCCCGCTAACCAACAAACACGGCGACTATGCCCTCCTGGCCTGCTCCTTCGTAACCGGGCTCCTCGACTGCTCCACCTTCAACAACTGGTCCGTCTTCGTAGGCATGCAAACCGGCAACACCGTGATCCTCTGCCTCTCCTCCGCCCGCCTACCCGCCAGCCAACCCTTCGCATGGGCCGCCACGCTCATCTCTCTCGGTTCCTTCTTAGTCGGCGCCTTCGTCACCTTCAGAATAAGCATGTGGCTAGGTCCAATGCGACGGAGCGTGCTCGCCGGCAACTTCATCTTCCAAGGCCTCATGGTGGTGCTAGCTGCCGGTCTGACAAGCACAGACCTGATACCTAAAGACAATCTGACTATACACGCGGACACTGTGGTCAGTACCATCACCTTCGTCGGCGCCTTACCCCCACTCGCATTCCAAAGCGGCGGGCAAATCATTACGTCGCGGCTGTTAGCATACAACGAGTTACCGGTGAATGTGCTAACGAGCACGTATGCCGATCTGATGGGGGACAAGGATTTGTTCGCTGGCGTGACGAAGAACATCAAGAGGAATCGACGGCTTGCGGCTGTGTTTTGGCTGTTGGTGGGTGCGTTTGTGGCGACGTGGATGATGAAGAAAGGCCCTGGTATAGTGGGAACTCTGTGGTTGGGTGCCGGCGTCAAGTTGGCGGTGGGTGTGGTTGTGTTCTTTTTGATGGAGAGTAAGGAGGATATTGGGCCGCTTAAAGGTGAGGGACTTGCGTGAAGTGTTGAAGAGATACAAGATTAGAAGATCCGTTTGCTGGAATAGACGCCACTGAAGTTGCAGTACTTGCAAGAAAGGGGAAGATCATGTCCACCAAATGGTCCGAGATCAACGAAATTACGAACACTCTCAGATGTGAGCGTGCAACAAAAGACACGACACCAAGCTCAGTCCTTATCTTCTGGTTGCCTCTCAATCAAATCACCACAGTCGATGCACAACCGTCGAGCCAAGATAGGCTTGCAGCAGGAATGACAGAAGTGGTCGCCACATGTCTCAGAAGGCAAAAGAGCGGTCTCAGAAGTGGCCCTGCTACAATAAGACTGAGTGGTATTGGGAATGAAATACACACGGAGTCGGCGCTATCAGGGACTGGCGGAAGGGCATGAGTCAACACTCGCATTTCAGACACAGACACAAGAAGTAGACAGCATATACCACATCATCGAACCAATTCAAGAACAGATCACATATCAATTCATCCATGCCATTACTCTACTCTACCATATATCCTTTCCACTCTCTCCCACCCAGTCTTTACTACCCAAGCAAGTTCTTAAATCCGGGATATAATACTCAAATCCGAAATATTCCTCTCTATCAAAATCCAATAACAGTAATATATATCTTATCAAATCGTATATCGTAAGATCAACCTCTGGCTTCCTTGCCCGCTTCGTACGTACGTACTGTAATTCGTAAGATCAACCACTGGCTTCCTTGCCCTCTGTTCTCCTCTTCTCTTCTCTTCTACTTCTCCTCTCCTGTGTGGCAGCCTTCTGAACTGTGTTCTCCTGTTCTCTTCTACTACTACTTCTTCTCCTCCTCTCTATGATGTGTTGCATTCACTCTGATGCTCTTCCCTGGAATAATCAAAAATAACAAACATGACTGTTAGATGGCGGGTACTTGTAATTGATGGTGCGTGGTGGATCGGAAATAACGATTGAAGTAAATTGTATGGGTATCTTTCGAAAAAAGGCCGATATCTGTTTCGTATGCTGTGGTGTATGGATGGTGAAGATATATGTGTTTGTTTGCTGCTGATTGTCGGCGGTGACGTGTTGTGTGTTTGTCGTTGAGACGAGCTCGCTCACAAACTCATAGTAAGCCACTCCCACTCAGCAGTGCCTTGTCGTGGCATTCCACCCGGCATCAGCTCACCAGCAGCAAGCATAGCAGCTGTGGGCGATTGGCCTTCAATGGGTGACGAGAACTGCGGAGGCATCATGCCATTCATATCCACCATACCAGACATATCCATACCAGACATGTTCACGCCATTTGACATGTCCATATTATGCGCCATGTCCATGTTCTGTGCCATGTCCATATTATGTGCCATGTCAACACGGTCGGACATATCGACATTTTCGGGAACCGTGCTCATATCGCCCTCGGGTATCGAAGGCGGTGGCGCCGGAGCTATAGGCTTGTTCTGTAGGGTATGTCGTCTGCGCTTCGACATTGCTGATTTACTAGTGCTTGCCGAGCGCGATACTGCTGGAGGAACAGCACTAGCAGGAGCGATAGGTTTTGGTGGACCTGGTGCAATGTTCACGACGCTTGTCGTTCTCGGCGTTGGTAGTGGTGTCTTTGAGGAAGTTGTTGACTTTGGTGACTCCGATTCAGGTGCACGCGTTTGGGTTAATGCTAGCGGTGTATTGACGAGGGAGTTTTTTCGTGAAGCCTTCTTCGATGTGCGGGCGCTGCTTATTGGCATTGCACCACTTCCTCTGTTACGCTTCTTGATGACATCTGTCTTCAGCGATAGCGGTCGAACGACGCCGTGTAGCTTTAGGAAGAGGCCACAAGCATTGCAGAGCGGATTACCTTCAGGGTTCCTCCGCCACAGTGGTGTCGTTTGAGTGAAACAGTTTGAACATGTCGTCGGCTGACCATTGTTGTCCTTGTTCAAATCCGGACTACCTGGTCGAGTCGAGGCTGCCGTGCTCATGCCTGCGGAGTCTTGCGGTGAGCTTGGCGATGTTTGAGGTCTATATCCGGAACCCATGTTCATGCCAATAGCGTTAGGTGTTGAGGATGTGCGAGGTATCTTCTGTCTTCTAGGATCACCACGACTGCGAAGCTCGCTCACAGACGAAGCAAAGCCATGCGTCCTGTTCAGAGAACCACCTTGCCAGTCGTGGCTCATTACCTCCGCACCACCAATCGTTACGTTCCTCGTCGGTGGACCACTCCCGAACTGGTTGTTTAGGTATTGGTTGTTCATCGACGAGTCATAAGACATTCCTGTAAAGTCCATGTTCGGATCCTCCATACCACCCATCTCGGTCATCATATCCATACTGCGGTCCGCAAACGCGGCAAGGTCTTCATCCTCATTCTCGTCTTCGTCGCCAATCGTAAACATACCCTCATGGTGCATGCCACCCATTTGACCATGTAATACGTGGTTGGGGTTTACGTGGCCGTGCATACCAAAGTTCGAGTTTTGAAATGGCGGTGGTGGACCTGGGATAGCACGCCCAAAACCCTGTTCTGGACTTTGTTGGAAGTTGAACGATGCTGGAACAGAAGTGGACATTTCCATAGGGAAGTTATTATGCCCAAATTGCTGCATGTTCATAGGCTGTTGCTGAAACGATCCAACGATGTTCTGATCGAAGTAGAATGCCTCATCAGGCATAGGTTGTGGTGTGTTAACGGTAGAAGGATATGCCGAGTTTGAGCCATGAGGAGAGTGAATAGGAAGTGTATGCGGTGGGCCTGAGAATGGAACATTGGAGTAAGAGGTGGGAAACCCTCCACTAGGCATCATCGGAGATTCGGACGGTGTGAATGAGAAAGGGTGCTGGAAAACGGAAGCTGAGTTGAGTATTGGATCAGTATTGTTATTGTTGTTGTCGAGAGCAAAAGTGTCGAGGTTGTATGGAATATGCGTATGTTGCTGCTGCATGTTGTTCTGACCCATTTGTGGGTCGTTCATCGGGTCGAGAGAATAGCTGTGTAGTGCTAGATCATTCTGTGGGTCATTGGGAAGTGTGGGATTGGCTACTGGGACTACTTGAGGAGAGTTCTCGGCTCGTCGTTTGAGAGGCTAGGGGGGGGGGTCAGTCCGATACAGTTTGAAAGCTGAAGAGAGTTGTGTACGCACCCTACGCTCGTCTATACTGGTCTTACGCACGTGGCGCTGGACGTAGCCGAATTCACCAGCTCCTTGTTGTATCGGAGCTTGTGGTCCTGGCGCTGAAGCGCCAAAAGGATATGTCTGACCACGGAGCTCATTCTGCTTCTTCATTGGTATTGCTGAGGCGACAATGGAGCCTTCTGTGTTCATGTAATCGGCAGATGGAGAACGAGAAATGTTGGCTGGCGATGCGACCGAGTTGGGTACGATGAACTCGTCGAGGTTCATATTCTCCACGGTTCCTTGTTGATCAGCTTGTTGTCGTTCATTCGATTGGGATTGTGCCCGCATCTGTGCTATCAATCCTATGGGCTTTCTTTCCAATGACCTTGGGCTTGTTCTCTGCTGTTGTGCAAGTCTAGCGTATCAGTGTCAGCCGCCGCAAAGTGAGCTTAGGTACGATGTCTTAGCGACCAACCTGGCTTGTTCTTCTTGTTGCTTCTTCAAGTTCATAGACATCATTCGCCATGACAAGTTGTCCATTCGCTCCTGGTTCGGAAGAGAATTCTTTGCCTTGCTGTATAGCCTCCATATCTGTATACCCAGCGGATCCTTCTTCTGCAAATCTTCTGGTGTTTCATCAGTTAGGCGAGAGGTATCAGCGTCGTCACGCCACATTGAGAACACTGCCGGGCGCAGCACGCCATTGGCGTCACTTGAAGGAGAAGAGAGATCCAGCTTGGTGTCGAGGCTGGAGACGATGGAGTGGGCGGTCGAGGTCGAGTTTGAGGAGCTGTTGCAAGAAGTCAGTGCTGGTCGCATTCGTTAGATACATGTAGTCCCGGCAAGCCGAGACGTGAGCGTGCAGATAGTGGTGGCAACAACAGCTCAGAGGTGTGCTGTCGCTGTTGCAGAAGGTACGCTGAGGTTGAAAGCTAGCGGAGACCCGCCAAAGTGGGATTGCATGTGACCAGAGTTGACAAAAAGAAACTGCAACGACAACAACATGGTCGTCCCGCTAGTGACTGCTGACTTACAAGGGGATGTCCCGCGGCGAGATGCCTTCAAGGATGATAGGGCTCTGCTGGTTGAAGTTGTTGTCCTCGTAATCTGGCGAAGGAGAAGCCGTACCACTACTCCAGCTGAGGTGGGTTTGGAAAGGCGGTGAAAACATGCAGTTCAAGGTAAGCTATTCAGCGCATAGGGTTGGGTTGTGACAGGCGGCGCTATGGGAATGGTGCGTAGGTTGCGGTTGATTGAGATGTTGTGCTACTACAGGAAGAACAAGACGCAGGACAAGGCAAAGATGTAACTACTGATGCTCGCATGTCTCGCACCCACCCTCACCACACCACCACCAACACCCAGTCAAACTCGCAGACTGGAACGACTGCCGCTTACAACGCCAAGGGTACTCGAACCACGGGAGCCTGCTTGCAGCTCTTTTTCGACCCACCGGCTCGGGCGTGACTAGTGGGAAGCGAGTGGTTGACTGGAAATTATTAATTCCACGACCGAAAACTCTGAATAAAAAAATCGCTGGCCCTCCTCCACCTTGTCCACGACAGAGGGCCTTGTAAGTTTGAGGCTCAAACTCTGATCAACGCGCAAAATACACTTTGGAACGCTTGAACGCTTCCAGATGAATTGCTAATAATCAAAGCTAATTCACGAGTGGTAGCCGCCTGAGAAGAGGACAAGCGACACACGCCCGACCTATTCCGGCTTCTGCCGTCGCATCGAGTACTCGAGCAGAGATTAGCCGCCAGCTCCCGGAGGACCATTGCACCTTGTGCGACCTGCCCACAGGAAGAAGGCTCCGGCTACTCACCGTCTTCGAATCCTGAAACTCAGCCCGTCTTTCCAGCCTGACGCAATGTAGACGGCCTGCGGCATGTGAAAGGTATTCATGTAGCAGGTCGTGCACCATCCAGCAAGCTGGGATTGGGATTTGCGTGACACTACTTTGTACCTGTGTACTCTGTATCAGTATTGCTTGTGCAACTTGCAAGCTCACCGGGTGGGGGTTGCTCTTACTCTCTTACTGCAACTCTCCAGACTTACACACTCCAGAGATCGTGTTTAATGGGCTCTCCACTTCAAAGGGTCCTTACTACCGACTGATCTACGCACCAGCTCGTCACTCTCGTCGATCGGGGGCAATAGTTGTTGGAGCATGCGACTCAGCAAGCCTTTCTTGGAGGCTTTCAAGCGTTTCCAGTTGACCCGGCATACTTTACTGAATATATAATCCAGGGTCACGCGAGAAAGCATTAATTCGCCTGCTTGATGTGCAATATATATCATGCATATCTGCGGGCAAAGTCTGGAGGTACGTGCACGATCATTCGATATTCGATACGGCAGTGGTCTACTACTTGACGAGCTGCGTCTTCGCTGTTCTGCTCATGCTTCTGCCTCTCGCTGCCTTAGTGAGCACGCCGGCAGAAGTCAAAGGGTTTTTGGCCAAAACGCTCCAACCGTTGGTTTCAGCAGCAAGTGCGGAAGCCATGCCATGTGGTTGTACCCACCCACGAAAAGACCCCTGACGAGTTAAGCGGAAAAGGCTGATGATTAGTCTTGTAGTCGTCAAGATGCTCATCATGCCGCATCATGACCTATGACTCTATGCAACTTGTGCTGGTCTTTTGTGATGGCAAATACGCACTACACGTCGTCGTGTAACTAGGCGAGCGCAATGGGAGTATGACTTCAACCAAGTTGTCATCGTCCCTTCCTCGGATCCTGCCTCTGGTTGATCCGTATAACCATTATTGAGCGTTCGGATTCTCCTGCAGGGCAGGAAAAGCCTCGGTGCTTCATGGTCGACTCCGACTTTTCCCGACGACGACGACGATCGAACGTCCGTGTCCAGTTTCGTCTCAGCCTATTCGCGCCACAATTGCGCCAAATCTTCCGCCAATATTCAGGCTGGGCGTCCGTCAGTTAATTTGCTCTGTGAGTCGTGTGCCAGGAACGTTCAAAGAAGCGTTGCAGGGAGAAGAGCAAGCCTAGGGCGTCGTTAAGCCCGCGAACTTGTGGCTAGAGCGCAAGAGAAAAAGTAAACATCCACGATTTGTTCGAGCTGCGCTAGCTCGCAAGGCTAGACCAGCTTCTTTTCCACGCCCCGAGGGGGTGCGCTGCGCGTTTGCGTGTTGTGAAGATGTCCTGAGGAATCGTCGACCGAGATTGAAGGTCCTAGAGTAAACAGATGTGTCCTCGAAATCGGAATCATACGGGTCTTCTTCTGTGCGGACATGGCCCTGTGTTAGTCATACTGGAGCCTGGATACATCGAAGTTGCGTAACTCTTCGTGGAGAGCAGATGGTGCCTGCAAAACAATGTAAAAGCAAATGTCAAAAAGAGGAGGACTGGACTATATCTTATGTGTCATTCTTATCTCGAATTATGCGACCCAAGATCAAGATGTCGCAATCGCTTGGTAACCTGTATCGCACCTATCAGCACGAGCATGCACGAGATATCAAGATACACAATGAGCTGTTAAACAGCGCAGGAAGACGCCAAACTCCGAGGAGTGATATAACTTTCTATTCTTGTCGTCGGAAGACCCGATATCGCTCCTGACATTGATGAAACACAGCCAATCAATAGTGGAGGGTGAGACTCATCCTCGTGGGCTCTTCGACGGGGGGTCCTTCTCCTCGCGCCATAAGATGAATATTCCTATACTACTTGGCGAGTGATCCGTTGACCCTCCTTCTACGAGATCCACGCTTCCCATATACCCGAGTGTACTGAAGTTAGAAACGGCATGTTTTACATCCATCCGCCTGCCACTGTGATACGACACGTCGCCCTTTCGCAGCAAGCTTGAATTGTCGTCCACCTGCATCAGGCTTGCGTACCAACGACTACCTTGTTAGTTGTCCTTCCCCGTCCAAAGATGACTTGCTTTGAGTCGAGCAGAACCGACAAGAGGAAGGTGAAGATAAAGGTGACCTCTTGAATCAAAGGGCGCCATGTAATCTGGTCACCGTCGAGAATGGCATACTCTGCCACGTTACTGGTTAACGAACGTCCTGCTTGCATTACTATGCTCGCTTGACCAGGATTCCACGATGTGGTGCGGGCTCGTAAGGTATGCTCAATTATGAGCCTCAAATGCTACGCTACTGCTATGACTTCTTCTGCTACCTTCGGCCCGATGATGCCGTAAGTGCTTGTATTCTTCAAAGATGTTAAATGGCGCGCACCCTCATGCAGTGCCGGCCACGTTCACAGACTACGTAAGCTTTGTAGAGCCTCTTAGAGCTGACGACAGCTATGCCATTGCGGCTGAGTTGGTACTGACGAATGAAACACATTGAATTGTGGGTGATGTCAATATGCTGAGCATGATTCGTGCTCGTGGACAAACAATTGACAGGGCACTCTGACGAGGTGACAGGATAGGGTGAGGCCTTATTATCGGTGTCTTGGAGCCCAGAGATTCATTGTTGTTACGGAATGGTATTCCATACTTGCACAGCACTCGCATCAACATCACTATGCTCTTCGTTCAGCGGGTATGGCACCGTCCTGCCTTACAGCTTACGGCATAAACTTATGAGCTCTTCACCAGAATCTTATAACAAAGGTCCCCTTGTCATGCTCGCCCCGTCTCATGCTTTTAGCGTCCCAGATCACTCTCTTCCACCTCACGCAGCAGCGCCACTAGCAGCCCTAGCCTCCGCATCCCTCACTTCATCCTCATTCCCTCCATCAAACGGCTCATCGCTTGTGCCTTTCCCCTGTTTCGCATTCACTGGTTCCTGATTCCCCGTAAGCTGCGCAGCCATTGTTTCGTCTTGTGGTGCCCCTGTTTGTCCTCCTTTCGATGATGCCGGTGCTGTGCTGGAATCGGAGTGCTCGTCGTAGTATTGGTTCATTGGATTTGTGTTTGAGTTTGATGATGCGCTGTTTGTGATTTTGGAGGCGGCTGCTTGGATGGTCTCGGAGGCTTGAGTTGCTGCGGATGAGGCGGTTTCGCTGATGTTTGACATGGTGAGCAAAGGTGTTTGGGTATTTACTTTGTTGATGTGGTATGGTTGATGTTGCGATGTTTTCAGTGTTCTGTCTTCTTGAAGCCTACACATGTACGTCAGCGGGGTAGTATGCAGATCATGACTCAGCAGTTGTCGATCGTCATAAATGCAATTGTTTCATGTTTGTAACATCTTCATCTTCTCAAATTCTTACTGTACTCGCAAAGATAAGACATCCAAGATGGCGCTCAATAACTGGGCAATGCCGCAGATCTCACGGCTGCTCCCTCTCGACGACGATTCGCTGAAGCAGATCATCACCTACACCGAAACTCTTTCGAAACCAGCAGCGGCAGAACATCTCAAGAACCTTCTAGGAGACTCCGCACAAGCGCTCGAATTCATCTCTTCCTTCAACAACCGACGCCCCGATCCTGCGCCAGAAACACCCGCTCCGACCTCTTCAACGCCTTCAGCCAGTCAAAGCTCAGCAACAGAAGTACCAAAAACATCAAGGCGGCCAGGAAAGGCTAAGAAACCTCTCCATGCGTTACCAGCTCGACAAATCGAACAATACGGCGATCCTGCAGGAGTATATGTCAAGAAGCGGGAGGATGACGATTATATGGCAGCCAGAAGACCTCGAAACGAGCCTCCGCTAGCGAATACTTTAGCATTATCAGAAAAGCCAGATGCGTTACAACTACCAGCTGGGACGAAAGGCGCACCGAATGCTCTTCCTACAAGAAACCAGCATTCTAGATTACCGCCATCCGCAGCTGGTGCACTCATATCAGATGTGTCGTCCGCCAAATCCTCCCGATCATCCTCTCCTGCCACACGACCTTCTGCCACTAACCCGAAGACAAAAATTGCCATAGCCGGTGGCACATCTATGCGTGGTCAGAGTACGACGCTCAATGACCTCGATTCAGCGATTCGCACTCTTGAACTCCAAACGAATCCCTCCCTCACTACCTACTCAGCTGCAGAGAACGCACGCCGTCGATGCGATTGCATGGCTCAAAAGCACCCTCTCCTCGCTGCTGCGCCAAACTGCACAAATTGCGGCAAAATCATCTGCGCCAAGGAAGGACTTGGTCCTTGCACTTTCTGCGAAAAGCCATTGCTCTCCTCAGCAGAACTACATGACATGCTGCAAACATTGAAAACAGAACGGGGCAAGGAGCGTCAGCAAGCACACAACGCCCAACACACCCGTCCAGAAGTCTCAAAAGCACCAAAGCCATTTTCCGCAAACACATCACTCTCGACACCAGGTGCAACACCACCATTGACAGCAGCCACGACACCAGCACAGTCAGAAGACGAGGACGAAAGCAGCGCTAATCTGCTACGGGCAAAAGAGCATCGAGACCGACTTCTTGCGTTTCAAGCGAACAATGCAAAACGAACGCGGATACACGATGAGGCTGCTGATTTTGAGACGCCGGATGCAGGCACGAGTATGTGGGCGAGTCCGCAGGAAAGGGCGTTGCAGCTGAAGAGACAGCAGAAGATACTGCGGGAGCAGGAGTGGAATGCACAGCCAGAGTACGAAAAGCGGAATATGGTTGTGAGCATTGATATTAAGGGAGGCAAGGCAGTCAAGACGATGAGACGGGTGGAGAGGCCGCGGTTTGACCAGGGAGAAGAGACGCAGGAAGATGATGATGGTTACGATTATGTTCCGGTGGAGGACAAAGGTAGAGGGACTGGTCAGTTCAGTCGGAATCCTTTGTTGGGTGGACTGATACGACCGGTTTATAATAAGGCTGCTGGTGCTCCTATTGAGAAGGGAAAAGCACCTGCTGCTGCGAAGACTCAGACGACCGGGTGGAGGAAAGTTCAGGACTTCCAAGAAGATAACGAAGCATGGATATTGGATGGTGGTGCATATGGAGGTAGTGGACGTGATGCAGATGTACCACTAGGAGCAGAGGAGCATCCTGTTGGTGGAAGCAGTGGTGGAAGTGGCTATAAGTCGCAAGTAGCATGATGTGAAGCGTTTTTGCAAGCGCTATCGAATCACGAGCATGCCTGCTATCTCGTCCGCACTTGACTCTCCTCCTTCTGTAACTCCTGCCTCGCCTGTCTTGTTCTGTCAACCTACTACAACTCTTGGTCGAAGTCAGCACGTCTTCCCCGTCAGCACGTCTCATGCGAGCGTGATATCCATCCAATCGATGTCTGTCCAGTCCCGACGCTCCGTCTTTATACTGCTGAAGACGGGCTACTCTCTAATTCCACTCATCGATGGCCGAACGAGGCATTGCAGTGCGCCCTATGATACTGTCCTACCATCCATGAGCAAGCCAACAGCTTCCCACACGCAATACTGGTCTTACAACTAACAACTCGACCCAAAGCCATCATTTGAACTCTTTCTTTCTTACAACTGTTACCCACCTTCATTCAGCCACCATGCAACGTACTAACAAAAACAACCTCATCCCCCTCCCCAAGCACACACTCCCTCTCGCCCTCCAACTCCCAATCCGCATCATTCACAAGCACCAAGATCCCCGGCCTCACATTGCCGTCGTCCATGACGAACAGGTCTTTCTTGGGTGAATTGGAGAGATAGGTTATTGTTAGATGTGTTATTAGTGTGCCGATTGTGGAGGAGGTAGGGAGGGAGAGTGTGAGGTGGCGGCGGGAGGAGAAGACGATTTCGAGACCGCCGCTGGGGTGCGTGTTAGTGTGGTTGGTGTCAGGTGACGATGGGGGGAGATGGGAGAGGGAAGGGCGGGTAGGTGGAGGTGAGGACGTACGTGAATTCGACTTTGATATTTATGTGAGGAGTGTCCTGTTCGTTAGTCGTCATTATTACAGGCTTAACGGAGAGTGCTAGAACAGAGTAGATTGTTATTGTCAGCAAAAAATAAACAAAGAGCGATAAGCGATAAGAAAATTATTACACCAAGTTCAGACGTCACATCCCAAATCTGAAACGCTCCTAAAACACCTTCCCCCAAAATGGGTAAAAACACAGACAAACTCTACATCACCCACAGCGAATGGGCAAGCAGCGACGCCTTCTCCGCCTCCGCAGGCTCAGCAGCCGGAAGAGGCAAAGGACCCAACGCCGCAACCTTCAAGCGACTCCCATACAACTTCTGCGCCCTGACCCTGCAACCCTTCTCCCACCCCGTCTGCACGAGCAACGGCACCATCTTCGAACTCACCGCCATCCTACCATGGCTGAAGAAACATGGCACGAATCCTGTCGACGGCACGCCTTTGAAAGCCAGCGAACTCATCAAGCTCACCCTCGCAAAGAACGAAGAGGACGAATCCGTCGACCCAGTCACTTTCAAGCAGTTTACAGATAACACGCACATCATCGCCCTCCGCAACACGGGCAATGTCTTCGCCTATGAAACCATCGAGCGGCTCAATGTCAAAGCGAAGAATTGGCGCGACCTCGTCAGCGACATCGAGTTCTCACGTAAAGACATCATAACAATACAAGATCCACAGAACCTCCAAGCCCGCGATCTCAGCTCCTTCAGATACATCCAAGAAGGCACCAGCACACTGACTGACGAAGAGCGCGCCGCCCGCGCAGATCCAACAAACAATCTCAACTTAAATGCAATGGGCTCCTCCGCCAAAGTCCTCAGAGCACGAGAAGCCGTCGCCCGCGCCCGCGCCGAACGAGCATCCGGGACCATCACCACCAGTAAAGCCCCAAGCAACACGCCATCCTTAACCAGCACCCTTTCCAAACCCAAAACATTCACCAAACCCACCCTCCCAACCAACGCCGCAAACCACACCACCGGCCT
>Ga0160428_1001345_pt1 | contig 19064 bp, 19 predicted proteins | sample SolpanmetagenomM_FD_108198 | JGI IMG/M metagenome (GOLD analysis project Ga0160428, IMG submission 108198) | Solar panel surface microbial communities from Lawrence Berkeley National Laboratory, California, USA - M | ecosystem: Engineered > Built environment > Solar panel > Unclassified ... | reverse complement strand
CTGGCGGCACGGGCCTGCTCGAACGTGTCGGCGACCACGATGGCGACGACCTGGTGGTAGTGATCCACCTCCGGCCCGGCCAACATGCGCTGCGCGTAGAAGTCGCCGGTGCAGAGCGGAACGGCGTTCTGATGCGTGATGACCGCGCACACGCCAGGCGCGGCCTGGGCACGGGCCAGATCGAAGCGGGTGATACGTCCCTTGCCGATCGCCGCGCCCAGCACGTAGCCGTACGCCAGGTCGGTTCCGATGCCGTCATGGTATTCGGCGGCATAGGTCGCGGTGCCCGTCGTCTTGAGGGGACCATCCACACGGGTGTGGGTTTGACCGAGGACGGCCTGGCGGTCGACCGGGTTCGCGCCGGCGGGGCGATCGAACTTCATGCGACCGCCGGCAGCTGCTCGAGATGCTTGTCGAGCGTGATCGGGTAGTCCCGCACGCGCACCCCGGTCGCGTTGTAGATCGCGTTGGCCACCGCCGCGCCGACGCCGCAGAGGCCGAGTTCGCCCACGCCCTTGGCCTTCATCGGGTTGGCCTTGTCGTCGGCCTCCTCAAGGAATACGACGTCCTGGTGCGGAATGTCGGCGTGTACCGGAACTTCGTATCCGGCCAGGTCGTGGTTGACGAACAGGCCGAGCCGCTTATCGACGGCCAGTTCCTCCATCAGCGCTGACCCCACGCCCATCGTCATCGCGCCGATCAGCTGGGAACGGGCCGATTTCGGGTTGATGATGCGCCCCGACGCGCACACCGCCAGCATCCGCCGCACGCGGGTGACGCCGGTAAACGCATCCACCCCGACCTCGACAAAATGCGCGCCGAAAGTGGAGAGCTGGTAGGTCTTGGCCAGGCTGCCGAACTCGATCTTGTCCTCGGCACTCAAATCGCCGGACGCAGCGGCATCCTTCAGCCCGACGGATCGGTTGCCGCTGCTCACCTTGCCGTCGGCGAACACTACGTCGGCCGAGTTGAAGCCGAGCCGGTTGGTCACCGCCTCCCGCAGTTTCACGCAGGCGGCATAGACGCCGGCGGTGGAGTTGGCGGCGCCGAACTGGCCGCCCGACCCGGCCGAGACCGGAAAGGCGGAGTCGCCGAGCTTGACCACCACCTGCTCCATCGGCACGCCCATCATCTCGGCCGCGGTCTGCGCGATGATGGTGTAGGAGCCGGTGCCGATATCGGTCATGTCGGTCTCGACCGTGACCATGCCGTCGCGGCCGAGGCGCACGCGGGCGCCGGACGGGAAGTTGATGTGGTTGCGGAACGCCGACGCGGTGCCCATGCCGACCAGCCAGCGCCCGTCGCGCACCTGGCCCGGCTTGGGGTTGCGCTTCGACCAGCCGAACCGGTCGGCGCCTTCGTTGAAGCAGCGCACGAGCTGTCGCTCGGAGAAGCGGCGTTTGCTGTCCTCGGGGTCGACCTGGGTGTCGTTCTTGGCGCGGAAGGCGATGGGGTCCATGCCCAGCTTCTCGGCCATCTCGTCCATCGCGATCTCGAGCGCCATCAGGCCAGGGGCCTCGCCCGGGGCGCGCATGGCATTGCCTTCCGGCAGGTTCAGCACGGCCAGGCGCATGGCGGTCATCCGGTTGGCGCCGGCGTAGAGCAGCTTGGTCTGCAATACCGCCGTCTCCGGCTGACCGTCGGGCTGATCGCCCGAGCCGCTCTCATGGGCGATGGCGGTGATGGTGCCGTCCGGCGTGGCGCCGATGCGGATGTGCTGCCGGGTCGCGGGACGGTGGGTGGCATTGTTGGTCATGAGCGGGCGGGGGAGTGCCAGCTTAACCGGGCGCCCCGCCGCCTTGGCCCCGAGCGCCGCCATGACGGCGTCGGCGCGCAGGAACAGCTTGCCGCCGAAGCCGCCGCCCACGTAGGGCGACATGAAGCGGATCTTCTCCTTCGGCATGCCCAGCGTGGTGGCCAGGTCGGTGCGTCCCCAGTCGATCATCTGGTTGGACGTCCACAGCGTCAGCTCGTCACCCTTCCAGGAGGCGATGGAAGCGAACGGCTCCATCATCGCATGGCTGTGGTCCGGCGTGGTGAAGCGGGCATCGAGCTTGACCGGGGCGGCGGCGAACGCCTGCTCGAAGTTGCCCACGCGAGCCACTGGCGGCGCGGGGCTGCCCTCGTCGCTGTCGCCGGCTTTCAGGGGCGCTGTCTCGAGGGCGCGGTTGAGGTCGAACTGCCCCTCCGTGCGCACGTAATCGACCCGGACCAGCATGGAGGCGGCGCGCGCCTGCTCGAAGATCTCGGCGACCACGACCGCGATGGCCTGATGGTAGTGGTCCACATCGGGGCCGCCGAGAAGCTTGACCGTGTTGAACTTGCCCTTGCCGGGCTTGCTGCCGCCGCCGAGCTTGGGCAGGTCGCTGGCGGTGACGATCGCCAGGACGCCGGGCGCAGCTTTCGCGGCGGACAGGTCCATGGACCGGATCCGCCCCTTGGCGATGGCCGAGCCGATGACGAACCCGTAGGCCGGGCTGGTCAGCTCGCGGTGGTGCTCATAGGCATAGGTGGCCGTTCCCGTGGTCTTGGCGGGTCCATCGACCCGGTCGTGCGGCTTGCCGACGGTGGTCATCTTGTCGATCGGGTTGGTCCCGGCGGGTGCGTCGAACTTCATGGCTCAACCCTTGGCTTCAGCGATGACGAAGGCCAGCGCGCGCGTCGCGAGCGGTAGCTTGAAGGCGTTCTCGGCCGTGGGCGTCGCACCCTCGAAAGCGCGCGCCGTCACCGCGGCAGCGCCCTGCGGCAGCAACGCTTCGGCCTCGGCCAGCCGCCACGGCTTGGGCGCCACCCCGCCGAACGCGACCCGGCCGGTGCCGTCCGGCTGAATCACGGCGGCGACCGAGACAAGCGCGTAGGCGTAGGAGGCGCGGTCGCGCACCTTCTCGTAGAAATGCTTGCCGCCGAGCGGCGGCGGCAGCGTCACCGCGGTGATCAGCTCGCCCGGCCGCAGCGTGGTGTCGTTCTCCGGCGTATCGCCCCAGAGGCGATGGAAGTCGGCGATCGGGATGGACCGGCACTGGCCGTCTGCATCCACAGTCTCGATAACGGCGTCCAACACGCGCATCGCCACCGCCATGTCGCCCGGGAACGTCGCAATGCACTTGTCGGAGACACCGATCACCCCGAGCTGGCGCGAGGCGCCGCCGATCGCGGCACATCCTAAGCCGGGCTCGCGCTTATTGCAGGCCATGTTGGTGTCGTAGAAATACGGGCACCGCGTCCGCTGCAGCAGGTTGCCGGCGGTGGACGCCTTGTTGCGCAGCTGGCCGGAGGCGCCTGCCACGATCGAGCGGGAGAGCACGGCGTAGTTCTTCTTCACGCGCGGGTCGGCGGCGAGGTTCGTGTTGGTGACCAGCGCGCCGATGCGCAGCCCGCCGTCGGGCGTGTCTTCGATCTTGTCTAAGCTGAGGTCCTGCACGTCGACCAGATGGGTCGGCGTTTCGACCTGCAGCTTCATCAGGTCGAGTAGGTTGGTGCCGCCGGCGATGAACTTGGCGCCGGGCCGGCTGGCGACGCTGCGGGCAGCGGCGACCGGATCGGTGGCGCGTTCGTAAGTGAAGGCCTTCATGCGCTCTCTCCCGCGACTTCGGCCATCGCTTCGGCGATGTTCGAATAGGCGCCACACCGGCAAATGTTGCCGCTCATCCGCTCACGCATCTCGACGTTGGTGGCACGCGCTGGCTCGTTCAGATCGGCCTGAGCGTGGCTCGGCACGCCGCGCTTGATCTCGTCCAGCACTGCCACAGCCGAACAGATCTGGCCGGGGGTGCAATAGCCGCACTGATAGCCGTCATGCTTGATAAAGGCGGCCTGCATCGGGTGCAGGTGGTCGGGCGTGCCCAGACCTTCGATGGTGGTGATCTTGTCGCCCTGATGCATCACGGCGAGGCTGAGGCAGGAGTTGATGCGGACGCCGTCGACCATCACTGTGCAGGCGCCGCACTGGCCATGGTCGCAGCCCTTCTTGGTGCCGGTCAGGTGGAGATGCTCGCGCAGGGCGTCGAGCAGCGTGGTCCGCGCATCGAGCGTTAGTTCGCGCGCCTGACCGTTCACCTCGAAATGCACGGGAAGCGGCGCGGGATCAGTTTGCATCGGTTGCCTCACTTGCGCTCCGGCCGAAGGGATCGAGGCCATCACGACCGAGGCCGCGCTGGTGGCGAGGATCGTTCGGCGTGAGATCTCCAACTCGGATAGGTCCGGCATGGTCATCGTTCCTTTCTTGGTTCTGCATCCAAGGCGAGGTGCAGACCGTCTCGTCGATGCGACAGATATAGGCCGACGATGGCGCAACCGATCTTGAGCTCACCTTGATGCAACGTTGAGCCAAACTCACCGCCCGCTCCGCACCGATACTCGGGGCGTCTCGTTCAATAGCCAAAACGACACGGGGAGTGCCAACAGAACGGCCCCGGTACTGACCAGGAACGCCGCGCTGATGCCGCCCCCGCTCGCGACCAGGCCGAGCACCGGGCCCGAGACGCCGAGCGCAAGGTCCAGGCAGGCGTGTAGGCCCCCACCGCGACGCCGCGGCTCTCCGGCGGCGCCCGCTGGACGGCCTCGACGCCGAGGCCGGGAAACACGAGCGCATAGCCGAAGCCGACCAGTGCGGCGCCAATTGCGGCCGGAACGGCGGCCGTCGCGATCGCCATCAGGCTCAATCCCGCCACTTCGATCGCAACGCACACCAGCCCCACCTTTGCGCCGCCGATCCGATCTGGCGGGTGGCCGAACAGCAGCCGCGCGACGATCAGCGCCACCGCATAGGCGGTGAAGGCCAACCATACCGGCGTCCATCCCCGCGTCGCGAACAACAACGACCCGAACGTCACGATGACGCTGAAGCCGATGCTGCTCAGCGCGGCGCCGAGACCCGGCAGCCAGATTTTCCGGATCACGGACACCATGCTGGCGCTCCGCTTGCCGTCGGCCTCGGCCGCGCGCAGCGGCCCCACGAGCGCCATGGTCGCAACCGGCGCCAGCACCGTGGCCGCCGCGACGGCACCGAACCCGCCGGCCCCGTACAGCGTGACCCCGAGCGGCGCACCTCCGGCAAACGCCGCGAACATCGCAGTGCCCATCCAGGCGATGACCTTGCCGGCATTCTGCGCGCCGACCCGGGCCATTCTCCAGACGATCGCGCCCGTGATGATGAAGCTCTCCGCAGCGCCCAACACGGCACGGCCCGCCAGCAGCACGGCCACCGACACGCTCGGCGACCCGGCGAACCTCATCGACGCCAGATACAGCAGCCCGGCCCCGTCGCCCCGGCCAGCCCGACCATCACGGCCCGCTTGGGGCCCTAGTCGTCACACATCCGGCCGGACCAGAACCGGGATGCGAGCGATGCCGCGAACTGACTGCCGGTGACCAGGCCGACGATCGCGGTGCCGAACCCCAACCCGTCATGCACGTGCAGCGGCAACACGGGCAACGCCATCCCGATCACCACGAAGGCGATCAAGACCACCAGCATCAGCGGTAGCAGTGCGGCGACGACTGAGGGATCTTCGACGTGCGCCGGACGGAAAGTCTCGACGGCAGCCATGCGGCTATTTCGCCCGAGCGTCGAAGACGCCTTTGGCCACAGTCATGGCCGAGAACGTGTTCGGCCAGCCGGCGTAGAAAGCCATATGCGAGATCGCCTCGGACGCTTGCTCCTGCGTCAGGCCGTTATCCATCGCCCGGCCGAGATGATACGGCATCTGCGCCGCCTGGCCGTTGGCGCTGAGCGAGACAACCGTCACCAGGCTTCGGTCCCGCGGGGCCAGGTCGGGCCGGAGCCATAGATTCCTGAACAGGAACTCGGTCGTGTCCTTAACCAGGTTGGGTGACGCGGCGGCCGGGCTTTTGCCGACGCTGGCCACACGTGCCGCTTCGGTCGCCTCGTCGAGGGGCAAGAGGCTCGGCGACGCCTTGGGCAACTGGTCGAGGACGACACCGCGGCGCGCGAACACTTTGCGCACCGCGTGGGCTGCCTCGGTCGCGTTGGCCCAGCCGGCGTAGAACGCCAGGTGGGTGAGGATCTCGGAGATCTCGGCTGGCGTCACGCCATTATCGAGCGCGAGGTCCACGTAGAACGGCAAGTCGGCCGTTTGGCCGCGGGCGACGAGGGTCGCGACCGTGACGATGCCTCGATCGCGCGGGGAAAGGCCCGGGCGCTTCCAGACTTCGCCCAGCAGCCCCTGTTGCGTGTAGCGGGCCAGGGCCGGCGAGACCGCCTGCACATCGTTGGTCGAGGACGACCCTTGCGCGAAGGCGGCGGTCGTCAAACCCAGCGAGAGCAGGGCGGGGATGGTGGCTTTCATATCGTCGCGTCCCGAAAAGTAGTTATTGCTCGAACTGCTCGTCCGAGACCTTCTCCAGCCAGTCGACGCCCTTGCCGGCGACCAATTCCTGGGTGACGAAATGGCTCATCGCGGTGGTCATGGTTGCGCCGTGCCAATGCTTCACGCCCGCCGGCGTTCAGACGACGTCGCCGGGCTTGATCTCGCGCTTGGGGCCGTTCCATTCCTGCATCCAACCGGCACCGGAACTGACGATCAGGATTTGCCCGGCGGGATGGGTGTGCCAGGCCGACCGGGCTCCCGGCTCGAACGTCACGTGCCCGGCAGAGAGCGGCGTCTGCTCCGGCGCGGCGAACTGGGGATCGACGCGCACTGCGCCCGTGAAGGTCGCTGCCGGCCCGCGCGCGGACGAGCGCGTGCCGTTCGGGAAGATCTTCATGCTTTCCGCCGCGGCGGGACCGGCCAACGCGGCCAGCATCACGGTCGCCGCGACGACCGCACCCAGACGCCCGCTCACTTGCAATACTGCTCGTCGGTGACGTGCTCCATCCAGTCCACGGGGGAGCCGTTCAGCTTCTCCTGCACCGCGATGTGGCTCATGGCCGCTTTGGGCGATGCGCCGTGCCAGTGCTTCTCGCCCGGCTCGAACCAGACGACGTCGCCAGGTCGGATCTCCTCAACCGGGCCGCCTTCGCGTTGCACCCAACCCAGCCCTGTCATCACGATCAACGTCTGGCCCAGCGGATGCGTGTGCCAGGCCGTGCGGGCACCGGGCTCGAAGGTGACAAGGGCGCCGGCGACGCGGGCCGGGTTCGGCGGGCTGAACAGCGGATCAACCCGGACGGTGCCGGTGAACCAATCGGCCGGTCCCTTGCCGGAAGCCTGTGTACCGCTGCGCGTGATGTTCATAGTGAAATCCTTTGTCGATGACGCAGGATGTGGTGGGGCGCGATTATCGGAATAACCTAGGCTGGTCTGCATAGACTCATTAGTGAGGGTTCTGAATGCGAAGAGAGACGGCGAGCGATCTGGTCGCATTCCTGATCGTGGCTCGGGAGCAGAGCTTCACCCGTGCAGCGGCCCAACTCGGGGTGTCGCAGTCGGCGCTGAGTCAGACGATTAGAGGGCTGGAAACGCGCCTCGGCGTGCGGCTCCTGACCCGCACGACACGTCGTGTCTCGCCGACCGATGCCGGGGAGCGCCTGATGAGCACGGTCGGCCCCCGCTTCGAGGAAGTCGACGCCGCATTGGCTGCCGTGACGGAACTGCGCGAGAAGCCCGCCGGCACCATCCGCCTGACCGCCACCGAAAACGCGGCCGAAACGGTCCTCTGGCCGACCTTGGAGCGCTTCCTCCCGCACTACCCGGACATCAATGTCGAAATCGTCATCGACTACGGCCTGACCGACATCGTCGCCCAGCGGTTCGACGCCGGCGTGCGCACCGGCGAGACGGTCGCGGCCGGCATGATCTCGGTGCCGATTGCGCCCGACATGCGCATGGCTGTCGTTGGTGCGCCCGCCTACTTCACGCAACGCACGCCGCCGAAGATACCGCAAGACCTCACGGATCATCGCTGCATCAACTTGCGCCTGCCGACGCATGGCGGCCTCTACGCGTGGGAATTCGAGAAAGCCGGGCGCGAAGTAAACGTCCGTGTCGATGGCCAGCTCGTCTTCGGAACGGCCGCACTCATGCTGACGGCAGCACGCGCCGGGTTCGGGCTCGCCTACCTGACCGAGCAACAAGTACGGGCTGATCTTTCTGAAGAGCGGCTCGTCCGTGTGCTGGCGGATTGGTGTCCGCCTTTCGCAGGCTATCACCTCTATTACCCAAGTCGTCGCCAGCCAACTCAAGCGTTCAATCTTTTGGTCGATGCACTTCGTTATCGCCGACCAATTCGGGCTATGAAGACTTAGGTTTTGCGACAAATTTAGTCGCAAAGGACAATACCTAGGTGGTTGTTAAATATGTTCAAAAATCTAAGACACTAACTCACGATGCTATATAGCTCGATTATCTGGCTTGCTGGTTCAAATACCAACATTTGCGCCGTATCGAATATTACCAATAATGCGACACTTACCTTGCTTGATGCTGTTTCGACGTAAGTCTTTGGACTCTGATAGCGAAGGATACGCCTTTCTTCAACAAATCGAGTTGTGGGAAGTGGTGAGTAGCCATCCCGATAGATAAAACGACACCATAGATATTGGAGCTTTCGTATATAGTCCGATCAAGACAAATTCTCGCATATATTTCTGCAAGCAGTGGCAAGCCTGACCTGATGCTGAAATTTGCCGAAAGAACAGTGTAGAGCTTTGCTGGGTCACGACCGACGTGTTCTGCCGTGCTTCCAGCTTCCAAAGCCTGCAATTCTTTATCGCTCTCTGTTTTTGAAGCCAGCTCAGTGCTCCAGGATTAAATCGCAGTGACGACGATTGGCGCGATAGCACTCGCAAGCGGCAGCCTCGAGACCAGATCGATCAACAATTGTAACGCAGCCGCTCCGATAGTTGATGAACCCGGCCCGCTGCAGGGCGCCAGCGATCACCGTCACGTTCGGCCGGTAAACACCCAGCATCATGGCGAGGAACTCCTGAGTCAAAAAGAGCTCGGACCCATCCACCTGATCGTGTGCCACCACGTTAAGCAGTGCGAGATCGTAGCCCATCACCGATGACGCGTTTGAAGCGGCTGATGTCGGCTTCCACCAGAGCACGCCAGTTGTAGCCAGAGGCCTTCTGCCAAGCCATGAGGCCGCGTTCGGTGATCATCTGCAGATGCTGATCCCGCATGGTCGGCGCCGTGTCGGCTGTGTCGCTCGGCACGGCGCTGGAGCGTGGCGGAACGATGACGCACGCCTCGGGGTGACGGGCAGCAACTTGGCCGTAGACGCCGTCCTGATCGTAAGCACCATCGGCAGTGAACGACGCGATCGGGCCGTCAACCTGATCGGGCAAGGACCCAACCTGTGACGCATCATATCATGTACGCCACAACCGAGCCGAACAGCATCAGAAACAGCCAATTTAGCAGGCCTGGATGTCCAATGCATCGCGGAGAACATTCGCAGCGCCGGGTTCGACAGCTACCGCGATGACTACCAGCATCGCTTCCCCGGCAGCCATCGTCGTGTCGGCGAGCGTCCTCGCCGGCTTAGTCTTGCATGGCGCGCTCAGGACAGGGCTTCTTCACCCGCCGCCTTGGTGGTGGTGGTGGTGGTGGCAGCGAGATTGACTGCCAACCGGCGATGGTTTGCGCGCAGGTTCGCGTGTGCCCGTTATCAGTCAGTAGGGGAAATTGCCGGCGCAACTCCACGATGGCTGCGAGTTTGCCATCGTCATTGAAGGCCTGATGGATTGCGTCGGCGGCGGCAGTGTCAACGACGAACGTGTTGGCATCCTCCAGCAATCAAAATCGGAGTGAACCGAGCCACATCTGCACTGCACCGTGCGCCGCGCCATGCACTGTCCGCAATAAGCATAGGCGTGTGCAGCGGCTCCGGCGCAGGATTGTGCTTGGCGCTGGTGCACGGACCGGAGCGGAGAGCGTTGGGCCCTCCTGGGGTCATAGTGCATCGATCAGCGGCGGATTGTGACAAGTTTGGCGGCGTGGATCATGCGGTTGAGCACCTGGGCCGCCAGGGCAACCTCGCCCTGCTGGCTTGACCAGGATCTGGCCCGCAGCTTGGGCCCGATCAAATGCTTGTAGCGCGATATGGTGGTCGCCGCGTGATTGCGCCTGCCGTATCCGGTTGTACGCTGCCAGCCCATGCGGCCCCGCTCGGCTAGGAGTTGGATGTGACGGTCACGCGTGATCCACTGGTTCGGATCGGTCGTGCTCAGCACAGCGTCGGCCCGTGGTGGCATCGGCGCCAATGTGCAATTTGAGCCAGCGCCGGCGCAGGCGGCCTTGCTTGGCCGCACACCACTCGCTTTGGCGGAACAGCTCAAAACCCGTGCTGTCCATCGCCAGGTGGATCGGCCCGGTGCCCGTCCGTGGGCATCGTGGGCGTTTAGAAAAAGCCCGACCACGCCGGTTCAGGGTTGTATGGTCCGGCACGGCCAAATGGAGGCCAAGCAGCGCGAGCACGCTGCGGGCGAACCCTTCCGCCTGGTGCAGGGCTAGGTGGAACACCAGTCGCAGGGTAAGCACCAGCTCGATTGCCAACTCCGAGTAACGCGGCTGTCCGCTCGGCGTGATACGCCGGGCGGGTGCGAGCCGGCCAGAGCTGCTTCGTCGACCCAAAACCTCAGCTCACCCCGTCGGCGCAGTCCCGCCTCGTAGGTAGGCCAGTCGGTGACCTTGTAGCGCGCCCAAGGAATGCGATGACGGCGCGCGGCGTTGTGCTTGAACGGCATTGGAGGAACTACCTGCCCCAACCAGCATCAGGCTACGCCGGCAATTCTGCACCAAAGCTTCGCACTGGGAATTTTTGCAACAGAGACGCCATTGCGGAGCAGATGGCAGATCGGCTCAGATAGGGCACACCGACAGGAGCCCGTCATGAAGCGCCGCACCCTGCTTGCCGCTGCCTCCGCGAGCCTGGCTCTCCCGTCGATCGGGCGAGCGGCAGGGGCCTCGACACTGAAATTCATTCCGCAGATCGACCTGGCGTTCCTCGACCCGCACTGGACGACGGCGAACGTCACGCGCGGGCATGGCTACTTGGTGTTCGACACACTGTATGGGCAGGACGGCACGTTCACCTCGTCGCCGCAGATGCTCGAGGGGCACGTCGTCGAGAGTGATGGCAAGCTCTGGAAGCTGACGCTGCGGTCAGGCCTGATATGGCATGACGGAGAGCGGGTGACGGCGCGGGATTGCGTGGCCAGCATCAAGCGGTGGGCGGCGCGGGACGCGTTTGGATCAGCGCTGATGGCGGCGACCGACGAGCTGTCGGCGCCGGACGACCGCACGATCCAGTTCAAGCTGAACAAGCCGTTTCCGCTGCTGCCGCAGGCGCTGGGCAAGCCGACCACGCCGAACCCGGTGATGATGCCGGAGCGGCTGGCCAAGACCGACCCGTTCACGCAGATCACCGAGATGGTCGGCAGCGGGCCCTATCGGTTCGTCGCCAACGAGCGGGTGCCGGGCGCGCGCAACGTCTACCAAAAATTCGACAAGTATCAGCCGCGCCAGGGCGGGACACCGACATGGACCGCCGGTCCGAAGGTGGCGTATTTCGACCGTGTCGAGTGGACCACGATTCCGGACGACAGCACCAAGTTGGCGTCGATGCAGTCCGGCGAGCAGGATTGGTGGGAGAACCCGACTGCGGATCTGGTGCCGTTGCTGAGCAAGGCGCGCGGCGTGAAGGTGGTGACCACCAACCCGACCGGTAACGTCACCATGATGCGGCCGAACCATCTGCAGCCGCCATTCGATAATCCCAAGATCCTGCAAGCGCTGCTGTATGCGATCGATCAGCAAGCCTGCATGCAGGCGGTCGTCGGCACCGATCCGGCGATGTATACCACGCCTCACGGCGTCTTCTGCCCCAATACCCCGATGGCGAGTTCCGCCGGGCTCGATCCGCTGACGGGACCGCGCGACTACGCCAAGGCGAAAGCGATGATGAAGGCGGCCGGCTACGCGGGCGAGAAGGTCACCATGCTGGTCGCCACCGACTACGCCCAGTTCAAGGCGATCGCCGACGTCATCGCCGACGGCATGACCCAGGCCGGCATGAACGTGGACTACGTCGCCACCGATTGGGGCACCATGCTGCAGCGGCGCAACAACCGGGGCCCGGTGGCGCAAGGCGGTTGGAACTGCTTCTTCACCGGCTGGGAGGGCGAGGACCACCTCAACCCGTCCAACCATTACGCCATGCGCGGCAACGGCAACGAACCGGCCGGGTGGCCCGGCTGGTGCGTCAGCCCCAAGCTCGAGGCATTGCGCAACGCCTGGTTCGATGCCCCCGACGAGGCGACCCAGAAACAGGTCTGCACCGACCTGCAACGCCAGGCGATGCTCGACGTGCCGAGCATACCGCTCGGCCAGTTCCAGACGCCGACCGCCTACAACACTCGCATCACCGGCGTATTGCCGGGGTTCGCGACGTTTTGGAACGTGCGGCCTTCGTGATGGTGGGCTGAAGCCCACCATCACGAAATGCGCGCTTAGCCCACCTCGCGCACGCCACACCACTCGGTGACGAAGCAGGCGATTGCGAGCGTGACTTGTTGCAGCGTTGGGAGGTGGGCGGCTTCGTCGAAGCCGTGGACGTTGATGCCGCGGGGGCCGTAACAGAGCGCTGGCATGTGGTGATAGAGCCCGTAGAAGCGGGTGTCGTTCACCGCGGTCGAGCGCCGCTCCTCCATCGGGGCGCCGAACACGGCCTGGTGCGCCTCGGCCAGCACGCGCTCGGCGTCGCTGCCGGGCTCGAGCACGTACCCGTCGGCTTGGAAGCCGTTCCAGATGATGTCGGGCGGGTTGTTTGCCATGAAGCCGTCGGCCCGCGCGGCCTCGGCGACGCAGCGCTCGACGCCCCGGCGCGCATCCTCGAGCGTGCTGCCGGGAAGGAGACCGATGCGGCAATCGACCTCGCACCAGGCGGGCGTGCTGCTGGCCCAGTCGCCGCCGCGGATGACGCCCGGGTTGAATTTGAGCGGATCGGGGATGCCGCCGAACCAGGGGTCCTGCCGGGCTGCGGCGTTGAGCTGCTCGGTATGGCGCTGCAGCGCCAGGATGAGCTGATAAGCCGACATGATCGCGTTGGAGCCGGCCTGGGCGCGGGCGACATGGACCGGCACACCGCGCACGCGCAGGCGGAACCACATGACGCCGACATGAGCGCGGGTGATGGTGGCGTCGGTCGGTTCGGGGATCAGCACGGCGTCGGCGCGGTAGCCGCGGGCCAGGGTGGAGAGCGCGCCGTTGCCAGTGCATTCCTCCTCGGTCACGGTCTGCACATGGATGTCTGCCGTCAGCTCCAGCCCGGCGGCACGGATGGCGTCGAGTGCGAACACCATCGCCGACACGCCCTGCTTCATGTCGCCGGCGCCGCGACCGTGCAACCATTCTCCCTTGGCATCGCCGCTGAAGGGCGGGGCCGACCACAGGGCGGTGGGCCCGGTCGGAACGACGTCGACGTGGCCCTGGATGATGAGGCTGCGGCCGGTCGGCGCGGCAGCCCGGCGGGTGCCGACGACCTGCACGGCGCGGGAGTAGTCGGTATCCAGCACCGGGCTGAAGCCGGGAAGATGGCTCATGTCGAGATCGCCGAGCACGTAGCGGTCGACGCTGTAGCCGCGGGCGGCGAGTTGACGCGCCATCCAGTCCTGCAGCGGCGCCTCCTCACCGCGGGTGGAAGGGAATTTTACCAATTCAGTCAGGAACGCGGTTTGCTGGGCGAAGCCGGCGTCAACCGCCTGGCGAAGACGATCGAGCATCATATTGCAAGCTCCTTGGCGGCGTCGCGCCAGATCGCGACCGTTTCGGCAACGTCGCGCTCATCGTGGGCGCAGGAAAGGTAGTATTTCGACTCGCCCTTGAGGATGCCGCGCTCGCGCAGCAGGGTGTTGAACCGGGCCTGCATTGCGGTGTCGCCGCGCGCCATGCCGCGGTAGTCGCGGATCTCGCCGGCGGTGAAGATGGCGTCGAAACAGGCGGGTTCGCCGATCACCTGGGCGGCAATGCCGACGTCGTCGAGTGCCGCCTGGAGCTGGGTCATCAGTTCGCGGCCGGTCGCGGCCAGACGCTCGTAGGTGCCGGGCTCGCTCAGAGCCTTGAGCGTCGCCAGCCCGGCGGCAGCAGCCACCGGGTTGCCGGACAGGGTGCCGATCTGCTTGACGAATTTGTCGGCGCCAACGCTGGCGGCGTCGAAATGCGCCATGATGTCGGCGCGGCCGGCGATGGCGGCCAGCGGATAGCCGCCGCCGATCACTTTTCCTAACGTGCACAGATCGGGCGTCACGCCGTACAGCTCCTGTCCGCCGCCCCACGCTAGCCGGAACCCGGTCACCACCTCGTCGAAAATCAACGGGATGTCGGCCTGCGCGGTCAGCCGCCGCAGCCCGGCCAGGAAGCCCGGCGCCGGCGGGATCAGGCGCTGCATCGGCTCGACGATGACGCCGGCGATCTCGTCGCCATGGGCGCGAATCAGGCTCTCGACCGCGTCGAGATTGTTGAACGGTGCGACCAGCACGGTGTCGGCAACCGCTTTCGGGATGCCGGCGGAATCCGGGATGGCTTCCCACGAATTGGCGTCCCGGCGCGGCGACGTGCTCATCAAGCCGTAATCGCTCATGCCGTGATAGCCGCCCTCGAATTTGAGGATCTTGTCGCGGCCGCGGAACGCGCGAACCAGACGGATCGCGTAGGCGTCGGCCTCGCTGCCGGTCGAGACGTATCGGACCTGCTCGGCGCACGGCACGGCGGCGACGATGGCCTCGGCCAGTTCGATGCCGAGGCGGTTGTTCATGAAGAACGTCGTTCCGAGCGCGACCTGGGCCTGCACCGCTGCCGTCACCGCCGGATGTGCGTGGCCCAGCAGCATCGGGCCGGAGCCGATCAGGAAGTCGATGTATTCGCGCCCGGCCTCGTCCCAGACCCGGCCGCCGCGGCCTTGGCGGATGACGAGGTCGCTCGCCATGTTGCCGAAAGTCCCGCCCGGCAATACGCGGTGTGCCCGTTCCAGCAACGTCGATTCCATGGGTGGTTCTCCGGTTACGGCGTGAGCGTGGCGATCAGGCCGGCCAGCGGACGGCCGCGCGAGATCAGGCTGTCGACCAGCAGATGTTCCTCGAGCGTGTGGCCGCCGGCGCCAAGCACGCCCAGGCCGTCGAGCGTCGGGATGCCGGCGGCGCCGGTGAAATTGCCGTCAGAGCCGCTGCCGGCGTTGCGGTAGGGCAGGGGAGTGCCGATCTGCTTTGCCAGTGCTTCGGCCTGCGCGTAGACCGCGAGGGTGCGCGTGTCGGGCTCCCACACGGGCCAGGTCACGGTACGGATGACGTCGAAGCGGACGTCGTTCGCCTGGCCGGCAAACGCCAGCATGCGTTCGACGCTGCGGTCGAAGTCGGCTTGGCGCTTGATCATGCCGAGCACTTGTGCGGCGCAGGTGGTGGCGACGCAGTTGACCCACTCGCCGCCACGGATGACGCCGACACTGAAGGTGCAGTCTTCGGTTATCATGTCCTAAATCTCGGCAATATGGCTTGCCGTGGCGGGAATGGCGGAGCGGTCGTCTGCGAGACGGGCGCTGGCGTGGTTGGGGTTGCCGGGCTCGATGCCGTAGCCCATGCGGCCGGAGATGCGTTCGACGGTGGCGGCATCGTGGATGGAGCTTCCACCTTCGACCCAGGGTCGCAGGTCGGCGAGCATTCGATCGGGATCGAACGGCAGTTGGATCGGATCCATGCGCTATCTCAGGACCGCATCGCAACTCCGTCAACTGTCTTGCGCCTCGACCAGACGAGCCAACAGGATCTAAGTGCCAACATCAGCGATCGAGGGCTCTTGTTGGGGCGGATGACCTTGCGGATGTAAGGTCCACTGACGGCGTTGGTACCGCCTTGGCGGATGGTGATGTGGTTGACCCGGAACCGTACCAGCGCTTGCTGAACGGCGTGTCAGTGCTCAGCGACCGCCGGGTCTGTGCCATCGCGTCGGCTGGGAATAGCGGGCGGACCAAGTCACCCAGACGTTGGAGTCAGCACCGCCTGAGGAACGTCGTAGGCGCAGAAGCTGGTCCAGTGGCGGTCGAGATCGGCCTGGAAAAGGCCGCGGGTGAGGCCGTTGACCAGTTTGGGTACGGCGGAGGTCATGGCGTTGATGCTGGAGCCGGACGGGCCGAAGCTCATCGTCGAGGCGATCGAGAAGACGTGGATGTCGGCCAGTTCGGGCGCGGTGCCGGGCACCCGCTCGGTGAGGCTGTAGTCGGGTGCGAGATAGGGGTAGCGGCCGAGCCGGTCGTCGCGGAACTCGGCGGGCGGCGTATAGCGGTCGGACCAGGCGGCGATGTGCGGTGCGATGCCGGCGAGTTCCGGGCGGTGCGCAGGATCGATGTCCATGCCGGTGCCGGAGATGACGTAATCGACTTGGACCGGATTGCCGGCGATGGTGAGCTCCACACCGTCGCCGGACGGGCGGGCGTTCTCGATCGGCGAGCCGGTATGCAGGCTGAAATTGGGCCAGCGGGCGCAACGGTCCCAGGTCGGCTGCGGGAAGCCCTCGCGGCGGCCGAGGACCTGCGACATGAAGCGCCAGCGCCAGGCATCGTCCAGATCGCCGAGATGACGCAGGAACCCGGCGAAGGTCAGCCAGCGATAGCTCTGGATCAGTTGCGGTTCCCGCCGGCGGCAGAACACATGCACCGACGCGGCCCCGGCCTCGAGCGCCGATGCAGCGTTGTCGAGCGCGGAGGCGCCGAGGCCGATGATGGCGACGGTCTTGCCCGCGAGCGCCGCGAAGTCGATGCGGTCGGCGGCATGGGCGCGCAACGGTGCCGGCAGCCGCTCGAGGCACTCCGGCATCCACCATCGGCCCAAACCGTCCTGCCCGGTGGCCAGCACGAGCTTGCGGGTATACAGCACCGAACGATGCCGGTTCTCCTCGACGTCAACGGCGAGCAGACCGGGTCCCGCGGCGGACACACCCGTCATGCGCACGCCGTTGCGGACCGGCACGCCGGTGACGTCGCGAACCCAAAGCAAGTAATCGGCCCAGCATTCGCGCGGGATCAGGCCGAGCGCGTCCCAGTCGTCGGTGCCGAACTTGGCCTCATGCCAGGAGCGATAGGTCAGGCTCGGGATGTCGAGGTCGGGGCCGGTGTAGTCCTTCGGGCTGCGCAGCGTGCCCATGCGAGCGAAGCTGCGCCAGGGGCCCTCCTGACCGCGGGCGGCGCCGTCGATGACCAAGATGTTGTCGACCTTGGCGCGTAGCAGGCCGAAGCCGATCGCCACGCCGGACTGGCCGCCGCCGACGATTAGCACGTCAAGGGCTTCGGTGCCGTCGGGCGCGATGCGCCGCTCGAGCCACGGCATCGCGGGATGGTCAATCCGCTCGAGGTCGCGGACAATTTGGGCTTCGAGGGCGGAAAGGCTCATGCCGCGTGTCCGTAGCCGCCGCCGCCACAGGTCTCGATGGTGACGAGGTCGCCTTGCTGGAGGAAGAAATTGGCCTTGCCGTTCAGCGCCATGGTGCTGCCGTCCCGGTCCAGCGTGATGCGGAAGGTGGCGCCCGGCTGGCCGCCCTGCAGGCCATAGGGCGGGACCTGCATGCGCTCGACGCAGGTGGTCAGCAGCATCTTCGGCGCCAGCACACGGTAGGACCGGATCACGCCGTCGCCGCCGCGATGCAGTCCAGCTCCACCGGTGCCGCGGCGGATCGCCTGGCGCTCGACCGTGATGGCGTAGGTGCTCTCGATCATCTCGGCCGGCGTGTTGGAGGTGTTGGTCATGTGCACGCGGGTGGCCGGGCTGCCGTCGCGGTCGTGTCGGGCGCCCTCGCCACCGCCATGCACCTCGTACAGAAGGCGCCAAGCCCCGCCCGGCATCGGTTCGGCAAACGCCAGCAGGCCGGACGTGGTGGGGCCGCCGGCGGCAAGGCGATGCGGGATGACGTGCTCCATCGCGTTGATCACGGCGTCGACGATGCGCATAGAGGTCTCGTGGTTGCCGGCGGCAATCGGGGCATCCCAGCCGGGCTCGCAGACGGAGCCGGGGCGGGTGACGATCGTCAGCGGACGCAGCGCGCCGGCATTCTGCTGCATATCGCGGCCGTTGAGCAGGCGGGCCGAGTAGATGATCGCCGAGGCGGCGATGAACGGCGTCGTATTGCAGAAATTGGGTAGTCGGTCGCAGCAGCCGGAGAGGTCGAATGTGGCGTGATCGCCGGCGATGGTGATGCGGACATGGATGCGGGGCGGGGCGTCGCCGGGCGCGATCGGGTCGAGCGTGTCCTCGCCTTCGTAGACGCCGTCGGGCAGCGCCGTGATCGCCTCGCGCATCTCGGCTTCGGAAAGGTCGTGCAGGCGATCGAGCGTGCGGAGAAAGATGTCGGTGCCGTGAGTGCGGCAGAGGTCCTGCAGGCGCCGGGCTGCGATGGCGGTGGCGGCGATCTGGCCGAGCAGGTCGCCCTCGGCGGAGACGGGGTCGCGGACATTGACCTTGATCATGTCGATCACGGCCTGGTTGACGCCGGCGGCTGATGCAATCGGCACCGGCGGGATGCGGATGGCCTCGTGGAAGGTGTCGGTGGCAGCGGCGTAGTAGCTCATCGGCCAGGTGCCGCCGACGTCGGGCCAGTGCGCCAGGCTGAGCGCGAAGGCGATCACGGCGCCGCCGACGAAGACGGGGCGGACGACCTTGACGTCGTTGAGGTGGTTACCGCCCAGGGCGCCCATGTTGTAGATCAGCGCGTCACCCTCGGTAAACCGCTCGAGCGGGTGGACCTTCAGCAGCTCGCGGATCGTGTAGGCCATGGCGCCAAGATGGACGGGGATGTCGCGGCCCTGCGCGACCAGGTCGCCCCGTGCATCGGTGATGGTGGACGACAGATCGCCGGCTTCGCGCAGCAGCGGCGAGCGCGCCGATCGCATTAGGACGAGGCTCATCTCCTCGGCCGCCGCGGAGAGGCCGTGGCGGATCACTTCGACGGTGAAGGGGTCAAGCGGGGTCATGCTGCGCTCCGGGTCATGCGGAGGTGACCGCCCTCGGCAGGGGCGGCTTGCCAACCCGGCGGCACCACGATGGTGGACCAGGCATCGGCGATGATGGCCGGGCCGGCGACGACGCGGTCGAGGCCGTCGCGGGCGATGATCGCGGTTGG
>Ga0160428_1001344_pt1 | contig 19080 bp, 18 predicted proteins | sample SolpanmetagenomM_FD_108198 | JGI IMG/M metagenome (GOLD analysis project Ga0160428, IMG submission 108198) | Solar panel surface microbial communities from Lawrence Berkeley National Laboratory, California, USA - M | ecosystem: Engineered > Built environment > Solar panel > Unclassified ... | reverse complement strand
CAGATCGTCGCCGGAAAGGCGGGATGGCGGACGCGGTTGAGGATCACCTGCGCGATCGCACGTTGCCCGTCATCGGCTTCGCTCGCCGCCTCATAATACAAGGCAGCGGTCAGGCATTCCAGCGCGCGGCCGCGGTCGATCGCACTGGCCAGCCGGGTCGAGAAAGGCTGTGCGGCGGTGACCGTCCTGTCCGGCGGACCGGAAAGCGCAATGGCATCCGTCGGTATCGGCAGGGCCGGCAGCGCGGCGGTGCCGGTCGCGCCGGACGCCGGGGCGGCGTGATCGTCGGCAGCGTAGAGATATGCCGCGCCGGGAAAGTGATCCTCGGCTTCGTAGCCCGTGCGGGACGGCAGTGGCACCGCGACGGCCAATTGCGGCGCGGCGATCGCGCGGAACGTGGCGTGCGTCGACACGGCGATGACAGCGATCAGGGCCCCACCGGTGAGGGCTGCCTGGCGCGATATGTGCACCGGGTACCGAGTGATGAAATGGGTCAGCGTCACGCTTGCCAGCGGCTCCGGATGCGCGCCGACTCATGCACGAGCAGGCTGCATCCCGCTTAGTGCGCAAGGTTTAATGTCTTACTGCTGGCATTAGGCGGCGGCGGTAGCGTTTGCCGTCGCCCCGCCGCGCACGGGCTCAATCTTTCTTGTTTCGCCCCGCGAACATCATCGCTGCGGCGACGGCGGCGGACCCTATTCCGACGCCGATCCCGATCGCGCCGATCGGCCAGTTCTTCGTGACGTCCTTCACGGTCTTACCGCCGGCGCGTTCCTCGGCGGCCTTGTGATGCTTGGCGGCAATGACGATTTCGTTCGGCTGGGTATCGTCCTGATCGGACATGTCGTCTCTCCCGGTCACTTTGCGCTGCGATATTCTGCGCGGAATTGATTGGCAAACAGGCTCAACGTGCCACCGGCGATCGCGCTCCGCAGATCGGCCATTAGCGCCTGATAGAAATACAGATTGTGCTCGGTCATCAGCATCGCGCCGAGCATCTCGCCGGAGCGCACGAGGTGATGAAGATAGGCGCGTTCCCAAGTTGCGCAGACCGGGCAGGCGCAGGCGGGATCAAGCGGACCGCGATCCTCGCCGAACTTCGCGTTGCGAATGTTGATCGGGCCGGCGCGCGTAAAGGCCTGTCCGGTGCGGCCTGACCGCGTCGGCAGCACGCAATCGAACATGTCGATGCCGCGTTCGACCGCGCCGACGATATCGTCCGGCTTGCCGACGCCCATCAGATAGCGGGGCGCATCCTCAGGCAATTGGTCCGGCGCGAAATCGAGGCAGCCGAACATCGCGTCCTGGCCTTCGCCGACGGCGAGTCCGCCGACGGCATAGCCATCGAACCCGATCGCGTTCAGCGCACCGGCGCTTTCCGCGCGCAGTCGCTCGTCCAGCGCGCCTTGCTGGATGCCGAAGATCGCGGCGTTTTCCGCATGCGTGCCGCCACTGTCGAATGCGTCGCGGCTGCGCTTCGCCCAACGCATCGAACGGGCCATCGCCGCCGCCTGCACCTCGCGCGTGGCGGTGGTCGGCACGAGTTCGTCAAAAGCCATGACGATGTCGGACCCGAGCAGCCGCTGGATCTCGATCGACCGCTCGGGCGACAGGGTGTGGCGCGTGCCGTCGAGATGGCTTTTGAACGTCACGCCATTCTCGTCGCGCTTGGTCAGGTCGCTCAGGCTCATCACCTGATACCCGCCGGAATCCGTCAGGATCGGCCGATCCCAGCCCATAAAAGCGTGCAGTCCGCCCAAACGGGCGACTCGCTCCGCGCTCGGGCGCAGCATGAGGTGATAGGTGTTGCCGAGAATGATGTCCGCCCCGCTCGCGCGCACATCGTCCGGCTTCATCGCCTTGACGGTGGCGGCGGTGCCGACCGGCATGAAGGCAGGGGTGCAGATCGTGCCGCGGCGCATCGCGATCTCGCCGGTGCGGGCCTTGCCGTCACGCGCGGCGACGGTGAACTGGAAACGGGGGGGCATGCCGATCAGCGCTTCTTCTTGCCGGAAAGGTTGGACGGGGCGGTGCGCAACGTGATCAGTTCCGCACGCGTGAGCGCGCCGTTCCGATCGACATCGAAGCGATCGAAGAAGCGGTCGAACTCGGCGGTCAACTCGGCCAACGTGATGCGGTTGTCGTCGTCGGTATCGACCGAATAGGGGCTGGGCACGACATTCGCATCGCCAAGCCAGGTCTTCGCCCAAGCCGAATAGTCGAAATAGCCGATGTCCGGCTTGCCGCCGGAGACAGTCGCGAAACTCCGCGCGAGACAGGCATGCAACTCCGCCCTCGTCACGATCGCGTCGAAATTCGTATCGCACGCGGCGATCATCATCGCCGCAGGCTCGAACACGATCGTCGCGAACGGTTGGGGGCGGGCCAGCGGGGCAGTCGGCGCAGAGTTCGCCCCGGATGGAGGCTGTTGCGCCGCCACAGCCGGTGCCAGCAGTGCTGCGACGAAGATGAGGATCGCACGCATGATCGACCTTTCAGGGCAGCGGCGCGCCGGCATCGCACTCGCAGCGGAAAACACTCTTCGGGCGCGATAGCATCGATCGCATCCCCGCCAAGAAGGGATTGGCGCTTCGGCACGATTTTAAGGGAGTGCGCTCGATCCACGCGCTGTCACGACCCCCTTTCGGTCAGGACGAGGACCGTGATCGCCCGGTTCGAACTGATTTTTCCGACGAACTCACCAAATTGGGTGAGGCATTACCTCATTTTCAGAGGTAGCGGATTGTTCGCGATTCCGGCGGAAAACGATTCGCGCAAGCGACCATCTGATGTTGCTTCATACTATACATTCATGGAGCGGAGGTGCGCCCGGAATATCCGGAGCGGTTAACTGATATTATCACAAAAATGTGTGATTCCTTACAATAAAAATCTGTCATTGCTCCTTTATGGGCGGGACGTGTTCGATATGTATTACTTGCATCAATCACGCGTTCGATTTTGAAACAGGAATTCATCTTTTATTAGTGACATTCATCGAATCGCATATTAACAGCGACTTAACGATGCCGATGTGACTCAAAAGAGTCCCAGTGAAACGGCGAGGGGGTGTCATGTTTTTATGTGTTCGACGGCGTTTTCCGGGCGGATTGCTATGTATTCCTGCCGGCGTTGCCTGGATAATGGCTGCTCCAGCATCGGCGCAGGATCTTGTTCATACCCCGATCAGTCCGACATTCGGTGGAAACCCGTTCAATTCGGCACATATTCTTGGCGTCGCCGGCGCCCAGAACGATTATAAAGACCCTAATTCTGCATCGACGAGTTCGCAAGCTGACCTCTTTGCAAGGCAACTTCAGTCCCGTTTGCTATCGGCATTGTCGTCGCAAATTACGGACGCTATCTTTGGCGCCAACCCGCAAGAAAGTGGGACGATAACCTTTGGGGGGCAGACCGTTTCCTTCGTTCGATCTTTGGAGTCGGTGAGCCTGACGATCACGAACAACGAAACCGGCGAAATAACGAACATCGAAATTCCAACCTTCATCAAGGTCAATTAAGATGTTCCGCGCGTTGTATTGCGTTGCCTTAGTAGCCGTGCTGTCAGGCTGCCAAAGCATTCCTCATGGGAAAGGCGGCGTCGCGCACTCGAAGGCGGCGTATTATCCTGAGCCGACGGTTACTCAGAAGGCGCTCGCCGATATCCCGCCTCCTGCGCGGCCGATCGCGATCGCCGTCTATGGGTTCAACGACCAGACCGGGCAATTCAAGCCGAGCGAGGCAGGCCAGACCTTGTCGCGTGCGGTGAGCCAAGGCGGCGGCTCGATCCTCGTCAAGGCATTGCAAGACGCCGGGGATCGGAAGTGGTTCACCATCGTCGAGCGCGAACAACTCCGTAATCTTCTGAACGAACGCCAGATCATTCGGGAAATGCGCGAGCGATATCTGGGCGAGACGGCCGCCAACCCGCAGGCGCTGCCTTCGTTGCTGTTCGCTGGAGTCATCCTGGAAGGCGGGATCGTCGGATATGACAGCAACACGCTGACCGGCGGCGCGGGCGCGGCGTTCCTCGGGATCGGTGCGAAGGCCGAATATCGGCAAGATACCGTGACGGTATATCTGCGCGCGGTTTCGGTTCGTACGGGCGAGGTGCTGACGACCGTTACCGCCTCGAAAACGATCGCATCCTACTCACTCGGCGGTAGCGCGTTCAGGTTCGTCGGTTTCAAGCAATTGCTGGAGGCTGAGGCTGGGTTCACAACCAACGAGCCCGATCAGATTGCGCTTCAGCAAGCGATCGAGAAAGCGGTCTACGGCCTCGTGATGGAAGGGGTTCAGCTAAAGATTTGGGACTTCGCGAGCACGGCGGCTGGGATGCCGTATCTGGAGAATTATCGCAAGGAACGGGACGGTGTCTTTTCCGGCGCGCAAGTCGCCAAGGCGCTTACCGTATCACGGACCATAGCGGCGGCTAAACGCGTCGTCGTGCCGGAGGATCGTCGCGACCCCGACAAGAAATTGAAGTGACACATTGATTCAAGAATCGCGATCACCCGCAACAGGGGGTCATGATTTCGGCGGAGCGCCCTGATCCGTTGAACACAAAAGAAGGGCAGATCGCGAGCCCGGAACTGCAATTCCAGGCTCGCGGGTAGTTACTCTCTCGAAGATTCGAGAGGGCGTATCAGTCCCCATGACAAGGAAGACCAACATGAAACTCTCTATCTTCAATTCGGTTTCGTTCCTAGCCGTCGCAACCCTCTTCGCCGGCGCCGCAGCCGCCGAAAACCGCGCCGATCTGACGCAGAACGGCACGAGCAACAATACGCTGATCCAGCAGATCACGACCACAAACGGCGGCGCAATCAACCCGCGGAACGCTACGGCGATCGTCAACCAGAGCGACAATCGGAACTCGGCAGCCGTCACGCAGTCCGGCCTCAGTGAAACAGCTCGTATTACGCAGAGAGCGAACGACAACCGCGCTCAAATCGATCAGGTTGGTTCCGTTTCCTCGTATTCGCAGATTGACCAAGAATCCTCTGCCAATCGTGCGCAAACGACGCAGAACGGCAGTTTGGCGGTATCGTACGTTCGCCAACTCGGCGGAACGGACAATAACGCCCTGGTATCGCAGGACAGCCGGTCCTTCTCTAATCTCTTCCAGAATGGCAGCTACAATTCGGCCGATGTGACACAGACCGACAACGGCGAAAATGATTCCACTATTTCGCAGAGCGGAAATGGCAACTACTCGTTAGTTATGCAGAATGCGGGCGACCACCAGTCCTTCATCACGCAGAACGGAGACGGCAACGGAGCTGATGTGAGACAGTTCGGCGCAACCGACGCCGCTTATTCGTCGATCGTACAGACCGGTGCTGCAAATCAGGGCACCGTTCGCCAGCAGTAATCAACCTGACGGGGCTGGCGCCATCCGTGGCGCCAGCCTGTTAAAGGAGGCCGGTGACATGCTTTTCCGGGCACTGCCCACAATCGTAGCGCTCGGTATCGGCTGTTCCATGCTTGTCGGTTCCGCCCATGCTATCTTGTCGCCCGTTCGCGGTGGCGGCGATGGCATGGGCGCTTTCGATTGGGCGCCGTATCGATTGGTCTCTAGCCCACTTGATCCGCATGATACGGGCTCGTTGACCGATCGACGCGTGTTGATCGAGCAGGTCGGTGACGACAATGACGCGGTGGTTACGCAAGCCGGCAGGGCGGCCACAGCGAGCATCGTTCAGAAAGGCGATCGAAACGAGGCCCGCATCGATCAGTCGAGCGCGGCCACTTCCGAGGCGAGGATCGATCAATACGGTTCGACGAATGTCGCCAGCCTGATCCAGCGTGGCGATGGTGCGAACCAAGGCTCGACGATGCAAACCGGGCATGGCAACGCCGTGGTCCTTCGTCAGACGGCGTCTGGCGGCTTCCGAAACGACGCGAGCATCGTGCAGGCGGGGTCATCCAACCAAATGAACGTTACGCAAGCCGACAGCAACAATACGGCCGTGCTCGCCCAATATGGCGATGGGAACGCAATGACAGCAAATCAGGAAGGGGTGGGCAACGCCTTGACCTGGACGCAAACCGGCAACCACCTGTCCGACCTGAACATCACGCAAAGCGGTGCGTCGGCGATGACAATCACACAATCCCGGCTCGGCAAGTGATCCCGATACGTTCGGCTTGTCGATCGATGTCGAAGAGCGACGTTCATGCATAGCCAGGATGGGTTGAACCGTATGTACCATAGGCTCTTTGCGGCGTTCGTAGTCGCGTCGACCCCGCTTGGCGCTGCAACGTCGGCGCAATCCACGGTCGAGCCCGGGCCGGAGCAAAGCATCGAGATCGATCAGGTGCCGTCGTCCGGCCGCCGCTTGTCGTCGCCTAGCACACAACCGAGCCAGATCGCGCCCGCTGCCCTTCGTGAGTCGGCCGCGCGCACCGAACAGATCTATCGCGGTGCGAAAACCGCACAATCCTCCGGCTCACCGTCGCAACTGAGCGACGGGCGGAAGGCCTATATCGGCAGGATCGCCGGCGAAGATCGGTGCGATCGACGGTCGAAGAAGGCGCGATCCTTGTCGGCCTGTACAAACGTCATCGAGACGCGCGCCGCTGCATTCCCGCCGCCGGAAGAGTCGGCGCTGACGAACGAGCAGCGTCTACTGGCGACTCAGCACGGCATTAGGGGCACGATGAACACGAAAATCCTTGGTCAACATTTGGCGGACGACGGATCTCCCGACACGCCGGAAGGTCAGGCGGTCGCGTCACTGATCCTCCAGGCCCTGGCAAAGGATCAAGCGGCGGCGGAGACGGTCGCGGAGGCGCGCCCGGAGGAAAGCGCTGCCTCGCTGATCCCGATGATCGTTCCTCCGTTGCCTGCGCCTTGAGCTGAAGGGGTCCGGGAATGCCACTATCCGCATTGCTCAACGCGCTTCTGATTGCGACGGTGGGTATGGTGGCGGAAAGTCCCGCCGCACCGCCCGAACTGCGCCCGATCCGTTTGCAGGAGGAGCAGTTTACCGGCGGCGTCCATATCCTTGTGATCGGGGCATCGCCGTCCGAGCTGCGCGCGCAATACCGGCTCGAGGTAACTTCCGGACCGAATGGCAATCGATCAATCCAAACCGGCTCCGCCGTTATCCGGCCCGGTTCCGAAGTCCTTCTCATAAATCTACGCATGGCGGGATCTGGCTCGGGTTGGAGCGCGAGACTTACCGTCACACCGGAAAGCGGGGCGCCCTACGAAGACCGTCTCGACGGGTCGGCAACTGAGCAATGACACATAGGGTCGAGACGCTTCCAAATGCGTACGCCGATCATCCCTTGGCAGAGACACTCGGATGTCGAACAAGGGGCAGTTCATCCCCTTGAGCCCGAAGCTAAAGGAAAGAAAAAAGGTCTCGAAAAAGGCTCCTTCACCGCGACCGACCAAAGGCCCTTACGGAAGCAACAGCGAGGCGTCGCCGTACGAGTAGAAACGGTACTGGTTTTCGATGGCGTGCGCATAGGCCGCCTGCATGCGTTCGCGTCCCATCAGCGCCGAGACCAGCATGAACAGGGTCGACCGGGGGAGGTGGAAGTTGGTGATCAGGCCATCCACGCCCTTGAAGCGGTAGCCGGGGGTGATGAAGATCGCGGTGTCGCCCTCGAACGGGTGGATCATGCCGTCATCAGTGGCGGCGCTTTCGATCAGGCGCAGGCTGGTGGTGCCGACAGCGATGATGCGGCCACCGGCGGCGCGGGTGGCGTTGAGCCGTGTGGAAGTCGCGGGGTCGATGCGGCCCCATTCGCTGTGCATCGCGTGGGAGTCGGTATCCTCGACCTTGACCGGCAGGAAGGTCCCGGCACCGACGTGCAGCGTCAGCGTGGCATGGCCGATCCCGGCGGCGTCGAGCGTGGCGATCAGGTCGGGTGTGAAATGCAGCGCGGCGGTGGGTGCGGCGACGGCACCCTTTTCCGCTGCGAACATCGTCTGATAGTCCTCAGCATCCTGGGCGTCGGTCGGGCGTTTCGCGGCGATATAGGGGGGCAGGGGCATGCGCCCGGCGCGTTCCAGCAGCAGTTCGACCGGCTCGTCGCCGGCGAACGTGAGAATGAAACTGCCATCCTCGGCCTTTTCGGATGCGACGGCGGAGACACCGCTGCCGAAATCAATCGTGTCCTGGTCGTGCAGCCGGCGGCCGTTGCGCACGAAGGCGCGCCAGCGGCGTGGCCCCTCGCGCTTGTGCAGCGTCGCGCCGATCCGCGCATTGCCTTTGGTGCCTTCGAGTTGCGCCGGGATGACCCGCGTGTCGTTGAACACCAGCAGGTCCCCACGGCGCAGTTGGCCGGGCAACTCGTGGACGCATAGGTCGCGCGTCTCATCACCCTCCAGAACGAGCAACCGTGCGCTGTCGCGCGGTACCGCCGGGCGCAGCGCGATGCGTTCCGCCGGCAAATCGAAATCGAACAGATCGACGTTCATCGTGATATCCTCGCCCGGGCGGGCGAGGCGGGACTCAGTTCTTGGTCGGGGCGGCGGATTTCGCCGTCGGGGCCTTGGGCGCGAGCTTCGGCCGGACCGGAGTTTTTGATACGGTCGACGTGCCGGGCAGCTTGATCGGCGGGCCCAATGCGGCCGGTGGCGTCACCGGTGCCGCGGCATAGGCCGGCGGTGAATCCGCCGCGACATAGGCATGCAGGATGCGCGAGGGGTTCGCCGGCGGCTCGCCACGTTCGATCGCGTCGACATATTGCATCCCCTCCAGCACGCGGCCGAACACGCTATACTTCTTGTCGAGGCTGAGGCGCGGCTGGAAGACGATGAAGAACTGGCTGTTGGCGCTGTCTTCTTTATCGGAGCGGGCGGCGGCGACGGCGCCGCGGACGTGCGGGAGATAGTTGAATTCCGCTTTCACGTCGGGGAGCGCGGAGCCGCCGGTACCGTCGCCCTTGGGGTCGCCGCCCTGTGCCATGAAGCCGTCGATCACGCGGTGGAACACCAGCCCGTCATAGAAATGCTGGCGGGTCAGCGTCTTGATGCGATCCACCATCAGCGGCGCGACATCCGGACGCAACCAGATGACCACGCGGCCGCCGGTCGACAGATCGAGATAGAGCAGGTTCTGCGGATCGGTCGCGGAGGCCGGTGGAAGCCGCGGTGTCACGACAGTCTCGGCCTTGACGTTGTTGAGCGGCTTGGCCTTTTCGGGGGCTTTCTGCGCCAGCGCCGGGCCGGCCATGACAGTAGCCATCAACGCGCCTGCGAGCGCAAACATCCTGGTCATCGAACGCATTATATCCCCGCGAAAATCCGGCGTGTCGCCGCCGTCTAGAGCAAATCGCGGATTGCGCCAACGTGAACGTTTGGCTGGGGTGCAGGCGCCCTGCCGCCGGGTCAACCGCCCTTTCGGCCGATCCTGGCGACGCGCGCAATCACTTCGTCCGACACCAGCGCGGGCACGAACTTGCGGATATCGCCGCCGTACAGGGCGATCTCCTTGACCAATTTGCTGGCGATCGGCTGGAGTGCGACGTCGGCCATCAGGAAGACCGTCTCGACGCGTGGGTTGATCTGCTGGTTCATCCCGGCCATCTGATATTCGTATTCGAAATCCGCCACCGCGCGCAGCCCGCGGACGATCACGCGCGCGCCCTGCGCCTCGGCGAAATCCATCAGTAGCGAGTCGAAGCTGACGACCTGCACGTCGCCGTCCACGCCCGCGACTTCGCGCCGCACCGTGTCCATCCGTTCCTCGACGCTGAACATTGGCGATTTGGAGGCATTGGTCGTCACACCGATGACGAGCCGGTCGACCAGCTTCGCGCCGCGGCGGATGATGTCCATATGGCCGAGCGTGATCGGATCGAACGTACCGGGATAGACACCGATGCGGATGGTCATTGGCGTGCCCCTTCAGCCTGGAACGGCGCAGCCCCGGCCGGTGCCGGGGCGACGGTATCGATGACGACGATCAGTGGTTCCGCGCGGTGACGAAGCGGGCGATGTCCCGCAGCAGATCCGCTTCCGGACCATAACTGGCGAGATGCGCGATCGCCTGATCGACCAGCATGCGTGCCTGTTCGCGCGCGCGGTCCAGCCCGAGCAGCGAGAGGAACGTCTCCTTGCCGGCATTCTCGTCCTTGCGCAGCGCCTTGCCGGCCAGTTCCTCGTCGCCCTCGACATCCAATATGTCGTCGGCGATCTGGAATGCGAGCCCGAGATCGCGGGCATAGCCGCGCAGATGCTTGCGCCCTTCGACCGGAACGCGCCCGAGGATCGCACCCGCCTCGACCGCGGCGGCGATCAAGGCGCCGGTCTTCATCGCTTGCAGGCGCGTGACGGTGGGCAGGTCAAAGCTGGTCTTCTCCGCCTCGAGGTCCATCATCTGGCCGCCGGCCATCCCGTTCGGCCCGGACGCGCGCGACAGATCGGCGAGTAGTTCGACGCGGACATAGGGGTCGGCATGGGTCAGCGGATCCGCGAGCAGTTCGAACGCCAGAGCGTGCAAGCAATCGCCCGCTAGGATCGCCGTCGCCTCGTCGAAGGCCTTGTGCGTGCTGGGTTTGCCGTGCCGCGTGTCGTCATCGTCCATCGCCGGCAGATCGTCGTGGATCAGCGAATAGACGTGGATGCATTCCAGCGCGAGCCCGGCGCGTCCGGCGCAATCGCGGTCGACGCCGAACAATTGCGCGGTTGCGCTGACCAGCATCGGGCGCAGTCGCTTGCCGCCGCCCATCGCCGCGTGCCGCATCGCGCGGTACAGGTCCGCGCGGGGGTCGTCCGGCATTTCCAGCAGGACGTCGAACCGGCGGTCGATATCGGCGGCGACTTCGCCGAGCGCGGCTTTCAGCGTCGGCGATGGGGTGTGGGATTCGCTGGCCACTTGCGTCATCCTGCCACGAACGGTTGCGTGCCGGCGGCGCGACCCTCGGCATCGGTGCGAATCGATTCGATCCGCGCCTGCGCCGCGTCGAGCCGTTCCTTGCAGCGGAGCCGAAGTCGATCGCCGCGTTCATACAGTGCGATCGCGCCGTCTAGCGGCTCGTCGCCAGATTCGAGGCGGCTGACGATATGTTCGAGCTCGCGAAGCGCGGCTTCGAACGAAAGGTCTTCGACGGGGGTTTCCATGGCTTACGCTATGGCCTGTGGGGACGAACGGGGTCAAGGATACGTCGCGTCGAGTTTGCGTTAAGCGTCGGACCCGCCGATAGGAATATCCATGTTCACCAGCATCAACCCAGCCACCGGTTCCGCCGGAGAGAGTTTCGCCGAACTAACGGCAGATGAGATCGAGACCCGCGTGGCACGTGCCGCCGAGGCCTATACGGGCTGGCGCGCGACGGATCACGAGACGCGCACGCAATTGCTGTCCGCGATCGCCGACCAATTCGACGCGAACCGCCAGCGGCTCGCCGAGATTGCGGTGCGCGAGATGGGCAAGACGTTGAAGTCTGCACTGGCCGAGGTCGAGAAATGCGCCGTTGGCTTCCGCTACTACGCCCAGGAAGGGCCGGCGATGCTGGCACCGCGCGAATTCGCCACGGGCGGCGGCACCGGCAAGGCGCGCTGGCTGCCGATCGGTCCCGTCTTGGCGATCATGCCGTGGAACTTCCCGTATTGGCAGGTGGTCCGCTTCCTCGCGCCGACGATCATGGCCGGAAACGTCGGGCTGTTGAAGCATGCGTCGAGCGTCCAGGGCGTCGCCGCGGCGATCGAGGAAATGGTGATCGCGGCGGGTGCGCCGGCCGGCGTGTTCCAGAACCTGGCGATCAAGTCCGGCAAGGTCGATGCGCTGATCGCCGACGATCGCATCGCCGCGGTCACGCTGACCGGCAGCGAAGGTGCGGGGATGAAGGTCGCCGAGGCGGCGGGACGTGCGCTCAAGAAGGTCGTGCTCGAACTCGGTGGATCTGACCCATTCATCGTCATGCCGTCCGCCGACCTCGACGCCGCCGCGAAGACCGCGGTTACGGCGCGTATCCAGAATACCGGGCAGTCGTGCATTTGCGCCAAGCGGATGATCGTCCACGCCGATATCTACGACACGTTCCTCGAAAAGTTTTCCGCCGGCATGCAGGCCGTCAAGGCCGGCGACCCGATGGATGCCGCGACCGACATGGGTCCGCTATCCAGCGAAGAACAGCGCCAGACGGTGCTCGACCAGATCGAGATGATCCGCGCGGAGGGCGCGAAACTGCTGTTCGGTGGCGAGGCGTTGCCGGGGAAGGGCGCGTTCATGTCGGCCGGGATCCTGGTCGACGTGCCGATCGATCATGCGGTGGCGCAGGAGGAACTGTTCGGCCCGGTCGCGATGCTGTTCAAGGCCGACGATATCGACGCCGCGATCCGCCTCGCGAACGACGTGCCGTTCGGGCTCGGCTCCTCCGTCTGGACGAACGATCCCGACGAGCGCGAGCGGTTCGAACGCGAGATCGAGGCGGGGATGACGGCGGTGAACCAGATGCTCGCGAGCAGCCCGGAGGCTCCGTTCGGCGGGATCAAGCGCTCCGGCCACGGGCGCGAACTCGGGCCGTACGGGCTGCACGAGTTCATGAACCTGAAGACCGTGTTGGGCTGATATCCGGCGGCGGTGTAGCCCGAGGCAATCGTACGAGCGCGCCGTACGCGCCCGGGCGCTACTTCTCCGCCATAACCTCGGCAACCAAATCCTTGCGGCTGAGTTTACCGATCATCGTCTTGGGCATGGTCAGGCGGATGACGACCTGATCGACGCGTTCGTGTCGGCCGAGTTGGGGGTTGAGCCAACCTCGCAGTTCTTCCGGCGAAACGGTAACGCCGTCGTTCAGCGTGACATAGGCGCGGGGCTGTTCGCCGCGATACGGGTCCGGAAGGCCGATCACCATCGCTTCCTTGACCGCCGCGTGGTGGTACAGGATCGCCTCGATCTGGCTCGGGAAGACCTTGAAGCCGCTGACCGCGATCATGTCCTTCAGCCGGTCGACGATCCGGATGAAGCCGTCGGCGTCGATCGTTCCGACATCGCCGGTGCGCAGCCAGTCCTGCCCGGCATCGTCGGCGACGAAAACGTCGCTGTCGGCCTCGGGTCGACCCCAATAGCCCTGCATGATCTGTGGGCCGCGGATGACGATCTCGCCGGGTTCGCCTTCTGGCGCGGGGCGGGTCGGATCACCTTTGTCGACCAACCGGACGATCGTGGCGGGGATCGGCTGGCCGATCGTGCCGGGCTTTCCTTCGCGCTCGTAGGGGTTGGCCGAGACGACACCGGAGCTTTCCGACAGGCCATAGCCTTCGACCACGGTGGCGCCGGTCGTTGCCTCGAATTTCGCCTTCAACTCGGCGGAGAGCGGCGCACCGCCGGAGATGCAGATACGCAGACTGCTGAAATCGGTCCGCGACGCTTGGGGATGATCGAGCAATGCCTGGTACATCGTCGGCACGCCGGGCAGGGACGTCGCCTTGGTGCGGTCGAGCGCGGCGAGCACCTGGCCCGCATCGAACCGCGGCAGCATGACGATACAGCCGCCATTGAGCATTGTGCGGTTGAGCACGCAGGTATTGGCGAAGACGTGGAACAACGGCAGCACGCCGAGAATACGGTCCGGCTCGCCGACATGCGGATCCAACGCCATGACCTGCCGGGCGTTGGCCGACAGGTTCTGGTGGCTGAGCATCGCGCCCTTGGGAACGCCGGTGGTACCGCCGGTATATTGGATCAGCGCGATCGTCTGAAGCGGGTCGATTGCCGCCGGTTCATGCCTGCCGTCGTTCGCGATCAGTTTCGAGAACGCGATGATACGGGGATCGTCCGGGCGTTCGGCAGTCTCGCTGCGCTTGAACAGGCGGTACAATAGCGATTTTGCAGGAGGTAGCGCCCCAGCGATCGATCCGACCACCAGCCGCTCCAGCGCGCTCCGCTCCAGCACTTTCAACGCGGTCGGCAGCGTTGCTTTGGCCGATACGGTGAACAGCAGCCGCGTGCCCGAATCAGCGACCTGATGGGCCAGTTCGTCGGCGGTGTAGAGCGGTGAGAAGTTGACCACCGTCGCCCCGAGCTTGAGGATGCCATAATAAGCGGCAAGGTAGTGCGGCACGTTCGGCAGGAACAGGCCGATCCTGTCACCGGGACCGTAACCGAGTGCCTTGAGACCGGCGGCAACGCGGTTCGCGCCGTCCAGCGTTTCGGCATAGCTGTAATGCCGTCCAAGGAAATCGATCAGCGGCGCGGCGCCCGCTTTGGCGACCGAGGCGTCGAACGCGTCGACCATCGACAGCGGCGGAAACTCGGTGTGCCACGGTGTAGGGTGGCGATAGGCTTTGGTCCAGGCGGTGGCCGGGTCGGGCATCGGGTCGGTCATTTACATCGGTGTAAGCAGCCCGAATGGCGGCTGCAAGCCGCGATGGGCGGCGCCGGTCTCAGACGAGACGCTTGGTCCACGTCACCAGAACGGAGACGGCCACGACCCCCAGGTCGATCGCCGCCTGTACCCTGACCGGCGAACGATCGCCGACATCGTGCGTCAGGATGCGGATGTCGGCGCTGGGATGCCGCACGGCGGCGAACGCCAGCACGAGCGCGGCAAGAAGGACGACGGTCATACGACGGTTACGCACGCCCGCTCCCCCTGGATTGGCATCGAGCGAACATCATAGCGAAGTTCCACCCGGTCGCAAGCGCACTCAGGCGGCGGAGGCGACGCCGCGCATCTGGCCCGGGCGGCTTGGATCCTTGCCGCGCACGCGGTCCCGCCCGGCTGACTTGGCGTCGAATAAGGCGGCGTCGGCGGCGCAATACATCGCCTTCCAGTCGGTCTCGCGCAGCAGCGGACCGCGGTGCAAGCCGATGCTCGCGGTTACGCCGAGATCGTACGGCATTCGCGCGGTACGCAAAGCTGCAAGGATATTCTCGGCATCGACCGGTTCGTCGGCGCCGGAGACGATCGCGAATTCCTCGCCGCCGATCCGGGCAACGAGCGCCGACGGGTGGCTCGCGATGCGCAACGTGCGGGCGACCACGCGGAGTACGTCGTCGCCGCCATCATGCCCGATCGTATCGTTGATGCGTTTGAAGTTATCGATGTCGATAAGCAGCAATTGCTGTTCGGCCGGGCGCCCGATCGCCTCGCGCAGGAACGCGCGCCGGTTCATCAGCCCGGTCAGCGGATCGGCGTCCGCCAGCAGCCGCGCCACCATCTCCTGTTCGCGCGCCAGATCGCGCTCGCGGGTGATCAGCAGGATGCGGTAGGCGATCGCCAGACTTGACAGCAGCGCCTCGAAAATCATCGACAGGATCGTCGAATTGTCGAGCCAGAAGCTGTACTCGATCAAATTCAGGCCGCCCGCCGTGCGCATCGCCGCTAGCACGATCGGCGCGATCCAGGCGATGACGAAAAGCCATAGGAACTCACTGCGGCCCCGCCAGGCGGCGATCATGACAGGTATGATCGCCATCAATATGATCAGGAAACCCAGCGTATAGGCGGTATTGAGCAGCCGCATATGCCACGGCGCCAGTAGCGCGAAGGTCAGCGCCGGGATCGCCACCGCGAACGAGGCGATCCGCACGCTGCGGCTGATCCACGGCGTGATGATATGCGGTTCGAAGAAGTGCCTCAGGAAGTTGATCGCCGCGATGCCGGTTGCCGCGAGCAGGAGATAGTTCATTCGCAGCCGGGCATTGTTCTCGACCGCCGGGAACGCCCAGGCGAACGCGCCGGACGAGGTGAACGCGTAGAGCAGCATTCCGACCATCATCAGGCAGTAGAAAGGCAGGAAGGCGTGACGCAGCGCGCGGGCCAGCCCGACATTGTACAACAGCAGCGCGATGCATATGCCGGCGAAACCGGCATAGACCGCGCTCAGGATCGTGTTGGATCGCGCCGATTGGCTGCTGGTCGCGATCGTCGGGGCGACCACGATGCCGCGCAGGTTCGCCGCCCCCTCGACATGCCATAGCAAGCGGATCGGACGGGTTTCGCGACGCGGCAGCCAGCGTTCGAAGATCGCGCCGAGTTGCAGGGCCCGGGCGGCATCGTGCGCGTCGGTAACGATCCGGTCGATCCGCCCATCAGGGTGCAGGGCGTAGAGGGTCATGCGATGCTGCCACAAGCTTGCGGACCGGACCATCAGACGGTGATCCAAATGGCCGCGGGGCAGAGGACGGCTCATCACCCAATAGTCGCCCGACCCGAATTGCGTCTGTGGAGTCGCGCAATCGAAGTCGTTTGCCAGCTTCAGGACCTGCGCGGCCGTCAGCCCCGGCGCGTCGCGCAATACGCATGTCGTCACCGGTGCGCCGACGATCCCCGCGCTGCCGCGCGCGGTTGCGGCCGGGGCGAATACCGCCAGCCCAAGCGCGATCACCAAAAACCAGAGGCGGAACGGGAACATGGTCGGGGTTTAAAAGGCCGAGACCGAAGAAAAGGTTAATGCGGCGCAAACCATTCCCTCCAAGCGTTGGCGGTCGATCGACGTGAACATAAGTTCGGATCTTGAGCGTGAGCTAGGTCTATCCTGCGAGCGCAGGATGGATCGGGTAGACCGCGCAAGTAAAATACATGCTCCCTCTCGGTAAGGTTAATCGGTGTCGCTAATTGAAACAGTGTAAATATTCACAGCTTGTTCTTTATTAACAACCCGTTAAAGGCCGAGTCATCGACAGGGACAAGTATCTCTGCGGCTATCCAAAGGTGGAAAGCCGAGTGCTTGATAGGGGAAGTCATCGTGAAGGCTATGTATCTCGCGGCAGCTGCCGCCGCCGCGTTCGTCGCGTCCGCCGCAACCGCCGAAACCGTCAACGACACCAGCTTGCAGAACATCAACGGCGTGTTCGGCACGAGCGTTGTCACCACCACCACGAATGCCACGGGCACTCGCACGACGGTTACCGGACCTGGCCCTAACGCAGGCGCCAACCGCGCGTCGGGTACGCCCGTGCTGAACAGCTGGTATCAGGCCAATGTCGGCCCAGGCTCGACCGTCGGTATTACGACCGATTACGCCCGCAGCGGCAACGGATCGGCATATTTCAACAGCACGCAGGGCGATACCGGCAAGGGCGACCTGGTCTACAACTTCGGAGCCGCAGGCGCATCGGAGCGCATCGCATTGTCGAGCCTGACCAGCGTCTCGTTCGATTTCTATCGCTCGTCCGCATCGACCACGACGGCCACGTTCGCGCCGGTGCTGCGTCTCGGTATGTACAAGGACAACACCTTTGCCGGCTCGCTCGTTTTCGAGAACGTCTATCAGACGCAGCAGAACGCGCCGGTCGATAGCTGGACGACGCTGACCGCCAATCTGAACAACGGAATCTTCTGGGCCACCAATGCCGCGCTCGGGCCGACCTTTGCGTCCGCCAATGGCGGACAGAAGACGCTGGCGCAGTGGATCGCCGACAATGCAGGCGCGAACCTCACCGTTTACGGCCTCGAAATCGGTATCGGTTCGGGCTGGAACAACCAGTTCTACGGTGCGGTCGACAACGTGAAGGTCGATTTCAGCGGCGGCCGTTCGGTGAACTCGAACTTCGAAGTCGCTGCAAACGGCGCGGTTCCCGAGCCTGCAACCTGGGGCATGATGATCCTGGGCTTCGGCATGATGGGTGCCTCGGCACGGTATCGCCGTCGTTCGTCGAAGGCCACTTTCGCCTGAGCTGCGTTTTCTGAGACAGGCCAATGAAGAAGCCGCTGCCCGGAAGGGCGGCGGCTTTTTTCATGCGTGTCGCCTGGCGTGCCGCGCCGACCGGTCGTGCCCGGTCACGCCGCGGGAAACGTAAAAGCAAAGAAAAAGGCCGAGGAAGATCGCTCTTCCCCGGCCCGATATCACTTGGCTTCGGCAGCTTCCGCCTTGCCCTTCTTGCGCGGTTTCTTCGGCGCGGCCGGGGTGATCTCGAAGGACAAGGCACCGTCCTTCATCTTCACGTTGACCTCGCCGCCATGGACCAGCTTGCCGAACAGCAATTCCTCGGCGAGCGGCTGCTTGATCTTCTCCTGGATCAGGCGGCCCATCGGTCGGGCACCGTACAATTTGTCGTAACCCTTCGCGGTCAGCCAGGTCTTCGATTCGTCGTCCAGGTTGATATGGACGCCGCGATCGGCCAGCTGCAGTTCCAATTGCAGGATGAACTTGTCGACCACGCGGGCAACGACCTCGGTCGGCAGATATCCGAACGGAACGATCGCATCGAGACGGTTGCGGAACTCCGGCGAGAACATCTTCTGCACCGCCTGCTCGTCCTCGCCTTCGCGCGACAGCTGGCCAAAGCCCAATGTCTCGCGCGCCATATCGGATGCGCCGGCGTTGGTCGTCATGATGAGGATGACGTTGCGGAAATCGACCGTCTTGCCGTGCTGATCCGTCAGGCGTCCGTTGTCCATCACCTGCAACAGGATGTTGAACAGATCTGGATGCGCCTTCTCGATCTCGTCGAGCAGCAGCACCGAATGCGGCTGCTGGTCGATCGCATCGGTGAGCAGACCGCCCTGGTCGAACCCGACATAGCCCGGAGGCGCACCGATCAGCCGGCTGACCGAATGGCGCTCCATATATTCGGACATGTCGAAGCGCTGCAGAGGGATGCCCATGATCGTGGCGAGCTGCTTCGCGACTTCCGTCTTGCCGACCCCGGTCGGACCGGTGAACAGATAGTTGCCGATCGGCTTCTCCGGATCCCGCAAGCCGGCCCGGCTGAGCTTGATCGCCGAGGCAAGCTTCTCGATCGCCGCATTCTGGCCGAACACGACGCGCTTGAGATCGGTCTCGAGCGATTCCAGCGCCTTCGTGTCGTCGGTCGATACCGATTTCGGCGGGATGCGAGCCATCGTCGCGATCACGGCCTCGATCTCGCGGGTGGTGATCGTCTTCTTGCGCTTGCCGACCGGCACCAGCATCTGCATCGCGCCGACTTCGTCGATCACGTCGATCGCCTTGTCGGGCAGCTTGCGGTCGTTGATGTACCGCGCGCTGAGTTCCACCGCCGACTTGATCGCGTCCGGCGTGTACTTCACGTTGTGATGGCTCTCGAACGCCGTACGCAGGCCCGCCAGGATCTTGATCGTATCCTCGATCGTCGGTTCGTTGACGTCGATCTTCTGGAAGCGCCGCAGCAACGCGCGGTCTTTCTCGAAGTGGTTGCGGAATTCCTT
>Ga0160428_1001341_pt1 | contig 19134 bp, 13 predicted proteins | sample SolpanmetagenomM_FD_108198 | JGI IMG/M metagenome (GOLD analysis project Ga0160428, IMG submission 108198) | Solar panel surface microbial communities from Lawrence Berkeley National Laboratory, California, USA - M | ecosystem: Engineered > Built environment > Solar panel > Unclassified ... | reverse complement strand
GCTGACCTTCGATCTCCACGCCATGCACTTGCTCGACCGTCCGCCCAGCGCGCTCGCACTCGAGTTTCTGGCCCTGTTGCGCGAGGTGATCGAGGCGCCGTGATGATGCTTTTCCTCCTGCTTGCCGCCGCCGATCCTGCGGTCGAGCCACCGCCGACCCCGCCCGCCGTCGTGACGGCCTTGGCCGAAGCGGGGCCGGGAACGCGGATCGGACTGGTCGTCACCGACGATCAGGGCCGCGAAATCGTCTCGGTCCGGCCGGACGAGCGTTTAATTCCTGCATCGAACACCAAGATGTTCACCACCGCCGCGGCCTTCGCGCTGCTCCAGCCCGATTTGCCCGACGGCGGCGGCGGCGCGACGGTGCGGTTGCAAGGCGAAGACGTCGTGCTCGAAGGGCATGGCGACGCGCGCCTGTCCGCCGCCGAAACCTGCACCAGCGATTGCCTGCTCGATCTGGCGAAGGCGGTCGCCGCGCGCACGCGGGTCGTTCGCAACGTCATCGGCGACGACAGTGCCTTTCCCGACGAACGCTGGCCGCAGGGCATGAGCTGGAACAACATTCCCAGCCGCTACGGTACCGCCGTGTCTGCTTTGACGATCGACGACAATGTCGTGACGATCACCGTCTCGCCCGGCGGATCGGGCAAGGCGCCGACGATCGCGAGCGACGGATATTATACGGTCGAGAATTGGGCGATCACCGCGGGGACGAAATCGTCGCTCGGCTATACCCGGTCGCCGAACGGCAGCGTCGTCCGCGTCACCGGGACGATCGCCGGGAATGCCCCGCCCGAAACACTGACGCTCGCGCTCGACGATCCGGCGCATCGTGCCGCCTGGCAATTGTCCCGGCTGCTCCGCGGGATGGGCGTGCGCGTCACCGGCAAGGTCATGGTCCAGCATCGGCCGTTGGGTCCTTCCGACGATCCCGCAAACCGCGGAAGCGCACCGGCGCCGCGCGCGCCCGACCAGGCCGTGCTCGCCCGGCTCGCTCCCCCGCCGCTCTCCGCCGACCTGCGCCTGACCAACAAGGTCAGCCAGAACCTGCACGCCGAACTCCTGCTGCGTCGCATCGCCGCGTTGAAAGGCTCGGGGTCGGTCGCCGATGGACGACTGGCGGTTCGCGATATGCTGGACAGCGCCGGCGTGGATCGCTGGGCGTATGATTTCGCCGACGGTGCCGGCATGTCGAGCTACAATCGCCTGACGCCGCGCGCGGCCGTGCGGTTCCTGCGCTGGACGCAGAACCAGGCCTGGGGCCCGGCCTGGAAGGACACGCTGCCGGTCGGCGGCGTCGACGGCACGGTCGGTCGCCGCTTCCGGGACACGCCGTTGCAAGGCAGACTGTTCGCCAAGACGGGAACGCTGAACGCGTCCAACGCCCTGTCCGGCTTCATGATCGCAGCGAGCGGCCGGACGCTGACATTCTCCGCGCTTGCCAACGACATGCCCGGTGACGGCTCGGCCACCGCCGCGGTCGACAAGGCCCTGCTGGCGATCGCGGCGGCGAACTAGACCAGGATGACATAGCGTCGATCCACCCCCACCGTTCGTGCTGAGCGTGTCGAAGGGCGGACACGCGGGACAGGTGCTTCGACACGCTCGGCACGAACGGGTCCAGGTAAAGTCATCTCGCTTTAGGGGCGGTCGAACGCCTGCATCAGCGCATCCCCCGTTGCCGGCCGGAGCGTGAAGATACCGCTATCGAAATGGCGGGTCGGATGGACGCGATTGGTGAGCAACGTCCAGGCTATGCCGCGATCGAAATCGACCCACAGCCCGGTTCCGGTGAACCCGGTATGCCCGATCGTGCCGGCCGAACAATCCTGCCCGCCCGACCATCCGGGATGGCGGATTTCCCACCCGGCGGTGCGGTGCCCTTCCACCGGCGTGCGGATGGCGGCGAGCATATCGGGGGTGGCGCCCGTGCCGTCGAGCAGGGCCTGTGCGAAGCCAAGCACGCCCGCGACCGTCCCGAACAGCCCGGCATGCCCGGTGCGTCCGCCCATCGCCGAACAATTTTCGTCATGCACCTCGCCTTTCAGCACGCGACCGCGCCAATGGCAGTGTTCCGTCGCGACGGCCGGGCCGGGCGGTGACCCCCAACTGAGGCCGGCACCGAGCGGTAGCGCATCCAGGCTGGCGCCCGTCAGCCGCTCCACCGCGATGCCGAGCAGGATGAAGTTGATATCCGAATAGACCGGCGGACCGTGCTTCCACTCCCGTTGCAGCACGAACGCCCGCAAGCGCGCGGGATCGTCGCCATAGGTGTAGATCGGTTCGACCGCAGGCAGGAACGTGCGGTGGACGAGGCAATCGCGAAAGGTCAGCGTGCGTTCGGCGGCATTCGCGACGTCATATTGGCGAAGGTCCGGGATCGCATCGGTCAAGGGCCGATCGAGATCGATCCGGCCTTCCTCCGCCAGCCGCAACACGAAGCTGGTTGTCGCGATCACCTTGCTGACCGACGCCAGATCGAACCAGTGGTCGAGCGTCAGGGGTTCGACCCAGGGCAGGATCTGCGCAGAGCCTGCCACGCGCACCGCGCGCGTACCGTCCGCCGTGACGATGCCGAGCACCGCGCCGGGTATCCGCCCGCTCGCGACATGTTCCGCCGCCGGCAGGAAGGCCGCGTCTGCGATTCGTTCGATCATCAATCCTCCGTACGCGGCACGATCCGCGACAATGCCGGGATGAACAGGATCGCCGCGAGGCTCAATACCCCCGACAGCAGGAAGAAGCCGTCATACCCGATAACCGCGACCATCGCGCCGCCGGCCCCTGCCAGCAGCCGCGGCAGCAGGAACGCGAACCCGGTCAGGAAGGCGTATTGCGCGCCCGGATAGCGCGGATTGACCAGCAGCGAGAGGTAGACGACGAACACCGCGCCGGCGAACCCGTTGCCGAATTGATCGCAGGCCGTCGCGACGTACAGGATTCCCTCGTCGACGCGCTGGTGTGCCAGCCACACGAACCCGAAATTGCCGATCGCCGCAACGATCGCGCCGACGGCGAGCGTCCACGCCATGCGCCAGCGCGTGACCAGATAGCCCCCCAGCCCGACCCCCAGCATGCTCGCCACCAGGGCGACGAAGCTGTCGGCCTTTCCGATCTGCGTGAGCGAATACCCCAGCCCCTTGATCATCGGTTTCGACAGGTTGAGCGCGAGAACGTCGCCCATCCGGTACAGCGAGACGAAGACCATCAGCAGGATCGCCGCGAACCCGTAGCGCCAGAAGAAATCGACATAGGGGCCGAGGACGGTCGAGGTACGGATCGGCGCATCCTTGGGCGCGCGCCGGATCCGCGGCAAAGCGAGCGCCATCGCGACGAACGGCAGCATGCAGATGCCGAGCACCCAGGGGGTGACGTTGCTGTCGGCGTCGATCCCGGCATGTCCCGCCAGACCCAGGACGACCCAGCCGACCGCCGCCGTCACCACGCAGGCCGCCGCGAGGATGACGACGCTGGTGAGCAGGCCGGTCGCCAGCGCCACGCCGCGCCCGCCGCCGCCATCCGCAGCCGGCCGCATCGCGACGAGAATCGGGAACGGCAGGAATGCAGCGGCGGCGATCATCAGATAAGCGAGTGCCCAGCCGCCGCTATCCGCGATGATCAATGCCCCGCTGCCCGCCGCGACCATTGCGGTGCGATAGCCCCACAGATTGGCGGCGACGATCGGGCCCTGTTGATCCTGGGACGGGTACAGTTCGATACGCCAGGCATCGGCGGCGACCTCCAGCGTCGTCGTCCAGAAGGCGAGCAGGACCGCGAACAATGCCGTAACCGGCAGGCTGGCATCCGTGGACGTTGCCGCCATCGCGATCATCGCGCTGAAGATCCCCAGTTGCGCGAGCATGATCCAGCCGCGCCGCTTGCCCCAGAACCGCCCGAACCCCGGAATGTCGTAGCGATCGAGCAGTGGCGCCCAGACGAATTTCAACGTCGGCAACAATTGTACCCAGGCGAAGAATCCCAGCATCGTCAACGCGACGCCGTGTGCTTGAAGCCGAAGCGCGAGGACGGTGCTGAACATGTAGAAGGGCAGCCCGGCGGCGAACCCCAACAGCCCATAGAGGAGCATTCCGCGCCGGTCGGCCGGCCTCGCGGTTTCGTGGCCGATCGGAGCGGCGGCGGCGCCGGCGTCAGTCGAAGGATCGTTCATGGCAGCTCCGGGGATCGCACGGACCGGAACGTCCGCCGAATGCGACGATCGGTCAACATCCCGATCACGGGAGGTTATACTATGTGAAGCCTGGACTATGGACCAGCCGCAGTTCGGCGGGATCGACCGCGCCGGAGATAGTCCGAGTTTCTAGAGCGAGATGACTCTACCTGGAGCCGTTCGTGCTGAGCGTGTCGAAGCACCTGCCCCACATTCCCGCCCTTCCACCAGTTGAGGACGAGCGGTGGGGGCGGCTCGACGCTATGTCATCTTGGTCTAGGCCGCCGGCCGATCGGAGCGCGCGGATCGCTGCCGCCGATACGACGATGCCGGCACTCTAAGTCTTTGTAATTAATGTACATTACACTGTTATTTTGCAACTTTGGGAATGGGGCTTTCGTTCGTCTGGTGCTGGTTTCTCCAGCCGATGGAGGGCGGACGATGGAAGTTTGGGGCGGGGTGGAATGCACCGTGAACCGCATCCAGGGCGGCTGGGGCGATCAGATGCGCCTCACCGGTCACCATGACCGTCTCTCGGATCTGGACGCGTTGGCCTCGTTGGGCCTCTCGGCGGTACGCTACCCGATTCTTTGGGAGCATGTGTCTCCGGATCATCCCGATGTACGCGACTGGTCGTGGGTGGACGAACGCGTCGCGCGGCTCCGCGCCAACGGGCTGCGCATCATCGCCGGGCTGGTGCATCACGGCAGCGGACCGCACTATACCGACCTGCTCGACGACGGGTTTGCAGGCGGCGTCGCGGCGCATGCGCGCGCGGTGGCGGAGCGCTATCCCTGGATCGATGCGTGGACGCCGATCAACGAGCCGGTCACGACGGCGCGCTTCTCCGCGCTGTATGGCATCTGGTACCCCCATGCGCGGGACGAACGGTCCTTCTGGCTGGCGCTGCTCAACCAGATCGATGCCACGCGTGCCGCGATGGAGCAGATCCGGCTGATCAATCCCGCCGCGCGCTTGATCCAGACCGATGATCTCGGCCGAAGCTATGCCGCAGCCGGATTGGCGCACCAGGCGGCGTTCGACAATATGCGGCGCTGGGCCGGGTGGGATCTGCTGTGCGGCCGGTTGACCGAACACCATCCGTTGTTCGATCGCATCGCGTCGTTCGGTTTCGGGGACCGATTGCGCGTGATCGCCGATTCCCCGTGCCGGCCCGACATTATCGGCGTGAACCACTACCTCACGAGCGATCGCTTTCTCGATCACCGCACGCACTATCACCCGGCGCGGGCGGCCGACGGCAATGGCGAGTCCCGGTATGTCGATCTGGAAGCGGTGCGCGTCATGGATCCCCCCGCGCAAGGATTGGCCGGCGCGTTGCGCGAGGCGTGGGAACGCTATGCCATTCCGCTGGCCGTGACCGAGGTGCACAATGGCTGCACCCGCGACGAACAGCTGCGCTGGATGGCGCAGGCGTGGGACGATGCGGTCGCGCTGGAAGCGGACGGCGTCGATATTCGCGCGGTGACCAGTTGGGCGCTGTTCGGCAATCAGGGCTGGAACACCTTGCTGACCGCGCCGGGCGTGTACGAGCCCGGGGCGTTCGACGTGCGAAGCGGGTCGCCGCGTCCGACCGCGCTCGCGAGGCTGTTGCGGGATATCGCGCAAGGCCGGCCGCGAAGTCCGATCGCCGACACGCCGGGCTGGTGGGAACGGTCGATCCGGCTGCTGCATCCGCCGGTCTCGCTACCGCTGCAGGTCCACCCGTCGTCGAAACCGAGGGCACGACCGACGCCGGCCGCCCCGGTGCTGATCTGCGGCGCGACCGGAACGCTCGGCCAGGCGCTGGAACGCGCATGCCGCCATCGCGGCCTGGACTGTGTGACGACCACGCGGGCGATGCTCGATCTGGGCGACCCCGAGAGTATCGAACGCGCGCTCGACGCGCACCGGCCGTGGCTGGTCGTCAACGCCGCCGGATGGGTCCGGGTGGATGATGCGGAGGACAGCGAGGCGGCATGCTTCGCAGCGAACGCGACCGGCGCGATCGCCCTGGCGAGCGCGTGCGCCGAACGTGGTCTCCCGAGCGTTAGCTTCTCCAGCGATCTCGTCTTCGATGGCGCCGCCGGTCGCAGCTACACCGAAACCGATCCCGTGCGACCGTGCAACGCATATGGACGCAGCAAGGCGGAAGCGGAGCGGGGAATCAATGCGTTAGCCGGCGACCATCTGATCATCCGCACCGCCGCCTTCTTCTCCCCTTTCGACCCACATAACTTCGCGATTGCCCTAACCAAATCCCTCCTCCGCGGCGAGCGGTTCAGGGCGGCAGCGGACTATTACGTATCGCCGACCTATGTTCCGCACGTTGTCGACGCGGTGCTCGACCTCGCGATCGATGGCGAAAGCGGGGTGTGGCATTTGACCAGCGGGACCGGGATCAGCTGGAGCGACTTCGCTTTACGGATCGCAACTGCATGCGATCTGGACCCGACCTTGATCGAAGCGGTACCAGGGGATTCGCTTGGCTGGCGCGCAGCGCGCCCGATCGATTCGTCGCTGGCGAGCAATCACGGCGCGTTGCTGCCCCCGCTCGACGAAGCGATCGGTCATTTCGCCGGGTTCCGGGAGCACCGCCGCGAGCGGCGCGTCGCCTGATGTCGGGAGCAATCCGACCAAGGTTCCTACTTATCTTTTATCGTCTGGCACGAGCCCCCACCGGATGAACGGCACGTCGGCTCGCATCCTGATCGGGCTGCTGATCGGCCTGATCGCCGGCGCGGCGCTGTCCGGCACGTCCAGCAGTGCGGCGCTTGTTCCGATTGCGCGCCCGATCGGAAAGCTCTGGCTCGATGCGCTTACGATGACGGTCGTTCCCCTGATCTTTTCCTTGCTGGTCAGCGGGATCATGAGCGCTGCCGAAAGCGCCGGCGGGGGGCGCATAGCGACCCGTGCCCTGATCTGGTTTGCGATCCTGCTAGTCGGTGCCTGTGTTGCCGCCGCGGGCTTCGCTACGCTCGCGCTCGATCTTCGGCCGATCGCGCCGGAAGCGGCCAGCTTGCTTGCCGATGCGACGGGAGCGCCGCCCGTTTCGCAAACGACCGATTGGCTGGGCGCCATCATACCGGCAAACCCGATCCGAGCGGCGGCGGACACGGCGATCGTCCCGGTCGCCGTGTTCGCGATGTTCTTCGGATTTTCTGCTAGCCGCATCGCACCGGAACTCCGCGCCCGCATCAAGACGCTGTTCCAGGCGATCGTCGCGACGATGCTTGGTATCGTACATTGGGTGTTGCTGGTTGCGCCGCTCGGCGTGCTCGCGCTCGCGTTCGTCGTCGGGACGCGCACCGGGGCAGGCGGTGCCGGGCTGCTGGCGCACTATATCGTGCTCGTCGTCGCGACCTGCCTCTTGATCACCGCGCTCGCCTATGTCGTGGTCGGCGTGGCCGGAAAGCTGTCGCCATCGGCGTTCGCGCGGGCGGCACTTCCGGCGCAGATCGTCGCGATGAGCACGCAATCCTCGCTCGCATCGCTGCCGACGATGATCGACGCCGCGGGGGTGCTACACGTTCGCGAGGGGGATGCGGGGATCGTTCTGCCGCTCGCCGTATCGCTGTTCCGCGCGGCCAGCGCGGCGGCCAACGTCACTGTCGCGCTATACCTTGCGCATCTGCACGGCGTGCATCCGGGCATCGGATCGGTCCTGATCGCTGCCTTGGTCGCGGCGGCGGTCAGCGTCGGAGCTGTCGGGCTCCCGGCGCAGGTGTCGTTCTTCACGATCATAAGCCCGGTGTGCTTCGCCCTGAACGCGCCGATAACCCTGCTTCCGCTGTTGCTAGCGATCGAAACGATCCCGAATATCTTCCGCACGCTCGGCAACGTCACATGCGATCTGGCGGTCGCTCGGCTGGACGGGCGGAATTAGCCAGACGAACACACCGCGAAGCGGCACGCCAAAGCATGCAAGCACAAAAAAGCCCTGGCTACCAAAAGGCGGCCAGGGCTTTTTATGGTGGGCGTGGCAAGGATTGAACTTGCGACCCCTGCGATGTCAACACAGTGCTCTACCACTGAGCTACACGCCCACGAGGAGGGTGCCTCTAGCCGGGGTTTATCCAGGACGCAAGGCGGTTCCTGATCGAAACACGCATATTTCGTGCGCGTCTCACAATCCGCCGTGCGCGCTTTCCGTTTCGAACATGCGATCCACCTCGAGCACGAGGTCGCGCAGGTGGAACGGCTTCGAAAGGACGCGCGCCTGCGGCATCTGCTTGCCCGCCTTCAACGTCACCGCGGCGAAGCCAGTGATGAACATGACGCGCAGGTCGGGCACCATTTCCCCGGCCTTCTGCGCGAGTTCAATGCCGTCCATCTCGGGCATGACGATATCGGTCAGCAACAGGTCGAAATGTTCGCTTTCTAGCAGCGGGATCGCGGCTGTGCCCCGATCGACCGCACTCACGGCATATCCCGACCGTTCGAGCGCGCGCGTCAGATATTCGCGCATCACCCGATCGTCTTCGGCCAGCAGGATCCTGATCATTTACGCGCCACCCGTTTGAATGCTGAGGCCTTATGCGCAAAGCCCTTAAGAAATTCCAGCCTCGACGCGCAGCATTTGCAGCCGAGCCGGGTCCGGCATAGGTTGAGTCGGATGCCCCCGCCCCGCTTCTTCGACCTTCATGGCGACCCTTCGCCGAATAGCCCGGTCGTGCTCTCGGTACCGCATGGCGGGCGGGACTATCCGCTCGCACTGCGCTCTGCGCTACGCGTTTCCGTGGAAGCGCTCAGGCCGCTGGAAGACCGACACATCGATACGCTCGCGCTCGCGGCCCGCGCCACGGAAACGATGCTTGTTCAGCGTCGCGCACGCGCCTGGATCGATCTCAATAGGGCGGAACACGAGCGCGATCCGTACATCGATGGCGGCGCCGATCGCCGCGCGCTCGGTCTCCAGTCCGCAAAGGTTCGCGGCGGGCTGGGCTTGATCCCACGGCGTCTCGCCAACGCCGGCGAGATCTGGCGCCGGAAACTGGACGCCGAAGAAGTCATGGGCCGGATCATGGGCGACTATCGGCCGTATCATGCAGCGCTGGCCGCGGCACTCGCGGCGGCCAAAGCGAAGTTCGGCATCGCCATACTGCTCGACGTCCATTCGATGCCGCCGCTCGCCAGCGGCGCGCAGGTCGTGCTGGGCGATCGGTTCGGACGATCCTCCTCCGCCCGGTTCGTCCACCGTCTCCAGGCCGAGGTACAGGCCGCAGGCCTGTCGACCGCGATCAACACGCCCTATGCCGGCGGGCACGTGCTGGAACAGCATGGTCGCCCGGCGAGCGACGTACACGCGATTCAACTCGAATTCGATCGCACGCTATATCTCGACGCCGCGCTGGATCTGCCCGGACCGAACATGGACGCGATGGTGACGTTGCTCCGCCGGATCATCACGACACTCGCCGACGAGGCGCTCGCCCTGCCGACTGCCTTCGCCGCGGAATGACCAAAAAAACCACCTCGCGCAGATGCGCGAGGTGGCCAAGGTTCAGGGAGGAGGTACGCTGAAAGCGTACCGCAAGGTCCGCGAAAGGGGGGGACACGAACCTTGTAAGAGCGATATAGGAAAGCCGTTTTCGGGCTTCAAGTCCTTTTCTGTCGCAAATTGTAGCGCGGTTTTTTGCCCCGCTAGATCAGCACGTTGCCTAAAAACAAAGGCGGTTCGGCAGACATTTCGCAAATCGAACAGGCGCGCTTTCGATCATGAAAGCGCGGGACCGAGTATGCCGATCGTGGAAACGGTACGCGCCGCGACCAAAGATCCGGTCGCGGCGCGATGATGATCGGAAACGATCCTCGGTCGGCAACTCAGATATGGATCGGCTTGCCTTGCACAGCCATCGCCGCTTCCTTGATCGCTTCGCTGTGAGTTGGATGGGCGTGACAGGTATAGGCGATATCTTCCGAGGTCGCGCCGAACTCCATCGCCTGCGCGGCCTGCGCGATCATCGTCCCGCCCGGTACTGCGATGCACCATACGCCCAGGACGCGATCGCTCTTGGCATCCGCGATGATCTTCACGAAACCATCCGGCTCGTGATTGGTCTTGGCGCGACTGTTCGCCATCATCGGGAACTTGCCGACCTTCACTTCGCCCTTTTCGCGCGCCGCTTCCTCGGTCAGGCCGACCCCGGCGATCTCGGGCCATGTGTAGACCACCGACGGAATGATATCGTGGTTCACGATCCCGGTCAGCCCGGCGATGTTTTCCGCCACGGCGATCCCTTCGTCTTCCGCCTTGTGCGCAAGCATCGGCCCCGGGATGACGTCGCCGATCGCCCAGATCCCGGGCACGCTGGTTTCGAAACGATGACCAGTTTCGATCTGTCCGCGCTGGTTGGTCGACAAACCGGCCGCTTCGAGACCGAGCCCGTCGGTATTGGGCCGGCGCCCGATCGACAGCAGCACCACGTCGGCTTCGATCGTCTCCGTCGCACCGCCCGCGGCCGGCTCAAGCGTCAGTATCGCCTTGTTACCATTGACGGCGACGGTGGCAACCTTGGTCGAAAGCTTGAACTCGATCCCCTGCTTCTTGAAAATCTTGTTCGCTTCCTTGCGAATTTCACCGTCGAAGCCGGGCAGGATCTGGTCGAGATACTCGATGCAAGTCACTTTCGCGCCGAGGCGACGCCACACGCTGCCGAGTTCCAACCCGATCACGCCGCCGCCGATGACGACCATATGCTCGGGCACCCGCTCCAGTTCGAGCGCGCCGGTGCTGTCGACGATGATCTTCTGGTCGACCACGACGCCGGGCAGCGGCGTAACGCTGGAGCCCGTCGCGATCACGATATCCTTGGCGGTCACGGTCCGGTCGCCGACCTTGACCGAATGCGCATCGACGAACGTACCGCGCCCCTTGATCCATTCGACCTTGTTCTTCTTGAACAGGAACGCGATGCCCCCGGTCAATTGCTTCACAGCATCGATACGCTGCGCATGCATCTGCGGAAGGTCGAGCTCCGGTGTGACCTTGATGCCGAGCTTCGCCATCGTTCCGTTCGCCGCGTGATCGAACAGTTCGCTTGCGTGCAGCATCGCCTTCGACGGGATACAACCGACGTTGAGGCAGGTTCCGCCCAACGTCTCGCGGCTCTCGATACAGGCCGTGCGCAAGCCGAGTTGCGCCGCGCGGATCGCCGCGACGTATCCGCCGGGACCCGAGCCGATAACCAGCACGTCGAAATCGTATTCAGCCATCACTCACTCCGTTCGGCCGGCGCGATCGCCCGGCAACATCTGTCTTCCGCGAAAAGCAGGACGGTGCCTCGACACACGGCACGAACGGAAGATGGGGATTTTCTCGTCGTATTACAGGTCGATCAGGATGCGCGTCGGATCCTCGATCGCGTTCTTCAGCGCGACGAGGAAGGTGACCGCCTCGCGGCCGTCGATCAGGCGGTGGTCGTAGCTGAGCGCCAGATACATCATCGGACGGATCACGATCTGCCCGTTCACCACGACCGCACGGTCCTCGATCCGGTGCAGTCCGAGCACCGCCGACTGCGGCGGGTTGATGATCGGCGTCGACATCAGCGAACCGAACACGCCGCCGTTCGAGATCGTGAAGGTCCCACCCTTCATCTCTTCCATCTTCAGGCTGCCATCCTTGGCGCGACGCCCGAAATCACCGATCGTCTTTTCGATCTGCGCAACCGACATCTGGTCGGCATCGCGGATCACCGGAACGACCAATCCGCCCGGGCCGGACACCGCGACCGAGATATCGGCATAATCGTGATAGACGATCTCGTCCCCGTCGATCGATGCGTTGACGCTCGGCAGGTCCTTGAGGGCCATGCAGGCGGCTTTGGCGAAGAAACCCATGAAGCCGAGACGGACGCCATGCTTCTTCTCGAACAGGTCCTTGTACTTCGCGCGCGCCTCGATCACCGCAGTCATGTCGACGTCGTTGAACGTCGTCAGCATGGCGGCGGTGTTCTGCGCTTCCTTGAGGCGCTTGGCGATCGTCTGGCGCAGGCGCGTCATGCGGACGCGCTCTTCCTTGCGACCGCCGGCGGCCACGACCGAAGGCGCGACCGCAGGTTCCGCAGCCACGGGCGCGGCGGCGGCCGGCTTCGCGGAAGCAGCGGCGGTCACGTCTTCCTTCGTGATCCGGCCATCCTTGCCGGTGCCCTTGACGGTCGCCGGATCGACGCCGAACTCCAGCACAGCGCGGCGTACCGACGGGCTGAGCGCGGCGGGGCCGTCACCCGACGGCGCGGCCGGCGCCTGCTGGCCCGCACCCTCGACCGGAGCGGCCTCGGCCTTTGGCGATTCCGTGACCGCCGGCTGCGGTGCGGTCGCCTGCGCCGGGGCGCCGTCGCCCGCGTCGATCGTCGCGATCATGGCGCCGACCTCGACGGTGTCGCCGACCTTCACCGCATGCGCGCCCATCACGCCCGCGACTGGGCTCGGTACCTCGACCGACACCTTGTCGGTTTCGAGGCTCGCGATCGGCTCGTCGACCGCGACCTTGTCGCCCGGCTGCTTCAGCCACTCGCCAAGCGTCGCCTCGGTGATCGACTCGCCCAGGACTGGGACTTTGACTTCGGTTGCCATCTTTTCGTTTCCTCGAACCCGGCAAGCGGGCGTTAGTTCTTGCGGGTACGGCGGATTTCTTCGCGGACGTTATGCCCAAGCGCATCCGCGATCAAAGCGGCCTGTTCCATCTGGTGCCGCTTCATCAACCCCGTTGCCGGCGATGCGGACGCGGCGCGACCGGCATAGCGCGGACGTCGCACTGTGCCCCCGGCTTCAACCAGGCATTCCTCGATGAACGGCTCGACAAAGGTCCAGGCGCCGTTGTTGCGCGGCTCTTCCTGCGCCCAGACGACTTCTTCGACATTGGGCATCCGCTTCAAGCGTTCCACCAAAGGCTCACCCGGGAAGGGATAGAGCTGCTCGAGACGCACGATCGCCGTACCGGTGTCGCCCGCTGCATCGCGCGCTTCCATCAAATCGTATGCGACCTTCCCGGTACACAGGACGAGACGCTTCACGTCGGTATCGGCCGGCGCAGAAGGATCGCTGAGGATGCGCATGAAGTGGCTGTCGCTGAGAAAGTCCGATGCCTTGGACACCGCCAGCTTGTGCCGCAGCAGCGACTTCGGCGTGAACACGATCAACGGCTTGCGGAAGCTGCGATGCATCTGCCGGCGCAGCAGGTGGAAATAGTTCGCCGGCGTCGTGCAGTTCGCGACCTGCATGTTGTCCTGCGCGCACAATTGCAGGAAACGTTCCGGGCGGGCCGAGGAATGCTCCGGACCTTGCCCCTCATAGCCGTGCGGCAACAGCATGACCAAGCCGTTGGCACGCAGCCACTTGGCTTCGCCGCTGGCGATGAACTGATCGATCATGATCTGCGCACCGTTCATGAAGTCGCCGAACTGGGCTTCCCACAAGACCAGGGTCTTCGGATCGGCGAGCGCATAGCCATATTCGAACCCGAGCACGCCATATTCCGACAGCGGGCTATCCAGAACTTCGAAGCTGCCATGTTCGACCGTCCACAGCGGAACGTACTTATGCTCGTCTGTCTGGTCGATCCACACGGCGTGCCGCTGGCTGAACGTGCCGCGGCCCGAATCCTGCCCGGAAAGGCGCACTCCATAACCTTCCGACAGCAACGATCCGAACGCCAGCGCCTCGCCGGTCGCCCAGTCGAAATTTGCCCCCGAGCGGAACATCTCGCGCTTCGCATCCAGCACGCGGTTGAGCGTCTTGTGGACGGTCAGGCCTTCCGGGACGGTGGTCAACGTGCGGCCCAGCGAGTCGAACAATTTCTGCTCGATCCCCGTTTCGACATTACGGCGCGATGCCTCGCCATCGGCAGGAGCATGCAGCCCGGACCAGCGCCCGGCGAACCAATCGGCCTTGTTCGGCTTGTACGACGCGCCGGCTTCGAACTCGCCTTCCAGTAGCGTAGTGAATTGCTTGACGTTCTCGTCGATCCACGCGCGATCGATCACTTTCTGCTCGATCAGCTTCTGGCCGTACACCTCGCTGACCGGCGGATGCGACTTGATCCGGTCGTACATCAGCGGCTGCGTGAAGCTCGGCTCGTCGCCCTCGTTGTGACCGTTGCGGCGATAGCACCACATGTCGATTACGACGTCGCGGTGGAACGTCTGGCGATACTCGATTGCCATCTTGCACGCGAACGTCACGGCTTCCGGATCGTCTCCGTTGACATGGAAGATCGGCGCCTGGACGCCCTTCGCGACGTCGCTCGGATAAGGCGAGCTGCGCGCGAATTGCGGGCTGGTCGTGAAGCCGATCTGGTTGTTGATGACGAAATGCAGGCAACCACCGGTATTGTAGCCGCGGATGCCGGAGAAGCCGAGGCATTCCCACACGATCCCCTGCCCCGCAAAGGCCGCATCGCCGTGGATCAGGACAGGAAGCGACGCCTTGTGCTCGGCGAGATCGCCCGCGATCGTCTGGATCGCACGCACCTTGCCCAGCACGACCGGATCCTCGGCCTCCAGATGGCTTGGATTGGCGACGAGCGACATATGCACGCTGATTCCGTCGAACTCACGGTCCGTGCTGGTGCCGAGATGATACTTGACGTCGCCCGACCCGGCGACGTCGTCCGGATTGTCCGAACCACCGCCGAATTCATGGAAGATGATGCGGTAGGGCTTGGCCATCACGTTGGTCAGCACGTTCAGGCGACCACGATGCGCCATGCCGAACACGATATCGTTGACGCCCAATTGGCCGCCATATTTGATCACGCTTTCCAGCGCCGGGATCATGCTCTCGCCGCCATCCAGTCCGAAGCGCTTCGTGCCGACATATTTCTTGCCGCAGAAGCGTTCCCACTGCTCGGCTTCGATCACCTTGTTGAGGATCGCCTTCTTGCCCAGCGCACTGAACTCGATTGCCTTATCCTTGCCTTCCATGCGGTCCTGCAGGAAGCGGCGTTCCTCGACATCGGCGATGTGCATATATTCCAGGCCGACATTGCCGCAATAATTGGCGCGCAACGTGTCGACGAGTTCGCGAACCGTGGTCCATTGCAGGCCCATCGTGCCGCCGAGATAGACGGGGCGATCGATATCCGCTTCGGAAAAACCGTGATATTCGGTGCGCAGATCGGCAGGGAGCTCGCGCGTCGCGTTCAACCCAAGCGGGTCGAGATTGGCGGCCAGATGGCCACGCACGCGATAGGTGCGGATCAGCAGCATCGCGCGAATCGAATCCGCCGCCGCCTTGACGATCGCATCTTGCGACGGTGCCGCGGCCGGCGCGACTGCCGGCTTGCCGCCCTTAGCCGGCTTGGGCGCCGGCTCCATCTGCGTCGGATCCAGCGCCGCGGTTAGGTCGTCCGTGCTGGTCAGCGGCCAATTCGGCTGTTCCCAGCTCGGCCCCTGCGCAGACCCTTCGAGGCCTTCGAACCACGACCGCCACGCCGGTTCGACGCTTTCCGGCGATTCCTTGAATCGCGCGTACAAAGTCTCGATGAACGCCGGAGAGACGCCCCCGGCGATATCTGCGAAATCCTGGCCTTCATAGCCCATCGGCTGTTCCTCGGCGCATCCCTGGGGAGGTCAGGCGATGCTCTATGGTCCCGCCCGTGAGCGGGCGTTGATTAACCGTTCAAGACTGCGAGCAGGGTTTCGCCCAGTTCCGACGGGCTTGCCGACACCTTGATGCCTGCCGCTTCCATCGCCGCGATCTTGCTTTCCGCGTCGCCCTTGCCACCGGAAACGATCGCCCCGGCATGGCCCATGCGACGGCCCGGCGGCGCGGTGCGGCCGGCGATAAAGCCGGCCATCGGCTTCTTGCGGCCACGCTTGGCCTCGTCGATCAGGAACTGCGCGGCCTGCTCCTCGGCATCGCCGCCGATCTCGCCGATCATGATGATCGACTTGGTCGCTTCGTCGGCGAGGAAAAGTTCGAGCACGTCGATGAAATTGGTGCCGTTGACCGGATCCCCGCCGATGCCGACGGCGGTGGTCTGGCCCAGTCCGGCGTTCGACGTCTGGAACACCGCCTCATAGGTCAGCGTGCCGGAGCGCGAAACCACGCCGACCGAACCTTCCTTGAAGATGCTGCCGGGCATGATGCCGATCTTGCACTGGTTCGGCGTCAGCACACCCGGGCAGTTCGGCCCGATCAGGCGCGACTTAGAACCGGACAGCGAGCGCTTCACCTTGACCATGTCGAGCACCGGAACACCCTCCGTGATGCAGACGATCAACGGGACCTCGGCGTCGATCGCCTCGAGGATCGAGTCCGCCGCGAAGGGGGGCGGAACGTAGATCACGCTGGCCGTCGCGCCCGTTGCGTGAACCGCCTCGTGCACCGTGTTGAAGTTCGGCAGGCCGAGATGCTCGGTGCCGCCCTTGCCCGGCGTCACGCCGCCGACCATCTGCGTCCCGTAGGCCAACGCCGCTTCGGTATGGAAGCTGCCGGTCTTGCCGGTCATGCCCTGGGTGATGACCTTGGTGTTCTTGTCGACGAGGATGCTCATGCGAAGCCTTTTCCTTGGGGGAGAGCGCGAGGCATGAGCCTCACGGGCAAAACGAAAATCAGTTCAGCGAACCGTCGATCGCCTTGCACGCGACCAGCAATTCCTTGACCGCATCGACCGACACGGCAAGGTTCGCCTTGGCTTCGTCGTCCAGCTTGATCTCGACGATCTTCTCGACGCCGCCGGCACCGATCACCACCGGTACGCCGACGTACAGGTCGTCCACGCCATATTGGCCCTGGACGTGCGCCGCCGCCGGCAGGACGCGCTTCTGGTCGTAGAGATAGGCTTCCGCCATCGCGATACCGCTGGTCGCCGGGGCGTAATAAGCCGAACCGGTCTTCAACAGAGCGACGATCTCGCCACCGCCGCCGCGCGTGCGCTTGACGATCTCGTCGATCTTCTCCTGCGTCGAGAAGCCCATTTCGATCAGATCCGGGATCGGGATGCCCGACACGGTCGAGTAGGAGATGACCGGGACCATCGTGTCGCCGTGCCCGCCGAGCACGAAGCTGGTGACGTCCTTAACGGAAACCTGGAATTCCTCGGCGAGGAAGTGGCTGAAGCGCGCCGAGTCGAGCACGCCGGCCATGCCAACGACCTTGTGATGCGGCAGGCCCGAGAATTCTCGCAACGCCCAGACCATCGCGTCGAGCGGATTGGTGATGCAGATGACGAACGCGTCCGGTGCGTTGGCGGCGATCCCTTCGCCGACCGCCTTCATGACCTTAAGGTTGATGCCGAGCAGATCGTCACGGCTCATGCCGGGCTTGCGCGCCACGCCGGCGGTGACGATGATCACATCGGCGCCGGCGATATCGGCATAATCGTTCGACCCGACGATCTTGGCATCGAAGCCCTCGACCGGGGCGCACTGGCTGAGATCGAGCGCCTTGCCCTGCGGCACGCCTTCTACCACGTCGAACAACACGATATCGCCGAGACCCTTGAGCGCCGCGAGGTGCGCGAGCGTGCCGCCGATGTTGCCGGCGCCGATCAGCGCGATCTTCTTGCGGGCCATTCGTCGTCCTTTTCGATGTTGCCGAAGTTGCCGCCCATTAGGCCTTTCGGGCGAACGGGGCAACCGCTAATCCCAACTCGTTATTGCGACTAGTTCGCAGTTGCAATAACGCCGTGCCCGGCAGCAAGATACTCTTCCGACCGCATCTCTTCCAAGCGACTGACGGTGCGATCGAATTCGAACCGTCCGTCTCCACTTTCGTAAAGCTGGTCCGGCTCGGCGTCGGCCGCGGCGAGCAGCTTCACCTTATACTCGTACAACGCATCGATAAGACTGACGAAACGGGCTGCCTCGTTGCGGTTCTCGGGCCCGAGCTTGGGGATGCCGACGAGGATCACGGTATGGAATTTGCGCGCGATCGCCAGATAGTCGGCCGTGCCGCGATTGCTTTCGCACAGGCGCTTGAAACTGAACACCGCCACGCCCTTGAGGCTCTTCGGCACATGCAGCGTCCGTCCCAGCACGACGATCTCCTCGCTGGGCACGTTCGCGCGATCCTCCACAGGAAAGTCGGTCAGGCGGAAGAAGGCGTCGGACAATTGGCGGGTCGCCTCTACGCCGTTCGGCACAAGCCATGTCGGCTGATTACCGAGCCGGTCGCGGCGATAATCGACCGGACCGTTCAAGGTCAGCACGTCCAGCCGGCTTTCCAGCAGCGCGATGAAGGGAAGGAAATGTTCGCGGTTCAGCCCGTTCTTGTAGAGATCGGCAGGAGCGCGGTTCGACGTCGTCACCACCGTCACGCCGCGCGCCATCAGTTCCGTGAACAGGCGCGACAGGATCATCGCATCGGGGCTGTTCGTCACCATCATCTCGTCGAACGCCAGCAAACGCGTCTCGTCCGCCAATGCCGACGCGACCGGCGGAATCGGGTCGCCCAATTCCTTCGCGCGCTCGGCGGCGATCCGCTGGTGCACTTCCAGCATGAACTCGCCGAAGTGCACGCGACGCTTGCGCTCGATGTCGAGGCAATTGAAGAACAGGTCCATCAGCATCGATTTGCCGCGCCCGACTCCACCCCACATGTAAAGGCCGCGTGGCGCTTCCGGCTTCCTGCCCAGCACTTTCGACAAGAGCCCACCGCGCTTGGAAGTCGCTTGCAACGCCGTCGCGAGTGCATCGAGCCTCGCCGCCGCCGCGGCCTGTTCCGGATCGGGCTTGAGTTCGCCCGAGGCGACGAGTGCGTCGTAGCGGGAAAGGACTTCGGTCATGCGTATCGTCTCGAATAGCTTAGGGTATCGTTCGCCCGCTATTGCCGACGTGGAAGGCGGGCGAGGTTCCTCGAAGGTGCGGCCCCGCCGCTCAGCGCGGCGAAAAGCGGAACGCCGTGCATTGCGCCCGTATCATAGGACGGGCGGGGTCGATTTGCGCAGCGTCCCGGTGAAGCTGGCGATCGTTTCCGCCCCCTCCTGAACGATCAGGCCGCGTAAAAACAGAAGTCGCTTG
>Ga0160428_1001340_pt1 | contig 19166 bp, 18 predicted proteins | sample SolpanmetagenomM_FD_108198 | JGI IMG/M metagenome (GOLD analysis project Ga0160428, IMG submission 108198) | Solar panel surface microbial communities from Lawrence Berkeley National Laboratory, California, USA - M | ecosystem: Engineered > Built environment > Solar panel > Unclassified ... | reverse complement strand
TGCGCGCGATCGTCACGACCAGGATCAAGCCGGCATAAGCGAGTTCGACCTTGGGCACGAAGATCAGCATCGCCGGCACGAACAGTACCAGCGCGAAGACCCGCGCGTCGATCAGGTACTTCATTCGATTGGCGAGCGCCCACCGGAAGAACAGCAGGCCCAGAAATAGCAGCCCATCGAGATAGATCAGGCTCTTGATGCTTAGAATCACGGGCGGAATGCTTCTGTTCGCGATTGCGCCGGTGGCGATCGCAGGATCGGACAAGGCGCCAGCATGCTGGTTTAACCCCTTGCCATGATGTAGGCAGGCCCCTTCAAATGCAAGACGAAAGCGGCGACACCCGATGGGCGTGAGACAATGAAGCGGGCGGCAATCTTCCTCGCGGGAACGGCTGCGATCGTCGGATTGGGCGCCGTGGCGCTGCACCGAAATGGCACGCCCGCCCCCAACGCGCTGGTTTCACCCGCCGCCGCCCGGCCGCTGGAAGCGCCCGGCCCGGTCCTGCCGACGGTCGTCGGCATGAACATCGGCGGACTGGAGACGTATGGCGGCGAATGGGCGTTCAACGACCTGGTCGTGACCTCCGCAAACGTCACCTTCGCGGATCCGAAGGGCGGCTGGAAGGATCTGCAGGGCTTCGTATCGGTGGACCAGGGCGGCCACCCGATCAACGTTGCGCGCGGGACGACGCTTGCGGCCGTGCTGCTCGGCGGCACGGTCCGGATGGAAGCCGGCACCTTCGCCTGCTCGATCCCCGAGGGCTGGGCCGCGAACGCGTTCGGCGACTGGAAGATGAAGGGATCGGGGCAGAAGTTCACGATGGTCATCGACCAGCCGGTGCCGAAATACGGCGTCGTCATCATGCTCAACGCGATGCGCGACAATGCCGCGCTGACATCCATGTCCTGCGTGCCGCAGGGCCTCAACGCGACGTCCCCGTTCAAGCCGGCCTTCGTATCGGAGGTGCGACCCTACAAGGTGCTGCGCTTCATGGACTGGATGCGGACCAACAATGCGCCGAAACGGCTGTGGGCGGATCGGCCGACGCCTGCATTCCTGACGCAGGGCGGCCCGAGCGGCGTCTCGGTGGAATATATGGTCGCGCTTGCCAATGCGACCGGCGCGGACCCCTGGTTCAACATGCCGTTCGATGCCGAGCCGAGCTATTACGAGAATTTCGCGACCTACGTCCGCGATCATCTCGATCCGAAACTGAAGGCCTATGTCGAATTTTCGAACGAGGTATGGAACGAGGCGTTCCAGCAGGGCAAGATGGCCACGCAGCGCGGGCAGGCCGCGTACCCGAGCGTCGACGCCGCAACGGCGAACGATTATTATTATGCGGACCGCGTGCGCGAGGTGATGAGCACATGGTCGCGCGTCTTTTCGGGCCAGCCCAAACGCCTGGTGCGCGTTCTCGCGGAACAGGCTTGGGCCGAACGTGCCGATCGCGCGCTGGCTCACAAGGATACGTGGAAGTCGGTCGATGTCGTTGCGATCGCGCCCTATCTGGCGACCGATCCCTATACGCTTCCGGGCACCGGGGCGGCGCGCGTAAATGCCCTGTTCCAGCGCGCGCTGCAGATCGTCGACCAGTCGATCGCGCAGGCGCTTGCCGCCAAGAGCGTCGCGAACAAATACAAGTTGCCGATGGTGACGTACGAGGCCGGGCCGTCGTTCGTCGGCTATCAGAAGGAAATCGCCGATGACATGCTCGCGGCGAACCGCGATCCGCGGATCTATGATCTCTACACCGCCTTCCTGAAGCGCTGGCAAAAGGAAGTCGGCGGCCTGATCGTGCTGTACACCTCCGCGGCTACGCCGGGGCCCGGCGGGCAATATGGCCATCTCGAATATACCGGTCAGCCACTATCCGACGCGCCCAAGGCCCGTGCGGTGCACGACTTCATGGAACAGCTAAAGCCGGTGTCGTAACCGCGCGCGCGGGCCGGTCAGACCTGCCCAGCCCGAGCCAGGCCCCCAGCCCGTATCGGGCCGCCAGCCGCGCGACGTAGATCGGCACGATAAGTCCGCCGGCGACGCACGTGACGAACAGGATCCCCGGGCTGTGCACTCCGGCGATGGCGAGGATCGTGCGAATCGTCGCGTCGACGATCGTGTGCAGGACGAAGATCGCCATCGAGACCCGGCCCAACGCGGCGAGCCACGAGCATCGCGCGCCGATCAGACGCGAGACGAGGATCACGAAGGCGATGCCGGACCACGCCCGTCCGATCGAGACCGCGGGCACGTACCCGGCGCCGGATTGAAGCGTCAATCCGACGAAAGTCGCCAGCATGATCAGCGCGGCGACCGCCTCTCCCTGCCACGGAACCGACGGCCGCTGGTTCAGCAGCACCGGCGACAGGAGCATACCGCCGGCGAAAAACGGAAACGAGCCGACGAACAGCTTTACCGTGCCGTCGAAATACGAAACCGGCGTCAGCGTCAGGATCGCCCCGATCAGCACGACGAGCACGAACCATTTCCGGAGCAGCAGTGCGATCAGCTGGCAGAAGAACAGGATGTAGAGGAACCAGAATTGCAGGATCGGCTGATACACGATCGCGACGAGACTGCTCAGATCCATCGGCTTGTTGACGTACTTCACCGCCAAAGCGGACAGGCACCAGGACAGGATCGACCACAGGAAATAGGGGTAGGCGATCGTCTTCAATTTGTCGGCGAGGCTGACCGCGAACGGCTTGTCGCGGATCGACTTGCGCGACACGATGCCGGAAATGAAGAAGAACAAAGGCATGTGGAAGGAATAGATCAGCGCATCCTGGAACGCGCCGTCCCAGTTCGCCGGGACAAGACCCAAAGCGGTCTGCGCGCGGAGCTGGTGCGCATATACGACCAGAATGATGCCGATGCCGCGGGCATGATCGAGCCACGCAAAGCGGTCGGCTTTGGCGGTGGCTGGCAGGTCGCCGGACATCGTCACCCGATCAGCTTCATGCCGAGCGCGTTGACGACGAAGCCCAGACCGTATCCGCCAAGCGCTACGATCAGGAACATCGCTTCGCGCGTCACGCTCAGGATCCGCATATGCGCCAGCACGATCCAGCAATAGCATTGCGCGACGATCTCCACCGCGACGAGCCCGAAGACCATGCCGAGCGCGCCATAGGTCAGGAATCCGATCGGCAGGGCGATCGCGAACGTCGCGGCACGAACGATGTTGAGATACAATAACCGGCGCGTGTCGTGGCTGCTGAGGATCGCCTGACTCGCCACGATGATCGAGAGGCGGAACACCGCGGTCATCGCCAGCAGCGTCAGGAACGTGTCGGCGCCGTGATAGCGCTTGTCGTACAGGATGTGGATGATCAACGGCGCACAGGCGACGAATCCGCCGCACAGGAACATGTAGCCGAGCCGGATGAAGCGCCCGGCATGGTAATAGACCGTCCGCAGCGACCCGGCATCCTCGTTATAGGCGCGGCAGAATTCCGGGTAGATGATCCGTTCGCCGTACGATCCTGTGAACAATTGCATCACGTTGGCGATGTTATAGGCGAGGATGTAGGTCGCGAAGACCTGCAGCCCCATGTAGCGCGAGAAGGCGACCTTGTCGGCCTGCGTGACGACCAGGAACAGCAATGTCGACCCGGCGACGTAGCGGCCATAGCGCCACACGTCCTTGGCGCGCGGTGCGCTCCAGCGCCAGTTGCGGCGGGCCTTTTCGAACAAGGTATAGCTGATCACCGATCGGGTGACGCCGCTCAGCACCATCGCCCAGACCAAGGCCCAATACGACCGCAGGTACAAAGCAAGCAGGATCGACAGCACGACCTGCGTGATATGCGGGATCAGATCGAGCAGCGAGATGCGGGCGATTTCGCCGCGCTTCGCCGCAGTGGCAAAGGTCATCGACGAGAAGCCGTCGATCACGACCACCAGAGACGAGATGATGATCGCCGGAACGAGATCCGGTTGCTGCACATAGGCCGCGAGAACCGGCGACAATGCGATGATGACCAGGGTGATCACGATCGACCGGAGCAGCCGCAGCGTCCAGACTTCGTTGAGCATGTTCTCGTCTTCGTTCGGCTGGCGGACGACGTAGGGGAAGAAGCCGAGATCGGTCATCTGCACGAAGATGATGTTGATCGTCGACAGGAAGCCCATTATCCCGAACGACTTCACGTCGAGCAGGCGGGTAAGCACGACGGAGCTGACGAGACGGACCACCGCCATCAGGATATTGTTGGCGAAGACCAAGACCGATTTTCGACGCGCGAAACCCGCCGCCATGGCGACGGACGATCGCACGCGGCCGGGCTTTCCGGAAAAAGAGGATTCGGAACTCATGCGTGCGACCTGTTTCAGGTGTATCGTTGATCTATGTCAGGATTAGGTTTCGGCCAGCGTAACACCAGCGAAAATATCTTCGGTCCGTCGACAAGATAGCGGCGGGCGAGCCGGCGCGGATCGCTGGCGAGCCGCCACGCCCATTCCAAGTTCGCGCGCTGGACCATGCGGGGCGCGCGACGCTGCGCCCCGACGATGAAGTCGATCGACGCGCCGATACAGAGCGCGGTGCCGGACATCCGCCCGCTGGAAGCCATTTCATGTGCGAGCATCTCCTGTTGCGGCGCCCCTACGGCGATCAACGTGAACCGCGCCTGTGCGTCGGCGGCGGCCCGAACCGCCTCCGCCCGGGCCTGCGCATCGCGGCGCAATCCCATCGGCGGCTCGTGATGGATCAGCGTCAGGTCCGGGTATTTCCGGCGCAACGCCTCGGCCAGTGCCGGGCTGCCGCCGATCAGGCAATATCGATCGCCGGCAACGAGGACATGATCGAACAGGGCGACGACGAGGTCGCTGCCCGGCACGACGGGCAATTCGATACCGCGCAAACGCGCCAGCTTCGCCAGCACGCGGCTGTCGCACAACCGAATCGTCGCATCGTCGTAGAACGGGCGGAGCGACGCCGGATCCTTGGCGATCTGCACCATATGATCGACGTTCGGCGTGACGACATAGCCGAAAGACTGGCCTGCGCGACGGTTCTTCAGCCACGCGACCATCGCGTCGAAATCGTATCGATCGAAGGACATATCGAGAAAGATCGTCCTTCCCGCAGCTGCTACGTCCATGAAATCGCCCGCCCTGCCGACACCGATCGTGGCTGCGCCGGCGGAACGAATGCCGCGGTGCAATCAATTGACAACCGCCTATGTGTCACACCTATGATCGACGTCCAGCGAAAGTGAGTGAAGTGTCGCAACTGCAAGACAATCGGCTGGGAATCGTCGTGATCGGTCGCAACGAAGGAGCCCGGCTGGTGCGGTGTCTCGACTCGCTGCCCCGCGGCGTCGCCTGCGTCTATGTCGATTCGGCATCGTCCGACGACAGCATCAAGGCTACGCGCGCCCGCGGTGTGCCCACGATCGAATTGGACGAGCCGCCACGGCTCTCGGCCGCGCGGGCGCGCAACGCCGGACTGGCATTTCTGACCGCGGAGAACCCGGAACTCGAATTCGTCCAGATGATCGACGGCGATTGCGAGTTGCAATCGGGCTGGCTGGAAGCGGGAATCGCTGCGCTCTCCGAGGACCGCGGCCTGGCACTGGTGTTCGGCCGGCGGCGGGAGCGCCACCCCGAACGTTCGATCTACAACGCGTTTTGCGATGACGAATGGAACGTGCCGGTCGGCCCGGCGAGCGCGTGCGGCGGCGACGTGCTGTGTCGCGTCGCGCCATTGCAGGCGATCGGCGGGTATGATCCGGACATGATCGCCGGCGAAGACCCCGACATGGCGGTTCGGCTGCGGGGCACGGGCTGGCGTCTGGCCCGGCTCGATCACGCAATGACGCTGCACGACGCCGCGATCCTCGCATTCGGCCAATGGTGGATGCGGTGCAAGCGCGCCGGCCACGCCTTCGCCGAACTGGCCGAGCGCCATCCCGATCTGCGCGATCCGGATTACGCGCGCAGTTGCCGCAGCATCGTCATCTGGGGCGCCGTTCTCCCCGGGCTGCTCTGCTTGGCGGTCGTCGCCGCGGCCGTGACCGGAAGCGCGATCGCGTGGCTGGCCGGCGCGGCGCTGCTGCTGCTCTGGCCGGCCAAGATGGCGCAGATCGCGCTGGCCAAGTCGCGCACCCTGCCCGTTCGGGTGGCGATTGCCAGCGGCATCTTCCTGATGCTCGGCAAGTTTCCGGAGCTGACCGGGCTGCTGCGTTTCCGCCGCGGTCGGAGCGGTGGCCGCGGCTCCAGCCTGATCGAATACAAACAGGCGACGAGCCGATGAGCGCCCCGCCCTCGTTGTTCGCGCAGATCCGCGAGGATTGGCAGGCCCATGGTCGTGACTGGACCAAGCCCGGCTTCCGCGCCGTCGCGGTGCATCGCTTCGGCGTCTGGCGCATGACCGTGCGCCCCAAGCTGCTCCGCGCGCCGCTCAGCCTGGTGTACCGCGCGCTCTACCGCCGCTGCCGCAACGTCTATGGCATCGAACTGCCTTTTCGGTGCGGCTCGGCCGGGGTGTGGTCGTCGAGCATCAGGGCGGGATCGTTGTCCACGGCGATACGGTGATCGGCGATCATTGCATCATCCGGCAGAATTGCACGCTGGGTATCCGCCGGCTCGACGCGTTGCACGACGCGCCCGTTCTGGGACGGGGCGTCCATCTCGGCGCAGGAGCGGTCGTGCTGGGCAAGATTACGCTTGGCGATGGGGCGATCGTTGGGGCAAACGCCGTCGTGCTGGTCGATGTGCCGGCGGGAGCGCTGGCGATCGGCGTGCCGGCGTCGATACACTTGCGCAGGGAAGTGCCGTCTTGAATATACCCGAAGCGCAGGCCGGCGCGGCCTCCGTTGCCGCCGTCATGGTCAATTATCGCACGCCGGATCTCGCGCTGGGCGCGGCCCGCGCGCTGGCGACGGCGCGGGCCGAGTTTCCCGATCTCCCGCTGGTGATCGCGGACGGCTGTTCGAACGACGGATCGGTCGAGACGATCGCCGCCGGCATCGCGCAAAGCGACCTCGCCGAGTGGGTGACCTTGCTGCCGCTCGCGACCAATGGCGGGTTCGGCTGGGCGAACAACCAGGCGATGTTGCGGCTGATGCAGTCCGAAACCCCGCCCGACTATATCTACCTGCTCAACCCGGATACCGAGGTTTCGCCCGGCGCCGTGTCGGCGCTGGTGGCGGTGCTGGATCGCCATCCGGGCTGTGCCGCAGTCGGCAGCCTGTTGCTGAACGAGGACGGCAGTCCGTCCGGCTCCGCCTTCCGCTTCCCCTCGGTCGGGCGGGAATTGCTCCGCGGCGCACGGACCGGGGGAATCGGCCGGATGCTCGGGATCGAACCGGTCCTGGTGGACGATGGGCAAGCAGGCGAAGTCGACTGGGTGACCGGCGCCAGCATGATGTTCCGCACCGCCGCGCTCAAGCAGACCGGCTTGTTCGACACCGCCTTCTTCCTCTATTTCGAGGAAGTCGAATTGACGCACCGGTTGCGCAAGGCAGGCTGGACCGTGCGTCACGAACCGGCGAGCAAGGTCCGTCATCTCGGCGGCGCCTCGACCGGTCTTGCCTATAATCGCACGGATATCACCCTCGGGCCGCCGCTGCCGCACTATTGGTTCGCATCGCGGCGACGCTGTTTCGCGCTGATCGGCGGACGCGGCGCGGCGCTGTCGGCGAACCTCGCCTGGCTCGCCGGACATGCATTCTACATGCTGCGCCACGCCGTCGGCCGCGGCGGCAACCAGATTCTCAACCGCCGGGAAGCGCGTGACCTGCTGAAATGCGGTGTGGTCCCGGACCAGGCCGATACCATTCCGGACGTGACGCGGTGGGACGAGGCGCCGGGCCGCACGCCCGCCTGGATGCAGCGCGCCGAAAGCCGATGAGCGCCGTGCCGGGCGTGTCACTTTTTACCATCGTCGATGTTCCGGGGGAACGACCATGAACGATCTACTGGTGCGATTCGATCGGGTTCGGATCATCAATCTGCCCGAGCGGACCGACCGCCGTCGCGAAATGACGCGGCAACTCGCCCGCGTCGGCGCGCTGGACAATCCGCGGATCGATTTTTTCGACGCGACCAAACCGGACGATGCCGGGGATTTCCCCAGCCGGGGAGCCCGCGGCTGCTTCATGAGCCATCTCGGCGTCCTTCGTGCAGCGGTGGCGGACGGTGTGACGTCGTTGCTGATCCTGGAAGACGATCTGAACTTCGCGGCCGATTTCCCGATGACGGAACCGGGCCGGTTCCATGCCCCGGCCGACAAGGACTGGGGCATATTCTACGGCACCTATCGCCTGTACGAACCGCATGTCGCGCCGCCGCCGGGGGCGCGACTGCCACCGGAAGCCGCGGTGGAAACCGCTTCCTTCGTCGCGTTCAACGGGCCGCTCTTGCCGCGGGTGGTGACGTTCCTCGAGGAAATGTTGAAACGACCCGCCGGTTCACCCGAATACGGCCCGATGCATGTCGATGGCGCGTATTCGATCTTCCGCCTGCTCAATCCCGACGTGGCGACGTACGTCGCACCGGAGCAACTCGGCTATCAAAGATCGTCGCGGTCGGACATTTCCGACACGCAGCCTCTGATCGACCGGATCCCGGGGTTGCGCCATCTCGGAACGATCGCGCGACGCGCGCGGGCGGCGATACAGGGCGGCTGAATCGCGCCGTCAGGGCCGATCGACGCGTTCCGTGCGGACCCAGGCGACGGTGCGCTTGCCGGCCAGGATGCGGGCATACAGCGCCAGCTTCCACGCGACGTACAGCGGCAGCCGCAGCAACGTCCTCCCGCTGATATGGCGATGCCCCTCGACGATCCAGGCGCCGCCGACCGCGGCGATCAACCCGGCGAGCAACGCCGCGCCGAGGATCACCGGCAGGACGACGCCAGTCCCCAGCGCCAGCACGGCAGCAAGCGCGGTCACGACGAAATTGGCGACCAGCAACACCGTCAACGGCGGCACCAGCAGATGCGCGCCCATCCAGATTTTGGCCCATCGACGCTGCAGCACGCCCGACAGCAGCAGCCTCAGTGCCACGCGTCGTGCGGTGGCGAGAAAACCGCCCTCCCATCGTGCGCGCTGGGTCTCCGTGCCGCTGTCGCCGCTGCTGTCCGACCACACCGTCGCGCCGGCCTCGAACACCGGCGGCATGCCGCGTTCGATGAGTTCGATCCCCATTACGAGATCCTCGACGACGTTGCCGGTGGCGAGATCCAGCGCGGCGAAGGTCGCCCAGGGAAAGGCCATGCCCGATCCGGTGAGGATTGCCGCTGCGCCGAGCCGGGCGATACCGCGTTGCCGGACGACGTTCTTCGTCGCGAAGGCGAAGTTGGAAATCTGCACGGCCGCCGATGCGGCAAGCGCGGGGCGGAAGACATAGGCCGCCTGCACGACGCGCCCGGTGAGCGTGGCGCGCTGGACGATTCGGGTGAGCGCCATGCGATCGATCGCGCAATCCGCGTCGAGCACGACGACGATCTCCGGCGCGGTCTGCGCCAGATGATCGCGGCCGAACGCCAATGCATAGCCTTTGCCACGACGCGTCGGGTCGGACCGTTCGATCACTTCCAGCCCCGCGGCACGCGCGACATCGGCGGTGCGATCGGTGCAATTGTCCGCGACGAGCAGGACGCGTGCGCCGCTCGCCTTGAGGTCGAGCAGGCCGGCGAGCATCGCAGGGAGGCTGGCTTCTTCGTTATGCGCCGGGATCAGCAATGCGACCGACGCCCGCGGCGCCTGCGCCGATGGCGAGCCGCCGGCGGCAAGGCCGAAGACGATCTCGCACAGGAACACGATATCGACGATCGCGACCGGCAGGAGCAGCAGCAGCGCGATGATTTCGAACAGATCCGTCACGTCATATTCTGCAACAACAGGGCGAGGTCGGCGCCGATCCTCGTCGAGTCATGCCGTTCCAGCACGCGCTCGCGCCCTACCCGGCCCTTGGCTGCCAGCGTATCGTCATCGCAACCGAGTGCCGCCTCCATCGCGTCGACCAGTGCCGATATCGATCCCGCCGGGACGACCCAACCGCACGCCTGATCGACGAGTTCCGGCACACCCGCGATCGCCGTGACGATGACGGGCGTTTCCAGCGCCAGCGCTTCCATGATCACGACCGGCAGGCCTTCGGCGAAACTCGGCAAGACCATCGCGCGGCTCGACAGCAGGATGTCCCGCACCGTCGATGCGCCGACGAAGCCGGTGATCGACACCAATTCCTGCAAGCCCCGCCCGGCGATCGTCGCCTCGAGTTCCGCGCGCATCTCCCCGTCGCCGACCAGCACGAGCCGGAAATCGCTGCGGCGCCGGGCCAGCTCGGCCACCGCGTCGATCAGCAAGGGGATGCCCTTTTGGGCGCTGAGGCGTGCGACGCAGCATAAGGTCATGCCATGATCGGTCCGCGGGGCGTTCGCTTGCGTGAACAGCCGATCGACGCCGCACGGCACGATCTGGATCTTGGGCCAGTCGCGCGGATCGCTCCAGCGCATCAACTGGCTGCGGCCATAGGAACTTATCGCCATGACATAGCGCGCGTCGGCGACCTTGCCGCGGAGGTCCAGCGCGCCCGGCGCGTCGAACTCGTCCGGGCCGTGGACCGTGAAGCTGTACGGTATGTCCGTCAGCATCGAAACCAACCGCGCGACTGCCGCCGGGTTGGTGCCGAAATGCGCATGGAGATGATCGACCCCGACAAAGGCCCGCGCGATCCAGCAGGCTTCGACCAGGTAGAAGAGCTGTCGCCAGCCGCGTCGCGGCTCGTCGGCAAACGCGCGCATCACGATCCGCAGCGTCCGGAAGAACCTGCCGGGGCGAGCGACCAGCAGCCCGCATGTCGCCGCCAGAAGCGCGCCGGCGCCCTGCGTTACGACGACACGCGTGCGGTCCCCCTCCGCGCGATCGGCGGGATCGGGCAGATCGGTGTCGAACGGGCGGATCGAATAGCGGTCCACCGTGACACCAGCCGCCTCGAGCGCGAGGATTTCGCGGCGAATGAAGCTGTGGCTAACCGCTGGATAGCGATTGACGAGATACGCTATCTTCATCGCGGCAATTCCGTGCATAAATGCGACTTAGGTCGGCCCCGCCCGCACCGCGGGGGGACCGGCCCAACCTGCCCTAAACCCGAAATATTACATCAGCTATAATAGGAATCGTAATAACGCTGCGAGCCGTAGCCGAAGCCGTAATCGTCGCCACCGATGCCGCCGCGATAGCGGTTGAGCACCGTACCGAGACACGGCGCCGGCTTGAGCAGTTCGATCGCGTCGCGCACCTGATGTGCCGTGGTCACGCCTTCTTCGACGACGAAGATATAGCCGTCGATCTCGCGCAGCACGATCGACGTATCGTCGTTGGCGAATGCCGGCGGCAGATCGCAGATGCAGATCACATTGTCGGACAGGCCGCGCATTGCCTTTACCAGCGTCCGCAACCGGCTGCCGGCGAGCAGTTCGGCGGAGGAATCCTCGGTCGGGAAGGACGGGAAGATCGTCAGGCCGGTGCCCTGGATGTCGTACGCCGCGGCGTCGAGCGAGTCGATCTCACCCGACAGGAACGAGTTGATCCCCGGACCGACCGGGATGTCGAAGGTCGTCGCGATCGATCCGCGCCGCAGATCCAGATCGAACAGCAGGGTACGCGTACCCGGAATCCGCGACAGCGATGCCGCGAGGTTGGCGGCCATGAACGACTTGCCGACCCGCGGCGTCGCCGAGGTGATGCCGATGATCTTGAAGTCGTTCGCGGTCATCAGCTTCAGCACCTGCGCGCGAAGCAGGTTGAACGGACGCGACCGGCGATCGCGGCTGTTGAACCCGAAGACACCGCGCTTGGTGGAATCGAACCGTTCCAGCGACTCGGTCGATGCGCTGCGGCGCAGGATGCTTGCGGGCGAGAGCGACGTCTCGCTGACCCCGGAATCCCATTCGTTGGATAGCGTCACGCGTACTGGCCCCCGTCTTCCAATGCTTGATCGACCGGCTTCTTCTTGCGCCAGCTCCAGTTGAAGCCGCGCTTGGTGCGGGCGCGCTTCTGCGAAAGGACCGGCACGACGGCGAGCGGTGGCGCCCCCGTGATTCCGGTCAGCGTACCGACACTGCGGATCGGGCGATTGACCAGTTCGATCAGGAAGGCCAGCGCGAAGCCGACGAACAGCCCGGCGACGATCCCGCCGATGATGAGCACCGGACGATTGGGCTTGGTCGGACGATCGGGCGTGTTCGGCGGATCGATCAGCGTCAGGCGTTCGCCGCGCTGTTCTTCGGTCAGCTTGGCCAACGACCGCGCGTTGAGCAGGTTCGACGTGACCTTGCCGAGATCGGTGCGGATCTGGTCGGCACGCGCCTGCAACTGCGACACCTGCTGCGCGATCACCGGACCACGCGCCTGCGCGGCGGCCATCGTCGCCGCCCGGCTCTGCGTCTGGTTGCGCGCGCTGGTCAGGTCGGCGATCGCCTTGTTGTTGGCCGAGATCTGCTGCTGCACCGTGCTGGCGACGTTGTTCGTCTGGAACTGCGATGCGGCGGTCTTCGCCGCGGCAAGACGGCTTTCGGCGAGCTTCACGTCCGGATGATCGTCCGAATATTGCGCCTTCACCGCAGCAAGCTGCGCCTCGGCTGCCACGACGCCGGCATCGCGCCCGACACCGGTCTTGCCGGTCTGCGTCTGCAATTGCAGGTTTTCGCGGCGCAACGCGGCGATCTGCCCGTCAAAGTCGCCGCCACCGATCGTGATCATGCTACCGCCGTTCGCCAGCGCGGCACCGTTCATGCCGGTGACGCGGTTGACCTGCTGCTCGATCGCATCGACCTGCGCCTGCAGGCTGTTCTGCTGGTCCTCGAGGAAGCGCACGTTGGTCTGCGCTTGCGACTGCGATTCGGACGCATCGAGCTTGAGCAGGCGATCGACGAAGGTCTGCGCCACCAGCTGCGCTTCGGCAGCGCGCGGATAGTCGAATGTCAGCGAGAATGCGATCGACCCCGAACCCGGGCCACCCTGCGCCCCGCGCGTGATGTTGGCGTCCACCGCGCTGATGCTGGTCGCATCGCGCATCTTCTCGACCAAGGTCGAAAGCGGTTCGGACCGGTTGGCCGCGTTGTAGAGATTGTTGTTCTGGATCAGCTCGACCAGATCGGGACGCGCCAGGATCTGCTGGCGGATCTTCGCGATACGACGATCGATAACGTCATCCGCCGGACCTGCGGTGGTGCCGCCGGGCAGGTTCTGCGATTCGACCAGCAGCACGGCGCTCGACTGATAGCTGCGCGGCAGCAGGAATGCCGCGGCCGTGGCTGCCAGCGCGATGATCACCGCGGGGATGATGACGAACCATTTCCGCTGCCACAGGATCAGTGGCAGGCTGCCCATGATGCCGGAAGATTGCTCTTCCTGCCCGGTGGGATAGCCCGAGCTATCATTCATCTAACGTCCCCGAATTTGTAACCGACGCCAACCTGGCCGCCATAGTCCGCCGCACGATTCCCGCCGATGCCGAACACATCGCGATACCGCACGTTGGTCGTGATACGCAGGCGTTGGTTGATGGTTCGTTCATAGCCGACCGTCGCAGCGACATATTTGTTGCTGCCGAACAGCAGCAACGGATTGTTGTTGCCGTTCTTGGAATAGCTCGCATTGGCGAACAGCGTACCGCGTTCGGAAATGCGGTTCGAATAGTTCAAGCCGATCGACGTCTCGGTCTGCGTACCCGCGATGCCGGATGGGACGACCGACCGGCTGAGCGCGAGGCACAGGTTGGAAAGTTCGGACAGGCGGCACAGATTGACGTTGCCGGACAGCGTGGCGCGCGAACCGCGAACGTCCTCGTTGACTACCGATACGCCGAGCGCGCCATCAACCTTCCATTGCGGGCTGAACGTGTAGCCGAAGGTGCCGCGGCCCGTGTAGACGGTGGAGTCGCCGAGCACCCCCTCATAGTCATACTTGGCGACCGTGCCCTGTACACCCAGGCGCAACCGCTCGTTGACCTGGCGCGAGTAAGCGAGCGTGCCGCCATAGCCGTCGTAATTGCCCTGGCCGAAGCGGCGATAGCGGGTGCGGACGTAATAGGCGCTCGGCGTAAGCGTGTCGCGCTCCGACAAAACGAACGTCGCGTCACCGTCGGCGTTGAAGGTATTGCGGCGGTCGCGCGTGCCGAACAGCGCCAGATCCGAGCCGATGACCGGCGGCACGTTCGGCTGCGTCGGGTCGAACGCGCCGTTCTGGCCGAACGTCGATCCGATGATCGAATTGTCGTACGATACGCCGAGATGAGTCGAGACATGCTCGCTCGGCGTTCCGTTATAATCGAACGCGCCCAGATAGTTCTGGGTGTCGTCATAGCGGCGGAAATACTTCTGGTATTGCGCCGAGCCGGACAGCACGAACGTGCTGTGCTCGGTCACCAGCGTCGCACGCGGGCTGACCTGGATGTCGGCGACGCCGCTGCTGGTATCCCCGCCCGTTTCGGTGAATGGATTGTTCGAATACCCGATATTGGCGCTCGCATCCCCGGTCAGGCGAATGCCGTCCTGGGCGTTGGCGACGCCCGGCAGCGCCGCGAGGGCACCCGCCAGAATGAGATACCGCCGCGTGCGCCGCCCGACGATCATGGGACGATCACCGTATCGCCGCTCTCCAGCACCGGAATGCCGGCCAGGTCGCGCTCGTTGGGGTTGCCTTTCAGCACGTCCGTCAGGCGGACCTTCACCGCGGTCAACCGTCCGCCGACCTTGCGCAGGATCGTCACGTCGGAAAGATTCGCGAAATCGGCGGGGCCGCCGGCCATCGTCAGCGCTTCGAGCACGTTGACGTAGCGGCCGGGGGTGAACGCGCCGGGCGTGCGGACCTTGCCGGCGACGCTGAACTGCAGGCCGGTCGCCGAACGCACCGATACGGTGACCTTGGGAACCGTGTCGCGATACTGCGCCTTGAGGCCGTTGGCGACTTCCGCCTCGACATCCTTGGGCAGCTTGTTCAGCGCATCGACCTGCCCGACGAGCGGGAAGGAAAACGTCCCGTCCGGCAACACCTTGACGGTGCGCTGGAGACGTTCTTCGCCCCACACGTAGATCTCGATCTCGTCGCCGGGATTGATGCGGTAGGCGCGCAACGGGGCCGCGGGACCGTTCACGATGATCGAGCTGGACTGCGCGATGGCCGAGGCCCCCGCAGTCACGCCACCAACCACGATGACACATGCCGCCAGGATAGCGGATAAGCGCATTTGAAGCCCCCTAATGTTTAGTCGCCGTCGCCTTAACCCAACACCCGCCCGCTGTGCTAGGCGAAAAGAGAGTAAACACGCGTAGATGGGGAATTATCCGGACCACCCGTGTACCAACATGGGGTATAAATTCGCATTGCACGGCGAACCAAATCTCGCGAAGCTTATAGTATCTTACCGTTTTCGAGTATGGCGGGCCTCATGCAGCACAAACGCAACCTCATTCCCGTCTTCGTTCTCGCCTGGGCGCTTGCCAGCTGTACGTCGCCCGACAAGACCGCCGCGAAGGCCGCGGGTGAGGCGGACATGGCGCTCCAGCAAGGGCGTATCCCGGACGCGCTGCGGCTTGCGCACGAAGCCGTCGCGGCGCGCGACGATATCAGCGATTACTGGTTGCTGCTCGGCCGCATCAGCCTGACCGCAGGCGATTACGGCGGCGCCTTCACAGCGTATGAGAACGTCATTCAGCTCGACAAGAGCAATGTCGAGGCGATGCGCCTGCTCTGCCAGCTCGGACTTTCGGTGCGGCAGCCGGACAAGGTCGACAAATATGCCGACCAGCTGATGCTGCTGACCGCCGGCGACGTGCTTCCGCTGGTGATGAAGGGCGGCGCGGCACTGCAGCGCGGCGACAAGGACAAGGCGCTGGCATTCGCCGAACAGGTGCTGGCGAAAAGCCCGAGCGACCTGGGCGCGCAGATCCTGAAGGCGCGCGTTCTGGCCGCGCGGGCTCAATTCAAGGAAGCGGCGCAACTGATCGAGGGATCGCTGTCTCCGACCGGGGACAATACGCCGCGGCTGATCTTCCTGAAGGATTTGTACAGCCAGTCCTTCGACCAGCCGAACTACGTCCAGACGCTGAAGCGAATCGCCGTGGCGAGCCCCAAGGATCCCAACATTCAGCTCGAATATGCTGACATGCTGTACCAGACCGGCCAACAGGCGGCGGCGAACCAAGTCGTCCGGCAGGTCATGCAAGATCGCCCGACCGACATCGCCTTGGCCGAGAACATCCTCGAATTGTGGCTGACGCAGGGGCCGGACGCCGTGCCGGTCAACCAGATCGCCACGCAGGCGGCACCGATGTCGCTCGAGATGAAATCGACCTACGCGCAATTCGCGAACGAACTCAATCGCCCGGATATCGCCGTCGCGATTCTCGGGCAGCAGGCCGAAGGACCGGTTTCGTCCGAAAATGCCGATGCGAAGGCAGCGTTGGCCTATGCGATCGGGCTGCAAGGGCGTCGCCCCGATGCGCTGGCCCGCCTAAACGAAATCCTCGCGTTCGACCCGAACCAGCCCCGCGCTCTGGTCGCGCGCGCGCGCCTGTCAATCAAGGACGGCCAGGCGACAAACGCGATCGCCGATGCGCGCGCGGTGGTCAGCGGCGATCCGCAGAACGCGACGGCGCGCCTCATGCTCGTCGATGTTCTGCTGGCGCACGGCGATACCGATCTGGCCCAGCTCGCCCTGCGCGAAGGCGTGCGGGCGATGCCGGGCGACACCCGTCTCACCGCGCGCCTGGCGAAGACGCTGATCGCCAGCGGCCGTCGCGACGCGGCGAACGACGCGCTCCGCGACCTGACCCGCGCCGCGCCGGTCAGCCTGCGGGCGAAGCGGCTGCGGCTGTCGATCGATCCGACCGCGGTACCGGACAAGCCGAAGGCGCCGGACCTGCCGGCGTCCCGGTCGACCGTCCCTGGCGCGGTCTGAAGGCTTTCGCGGCCGCGATCCGGCGGTCAGCAATTCCGGACAAAGAAAAACCCGGCGATGTTTACACATCGCCGGGTTTCTTTTCGTCAGGCCTTGGGCGCGGTGCCGGCGGCCGGTGCGGCGCCCGGGGTCGATCCCGGCGGTGGGGCGAAGCCCGGCTGATATTCGATCTTTGCAGCCGCGCGTGACTTGGCGACCTGCTTGCGCATCGCCTCCGCCAGTGCCTGCTGACGCAGCACGTTGAGCGCGGCGGGCTTGGCCTGGTCTTCCGGCGTTGCGACCGGCTCGGCCGACTTGATCACGCTGGCGACGAGGCGGCCATTGTCCGGGATCAGGAACGGCTCGCCAGCCGGCAGAGCGGCGATCCGGGCAGCGACCTCGGGCGGGAGCATGCCCGAATCGACCTGACCATTGCCGCGCTGGAACTGGACGCCCTTCGCGGTAAGGATCGTGGCGATCGCCTCGAGCGAATGCGCCGGCTGCAATTCCTTGACCAGCGTCATGTCGGACGGCTGCGGGAACACGATCTGGTCGAGCGTGTAGCGCTTGCGCCCGGCGAACATCGTCGGATTGCCGGAAATGAAGCTCGACACGGCCGAATTGTCCGGCAGCGCGATGTTCTTCGCCATCTTGCCGGCAAGCATGTTGACCAGCAACGCTTCCTGCTGGCGACGCGCCTGTTCCAGATACGCCGGCGACTGGTCGAGCCCATCGGCCTTCGCCTGCTGCACCAGCAACGTACGATCGACCACGCGCTGCAACAGCTGCGCCATGACGGCCTTCTTGTCAGCGCCCGGCTGCAACTGCGCGCCGTTCAGCTCCGCATTCAACTGCTGCTGGGTGATTTCCTCACCGTTGACGACGGCGACGACCTGTCCGCCGACCTTCTTTTCGCAACCCGACAGCAGCACGAGCATCGCTGCGGTTCCGGCGACGAACTTCAATTTCCTGTTCACCCTTGTTTCTCCTGACGCTGCCACGCCGGCACGTTTACCGGCGCGAAGACTGATCGACGAATCGTTTAGCGTGGTCCGACGAGGACGTGTCGCATGGTACTTCCCACCGATGCGTAAAGATCGCGCGCGAACGCATCCAGTTCTGCCACGCCGACATCCTGGCCGACGCTGGAAATGCGCACCAGCAGGCCGTCCGGGATGTAGCCCTGAAGATTCTGTTCGAACACGGCGAGCCGCTGTTCCGACCATTTGCGCGGAAAGGCATCGCCCAGCCGCGTCCAGTAGATGATCTTCTCGCGCCGCATGCCGGTTTCCGCGACGATGTAGCGCGCCGGGATCTCGATGTCCTTGGCCAGCGGGATGGCATGCGGATCGATCTGCGTCAGCGTGAAGCCGCCGGCCGGATAACAGACTTCAGGACGGTGGATCTGCACCACGCCGTCCTGCGATCCGTTATAGGCGATCAGCAGCATCATCTGCACGCCGCGCGAGTTGGTGTACGTCCGGGTCAGCAACTGGCTGTACAGCTGCTTTTCCAATTGATCCTCGGGCGGCAGCACGAGACCGCTTGCCGCGAGGAAGGTCCAGTCGCCGATCTTCGCGGGAACCAGCCCCTCGATCTTGCTCTTGCCCAACATGTTGAGGTTCGTCCGCGGCTTCATCGCGAAAGCCGTCGCCGCGGCGGCCAGAAAGCCCGCTCCGATCAGCAACTCGCGCCGCGACCCGACCAGATCGAGCCGCGAGGCTTCGCTGGCGCCCAGCCGCCCGGAAGCCGCCGTCTTTGCAACCGTGTCGTTCATTTCGCGCGCCCCTTTGCCGCCAGCCTGCGGCGCAGCGGCGTACCCAGCCAGTCGAGGCAGAAGATCGCCAACAGGGCCGAAGCGAACATGCTCAACCCGGCCAGTTCATGGAAGAAGCCCTGCCCTGCCGCTTCGCCGAAATGATAGGTGATCAACAGCAGCAGCAGCACGCGCACGAGGTTCGCAACCACCGCGATCGGCAGGATGAAGCAGATCAGCACCAGCATGTACGGGAAGTTCGAACTGTGCCGGATATAGCTATAGAACATGCCGAGCGCCGTCAGGCTGAGCAGCGAGTTCAGCCCGGCGCACGCCGCCGCCACGAGCATCTGATACTGCCCGATCTGGATCATCACGCCCGATCCCGCGATCGGATAGCCGAACAGGTGCAGCATCGACACCGCCGTCTGCGAAATCAGGATCTTGAGCGGCTGCGTCATCATCGCGAACAGCGTGTCCGGCGGCGGGAAGACGAACAGCATATAGACGAGC
>Ga0160428_1001339_pt1 | contig 19172 bp, 14 predicted proteins | sample SolpanmetagenomM_FD_108198 | JGI IMG/M metagenome (GOLD analysis project Ga0160428, IMG submission 108198) | Solar panel surface microbial communities from Lawrence Berkeley National Laboratory, California, USA - M | ecosystem: Engineered > Built environment > Solar panel > Unclassified ... | reverse complement strand
GGAGAAAGTCTCGGGTACGCGCACGAAGAGTCTAGCGCTTGACGAATTGCTAGCCGCGGTACGCAAGGGTGACGTAGTCATCGTGAACCGGCTGGCGCGGCTGGGCCGGAACACGGTGCACACAATTCAACTGGTAGAGGAATTCAACCGCCGTGGCGTGCATTTTCGGGCCCTGGACCTGGGCATCGACTCGCGCACGCCGGCGGGCAAGATGATTATTGGCGTGTTTTCCAGCTTCAATCAATACGAGCGGGAGAACAACCGGGAGAAGAGCCTGGCCGGCATCGAGCTGGCCAAGCAGCAGGGCAAGCACCTGGGCCGGCCGGCGGGGCGCGACGCCGAGAAGCTGGCCAAGGTGGCCAAGGCCTTGGAGAAGGGCTTGTCAGTGGCGGAAATTGTGACGCTCACCGGCATCAGCCGTGCCAGCGTCAAGCGCTATCGCCAGGAACTTGCGCCCTGATACGCCTGCTCCTTGAGCCGGGAACCCATCCGAGGCCCTAGCCAACAAGGGCGTAACGAGCAACAGGCCCCCCCGACATACGTGGTCACTTTGGAGGCGTGCGTTTATGACTGCTGCCATTTTACAACTGATTAGCGCCGATGAGTTAGCGGCCCAAATGGACTCGCCCGCGTTAAAAAAGGCGAGTAAGATTTTGGCGGGGTGCGCCCAGGAGGGTCCCCTTGCTTTGCACGGCCTCCCCCCCGCTGTTGGTTGGGTCTGGCTGCCTACGCTCCTCGTCCCTTTCACCAGCGAGCCCAAGTTTAGAGGCAAGCGCAGCCGACCTAGCACCTGGCTAGAGCCGGCTTGCTTGGCGCGTGAGCGTAGTAATTTCTAGTAATTTCTACTTTGATGAAATGCTAATTACTCGTAATTTTCAGTAAATACTAGTAGTTACTACTCATTAGTAGTAGGAACTAGTGCGTCCTGCAGGGGCTGGTAAGCAGATAGTACCTTCGGCATTTCACCCCCTGCTGCCTGGCAGCGCCCCCTCTGCGCCATGATTACGAAAAGTCAACTCGCCGCTTCTATTGGCTGTGGCTACACCATGTTTCGCCGCTATGTACGCGCCCTCGAACGCGGCAACAACGACTTCTTCACCGGTTACAAGCATTATCTCACGTGTGAGCAGGAAGCCTACCTGCGCGATTTTTTGCCCACCTGCCCGCCTTAGAGTCATTCCCCAAAATGATTGTCTGGCCCGCGCCGATGGCGGGGACTACCCCGCGCGCAGTTGCTCCCCCCACCGGGCGTTAGCGGTAGCACGAGCAGCAGGGAGACTTTGGGGAGCCTCGTCCGCTTCCTACCGCGCTTCAGTCGCTACGCCGACCTGCCTCGGGCAATGCTTCCCTAAACGAGACGTCGTCAAATTAGGGATGGTGGTTGGCCGTGCTACTCGTCAACAGCACGAGCCCATTGGCCGCCCGGCTACCATAGCTAGCCGTGGCGCTCGTCTCCCGTAGCACGGTCACCTGCTTGAGGGGCTGGCGGTGCGCCAGTTGCGGGAACTGGCGAATGGTCGCCGCCTCGTGGTGGTAGACTGTCTGCCCGGCGACTACATAGCGCAAGGGAAAGCTGCGGGGTTTAGCTGCCCGGCCGCCACCGCAGCGTTGGGGGTGGCGGCCGAAACGCCCAGCTAGCAGGTCGTCATTTGATAGGGGGCCAGCAACGTGTCGCGCTAAGTGCGCACCTGTACCGGGGCGACTTGCCGGGCCAGGGGCAGCTGCTGCACGCTATCCAACCACGCTGAGTTGTCGGCCCTTACCAGCGCCGGCTGGGTTTGAGCCCGTGCGGGCAAGCTGCCCACGAATCCATAGGCAAGGGGAATGAGGAAAGGGAAACACCTAGCCAACAGCTGCGCTAGTGGTGCCTTTGGCATACGGCCGTAGAAGTCCAATAAATAAAACGTGTCCGAGAACGAAATTTATGATAAATAATACGTTTTAATTAAATGTTTACTAAGTAGTTTACAACAGCATAAATATTACAAATTTCGCGAAATACTATTTTGTACTAAATGATTATTAGCTAGTTAGCGACCCAAATGGCTGGGAATGTACTCTTCAGCAGTGCCATCGTAGCTGCGGCTACATTCTCTCCAGGCTTAGCCTTCGTTTCGAAGTCACGCAGAATGGGATAGGTCTCTTTCAGCAGCTTCGTGAGAGGCTCCTCCCCTACTACTATCTGGAGCACTTTGCGTACTTGAGCCTCGGTAAGTTTGAGCTTACCGAGCCGGGTGCGGACTTTTTCTTGTAGCGGCGTGAACTGCGGCTGTTGCTTCGGTTTCTCTGTGGGTAGTAACTGTTTCGGTGAGTTTTGCTTGCCTATATCGAAGCGCACTGTATCGACGGCTCGGCCTTTACGCTGTTCGGAAAACGTTATCTGAAAATCAAGCCCATTCAACTCGTCAATCGATGGCTGCAATACTTTATTTCGGAAGTCGGCGTATTGGCCATAGCTACCCTCCTGCGTTGTTAGTTCGCGCAATTTAGCCACTGTGACGGTTATAGGCGAGCGGAATTGCCAAGAGCGCATAAGCCAATAGAATCTGTGCGTGTTGGCACTCTTTAAACTCATCAGTTCATCCACCTGCCCAACGGTGAAGTTATCTGTTAGTGCCATTAGATAGGGCAAAGCTAGCGGCGAGAACACGCCCACCACGACGCCTTCGGCCGAGTTAAGTTCCATGGCCTGCACGAGGTTGATAGCCTTAACGTCTTTCTTATCATCGAGCACCGGTAGCGTGATGCGTAGCTCTAGGAAATGATTGACTGCTTCGCGCAACGATTCATAGCCAGAGCCACCCAAGCTCTTTGGAACCAGGTCGCTAATCGGTATGACGATAGCGGGGGCAGTCGTTGCATCTCGGTGAATACACCGCAGCATTAAGACAAACAGGCGCGCTTCCATCAAAGACAAGGGCAATCTTGTCTCAACTAGTAAATTGTGCTGGGCAACCTTTGTATTTTTTCTAGTAGTACCCAGTGTTGGTACTGTCGGTCCCGACTCAAACAACGGTGTTGGCCAATGGCCCAATTTAGCCTGTTGAACGGCTTGATAAGCCTCTGCTTGGGTACGATAAATGCCAACCGTTCGGGTTTTACCGCCTTGAGTGACACGAGCCTTCCACTTATTATTGGTTTTATCGAACGTTGTACCGGGGAATGGATTTGTTGCCATTTGTCAGGTGGGGGTTGCAGCGAGTAACAAGATAGAACTTTTGCCCAAATTGTCTTAGGGGCAATCCTTCTTACTTAGATTGTCTTGGTAAGGCAATCTGTCTTGGTTAAGTTGTCTTGGTAAGGCAATCTGTCTTGTCTTGTAGGGCAATCTGTCTTATTTGACCTTGTCTTGTGAGGCAATCCGTCTTGTCTTGTAGGGCAATCCGTCTTATTTTATCATTGCAAATTCTTGTTTTCCAACTACATACGCAGACCCTAATAGTATTAATATTAAAAATTAATAAAAGGAATGGACTTCCTCTTTTTGAAAGTGTCTTTAATCTTAAAAATTTAGTGCCCCAATACTACGCTTACGATGGCTTCGCACACTAAGGGTATATTTTCTTATATAAATATTTAAGTTATTAATCAAGTTTCCCATATGCTCGGATGCAGTCGGTTCTCATTTTTGCTACCCTGCGTATCATATCCAGAACTTACTTGCAAACGGATAATATATTCGAGCAAAGCGGTTCTATCTGGATACACTAAGGAGGTTAGGAAGGCGTCTAATGAGACCGTATATTTGCCGTCAGAACAAACGACAATTTAGCCGTCAAGTCAGACGTCACAAATTTAGCATAAGTACTTATGATTTATTTAGTAGGGTCATATAAAGGCGGCTCAGGTAAAACTACTACTGCTACTAATTTAGCAGTGTTTTTATGGAGGCAGAATAAGCGAGTATTATTGATAGATGGCGACGAACAGAAAACGCTTTCTTATTGGTACCAAAGCCGAGCCGAGAGCATTGATGTATCCGGCTTGGACCAACGCCAACTTATTGGTGCCAAGCTTCGCACAGAACTACCAGCACTAGCTGCGCAATACGACGATGTCGTGATTGACGTGGCTGGCCGTGACAGTACTACCCAACGAGCGGCCTTAACTATTGCGGACGTGTACCTAGTGCCATTCGTGCCCCGCCCGCCCGATTTGTGGACGTTTGACTTAGTACGTGAACTGATAGAAAAAGCTAAGGAAGTAAATCCGGGGCTTAGAGCATACCTCTTCCTAACCCGTACCGACTACCAAAGTCTTAAAAGCGACAGCAACTGGTTAGCCTCTGATACGCTTAATGCCATTGAAAACGCGCAGCGTTTAAACACCAATTTAGGTAATCGGGTAGCCTTCGCCAATGCGTTCAACGGTGGCCTATCCGTCCTAGAATCTAAACCCATCGATAGTAAGGCCCGCGCAGAAGTCGTGGCCTTATTCACCGAGCTACAAACTGCCATCCATGAAAAAGCCTAGTCACTCACTACCTCCTGGCTTACGCCGTCAAGCTACCGTTGAGGCCTTCGTGCAGGGCGGGGGTGAAGTAGCGGCCGAGAAGAATGAGAAGCCTGCAACAGGCAAGAAGATGCGTGGCCCCGACAAATCGGTTGTGGCCTATACTCTACGAATCTTCACAGGCAAGCTAGAAGAGCTCGCCTCTATCCGCGAAGCCCGACTAGCCGAGCAACCAGACCGGACCATATCTGTGCACTCATTGCTGTTAGAAGCTGTAGATGAATTCCTAAAAAATGAGACCAAACGAGCTAGTAAACGCGCGTCAAAAAAGGCGTCAAATACTTAGTCTAATTCGAAGTTTTTTAGACGTCTAATTAGACTAAGTACAAACGTCTAATTAAAGACAATACAAACCACATTTTTAGAATTAAAATGTTGAAAAACAATAGTTTAAGAGTTTTTAAGCTCAGGAATCTGCTGCTTATATTGTGTTAAACTTATTTCCATGAGATAAGAAAAAACATAACAATTTATCTATACTACTTATTCGGTTAACGTTACCCAAGTAAGGAGTTTCTCACCGCCACATGAAGCTTCCTCATCTTAGCCGTTGTGTAAGTTCACGAGCGGCATGAGCAGTGCCGCTCTACAACGCGCTCAATACTGTGTACCAGGAACTGCTGTGCCGCGATATCGACCAGCACGCTGGATGGCTCCAGAGGCTCTGAGTTTAAAAGCGCTGGCAAAGCTCACCCAACGGCTACAAGGCTTGGCCATAATGGAATTGCAACCCCGCCCACCAGGTACCCCAAAGCCACATCGGCTGCATATCGCCTTCGATGAGATGACAATCACTTGGCTCTGCTACGCCCGGCTGCTGCCCACCGTAGAGGAAAATTCTCACAAGTAACTATTACTAGCCGGCGCCTTGGGTCGATTTCACCAGCAGAGCACCTCACTCGAAAGCCAAACACACTCAATGCTCCTTGGTGGGCATCGATGTTAACTGACAAGGTACCTACACTACAAGAAGCTTAGCCACGGGGAAAAGGCGACTACCTACGCTGCTCATTACTGCCTGATTCAAAAAGGATAGCTCACAAACTTGTAATGTAAAAACTTTCGAAACCTACTTTTTGAACCAGTAAAAAGCGAATTTTTGGCCTACTCAGATGGGGGAGGGGAAGGCATATCTGTATGGTGCACCTTGTGGAGCCAGACCGTTCTCGGGTGCATACTTTTAAAATAACGCCTCTAAAGAGGTGATTTGAATAGTAAAGCGCCACCTTAGAAGCGTGTTAAAATCGGCTGGCGCATGCTAGTGCGACCAAGCGAAGGCTGTCCCGTTTTATGACAATAGCGCTCGGGATAGTCTTCATTGCCAAAAGAAGCCCAGCTTTTATAAGCGGCGTAGCTAAAGGGGCGCTCGGGATTGAATGGAATGGGCTCCCCTGTACGAATGCAGTAGCCGTGGGGCGAAGTCTTCTCGGCGGGAGTCCGATGCACAGGAGTTGACCGCGACTCCGTAGTCAGCCTAGGGGAAGCACTACTAATGGGAGCAGCTAATTCGGTACGGACGGGTAGGGCCTGGGCCAGGGTTTGGTCAAACTCCACCTCAGCCGGGAACTCGCTGAGGCGGCGACTTGAGTAAGGCCGATTATGCAGCAACTCCTCGACAGCACTGAATAACACTGCCGGCTCCAAATAGTCTTTGCCTTTCGTCAATTTAGCGAAAAAGCCCTGGTGTAGTTTGAAGCAGGGACGACGCGCAAAAATGACGTCGTGGCTGCTGGCGACGAGCACGGCTTGGGTAAACGCTTGGTCATCGACACTTTTACTATTAAGTGAGTCTAACAAGAGCTTTTCTACGCGTTGGGGACGCTCGCTACAGACGCCGAACTCGATGTTATGCTGAAACGAGTATTCATAGAGGTTGATGGAGGTCACAACGCCTTTAGTTTCGTTGGCATAGTACTTCGCGTGCAGGTGAGGCGCATGCACGAGGGTGACATTGGGGAATTTACAGAAATAATCGAGGTCTTCGCGGCTAATACTGCGGGTAGGATTTTTGCCGAAAACGACCGTGAGCGCTAGGTGTGGATTATGAGCATGTTGGTCAAGTATTTGACGGAAGTGCGCATCCAGCTTGATGTAGGGGGAAACGAGCAGTAGTTTTTCCTTTGCTTCGAAAAGGATGTTGTAAACAACCTCTGCTAGCTCTTGGCCAGTAACAAATTTGGACATAACAAAGATAAACGTTTAAGAATTAGTAGGGTGGAATAACAAACATAAGCCAGCGCCTTTACTCTAGCTAACTAAGGGCGCACGAGAGGGAAGGCGTCAGGCAACAGGAAGGGGCAGTGCGTGGTCTGCTTGGGTACCCGTAGTGGCGTGCAGTCCCAGGGGACCTTCTGCAGCCTCGTATCTTTGTTCGCATGCGAGCGGGTAGGTACGCGCTCGGGTTGTCCCCATGACTGCTTCCTTTTCTCCCCTGGCCCCGCGCACCTGTGCCTGGTGTCAAAGCCCGCTACAAGGCCGCTCCGACAAGCGCTTCTGCTCTGCTGCCTGCCGCGGCCAGGGTGCCCGGCACGGAGGCGCCGAGGGAGCGCCCATCGACTGGCCGGCGCGGGCCCAACAAGCCGAGCAAACAGTGCGCGAGTTGCAGGCCCACTTAGTGCAGCTCCAGCAGGCTCAACAAGCCGCCGCTTCCTTGGAGCAGGATTACGACCACCTCAGCCTAGTGTTAGGCTCGCTCATCCCTGATGTGTCCTTGTTGGGAACGCTGGCACATGTGCGTACCCATGTCGAGCAGTTATTGCAGAACTACCACCGCCACCCGGGCCTGAGCCAGGGAGAGCCGGGGGCGCAGCGGCGGTTACAGGCCGTGCAGTGGGTGCAGGCCACTTTAGTGAAGCAGCAGACCGCGTTGCAAGCTGCTAAGCGGGCAAATGGAAATAGCTCGTTTAGTACGGAAGCTGGCTTCCCGCAGCCCAACGAGCGTAAGCAGAAATAGCCGTTCGAAAGTGTGCGCAGGCGTTCAGAACTGCTCATAGTCGTTCGTAGTCGTATTTAATCGTTTGCAAGCGTTCATAACCGCTACTTAACCGTTCGTATTTGCTCTGCTAGCAGCTAAAAGCGGGTAGTAGGCGTTTACCTTGTAATAGGTAATACCCTTGCGCGCTCTAAAAACTCGGAAAAAGAACCTATTCACTGGCTTGCTGAGTGCTGAAATCCGTAATCTGCACTTGTAAACTGCTTCTGAGTATTGCCTGTGCGTGGCGATTTGCCAGGCTCCTGCCTCGTGCTGGCTGGTTGGCCGGTATCGACGCGAGGTAGCAATTCATAGCTAAATGCCCATTGCTCAACTCAGCTGTAGAATAGTCAGCTTTTCTACTGTGGCATGACTGGTTTTATTCATAGCTTGCACTAACTCTGTGCAGCGGCTAATACTAGCAGCCTAAATGCCTTATAGCAGCCCATCTTAATTCTGTGCCATGCCCACCGACGGCGTTTTCAACCGCAGTTTCCAATCTGTATTTAGTGGTACCGTCCGCTACGAAATCCCTTTCTTTCAACGCGGCTACGCTTGGACCCGTGACCAATGGAAGCAGCTGCTAGCGGACTTAGAGGAACAAGTAGTTGTTGAGGTAGGAGACGATGGGACGTTCGATGACCATGAGCATTTTTTCGGACCCGTAGTGGTACTCGAAAAAACCAATGCTCCTCATCCTAGCTTGAAGCAGTTCTTGGTTATTGATGGCCAGCAGCGCCTAACCACCGTCTATGTGATGCTGATTGTGCTGCACGGCCTTTTCAAGGCCAAAAGTCACTTGTCCTTTGCCGCCGAAGACTATGCCGAAAAGCTTGCCCCACTACTTTCTAATAACCTCAACGTATCTGGCGACTCTTACCTAGACTTAAAAGTCTTCAGTTCCAAAGGTGACCGGTTGCCGACCTACCTGGCCCTAACCGGCCAAAACCCCATTAGCCCTTTCCTGGCCGCCGATCAGCAGCTCTACGTGGCCGACCAGAATGGCATCAAAGCACTGGATGATTTTTTACGCCGGACCTTACGCACCTACGATGTGCCCCGGCTTTGGCAATTAGCCCAGGCAATAACTAAAAGTCTAAAAATTGTTTGGATTCCCCTCAGCGAGGGCAAAGACGACCCGCAAGCCATTTTCGAAAGCCTCAACGACAAGGGCATGCCCTTATCTGCTTCCGAACTGCTTTGCAACTTCCTTTTCCGCCCGCTCACTAACGTTAGCGGCATCGACCACGAGCGGCTACACAATGAAAAGTGGCTCCAAGCTCAGCATCAGGTAGGCCAGCAATTTGAAACCTACCTACGTTTTCTCTTTTCTATTGGAGAGAGCAAGATGATTGGCAAAGACCGTCGTCTTTATGTTCACTTCAAAAACAAGAATAAGAATCTTACCCAGGCGTCAGCCCTAGCCGTGCTCGACCGCATACAGGAAGGCACGAAATACTTTTTGTACGTAGTCGCCCCCCAAAGCCATGACCCCGGCGATGACCAAGTTCGCCAACTGCTACGTCGCATCTCGGCTACTAATATGTCTACCGCCTACCCGTTCATTATGGCGGTATTATGGGCCTGGAAAAGCGGAAATCTCACCCTTGATGATACGCGCAAGCTACTGCGCGAAACCTACGTCTTACTGATGCGGCGCAAACTCACCGGACTTGCTACCACCCGCTACGATTCGTTTTTCCCCAACTTGCTAGCCAGAATCATCAACGAACCAAACAAGGTGCAGGCTCTTCAAACAGCCGCCCTCACTGATGACTTGTACATCAGCGACCAGGTGCTCAGCAATGCCCTCGAGGAGAAAGAACTATACAACCACCGGGAGTTAGCATTTGCTCGTCACGTCCTCGAAGAGCTTGACCGCAGTCTGCAGCTTCACGGCGAACTGCCCGACTATTCCACCCTCGATACCATAGAACACGTACTTCCCCAAACCCTAACAGATGAGTGGCGGATTGCCTTGGGCAACGCAGCCAACGATGTCAACCTGCCACGACTACGCAACACAATTGGAAACCTGGGTCTAAACAGCCGGTCTGCCAACAGTAGCTTTGGCAATGCTGACTTCGCCACCAAGAAAGACCTGTACCAAGAGCACCTGAGTAGCTTGAATCGTGCTATCAGCGCCCACCCCGGTCCCTGGAATGAAGACGCCATTCGCGCCAACTCACGCAAGCTGGCAACCCAAGCTCAAACAGTTTGGGCTTGGACTTTGGTGTAAGTTGATAGGGATCCACGAGAGTAGGAACAGAAAACCCTACTAAGCCGCTTTTAGACCTGAAATCTACTAGGAAAGAGGAGGTAAGTGCCTTTCTGTCAATAGCACGGGCAATGAGTAGATAGCCTTGAGTAGTTAGACAGGAATGCGTACGAGCCAGTTTGCTTTACTACTAGCTGCTTACAACTTTTTGAGACGGCTGAGTGGGGTTTTCTGTTCTCATTCTCGTGCCACCCCTTGTACCCGTACTAGACGGTGAATAGTAACTCGTAAAGGGTAGCATTAGCTAATAAGGTAGGGGGCTCAGTATTGTAAGCTTTTTTGAGCCTCCTACTCCGAGAAGTCCAGGCCTACGGGCGCGCATATATCCCCGTGGCAGGCAGTGGCAATTGCCAATCGTCGACAGTGCAAGCTGGGGTGCTGAGCCAGGCCGTGAGACTGAAAAGAACAAAAAACGGGTAAAAAGGGCATTTGCAGCACGCAGGGACACTTTGCCGTGAGACTGGCTTTTGCAGCTTATACGCCGAACGCCTATCGTGGCAATTGCCAGGGCTTGCCTCGGGTCCCCAGTACAGACAGCTGCTTTGGCTGAGCCTTGCGAGACGGCGTATGAGCTTTACCTACTAGCTATTAAACATATGCAAAATTATAAAACACGTTTTATAAGGTTAGGCGAGCTGTACGCTTCCCTATTCGATAAGCCAATGGTAAGCAGAGGTTAAGCCGCTTGTTTAAATTCGAGAGGGGTCATAAAATTCAAGGCCTGGTGCGGCCGGGCGGTGTTGCAGTCGTGCATCCACTCGTCCACCAACTGACGCACGTGGGCCAGCGAGCGAAACAGGTGGGCGTCGAGTAGCTCGCGGCGAAACGAGCCATTAAAGCGCTCGATGTAGGCGTTTTGCGTTGGCTTACCAGGCTGAATCCAGTGTAACGCAATGCCTTGCTGCTCACACCACTCGCTCAACCGAGCGCTGATGAACTCGGGTCCATTGTCCGTGCGCAGTTGCGCGGGACGGCCGTGGCACTCGACTAAGCGCGTCAGCAACTGCACGACGCGACTGGTAGGCAAGGAAAAGTCGATTTCTACGCCCAACAACTGGCGGTTGTAATCGTCGAGCACGTTCAGCGTGCGAAACCGGCGACCATCGGTCAACACGTCGCTGGTAAAGTCGAGCGACCAGCATACGTTGGCCGTCGCCGGCACCACCAAAGGCTGCTTCACACGGGTCGGTACGCGCTTTTTCAGGCGTCGAGGCAGATTCAGGGCCAGTGCCCGATAAATACGCAGCGTGCGTTTATGGTTGATTACCAGCCCATTTTTGCGTAAGCGGTGGTGCAGCTTCCAAAAGCCCCAGCCTGGGTGCCGCCCACTTAACGCCCGTAGGGCCTGCTGCACGGGCTCATCATTTCGCCCCTGCGCTACCGGGTGGTAGCTGCCACGCGCCAGCCCCACCAGGGCACACGCCCGGCGCTGGCTCCAGCCTTTACTCACTAAGCCCTGCGCTGCCTGGCGCCGCGCCGCAGGGCTAGCTACTTTTTTCGCAGTAGCTCCTTGATAGCTTGATTCTCTAAGCTCAGGTCGGCGAACATCTGCTTGAGTTTGCGATTCTCCTCTTCTAAGTGTTTGAGGCGGGTTAGCTCCGCCACGCTAGCCCCCGCATACTTGCTCTTCCACGCATAAAACGTGGCCTCGCTCAGGGCGTGCTCGCGCACAATCTGGGCCACCGTCTGCCCACTGGCTTGCTGGTGCAGAATGGCCACAATTTGGGCCTCGCTGAATCGTCCCTTTTTCATTTGTCAGTCGTCAGGTAGTGAAAGTTACGCTTTCTCTACTCACTACTGGCTGCCGTTTTGGGGAAGCGTACAGAGCCTCTTGAAATTAGTCTCTTCTCTACTGTCAACTGGCTTACCCGAGCTCTAAGCATACAGAGACAAGGGAGCTTCTAGACCACCACAAACAAAAGGGCCAGCCGCTCGGGTTTAATGTCCGACTGGCTGGCCCGTCTCTTTTGTAGGCTAATCTAAATTTCGGTCGCCGATGTCGCTACTGCAAAATCAATATTTAGAGCATCGAAATGAGCTTGGCCGCACTGAATTTTGGCCCATTCTGTTCCGCGCAGTTTCATCTCTTCCTTGTTCGATTTAGTTTCACGCACTAGGTACAGTTTTTCATCCTCCTCCTTCACAATAGCCCAATCGGGGTTGTAAGTACCAATTGGGGTCTCAATCTTAAACCAGCCCGGCAGCTTCACAAATAACTTGATATCATTGCGCTCACTTAAAGCCTTAGCAAAGCTGCGCTCTACATCCGAATCGAACAGCACTGCATCGTAGATACTGTGATTCACACGCAGTAGACTTGTGAGAGCACCGCTCAACTCGCGCTGTTCGAAAAGGAGCATTTCGTAGTTCTGGTTTTCAATCCGCTCGTACTTGATACCCGCCACCATCAATTCCTTTAATTCGATGTCTATAGCCTTGTGTGCCTGTTCCAAAAACTGCTGCGGGTTATGCACAGCATCATCGAGACGGCCCGACTGAATCAAGATTTCGGCCAGCGTCTTGCGGGTCAACTCAGTTTTGGCTTGTAGGTAGGCTAATAAATCGGGCATAGGCACCGACTGCTGGTGGCCAGTGCTGGCTTCGCGCACACTTAGCAGTTGTGTATTTACACCTACGGTACTGATTTTTATCTCTGTTTTTTCGATGTTGATACGAGTGCCTGCTATTTTGGGGCCAGCGGCCAAGCGCCGGGCTGCTTGCCGAATCAAATCAGCAGTACTGTAATGCACAGCGTAGCGCGTTTTGGGCTTGATGCGGTTCCAAAGCTCCAAAAAGTTTGCGTTGAGTTGCCAGCCGGGCACCAGACAGACGGTATCCACCTCGCGCTTGTTCACGATGCGACCTGTAAAATTTATGCCGAAGTCGTCGGCCATTTCCTGCTGCAACTGTCGTGCAAACTCGTCATAGTGCTCGTTGGCAACCACGGTCAGTTTGTTGATGCTTTCGTCGAAACACCGCTCGCCATTAGCCAGCACTGGTAGGCGCAGCCCCCTACCTATTTCCTGCCGCTTTTTTACCTCTGATTTCGTTTCGTTTAGCGTGCAAATCTGGAACACGTTAGGATTGTCCCAGCCCTCGCGTAGGGCTGAGTGACTAAAGATGAAACGTAGCGGAACCTCTGGCGACAGTAGTTCCTCTTTAGCTTGCATGATGAGCCGATAGGCCTCGTCATCAGCTGACGTATCGCCACGAGTGTCTTTAGGTACATTTTTATAAGCCGAAAAATAGCCGTTGTGTACCTGCCCTACCGGCGGCAGGGCTAAGCTTTTGTACTTCGGCAGTGCGGCCAGTTCCTCGTAGGCACTGATAAACCAGTAACGGATTTTACCATCTTCGGCCGCGTAGTTGGCCACCCGGTCGATAAAGAAGAGCGACAGTACTTTAAGCTGTGCCGCTGCACCGGGGGCGGCAGGTGGCAGTACCCGCGCTACTTGCAACTCCTTGTCGAGGTGCTCTCTAACAGTTTCCCGAATCTGCACCCGCATCACGTCGTCGGTACGGCCACCGTGGCTCTCACCCACAAATAGCTGCACCCCGTTGGTGAAGCTCACGAACCCATCAGCGGCGTTAATTTCATCGACGATGTAGCCACTATAGTTTTCGCGGCCATTAGTCTTCTCTAGCAAATCAATGCCTCCTGCGCCAATCGTGACGGGCTTGCGCTTGGGGCCGGCCTTATCGTTCACATCGAGCAGCAGTTTGGCCGATACCTGCGTTTTGGTAGCGCTGATACCCTGCACCTGAATGTATGGCTGGTTGAAATCGGGGTCGTCGAGGACGGAACTGACCTGGATGCGCTTCACCAGTTTTAGGTCGTAGGCACGCACCGGGTCGAGTTTGTACACCAGATTATAGGCGTGGCGGTGCGTGGCCGAATAGCGTAAAGTGCAAAGTGGGTTGAGGCTAGCAATAGCTTGCTTGGCTGGGCCGCTCTCCATATTCTGCGGCTCGTCGAGGATAACAATGGGCTGGGACGCCTGCACAAACTCAATCGGCCGGCGGCCCGAAAGTTGGTCCTTCTCCTGATAAATGACGTTGTTGGCTTGTTTGTTAAACGAGTCAATGTTCATCACCATAATTTGCAGGGCCGTGCTTTGGGCAAACTGCCGAAGCCGCGTAAACTGCCGCGAATCATACACCCACCGGTCGTAGGCTACGTTGTCATAGAGGGTACGGAAATGCGTCTCCATCAGCCCCATGCTTGATAAGACGCCCTCCCGAATGGCTACGCTGGGCACTACAATAATGAACTTGGCGAAGCCGTAGCGCTGGTGCAACTCAAAAATGCTCCGCAAATACACGTAGGTTTTGCCGGTGCCGGTTTCCATCTCTACCGAAAAATTGCGACCGTCCAGGGTTTTGCTTTCGGGCAACTCGTTAGCTGCCTGCACTTGGTGCAGGTTGGCCAGCAGTGCCGCATTGTCAAGAGCCAAGTGGTTGGCCAGCCCTAACTCGCTAATTAGCTCAGTCGGGCTAGCCAGGTTGAATGAAAAAGCGCCTTCGCGTAAAGGCTGGCCCTCAAAGAGATTGACCACCGCATCAATGGCGTGGCGTTGGTAAGGTTGGTTGCTGTCGAATTTGATTTTCACGATGATAAGCCGGTTACATTCTCTATTAAGTCATAATGTTGGCTCAGCCATTCGCGTACCTGAGCGGTGTAATTAACCCACCCATTGGAACGTGCAGCAATATCAATGATTCGCGTCAGGCTGTCTTCCCAGTCATCTCCAAGTATCTCAGTCCAGCGTTGAAGTCGAGTCTTTGGTTCTTCATTCGCCTGCAATGAAACCGCGACATTGATAACATTATCCACTTCTGCATCACCTGTTAATGTTACACTCTTCACTAACTGGTGTAACATCTCCTCTGGTTTTGCAACCGTGGGTGGTTTGAACTCCCTAATTAAACTCAATGCACGCTCTCGACGCTTATCCCCAGCCCCACCGGGTCCACCTTCGTTTCCGCTAAGTGCCGCTTTGATAAGCTTATTTTGAATCTCAGGCGTATCGACTCGGTCACCATCATTTACCAGTATTGTCGTGGCTAGGTAATTCCGCCCTGCATTATTTTCCTCCCATGCCTCTGCTTGTAGTACCAAAGCAGCCGCTACCGTGTAGCAATTAGATGCCGCGCCAAAACGAGTACATTCTACGTACTTTCCTAGACCTGCCTGACGGGCCACTTTTCGGATGATACGTTTGGCAATCTTGTCTTCACACCAGATTTGTAGCGGTCTATGTGGTTTCCCCGTCAAGCGTTGCAAAGCGTCTGGAGTAGTGTCATTAAAACAAATACTCTGATGGGGTGGCAACGGACTTCGGTACAAGTGCCGGACAGCTACGTAGCTAGAAAATTCATAATTAGTAATGCTCTCCCGATGAGTTGTGAAAATGATTTGCAGCTTTTTAGCTGTGGCATAACCATGCAATTCATCTAAAAGTCTATGAAGCGCATCAGTATGTAGCAGCAAGTCCAACTCATCTATCAGAATCAAGGCATAATCACCGCTCTCTTCTAATACCTTAAATAGCCGAAATAAGCGTTGCTCGCCCGCTCCCATGGACAATGCAGAGTATTCTGCGCTGCCAAAGGTTACTCCCATAAGCTCACGCCCTTTACGAGTCTTGTTAGATTGCGACAGGGTATAAGTTCGGTTCAGCACTTGTCCAACTTTGGCCAAAATCGCAACGGATTGCGGGTCATTAAGGTCGCGACGTTGATGAAAATGAACTTTAGTCCAGATTCTCTCCCGCTCAATTTCTGGCATTCCATTCATTACACCGAAATAATGAACTTCTCGCTCTGGCTTGCCCTTTGTTTGCGGATACCACAATCCTTGCGTTCGTTTGCCTACATCCAATATATTCTCGCCAGATGTTTCTTCACGTCGCGCAAAATGAGTTATAATTAACGCAGAGTTATCCCAGCTACCATAGGGGGAGTTGGGGAAAAAATTTATAAACCGGTAATCATCGCCCTGCACATCTACCACATTTTTACCCACCTTCACTCTAGCCGGCTGAAATGACGCCGCCAGAATATGAAGCACTGTTGATTTGCCGAAACCATTAGGGCCAAGTATTGCTGTAAGAGGACGGTCTCTTTCAAAACCAATTTTTACACCGCGAAGATTTTTAAGCAGTTTTATGTCCAGGCTTACAAGATGTTGCTGGGTAACAAGCTTTGCCATCTTTATACCGTCTTAAAAGTTACCCCTGCCGTCTGGGCCTCCAGCACGGCGTTTGTTTTCAGCGCGTCGTTGCCGTCGAACGACGCATCGAGGCATAGCACCAGGCGCGGCGCGGGCCGACCAGTTTTGGGGGCCGGAGCGAACAACTCGCGCAGAGCTTCGCGGGTGAGGTGCGGAGCCAAGCAGATAACCACCGAGCCATCGGCCACGGCTACGGCGGGCAGCCCGGCCGCTTTAAACTCCTGTATAGTGCTGGACAGCGGCAGGCCGGTTTTGAGCATCAACTCGTAGCGTACATCATCTTCGCTGCGGTCAGGCATAAGGTGGTCGGCATAAAGGCTCAGTTGCTTGGCCAGGTTAGCACTGTCAGAGCTAGCAGCTTCATCCGATTGCCAGAGCTTGAAATTGCTGGTGTCGTAGTGGAAGGCCCGAAAGCCAAGGTCGGTGGGCGGCTGGGGGTACAGGGCCAGTTTGCTGGCATCGTTTTTTTGGAGTACCGCTCCTACCCGGCGTACCCGTTCGCGGGTGATGTGTGCGATGGTCGGGTACTTGGAGTGAGAAGTGGCTTCATCGAGCTGAACCAACAAAAAACGACGGGTGCCCCCGTCTTCCTGGTTCAGGCGCAGCACGGCTTCGGCGGTGGTGCCCGACCCACCAAAAAAGTCGAGCACGAGCCCCGTTGTGTCGCTACCCATTACGTACTGAAACAGCTTGGCCAGTTCTTCGTGGTCTTTCGGGTTGTCGAAGAGCTTACCGCCCAGCAGTTTTCGCAGGGCTTTCACGGCTACCTGCGACTGTTTGTAGAAATAGCTGCCCCTGACCTGTGTAGCAAAGCCTTCGGTTAGGTCGTCGTCATCGGCGGCTTCGGTGGCTTCGTCGTTTGAACCAGTAGCTTCTTCGGCCAGCAACTCGGCCGCGACGGGCCGGATGTGTGCCTTGCGGAAAGGCGGCTGGGTGTGGTCGTCGCGAAATACGACCAGCCCCGCCTGAATCTGCCGCTCCATTTCCTCTGGCTTAGCATAAATCCAGCCTCGCTCCGGGACGGCGCAGGGCAGCCCAGTTATAGGATGGATAACATCGTAGCGGGGGCCATTGCCGCCGGGCCACGAAATGTCGCGGTCGCGCCAGGGGCCGTGTTCGTCCACACGCTTGTAGCGGCTCCACTTCTTGGCTGGGTGGCTGCGGGGCAAGGCACTGTACCAGTCGCTCATGCCTTGTTCAATGGCGGCATCATCGGGGCCGTGGGCGGCCCGCAGTGCGGTGTATTTATCCCAAATATCGCGGGCACCAGGTTTTTCTTCGCGCCACACCGTGTTTTTCTCGCGTAGAAACTGCTGCGAGCGGGCATAAACCAAAAGGTATTCGTGGCCGACCGAAATCAGCTTGGCATCGTTTTTCCGGCCTTTTTCCCACACCATGCAGGCTACAAAATTCTCCTCTCCGAACACCTCGTCCATCAACAGGCGCAGGTTGTTAACTTCATGGTCGTCGATGCTCACCAGAATCACTCCGTCCTCTTTCATGAGGTTCCGCGCCAGAAATAGGCGGGGGTACATCATGTTGAGCCAGTTGGAATGGTAGCGGCCGTTGGTTTCTTTATTAGTGGTAGTGGCGGTGTTTTCGTCGCTGAGTTGGCCGGTAGCTCGTAGGTAGTCGTCGCGCTCCTCGTAGAAGTTATCGGGGTAGATGAACTCGTTGCCGGTGTTGTAGGGCGGGTCAATGTAAATCAGCTTGACCTGCGCGTGATAAGCCTTTTGCAGCAGTTTGAGAACTTTGAGATTGTCGCCCTCGATGATGAGGTTTTCGGTGGTATCCCAATTCACGCTTTCGTCACGCTGGGGGCGGAGGGTGCCCCGGCTGGGATTTTGCACGTTGCGGAAGGCTTCACGCTTACCAGCCCAGTTCAGGCCGTAGCGTTCGGCGTTATCGTCGAGATGGGCACCTAGGACTGCTTGCAACTTGACAAAGTCGATGCGGCCTTCGCTGAACACTTGGGGGGCTACTTTGCGCAGTTGGTCGAGTAGGACGGCAGTAAGGTCGCTAGAAATGAGGGGCAAACGTGTGGACTCGGATACAGAAGGCATAGAAGAAACCAAAAAGCGCCTCAAAAATGATAATGAAAATCTTTGGACAACGAAGGTAGTCTCTTGTAAGCATCAAGCACGAATGGCGTAGCAAGCCCTCAATATGACCTCGATGTAACTCATTTATTATGAGAGGTAAATGGACGGTGGCCCTCATTACTAATGATGATGCATGTAAAAGCTCCGAGCCTTGAATGACTATTAGAAATGTGCGAAATTGTAGGCGACAGAGGCACCTCTACCTGCTTACTTTAGCTCGTTCAGAAGCCTGCACTGTTTGTTAAATAGAACGTCGCGTTTAGCTCTCTCTTCTGTATGTTTCCCGCCTAAACGAACCAGTTGACAGTGGGGAAAAGCACATCGTTTTGGCTAAGAAACGTGTCCTATAATTTCTTATCTGTTAAGCAAAGCAGTTTGGCTAAGCAGTTCGCCTCGCAATCGTTCAATCAACCCACTCGTTTTCCCCTTTCTACTAGCCCTTAGCTAACTGCGCAAAGGCTACTTTACCAGTAATAAGCAGGCCGCAAACCTAGCTCGTTGCACGCCGGATACGATTCGCGAAGTAGCGGCCCACCCGTCTAGGTAGTAAAACTAGTCAAACTGCCTAAACCGCGTTCCTTAAACCACTTTAGCGGCTTCAAAAACTGCGTAAATTGCTCCAACTGCCGCCGCTTTATTCCTGCGTTTAGATTGACTGTTCTGCTCCTAAACTTGCTCAAGCAGGAGACATCGTTTGACTGCCTGAATAACCCTGAGATAGTGGCCGCAAAGTAGCTACTTAGCAGCTACCAACTAGCTATTAAGTAACCAATGATATCTTGCGCATCAATTTGCTGTTAAACAAAGTGTTATGTCTAATAAATAATCACTGATTAGCTCTTGTTGGTTACTCGCCTACTTGGTTCCGCCAAGAGTAGCTACTCTTGGCGAAAAAATGGGTCTACCAGTCGTGCTTTTTAGGGTTAGTAAGCCGTCATATCTGCTAGCAAAACGTCTGCTGTAGCTCAGATAAGCACTCACTACTTGTCGAAGGGTATACGGCCGCCAAACTGGCCCAGTCGCTGGCCCGATACCCTGCCGTTTTACGGTGCTCCGCACGCGCTTACCCTATCCGGG